>ENA-OBIT01000037-OBIT01000037.1-metagenomes-genome-assembly--contig:-NODE-37-length-45913-cov-5.70162_pt1 | contig 45913 bp, 38 predicted proteins | sample MGYA00153386_OBIT01 | MGnify analysis MGYA00153386
CCGCTCCGGCTGGAGGGGGGAATAAATCACACTTCCCCCCGTAACCTCATACCCCGGCCGGCCGCCGAGCACATAAGCGAGCGTCGACTTGCCCGCCCCGTTCGGCCCCATGATCGCATGGATCTCGCCCGTCGGAACGGTCAGCGTCAGCCCGTTAAGGATCGGCTTACCAGCGACCGTGGCGTGGAGGTTTTCAATTTTTAGCACTTGCGGCTCTAACCTTTTGAACATCCGCTCAGGCGGACGGTAAACATATTTTCCCTTCCTTCGAATTCAGTTTGGAATTCCAGGAGCTTGGGAGCGTCTTTGAGCTCGGGATAGGCCTCGACCTTTAGATTGGATTTATCGATTCCCAGTTCCGCGCTTAGTTTGTCGGCCTTACTCTTCATCGATTTCCGAAATGCTGCACGCTCTTTTTCAACGGCGCCGCAGGACTCCTTTTTGACCTGTTGCAAACCCGCTGATCCGTCTTGAGAACAGGCAATCAAAGCGCACAACGTCGCGGATGCTAGGTATTTGCGCATCACCCCACACTCCCCTCAAGCGAAATCCCCAAGAGCTTCTGGGCCTCGACCGCAAACTCCATCGGAAGCTGCTTCAACACTTCCCGCGCAAACCCATTCACGATCAGCGCCACCGCGCTTTCGGCATCGAGCCCGCGCATCTGGGCGTAGAACAATTGGTCGTCGCTGATCTTGCTGGTGGTCGCTTCATGCTCGATCTGCGCGGTCGGGTTCTTGACCTCGATGTAGGGGATTGTGTGCGCGCCGCTTTCGCTGCCCAGCAGCAATGAATCGCACTGGGTGAAATTGCGGACGTTCTCGGCACCCGGAAGTACCCGCACCAGCCCGCGATAGGTGTTGTTCGACCGCCCCGCAGAAATCCCCTTCGACACGATCGTCGATCGCGTGTCCTTGCCGATGTGAATCATCTTGGTGCCGGTGTCGGCCTGCTGGCGGTTGTTGGTCAGCGCGATTGAGTAGAATTCGCCGACGCTGCCCTCGCCCTTGAGGATGCAGCTCGGATATTTCCAGGTAATCGCGCTGCCGGTCTCGACCTGGGTCCAGCTGACCTTCGAGCGCGCCCCGGCGCACAACGCGCGCTTGGTGACGAAGTTGAAGATCCCGCCCTTGCCCTCGGCGTCGCCCGGATACCAGTTCTGGACGGTCGAATATTTTACCTCGGCGTCCTCGTGCGCGTAAATCTCGACCACCGCGGCGTGGAGCTGATTCTCGTCGCGCATCGGCGCGGTGCAGCCTTCGAGATAGCTGACGTAGCTGCCCTTTTCGGCCACAATGAGCGTGCGCTCGAACTGGCCGGTATTCTCGGCATTGATGCGGAAATAGGTCGAGAGTTCCATCGGACAGCGGACGCCCTCGGGGACATAAACGAAGGTGCCGTCGGAGAAGACTGCGGCGTTGAGGCAGGCGAACAGATTGTCGCGCTGCGGAACGACCGAGCCGAGGTACTTCTTGATGAGGTCGGGATATTCCTTGATCGCTTCGGAGATCGACAGGAAGATCACCCCGGCGCGCAGCAATTCCTCGCGGAAGGTGGTCGCGACGCTGACGCTGTCGAACACCGCGTCGACCGCCACCTTGCGCGCGCCCTCGACCCCCGCGAGCACCTTCTGCTCCTCGATCGGAATGCCGAGCTTCTCGTAGACGCGCAGGATTTCGGGATCGACCTCGTCGAGACTGCCGAGCTTGGGCTTGGCCTTGGGCGCGGCGTAATAATATGCGTCCTGGTAATCGATCGCCGGAATGTCGAGCTTGGCCCAGTCGATCTCCTCCATCGTCAACCACGCGGCATAGGCCTTCAAGCGCCAGTCGAGCATCCACTGCGGCTCGTTCTTCTTGGCCGAGATGAAGCGCACCGTGTCTTCGGACAGGCCCTTGGGGGCGAACTCCTGCTCGATGTCCGAGGAGAAGCCCCACTCATAATCCTTGGCGATCGCCTCGCGGAACTCGGCATTGGGGGCCGGGGTAGTTGAGAGGACTTCGTTCACGACGCCAACTCCTGCAACGATACCGCGCCGAGCGCACCGCGCACCTTGGCGCCGACGATCCCCATGTGCGGCTTGATCCGGCAATGCGAATCGAGCGCGCAATCGGACGGTTCGTCGCTGCCGCTGCACTGGGTCATGGTGATCGGCCCTTCGACCGCTTCGACGATATCGGCCAGACTGATCTCGGTCACCGGCCGCGCCAGCGCATAGCCGCCACCCGCCCCGCGCGTGCCGGTGAGCAGCCCCGCCGCGGCAAGCCGCTGCATCAGTTTCTGAGCGGTGGGGAGCGGCACGCCGGTCTCCTCGGCCAGCTCGGTCGCGCTCAGCCGCGCAGACGCAGGCCGGCGCGCGGCGGCGGTCATCATCACGACCGCATAATCGGCAAGGTGGGTCAGGCGCATATCGAATAAGATCTTTCCAGTCCGATTTAGGCTTATGCTTCCCATTTTACAACCGCAATGACAGAGAAAGGCGATGTACCGCCTGCTCCGCCCCCTGATCTTCCGCCTCGATGCCGAGCGAGCGCATCGCGCGACGATTGCGGCGCTCAAGCTGCGCTCAGGGACCGCCTTCACTCCTGAGCCGCCAGGGACACCGACGTTGGAATCCACTGTCACTGGGCTCCGCTTTCCCAATCCGGTCGGGCTGGCCGCCGGCTTCGACAAGAATGCCGAGGTCGCGGATGCCATGCTCGGGCTGGGGTTCGGCTTCGTCGAGGTCGGGACGCTGACCCCGCGCCCTCAAGCCGGCAACTTGAAGCCGCGCCTGTTCCGGCTCGAACAAGACCAAGCGGTGATCAACCGCTTGGGCTTCAACAATGATGGACAGGCGGCGGGGCGTCGACGGCTCGAGGATAATGTCCGCAACGCCATCGCCGGATCGAAAAAGGGACTCATTGGGGTCAACATCGGCGCGAATAAGGAAAGCGCTGACCGCGTCACCGACTATGTTGCGGGCGTGCGGACGATGAGTGCGGTCGCCGACTATCTGACGGTCAACATCTCATCGCCCAACACCCCGGGGCTGCGCGACTTGCAGGCGGGGGGCGAATTGGTCGAACTGCTTGCGGCGGTGCGCGAGGCCCGGGTGTCGGGCGTGCCCGTTTTTCTCAAGGTCGCGCCCGATTTGGAAAGCGGCGACCATGAGCGAATCGCCCGGGCCGCGATCGACCACGGCATCGATGCGCTGATCGTTGCCAACACGACCTTGTCGCGGCCGCCACTCGCCTCACGCCATGCGGGCGAAGCCGGCGGCCTGTCGGGCGCGCCGCTCAAATCGCTCGCGCTTGACCAGCTGCGCCGGTTTCGCGCCGCGTCGGGCGGATCGCTGCCGCTGATTGCGGTGGGTGGCATTGCCTCGGCCGAGGACGCGTGGGCGCGGATCATCGCCGGGGCTAGCCTGGTCCAGCTCTACTCGGCCCTGGTCTATCAAGGTCCCGGCCTCGCCCGACGAATTGCCACCGGCCTCGCTGAAATCCTCGCCCGCGAAGGCATTGCCAACATCGCCGACGCGGTCGGCACCGAGCGCATCTAAGGCAGCGTCAGCACCACGCCTTCGCGCCGCGGGTCATAGCCGCCGTCAATCCGCCCATCGCGGATCAGGACGCCCTGCACCCCCGAATCCTCGCCTTGCCCCGGCTTCAGATCGATCCCCCGCGCGGAAAGTTCGGCGAGGATCGCGGGCGAGAACTTCGTCACTTCGCCGTTGAAGTTCTTGCCCCGCGCGACAAGGTTGGGAAGTGCGATCGCGGCCTGCATCGGCAATCCCCAGTCGACCGCCGCGACCAGCGATTTGCCGACATAGGTCAGGATCGACGGGCCGCCCGCGGATCCGATCGCCCCGGCGAAATTGCCCTGCGCATCGAGCAGGATCAGCGGTGTCATCGCCGATCGCGGACGCTTGCCCGGCGCGACGGCATTGGCGACCGGCAAACCACTGGGGTCGGTCGGCGAAAAGGAGAAATCGGTCATCTGGTTGTTGAGGAAGAAGCCGTCGACCATCCGTCCGCTGCCGAAGATACTCTCGACCGTGGTAGTCATGCTGACGACATTTCCAGCGCCATCGCGGATGATGAAGTGCGACGTTCCAGCGGTTTCGCGGGTCTTGTCCGGTGCCCGCGCGGGGACGTTCGGCGGGCTTCCGGCAAGCGGCGGGGCGCCGGCCTCGGTGCCAATCAGCGCGGCACGCTGATCGAGATAGCCAGGATCGAGCAGCCCATCCGCATTGACCCCGACGAAGGCGGGATCGGCGCTATATCGATCGCGGTCGGCGAACATCAGGCGACTCGCTTGCGCAAACAGGAACCAGGCGCGCGGGTCGGCTGGCCCGCGGCTGGCGATATCGGTCCGCTCGAGCAGGCCGAGCAATTGCAATTCCGAGACCCCGCCGGATGGCGGGGGCGGCGCACAGACGCGGTACATTCGATACGGACGGCACAATGGCTCGCGCACGACCGGGCGATACCCCGCGAGATCGGCCATGGTCATCGACCCGCCGAGCGGCCCGGCGCGGGTCCGGGCGACGATCCGCGCCCCGGTCTCGCCGCCGTACAGCGCCGGCGCGCCGTGCAGCGCGAGCCGATCGAGGAATCTGGCGTAGGCCGGGTTCCTCAGCCGGTCGCCAGCCTTCATCCGGCTGCCGTCGGGATTGCGGAAATAAGCGATCACGTCGGGCGCGTGGTTCTGGGGGAAGTCGCCGCCGATCATCCGGCCGAGCCGCGGGCTGACGGTGAAGCCCCGTTCGGCGGTGCGGATGGCGGAGCCGAACAGGTCGTGCCAGGCCAGCCTGCCATGCTCGGCTTGGGCAAGCGCGAGGATCGCCACCGCGCCGGGAACGCCGGTTGATCGCCCGCTCAGAACCGCGTCGGCGAACGGCAATGGCTGGCCTGCGGAATCGAGGAACATCGCCGGGCTGGCCTGCGCCGGGGCAACTTCGCGCCCGTCGTAAACAATGATCTTGCGGCTGGCGGCGTCGTAATAATTCATGAACGCGCCGCCCCCGACGCCGCTCGATTGCGGCTCGACCAGGCTCAGCATTGCCTGCACCGCGACCGCCGCGTCGACCGCGCTTCCGCCGCGCTTGAGCACCTCGATCCCGGCCTCGGCCGCGATCGGGTTGGCGGCGATGACGAACGGCTGGCTCCGGCTCGCCGTGGCATGCGGGGTGGAGGCGGTGGGGGTCGCGCAGGCGGTCAGCGCGAGTGAGGCAAGCAGCACAAGGCGGGTGGCAATCGACATCGTTGCTGCCTATCGCCTCTTTCTAGCAGCGTCCACGAAGACGCGCGCGGCGTTGGCGATTGCATCCGCTTCGGCTAAACCCTCGATGACGAGACCGGGCAAATCCGGCGGGGAGAGGATTTTGGAACAACAGCTCGTACATTTTCCCAATCTGGTGACGATGTTCCTCACTCGCGCCCGGGAAAAAGGCGATTCGCCCTTCCTGTGGGCGAAGTCGTCCGGGGCATGGGCGTCGATCAGCTGGGCGGAGGCCGCGCGGCAGGTCGCGGCGCTGGCGGACGGGCTCAAGCGGCTCGGCATGAACCCCGGCGACCGGGTCATGCTGGTCAGTGAAAATCGCCCCGAATGGTTGATCGCCGATCTCGCGATCATGGCTGCGGGCTGCGTCACCGTCCCGACCTACGTCACCAATACCACGCGCGATCACCAGCATATCCTGAGCAATAGCGAGGCGCGCGCGGTCATCGTCTCGACCCAGAAACTGGCCAAGCCGTTGATCCCCGCGGTGCTGTTCGCCTCGTCGTGCAATCACGTCATCTCGATCGACGAGATTCTCACCGGCCAGTCGCCCGACGTCGCGCAATTCCACCATTGGAAGCGATTGGTCGCTGGCCCGGCCGACGTCGGGGCGCTCGAAACCGCAATGGCCACCATCGGCCGCGATGACCTCGCCTGCCTGATCTACACCAGCGGCACCGGCGGCGCGCCGCGCGGGGTGTGCCAGCATCACGGCATGATCCTCCACAATGTCGAGGGCTGTATCGACATCATCGCCAATGATTTCGGCTGGGATGACGAGGTGTTCCTGTCGTTCCTTCCCGCCAGCCACGCCTACGAACATAGCGGCGGGCAACATTTCCCGATCGGGCTTGGCGGGCAGATCTATTATGCCGAAAGCCTCGAGAAATTGGCGGCGAATATCGAGGAAGTGAAGCCGACCCTGATGGTGGTCGTTCCGCGCCTGTTCGAGATGCTTCGCGCTAAGATCATCAAGCAGGTCGAGAAGGACGGTGGCCTGCCGGCCTATCTCATGGGCCGGGCAATGAATATCGAGACCAAGCGCGCGGCGGGCAAGTCACGGCCGTGGGACTTGCCGATGGATGGCATCCTGTCGCTCACGCTGCGACGCAAGGTGGGGCGCAAGTTTGGCGGGCGGATCAAGGCGATGGTCTCGGGCGGGGCGCCGCTCAACCCGGAAGTCGGGCTGTTTTTCCAGGCGATGGGCATCACCGTGCTCCAGGGCTATGGCCAGACCGAGGCCGGACCGGTGATCAGCTGCAACCGGCTCAAGGGCGGAATCCGGATGGACACGGTCGGGCCGCCGATGCGCGGGACAGAGTTGCGGATCGCCGAGGATGGCGAACTGATGGTCCGCGGCGAGCAGGTGATGCACGGTTATTGGCGCAATCCGGAGGAAACCGCGCGGGTGCTGGTCAATCCGGGTGACGGCACCGGGTCATGGCTTGCGACCGGCGACGTCGGGCATCTCGATGACAAGGGGCGGATCGTCATCACCGATCGCAAGAAGGACCTCATCATCAACGACAAGGGCGACAATGTCTCGCCCCAGCGGGTCGAGGGGATGCTCACGCTCCAGCCCGAGATCGCGCAGGCGATGGTCCACGGCGACCGCCACCCCTACCTCGTCGGGCTGCTGGTGCCAGAAGCCGAATTCGTCAACGCGCCCGATTTGCAGGCACTGCTTTCGGCGGCGGTTGATCGCGTCAACAACGAATTGAGCGTGATCGAGCGGGTTCGCCGCTTCATTCTCGCCGACGCGCCCTTCTCGGTCGACAACGAGCAGATGACCCCGTCGTTGAAAATCCGCCGCCACGTCATCCGCGCCGCTTACGGCGAGCGCCTCGACGCATTGTACAAAAAATAGGGTCTTTTAAGTGGCGGGCTTGTACGGGACGAAGTCGCCGAGCGCGCAGCTGCCGACGGTCATGCCACTGGTCATGTCGCGCACCTGGGCGATGTCGCCGCGGCACAATTGCGACCCGACGCTGTGGGTCACCAAAGCATAGCCGCCATTGCCGAGCCCGTTGCACCCGCCGAGCGGCTTGTTGACGTAGGTCGTGCGGCCATCGCGATAGAGGATGGTGTCATCGTCGATCACCGTCATGTCGTTCGACCGATACAGCGGCAGGCAGCTTTCGGCCTTGCCCGGCACCTTGCCCGCAAGCAGCTTGTCGTAGCTTTGCTGCTGGCTCGTGCTCCGCTTCTGGGGCTGGTTGTCGACCGTCTCGCACGCTGCAAGGCTGGTCGCCGCGACGGCAATCATAATGATCCGCATTTCAATTCTCCCTGACCGTATCGGGCGCTCGCTTACATTAACCGAAGCTGTCTTTCGTCGTCCTGAGCCGCGCCAGCTCCGCGACGCTCCCGGCGCGCATGAACGGATTGGTCGCCTTTTCCTCGCCGATAGTGGTGGGCAAGGTGACCTCGCCTTTCTCCCGCATCTGCGCCACTTTCGCCAGCCGCAAGGACACCGCTGCTGAATCCGGTTCGACATGGTTCGCGAACCGCGCATTGGCCAATGTATATTCGTGCCCGCAATAAATCCGCACATCGTCGGGCAGCGCCGCGAAGCGCTGCATGTTGGCGAACATCTGCTCGGCGGTGCCCTCGAACAACCGCCCGCAGCCCATTGCGAACAAGGTGTCGCCGGTGAAGATCATCTTCGCCGCCTTGAAATAAAGCGCGACATGCCCCGCGGTATGCGCCGGAATATCCCACACCTCGGCCACCAGCTCGCCAACACTCACCCGGTCGCCCTCGGCAATAACCCGATCGACCGCGCTGACCTTTTCGGCTTCGGCAGGGGCGATGATCGGTGCCCCGGTTGCGGCCTTGATCCCGGCATTGCCGCCGGTGTGATCGGGATGCCAGTGGGTGTTGAGGATGTGGGTGATGATCCACCCGTGCTGTTCCGCCGCGGCAAGCGCCGGTGCATCCTGCCCGGGATCGACCACCGCCACGCTGCCACTCGCCGGATCGCGGAACATCCAGATGTAATTGTCGCTGAGCGCGGGGATGGGGATCACGATCATCACCATTCCCCCGTATTCGCCATCGACGCCCACGGCTCGGCCGGCGGCAGCGACTCGCCCTTCTGCAGCAGTTCGATCGAGATCGAGTCGGGGCTTCGGACAAATGCCATATGCCCGTCGCGCGGCGGGCGGTTGATCGTCACCCCGGCATCGGCGAGCCGCTGACAGGTCGCGTAAATATCGTCGACCAGGAAGGCGAGGTGACCGAAATTGCGCCCGCCGTCATAGCCCGCCTGATCCCAATTATGGGTCAGCTCGACCTCGGCCTCATCACCCGGAAAGCCGAGGAAGATCAATGTGAACTTGCCCGCCGGCACATCGCGCCGCCGCCGCTCCTCGAGTCCGAGCAGTTGGAAAAATGACACAGTCGCCTGCGGATCGGACACCCGAAGCATCGAATGCAGAAATTTCATTAGGTCTTAACTCCATTCATCGCTATTAAAGCACGGTTCGTCGACGGTTCGAGGCCGGCAATCGTGCCGGTGGCCGTCCATAGAGACGACGAACCGAGAGTGTCGTTCCATGATCGGCAAACTTCAAGGTGATCGCGTCGTATTGCTCGGCGCGGTGGGATTATTTGCGCTTGGCTTGACTACCAGTGGTTATGCGTTGGGCGACGGACTGCGGCGCTATAAAATGGCGGAACATCGTACCGTCACCGTTCGCGGCGTCTCGGAACGCAACGTTACCGCCGATCTTGCAACCTGGCCGGTGAGTTTCTCGCACCAGGGGACGGAACTGGCACCGGTCCAGCAATCGGTCGACGAGCAGGCGCGAGCCGTGCGGGCCTTTTTTCTTCGCGCCGGCTTCAAGCCGGACGAAATCACCGATCAGGACGTCTCGATGAGCCGCGAGCAGCCGACCGACCGAAACGGCGAACCGGTCGGGCAACAGAAGCTGACGGTGACCCGGTCGATCCAGCTGCGCACCAATGACATCGCCAGCGTACGCCTCGCCTATGCGCGGCAGGCCGAGCTGCTGCGCGATGGGGTCGAACTGGTCGGCAGCGCGAGCGCGGTCAGCTTCACCTTCACCGGGCTGAATGCGCTCAAGCCGCAAATGATCGCCGAAGCCAACAAGAATGCGCGGCGCAGCGCCGAGCAATTTGCCGAAGACAGCGGCGTTTCGGTCGGCAAGATGAAGACCGCCAGCCAAGGCTATTTCGCGGTCGGTGCCCGCGATGGCGAGGATTGCGACGATTGCGGTTCTTCGGGCGGCAGTTCGCCGTTCCAGAAGGTCCGCGTAGTTACCAAGATCGATTATGACCTTGCCGGCTGAATCCTAGCGGTGGCCCGGCCCCTCGCCGTCGCCATTGGGTCGCGCCGCGACCTGGTTGGTGACGGTGAGCGGGACGTCGAGCATCCCGAGCGCGCGGCGAGCGGCGCTCCCGCTCGGCCCCTTGGGGTCGGCGGCGACGGCGCGGGTCCAATAATCGCGCGCCTTCGCCTCCTCGCCGGCATAATGATAGACGTGGCCGGCCTCGAACAGGATCGTCGGGTCGTTGGGGATGATCGTCAGCGCGCGGTTGATCGCCACCTTCGCGGTCGTCACATCATCCTCGCGGATCGCCAGCGCGGCGCTGAAATACCAGGCGAACGGATCCTCCTCGACGGTCGGAATGGCGAGGTTGAACTTGGCGCGAGCGGTCTTGAGGTCGTTCTGGGCTTCGGCGGCGCGGGCGCGGTCGAGCAAGGCCAGCCCGCGCTGGTCGGCGCGCAATCCGGTTCCACCCAGTGCGCGGTCGAGCGCCAGTGCTGCCTTGCCCGGCTGGCCCGCGGCGATCCACATATTGCCCGCCGCGGCGAGCATCCGGTCGACGGCGGGGTCGCTCGCCTCCGCCATTGCAGCAGCGCTCTCGAAGCCGCTCGCGGCGTCGGCGAACTTGCCCGCTTGCTCGGCGGCCACCGCGCGGCACAGCGTCGCCGGGCTGGTGGCGTCGGCGGGGCAGGACGCGGGGGAAGCGGCGGCGAGCGCGGCGGCAATCAGGATCATGACACTCTTTCGGCTAGGATCGCGATCGTGCGCAGGATCGCCTCAATCTCGTGCGGCTCCGACAGGCGGTGCTTGCCCCATTTGATCAGGGTCAGCTGGACATCGCCTGAATGGATTGAATCAAGCAATTTGAATGGCACCCCGACCGGCACCGCTTCGTCCTTGTCGCCGTGCACCAGCCGCACCGGGCAATTGATCAGGATCGGGCTGTGGAGCATCCGCATCGCGGTGCCCGATGCGACGAACCGCGCATGGGTGACCATCGGCGGCCCGCCGTCGGGGTTGGGGGTTTCGAACTTGGCGGTGTCGATCAGCGACTGGCGTTGCTCGGGGGTATACCCCCAGTCGGTGAAATCGGGCGCCGCGGCGATGCCGACGATTCCAGCGATCCGGTCCGGCCGCTTGAGCGCGGCATGCAATGCAAGCCAGCCGCCCATCGAGGACCCGATCAGCAGCACCTTGCCCTCCGTCAGCAAGTCGATGACGCTCAATATCTCGTCGAGCCAACGGTCGAGCGTGCCGTCGGCAAACTCGCCCCCCGACGATCCGGTCCCCGAATAGTCGAACCGCAGATAACCAAAGCCGAGGATCGCGGCGAAGCGATCGATCTCGACCGCCTTGGTCCCGTCCATGTCGGACCCGTATCCGGCGAGGAACAGCAGGGTCGGGGCTTTCACCTCGGGGTCGGGCGCGCGCTTGCGATAGGCGATCTTGCGGCCGTCGCCGGGGTCGAAATAGGCCAATGGCGCGGGTTCGGGAAAAGGCATGTCGTTCATCGCGCCGCCCTTGGCGCAAAACTGGCCAAGCGAACAGGGGGTTAGTGTTTGTCAGGCGCTCGCTTGGGCGCGGCGCATGCGCCCATCAGCGCTTTCGTCGCCGGCAGGTCGAGCGACGGGCGATACTTTGCCTTGGGGTCGAACGAGCGCGCGAAATTGGCGGCGCGGCCCTTGCTGCCCGGGTGGCTCTCAAGGAATTCGAGCGCGCCCTTGGTGTCGCGCTGGCCCTTCGACAATCGCTCGAACAACGCCGCGGTCGGCCGCGGGTCGATCCCGACGCGGCGCAGCGTCTCAATCGCGTCGGCGTCGGCCTGCGCTTCATTGGCGCGGGTGAAGCTGAGACCGACAACCTGTTCGGCATTGGCCCCGATTCCCCCGGCGAAGGTGCGGATCAAGGCGCCGATGCCGAGCTCGCGGACGAGGGCCTCGGTGACGTGGCGGCGGCGGACGTGGGCGATTTCGTGCGCCAGGATTCCGGCCATTGCGTCGGGGTTGGGGGTGTCGTCGATCGCGCCCTTGAAGACGATGATGTGCGCGCCGGGGATGGCGGCGGCGTTGAATACGTCGACGTCGAGCGCCGCGATCCGGATCTGGCGCGGGCCGGGCCGGGTGGCGCCGGGATCGAGCCGTTCGACCAAGGCGTTGAGCGCGGCGTCGCCCTGCGGCGAGCGACAGCGGAGTTCGCCGAAGTCGCCGACGATAGCGTCGCCGATATTGCGCTCCCACGATGGCGGGACGAACGGCGCGACGTAATGCGGCGCGAAGTGACCGACGATCAGCACGCCGCCGGCGATGACGGCCAAGGCAACACTGGCCTTGGCGAGGCCGAAGCGGTCGATCCACCGACCGTAGCGCGGCGTGCCGGGAAGGGCGGCGCGGAGTGCGGCATCGACCGGCTGGTCGATGATCAACCGCCAGCCGGACACGTTTCGGCGCGAGACGATCAGTTGCTGTTTATCCTCGTCGGCGATGGTCAGTTCATCGACCGGGACGTCGATTGCGCCGCCGCCGTCGGGGATGATTCGCAGCCAGCCGTCGGTCGAAAGCGCGACTTGCGACGGGTAACGCTCGGCGTTGACGCCGTTGTAGAGAATTGCGCGGGCCATGGTCGGCTAGATCGCGCCGAGGTCGAAGGCGTCGGCAAAACCTTCCGCCTCGCCCGGCGCGTGGGTGGTCGATTGCGCAAGTTCGCTGACGTTGATTTCACCATAGAGATGCATGTGGCGGACCATGAACGCCCAGTTGCGATAGCCCCAGAATGACAGGCCGAACCCCAGCGTCACCACTGCGAGGAGCAAATTGCCGAGGAATAATTTGAGCCATTGGCCGGTGGTCGCGTCGAACCCGAATTCGAGATCGCCGAGGCTCAACGTCTCGGCCGCCAGGCGATAATATTTGGCGTACCAGTGAAGCGTCATCAGCGGGATGACGAGGTAGATGGAGAGGAACAGGAAGCCGATGATCATGAAGAATGTCGGCGAACTGCCGCCGCCCGCGGCAACCACGCCTGCGGTCGCCAGCCCGATCAGGATACCGCCAACGATCAGCGCCGCGATCGGCACCAGATAGACCGCCGCCCAGCGCCGCCCAAGCCCTTCCATCTGCAGATCGGAGCGGAATTGCAGCGATCCGAAGCTCATTTCCTTCCACCGGTCGCGGAACAAGGCGGTCGCCATCCACGGCCAGGCGATATAGGCGGTTATGCTCGCAACGCCGATGCGCCACAGATATTCGCCGCCATAGCTCCAGCCCGGCTCGTTGCTGCCGCCGCGGATCCCGCGCCACCAGGTCCGCGACAAACGGTATCGGAGCGCCCGGAAGCGGGCGACGCCGCTAAGATAGAGCAAGGTCAGTTGGAACAGCAGCAAGATGCCGCCCGCAGCAGCCTCCTCGCCGCGTGCGACCATCGCCGGGAACAGGAATTGGAAGAACAGGAAGAATGGCAGGAGAAAGGCGGAAACGACCAGGAAGCCGATGAACATCTCCTTACCGGTGCCGCTCCATTCCAACCGGTCGCCGATCACCTCGGTCCGGCTCCACAGATAGCGGCGCTGGCGGGCGGCGGCCCAGAAGCGATAAATCCCCAGCGTAACGATGATCAGCAGGACGTTAGTCGCGGCGATCGGCAAATACTCGCGCCAGCTGCCGGTGAAGCGCACCGCGCGTTCCTGCGCCGCCGGCGCTGTGCTGACCATGTCCATTACCTGCCCCCGGGGTACGCGATACTTTCCTCACCTTAGCGGATGAATCGTCCATGGAAAGTGAACGCGGATCCGGGGGCGGCGATACCTTGGCGGCGATATTATTTCACGAACGCGTCGAGCGCGGCGGCGAAGGCGGTCGGCTGGTCGAGCATGACGAAATGACCGGCCTCGGCGATCGGGACGAAATTGACTGACTGCGCGCCCTGATACTGGGTGGCGTAGAACGTCATCGTCTTGTCCTTGCCGAACTCGGTTACGGTCCATGGCACGACCACCGTCATCGGCGTCGCGATCGAGGGCAGCGCTGGGCGCAGGTCGGTGGTCATGTCTTCATAGACCGCCTGTCCGGCGACGCGCGCATCGGCCGCCGCACCCCATTGGCGCATCTTGACCCGTGCGGCCTCGGTCACCGCCAGCGAATCGACCCCGGCGGCGATTTGCTCGGCCGACATCGGCTTGCCGTAACGGGCAGCGGTCGAAGTCCGCATCATCCCCGCGACGCTTTCGATCTGCACCGTTGTCGGCATCGGTCCGCCGCGTGCCAGCAACACGGAGAAATAGGGCAACGAGTCGACGATCATCAGCCGATCGACCTGCTTCGGGTGTGCCTTGGCGAAGATCAGTCCGACTAGGCCGCCCATCGAATGGCCGACGTAGCGCACCGGCGCAGCATGGTCGCGGGCCAGAGCCTCACTGAGGTCGGCGACGATCCCGTCGAGCAGTCCGGGCTGGAGGTTGCTGCCGGGGGCATCGCCGCCAAAGCCGTTGACCTGCACCAGATAAACGCGGTGGGTCTTGGCGAGATCGGCGGCAACTCCGTCCCATACCGCGCGCGGGCTGGCTAGGCCGGGGACGAGGACCACCGGCGCGCCCTTGGCCTTGGCATTGCCCAGCGTGACGATCGAGATGTGATCCATCCGCACTTCGGCATTGGCCTGGGCCATCGGCGCCTTGGCGATTGCCGGAATGGCCGGGGCGCCGAGACTAAAGAAGGGCGTGATCAGCGCGACGGTAAGAAGCAATTTGTTCACGGCGATTATCCCTTGGTTGGCGAGGTGAAGATGTTTTCGATCGGCAGCTCGAACAATTCGGCGATGCGGAACGCGAGCGGCAGCGAGGGGTCGTATTTGCCGGTCTCGATCGCGTTGACACTCTGCCGCGACACCGCCAGCCGCTCGGCCAGGTCCCGCTGGCTCCAGTCACGCATCGCGCGGAGCACTTTCAAATTGTTGGTCATCGGCAGTCGCCCCCGCCGGCGCCAAGCGTCAGCCGATTGACCAGCGCGCCGATGCCAAGTCCCATGAACCACAGGATGGCGATGTAATAAGCGTCGACATGCTGCACGAGATCGACGGCCTCGAGGAAACCCCAGGCGGTCGCAATCGACAGCGCAAAAGCGGTGGCCACCAGCGACTGGCGGACCAGCAGCAGGCGCTGGAATTCGTCGGTTTCCTCGATCAGCAACCGGCCATAAGCCCAGAATACGCCGATCACCGACAGGCCGGGAAGGATCGCGAGCAGGTAGGCCGGCAGCCCGGTCAAATGACCACGACCGACCCAGTGAAGCGCGGCCGATAAAGTCACCAGATAAAGGCTCATCGAAATAAGCACGCGGCGAACATAACGCGCCTGTGGGGGGTTCATTTTCATTGCAAGCTTCCTTTTCAATTCGTAAAGGAAGCTTTACAGCGAGTCGCGACTCTATGTCAAGTACGCTTTACTAAATGTCGCGGGTGCTTGCAGGCCGCCTCGGGTTGAAGCCTCTGCTGCGCTGCACTAGGTGCTTGGCTCATGACGAAGATGTTCAAGATCGCCCTTCCCGATGGCTCGGTGCGCGAAATGGCCGAGGGATCGACTCCGGCGGATGTCGCTGCGGCGATCGGGCCGGGGCTGGCCAAGGCGGCGCTTGCAGCGCGGGTCGATGGCGAATTGCGCGACATCAATCGCCCGTTCGAGGGCGATAGCGCGCTCGCACTGGTCACCGCGCGCGACGAGAAGGACGCGCTCGAGCTGGTGCGGCACGATTTTGCACATATCCTCGCCGAGGCGGTGCAGAATCTGTTTCCCGGTACGCAAATCACCTTTGGCCCGTCGACCGACGATGGTTTTTACTATGACTTCGCCCCGACCGCCGAGCGCGGTCCGTTCACCGACGAGGACCTTCCCGCGATCGAGGAGGAGATGCGCCGCATCATCGCCGCCGACGAACCCTTGATCCGCGAGGAATGGAGCCGCGCCGACGTCCGCGCTTTCTTCGAAAAGACCGGCGAAACGTTCAAGGCCGAATGGGTGATGGAGCTGCCCGAGGGCGAGGCGATCACCATGTATCGCTCGGGCAAGGACGAGAATGGCTGGATGGACCTGTGCCGCGGGCCGCATCTCGCCTCGACCGGCAAGCTCGATCCGCAGGCGTTCAAGCTGACCCGCGTGTCGGGCGCTTACTGGCGCGGCGATCAGGCCAATCCGATGCTCAGCCGGATCTACGGTACCGCCTGGCTCAACAAGAAACAGCTCGCCGAGCACCTCGTGCGGCTGGAGGAAGCGGCCAAGCGCGACCATCGCCGGATCGGGCAGGACATGGACCTGTTCCACCTCCAGGCAGAAGCCCATGGCAGCGTGTTCTGGCATCCCAAGGGCTTCATCCTGTGGCGCCAGCTCGAGGCGTATATGCGTCGCCGGCTCGACGCGGCGGGTTATGAAGAGGTCAAGACTCCGCAGCTGATGGACGCGCGCCAGTGGGAGAAGAGCGGCCACTGGGGCAAATATCGCGAAAATATGTTCGTCGTTCCCGACGAGATTCCGTCGGGCGAGGATGACGCCCCGGTATTGTCGGGCACCGCCGATTTGATGGCGCTCAAGCCGATGAACTGCCCGGCGCACGTGCTGATCTTCAAGCAGGGCATCACCAGCTATCGCGATTTGCCGATCCGCATGGCCGAATTCGGCTGCTGTCATCGCAACGAACCGCATGGCGCGCTGCATGGCATCATGCGCGTGCGGCAGTTCACGCAGGACGATGCGCACATCTTCTGCCGCGAAGACCAATTGATCGAGGAAGTGAAAGTGTTCTGCGACCTGCTCGACAGCGTCTACAAGGACCTCGGGTTCGACGATTATGCGATCAAGCTCGCGCTCCGCCCCGACAAGCGCTTCGGCAGCGACGCAATGTGGGACTGGTCGGAACAGAGCCTGCGTGACGCGGTCAAGGCGGCCGGACGCGACACCGGAGCCTATCAATGGGAGGAGCTACCCGGCGAAGGCGCTTTCTACGCCCCCAAGCTCGAATTCCATCTGACCGACGCGATTGGGCGGACGTGGCAGGTCGGCACCATCCAGACCGATACCGTGCTCCCCGAGCGGCTCGATGCGAGCTACGTCGGCGAGGATGGCGAGCGCCATCGCCCGGTGATGCTTCACCGCGCGATCCTCGGGACGTTCGAACGGTTCATCGGCATCTTGATCGAGCATCATGCGGGGCGTTTTCCGCTATGGCTGAGCCCGGTGCAGGTGGTGGTCGCGACGATCGTCAGCGACGCCGATCGTTATGCCGAGGTGGTGGCCGCCCGATTCAAGGCCGCCGGGCTGCGCGTCGAGACCGACCTGCGCAACGAGAAGATCAACTATAAGGTGCGCGAACATAGCCTCGCCAAGGCTCCGCTGCTGCTGGTCGTCGGCAAGCGCGAGGCCGAGGAAGGGACGGTTGCGATTCGCCGCCTGGGCAGCGACGAGCATCAAAAAGTGATGACCATCGACGAGGCGCTGGCGATGATCAGCGCAGAGGCGATTCCGCCCGACTTGCGGTGAAGCCCGCACCTCCCTCAGTCCGCCATTACGGAGCAAGATTAGGTTGATTGCCGATCGCGCGGCGGCGAAGATGACACCGGGCGGCGTCCTCGTCCGATGGCGCGATGTGCGCGCCGGGGAGGGGGTCGCTATGACAGGATTGGCCGACAGGAACAGCATGTCCGCGCTGGCCGTCATGCGTTCCGAAGACCGCTTTCTTTCTAGGCCCGACCTTGCCTCGCGCGATCGTTTCGCATCCACCGCCGACTGCTGCGATTATCTTGAGTCGCTATTAGCAGCCTCGGCCGACTCAGTCGCCGCGATCGAGCCGGACGGAACGATCGGCTTCATAACGGCGCGGCTCCGGTCTTCGTTCGACGAGGCCGATCCGGCGCAATTGGTTGGCCGGCCGTGGCTGTCGATCTGGCCGGACGGCTGTTGTGACAAGCTGCGCCACAGTCTCGACCGTGCGCTGGCTGGATCGAGCACGCGATGCGAAGTCGATTGCCTCGATCTCGAGGGGCGTCGCAGATGGTGGGAGATTCGCCTCAGTCCCGTCAAATCTCCGGTCTCGTCGGGGGCGTGCCGGTCGCCGGCAACTACGGTCGTCGCCGTCGCCCGCGATGTCACCGATCATCACGAGGCGGTGACAAAAGCCGGAATGCTTGGCCGCGAGCTTCACCATCGCGTGCTCAACATGATGTCGATGGTGCAGGCGATCGTCCGCATCGCCGCGACGACCAGCAACGACAGTGCGACCTTCATTGAATCGATCGAGAGCCGGGTTCATGCGATGGCGCGGACCCATGAATTATTGTGTGAGGGAACGGACGGTGAAGTCGATGTCGGCGACTTGCTGCGCAGCGAGCTTCTGCCGTTCGAGCGCGACAACGCCATCAGGATGTCGGGCTCGCCGGTACAAATACGCGAGCCGCGCGCTTCGGCGATCGGTCTGGCGTTGCACGAGCTGACGGCCAACGCGGTCAAATACGGCTGCCTGTCGGCCGCAGCGGGGCAATTGTCGGTGTCGTGGGAGGTGCGCGACGCTGGCGACCTACTCCAGCTCACCTGGCATGAGGAAAGCGATTCGGCGGTCGTCATCGGCGGACGGTCCGGCTTCGGGTCGTTGCTGCTCGATCAATTGCTGGCCGATCAATTGAACGTCACGCGCGAATGGCAAGCGACCGGGCTTCTAGCGACGATCACGGTCGATCTTCGCCTCCCGCCACCGCCCGCCGGAATGGATTGAAGCAGGGACGCCGCACCTCGAACGAAATTGTCCGCCTCCCCTTCACAAGCGCGTGACGAAGGCCTAGCTGGCGCTGTTACCAACCATATTCGGAGACCTCGCTATACCACCGCCCAACCAGCGTCGAGCAATGACGCCGCCGGCTTTCACCGGCCCTCGCTACAACGAATTCATCCAGTCCCAGAAGGTTCGGGTGATCGACGAAAATGGCGAAAATCTGGGCGTGATGTTCACCAAGGAGGCGATCGAGCAGGCGGCCGGTGTGGGCCTCGACCTGGTCGAGATCAGCCCCGGTGCCGATCCCCCCGTCGCCAAATATCTCGACATCGGCCGCTTCAAATATGAAGCCCAGAAAAAGGCCAACGAGCAGCGCAAGAAGCAAAAGACGCAGGAGATCAAGGAGATCAAGATGCGTCCCAATATCGACGACCATGATTATCAGACCAAGATGAAGAAGGTCGTCGAGTTTCTGGAAGATGGCGACAAGGTCAAGCTGACGATGCGCTTTCGCGGTCGCGAAATGGCGCATGGCCAGCTCGGCATGGCGGTGCTCCAGCGGGCTGCGGAAGAAACCTCGAGCATCTCCAAGATCGAGGCGCATCCGCGCATGGAAGGCCGCCAGATGCTGATGGTGCTGTCGCCCAAGTAAGCTGCGCTCGCGGCCAAAAAATCTGCCGTTACGGAAAGCCCAGCTTTCAACTTACCTGTAGCATTTTTGTCGCAAGGCTCAGCTTTCGCGCACTGCAGGTCGCTGCCTCGCTTCCTTGTGGCGGCGGCTTGGATTAGCTTCCCGCCCAATCCGTAACGCGGCTGGCAAAAGGCGCGGACGGTAATGGGAGGATCACATGCGCAAATCGATTTGGCTGCTTTCGGCGGGACTAACCGTCCTTTCAACCCCTGCTTTCGCTCAGACGACTGACCAGACGACCCCGGCCACTGCGCCCGTCGCGGCGGCGTCGGTTGACAAGACCAACACCACCGAAGTGGTAGCTGACCAAGATGACGGCGCGATCGTCATTACCGCGACCCGCCGCAGCGAAGCGCTGAGCGATGTCCCGCTCGCGGTGTCCGCGGTTACCGCCGACACGCTGAAAAATTCGGGCGCGGTCGACATCCGCGGCCTCAACCAAGTCAGCCCGTCGCTGCTGGTCTCCTCCACCTCGTCGGAAGCCGGCGCCGGCGGCGCCCGTATCCGCGGCATCGGCACGGTTGGTGACAACCCCGGGCTCGAAAGCTCGGTCGCGGTGTTTATCGACGGCGTCTATCGCAGCCGCATCGGCACCGGCCTGACCGAGCTTGGGCCGGTCGACCGGATCGAAGTGCTGCGCGGTCCGCAAGGCACCCTGTTCGGCCGCAACGCATCGTCGGGCCTGATCCACATCATCACCGCCAAGCCGAAGTTCACCACCGAGGCTTATGGCGAAGCGACGATCGGCAATTACAACCTGCGCCGCATCGACCTCGGCGTTACCGGCGCAATCACCGATTCGATCGCCGCCCGGATCGACGGCGTCTATCTCAAGCGCGACGGTTTCCTGACCGACGTCATCTCGGGCCGCGACCTCAACAATCGCGATCGCTACCTGATTCGCGGCCAATTGCTGTTCCAGCCGAGCGACAGCCTGTCGGTCCGGATCATCGGCGATTATTCGAAGCGCAACGAGGAGTGCTGCGGCGCGGTCTATCTCGCGAACCGCGATTATAACTCGACCGGCCCGGCGACCGGCTTCAACTCGCCGTCGACCATCGCCCGGATCGAGCGCGGGCTTGGTGCGATCATCAACGATCATCCGTATGATCGCGAGACCTCGCTTACGCCGGGCCGCAACTATAACAGCGACGTCACCGATTATGGCGTGTCGGGCGAAATCAATTATGACTTCGGCGGCGCCGAGCTGACCTCGATCACCGCCTACCGCTCGAACCTGTATGTTCGAGGCCAGGACGCCGATTTTAACAATCTCGACCTGCTTTATCGCGATGGCGGTGGCGGCGCATCGACCCGCTTCCGCACCTTTACGCAGGAATTGCGCTTGCAGGGTACGGCGTTCAACGACCGGCTCGATTGGTTGGTCGGCGGCTTCTACATGGACGAGAAGCTGCGGTTGAAGGACAATTTTTCCTTCGGCAACGACTATGCGGCCTACGCCAACTGCCTGGTCGCCAACAATTTCGTCAATGCCACCGGCCAGGCCGGCATCCTCCAGACCAGCAGCCCCACCTGCTTCAACACGCCGACCGCATCGGGCGTTCGCTCGGCGCTCGAAGCGCAATTTCTGGCCGCTGCCGGCAACCCTGCATTGCAGGCGGCAATCGCTGGCCAGTTCACGGTGCTCAGCGCCTTCGCCCGGCTTCCTAACGATGCGTTTGTCGCCGCCAACTTCTCGACCGGGCCGTTCATCAACAGCGGCTTCACCAACCTGTCGATCGTCAGCGGGGCCGGAGTGCGCACCTTCAGCGGTGTGACGACGCAGGACCAATTCGACCAGACCGACAGGAACTGGTCGATTTTCACGCACAATATCGTCTCGCTGACCAGCCGCTTCAAACTGACCCTTGGCGTGCGCTACACGCATGACAAGAAGTCGCTCGACGCGACGTTGCGTGACAATAACAGCCTGTGTGCCTTCTTCTCGGGCACGCCGTCGCTGGCGTCGCTGCAGACCCTGCCGTGCGTCATTCCGTCGGCGCCGGGCGGGCTCTACGTGGGCAGCGACTCGAAGACCGAGAACAAATGGTCGGGGACCGCGGTCCTCAGCTGGAAGCCAATCGACTCGATCCTGCTCTACGGCAGCTATTCGAAGGGCTATAAGGCGGGCGGGTTCAACCTTGATCGGGCAGCGCTTCCGCGTAGCCGCGGCAATGGCGCGATCCTGTCCACCGCGTTGCTCAGCCGACTCCAGTTCGCACCGGAACTCAATACCGCGCTCGAATTGGGGATGAAGTATAAGAGCCGCGCGATCGACATCAATTTCGCTGTCTTCCGGCAGGACTTCAAGGACTTCCAGCTGAATACCTTCAACGGCCTTAGCTTCGAAGTCGCGACGGTCAACAGCTGCACCGACAATCTGAACGGGGCAGATGCGGACAATAGCTCGGCCACTGGTGGCTGCCTCGGCAAGATCAAGTCCGGTGTCCGGTCGCAGGGTGCGGAAATCGAAATCTTCACGCGTCCGTTCCGCGATGCCCGCGCCAATCTCGGGCTGACCTACGTCTCGACCACCTACCGCCAGAATCTGGTGGCGCAGAACGGGCTGCCACTGTCGGCAGCGCTGTTCCAGCTGCCGGGTCGCAACCTGTCGAACGCACCGGAAATGTCGGTCACTGGCTCGTTCGGTTACACCCCGCCGATCGGCAATAGCGGGCTGCGCGGCTTGTTCTACGTCGATGCGCGCTACCTCAGCAGCTTCAACACCGGGTCGGATCTCGACGTCGAGAAGTTGCAGAAGGGCTTCACCGTCGTCAATGGCCGCATCGGCATCCATGGCCGCGACAACATGTGGGGCATCGAGTTGTGGGCGCAGAACATGTTCAACGTCCGCTACAAGCAGGTCGGCTTCGACACGCCGCTCCAGGGTGGTTGCACCGAGCGTGGCGCGAACCAGGGCTTCTGCTCTGGTACTGGCGCTGCAACTCGCGCGACCCAGCTGTACAGCGCGTTCCTCGGCGAGCCGCGGACCTTTGGCCTGACGCTCAAGGCGAAGTTCGCCCGCGAGCGTGCGGCGCCTGAGCCTTATGTCGCTCCGCCGCCCGCGCCGGAGCCTGCACCGCCGCCCCCGGCGACGCAGACCTGTTCGGACGGTTCGGTGATCCTGGCGTCGGACGCGTGCCCTCCGCCACCGCCGCCGCCGCCGCCGGCCCCGACGGTTGAAAAGGGTCGCTGATCGATCGTGATCGGCACTTAGCCAAAGACAAAGGCCTCGCCATCCGGCGGGGCCTTTTTCTTATCGGCATTGAGGTAATTTCTCAGGCGGCGCGGCTGGCGCGCTCGCTGTTCCCCGCCGCCGCCGCCAGCGCCAGGCGAAGCGCCTCGACCTCGGGCCCGCCAAGTTTCCGCCCCGCCGCATTGGTGACGTAAAACGTATCGACCGCGCGCGCACCATAGGTGGCGATGTGCGCCGAATGAATCTGGTGGCCGAGCTGGTGGATCGCCAGCGCCAGGCGCGCCAGCAGCCCGACCTGGTCGCGGGCATTGACCTCGACCACTGTCGTCCGGGTCGATGCGCGCTCGGCAATCACCACCGATGTCGCAATGTCGAACGCCGCCCGGCGCCGCGCCAATGGCGGGCTCGGCGGCGGCGGCGGCAAGTCCTCGCTGGCCAGCACGCGCTCGACCGCCTTGACCAGCCGAAGCCGCAGCTTGCGTTCGACATAGGGCCTCAACTGCGCGTCCTGGACGAGCAGATTGTCGATCGCCATCCCGTCGCGGCTGGTGTGGATCCGCGCATCGATGATCGACGCCCCGGCCCCGGCCAGCGCCGCCGCAATGCGATAGAATAGCCCCGGCCGATCGGGCGCGAAGATACTGATCCGGGTCGCGCCTGTCCCCTCCTCATTGGCCGCGACCACGCTCGGCTCGAGGTCGCCGATGCGCGATTCGGCGCTTGCGATCTGGCGCGCATTGGCGATCTGCAGCGCTGGCGGTTCGGCCAGCCAGTAACTGTCGGGCAATCGCCGCGCATGCGCCCGCGCCGCCGCCGCCGACCAGCCCAGTTCGCCCGCCAGCTCGGCCTGCCGCCATGCCACTTGCTCGCTCCGCCCACGCTGCTTGTGACCCAGCCGAAGCCGCTCCTCCGCCGCATCGTACAAGGTGCGCAGCAATTGCCGCTTCCAGTCGTTCCACGTCCCCGGTCCGACCGCGCGAATGTCGACCACGGTCAGCATCAGCAGCAGCCGCAGCCGCTCGGGGCTTTGCACCGCGGCGGCGAAATCGTCGATCGTCTTGGGGTCGGCCAGGTCGCGCTTGAACGCGGTTGCGCTCATCAGCAAATGGTTGCGCACCAGCCACGCCACCGTCTCGGTCTCCGCCGCGTCGAGCCCGAAGCGCGGTCCGAGGTCATACGCCACAGCCTCGCCGAGCACGCTATGATCGCCCTTCCGCCCCTTGGCGATGTCGTGCAGCAGCACCGCGACATACAGCGTCCGCCGCGACCCGATTTGGCGGAACAGCGCGGTCGACAGCGGATGGTCCTTGGTCAGCTCGCCGCGCTCGATCTTCGCCAGCAGGCCGATCGCGCGGATGCTATGCTCGTCGACTGTATAATGGTGATACATGTCGAACTGCATCTGCGCGACGACCTTGCCGAAGTCGGGCACGAACCGCCCAAACACGCCCGCCTCATTCATCCAGCGAAGCACCAGGTCAGGCGCGGTCCTGGTGGTCAGCGCCTCGATGAACAAGGCGTTGGCGGCGGGATCGTCGCGCACCTGGTCGACCAGCCGCGCGTCGCGCGCCGCGGCGCGCATCGCGGTCGGATGCACCTCCAGCCCTTCGCGCGCGGCCAGCGCAAACAGCTCGACCAGCCGCACCGGTTTGTCGGCGAGAAAATGGTCGTTGGGGATCGACAAGCGCCCGCGATCGAGGCTGAAGCCGTTGAGCTTGGCCGGACGGCGGCGGAAGGTGGGAAGCGCGAACCGCCGCCCCTCGCGCGCCATTTGCTCGTCGATCTGGGCGAGGAAGAAACCGGTCAAATCGCCGACCGCCTTGGCCTGCAGGAAATAGAATTGCATGAACCGCTCGACCGCCGATTTGCCCGGCCGGTCGGCATAACGCATCGCCCGCGCGATCCCCGGCTGATGGTCGAACCCGAGCCGTTCCTCGGCCCGCCCCGCGGCGAGGTGGAGGTGGCAGCGCACCGACCACAGGAAGCGCTCGGCGCGCTCGAACCGGCGATATTCCTGCGCGCTGAGCAAGCCCGCCTCGACCATCCCCTCGCCGCGCTCGATTCCGAACAGGTGGTTGGCAATCCAGTACAATGTGTGGAGATCGCGAAGCCCGCCCTTGCCGTCCTTGACGTTGGGTTCGACCAAATATCGGCTGTCCCCGGTGCGGACGTGGCGCTCGTCGCGCTCGGCCAGCTTGGCGGTCACGAACGCCTTTCCGCTGCCCGCCACCACTTCCTTGCGGAACCGCGCGTTGGCGGCGTCGAACAAGGTCGCATCGCCCCAGATCGACCGCGCCTCGAGGAAGGCGGTGCGGATGCTCATGTCAGCCTTCGACAAAGCGATCAGCTCGTCGGGGGTGCGCACCGCATGGCCGATCTTCAGCTTCAAATCCCACAAGGTGTAGAGCGTCGCCTCGATCAATGGCTGGGCGGCCTTGGCGTGGCGTGGCCCGGCAAGGAACAGCAAGTCGACGTCGCTATACGGCGCCATCTCGCCGCGTCCGGTCCCGCCGATCCCGACCAGCGCGATCCGCCCCGCGACTTCGCCGCCAATCTTCACCGCCGCCTGGTCGAACGCCAGCCGGATCAACTGGTCGACCAGGAAAGCGGTCGCCGCCGCCGCCATCCGCCCGCGCGCCGGATTCGCGACCAGCCGAGCTTCGATCTCGATCCGCCCGGACGCCAGGGCCTCGGCCAGGATCGCGCCGACCGCCTCGGGCTCGGCAGCAATCCGATCGCCGACTGCCCGCCGATCAATGACCGCCCGCCGCTCCTCGACCAGATCGAACCGTGGTGCCACCATGCCCACATCCTTAACCCCTATTCGCCGGTCGTCGAGTGCAGGAACCGGATCGAAACGATTTCGCCCTAGACCGGGCCGTATGGAGCCGCCTGCCAAATCCTCCCGGCCGTATTACGGCAACCTCGAGGCGCTGCGCGGGATCGCGGCGGCATTGGTCGTGCTCCACCACCTCGCGCTTCGTCCCGGCACGATCATCGCCGGCAACCAATGGCTGGCGCAGGGCTGGCTGTTCGTCGACCTGTTCTTCGTCCTGTCGGGGTTCGTCATCGCCTCGGCCCATGCCCGCAGCGCAGCCGATGGACCGACCGCTGGCGGCTTCCTCATCCGGCGCTTGTTCCGGCTTTATCCGCTTCATGCAGCGACCCTGCTCGCCGCCTTGATGCTCGACATCGCCGATTCGACCGCCGCGCTGCCCGGCTATGGCTGGATGGTCGGGCTTAACCTGGCGTTGGTCCACAGCTGGGGATTTGTCCCCGGGGGCGCGCTCAACGCGCCGAGCTGGAGCATCAGCGTCGAATGGGCGGCTTATTGCCTGTTCGCCGCGGTCTGCCTCAGTACTGCATCGGTTCGGCACCGGATGGCGGCGATGGCGGTGGTGGGGGCCGTGTCGGCAGTGCTGATCATCGTCTATTGCGGCGGTGCGCTCGACGGCGATTTGACCTTCCGCCTGCCGCGCTGCCTGATGAGCTTCTCGCTCGGCGTGCTGGCCTGGGGCTGGCTGCGGGACCGCCCTCCGCTTGGCCCGCGCACCGCCGCTTTGGGCCAGCTTGGCGCCGGGGCGGTTATGCTTGGTCTGCCCGCGCTGGTCGCGTCAGTTCCCGCGGCGGCAATGGCGATGCCGCTCGCCTCGGCGGCAATGGTCGCCTTCATGGTGCGCGATCCCGGCTCGGTCGCTCGCCGCTTACTCGACTGCCCGGCCCCGCAATGGCTCGGCCGCCACAGTTATTCGCTATACCTCGTCCACATGCCGTTGTTCGAGGCTTCGCTCCGGCTCGGCGGACGCTGGCTTGTGCCCAATCTGTGGCTGGTCCTCGCGCTGGCCGCGCTCGCCGGGGTTTCGGCATTGACCTATCGCTGGATCGAAGCGCCGTTCCGCGACCTTGGTCGCCGTCTCGCGCGGCGCACCGAAACTTCAACGCGCGTCGGCAAGTCGCTTCAGCTCATATAAGGCTTCCAGCGCGTCGCGCGGCGACATCTGGTCGGGCTTGATCGCTTCGATCGCCGCCTGCAACGGGTCGGCCTCGACTGGTTCGGGCATCGCCACCGCGAACAATGGCAGATCGTCGAGCCCGGCAGCGATTCCCCCGGTCGCGTCTCGTCCCGCCTCTAATTTGGCGAGCACCGATTTGGCGCGCGCCACCACCGACGGTGGCAAGCCCGCTAGCCGCGCCACCGCGATCCCGTAGCTGCGGTCGGCGGGGCCGTCGGCGAGTTCGTGGAGCAGCACCAGCTCGCCCTTCCATTCGCGCGCGCGGACGTGGTGCAGCGACAGCGCGTCGAGCCGGCCGGCGAGGCGGGTCAGCTCGTGATAATGGGTCGCGAACAGGGTCCGCGCCCTGACCTCGTCATGCATCGCCTCGACCACCGCCCAAGCGATCGCCAGCCCGTCATAGGTCGATGTCCCGCGCCCGATCTCGTCGAGGATGACTAGGCTGCGCTCGGTCGCCTGCGCCAGGATCGCCCCGGTCTCGACCATTTCGACCATGAAGGTCGATCGCCCGCGCGCTAGGTTGTCCGACGCCCCGACGCGGCTGAACAAGCGGTCGACTAGCCCGACTTTCGCGCGCGTCGCGGGGACGAAGCAACCGGCCTGGGCGAGCAACACGATCAACGCCGCTTGGCGCAGGAAGGTCGATTTGCCGCCCATGTTCGGGCCCGTGATCAGCCACAGGCGGTCGCTCGGGCCAAGGCTCAGGTCATTGGCGATGAACCTTTCGCCGCTCGCGCTGAGTGCCGCCTCGACCACCGGGTGGCGGCCGCCGTCGATTTCCAGGCACGGCTGGTCGGTCAGCTGGGGCGCGGTCCACTGGCTTTCGGCGGCGCGGCTCGCATTGCCGGCGGCGACATCAATCCGCGCGCAGGCGTCGGCGGTGATTCCGATCCGCGCTGAAGCGGCGATTGCGAGGACGGTGAGTTCCTCGAGATGCGCGGCTTCGGCGGCGAGCGCATGGCCGCCCGCCTCGACCACCCGGCTGGCCTCGGCGTGGAGATCGGTCGAGTTGAACCGCACGACCCCCGCCAGCGTCTGGCGATGCGTGAAACCACTGTCCTCGGCCATCAGCCGGTCGCCATGCTTCGCGCCGACCTCGACATGATAGCCGAGCACCGCATTGTGGCGGATCTTGAGGCTCGCGATCCCGGTCGCCTCGCGATAGCGCGCTTCGAGCGCGGCGATCGCCCGCCGCCCGTCGCTAGTGGCGGAACGCAACGCGTCGAGCGCGGCATCATAGCCTTGTGCGATATAACCGCCCTTGGCCGCATCGACCGGCGGCTCGGCAATCAACGCCGCGCCGAGCAGATCGGTCAGCGCCGAATGCCCGCCAAGCTGGAGCAACAGCGCGCCAAGCATCTGGGGACGGTCGTCTTTCCGCTCCAATTCCGTTCTTAACTGGGCCGCGCAGATCAACCCGTCGCGCAATTGCCCAAGGTCTCGCGGCCCACCTCGCCCCGCTACCAGCCGCCCCAACGCGCGACCGATGTCATAGGAGGCTCCGAGGGCGACCCGCACCCGCTCGCGGTGCACCTGGTCGTCGAAAAAATGCTGCACCAGCGCCAGTCGCGACTCGATCCTCGATCGATCGGTCAGCGGCGCCGATAAGTCGCTCGCCAGCATCCGCCGCCCCGCCGCCGTCACGCAGCGATCGATCTCGCCGAGCAAGCTGCCCGCCACGCCGCCGCTCGCCGACCGGCAAATCTCCAGGCTGTCGCGGGTCGCCGGATCGATCGCGACATGCATCGCCCGCGCAATCCGCCGCGGCGCCGACAGATATTGCCCCGCTTCCTTCTGCGTCGCGTCGAGGTAAGCGAGCAGGCCCCCCGCCGCGGCAAGCTCGGCGCGCCCCGGGTCGCCGAAGCCGTCGAGGCTCGTTACCCCGAACCGCGCCTTGAGCGCCCGTTCCCCGGCATTGCTCTCGAACCCGCCCTTGCCGGCCTCGGTCGCGATCCCCGGCACCTTGCCGTCGGCGATCGTCTCGGCCGGCGACAGGCGCGCCAGTTCGGACTTCAATTCGCCCGGCCCGCACAGCACCAATTCGAACCGCCCGGTCGAAATGTCGGCGGCGGCGATCCCCCAATCGTCGCCGACCTTGGCCACCGCCGCCAGCCAATTGGCCGCGGCCGGAGCAAGTAGCGCCTCCTCGGTCAGCGTCCCTGGCGTCACCAGCCGGACAATCGCGCGGTCGACCAGCGCCTTCGACCCGCGCGCTTTCCGCGCCTCGGCCGGGCTTTCGATCTGCTCGGCAATCGCGACGCGGTGCCCGGCGCGGATCAGCCGTGCGAGATAGGTTTCGGCCGAATGGACCGGCACCCCGCACATCGCGATTGGCTCACCGGCGTCGGCACCGCGCTTGGTCAGCGCGATGTCGAGGGTTGCCGCCGCCGCCTTGGCATCGTCGAAGAACAATTCGAAGAAATCGCCCATCCGATAGAATAATAATGCGTCGCCCGCCTCGGCCTTGAGGCGGTGATATTGCGCCATCATCGGCGTCTGCTGGGGCTGGGGGGCGTCGGATCGGGCCATTGTCGCGCAGTCGTAGCGCCAAAGCGGCACCCAAGCGAGGGTGACTCTTTGCCCCAAAGCCCGCTACAGTACCCCGATCCAAGGGAGCCAGAATGAACGAGAGCAACGTCAAATTCACGCGCGACGAAGCATTGGATTTCCACAGCCGCGGCCGACCCGGCAAGATCGAGATCGTCGCCACCAAGCCGATGGCGACGCAGCGCGACCTGAGCCTGGCTTACTCCCCCGGAGTTGCCGTCCCGGTCGAGGAAATCGCCAAGGATCCAGGCAAGGCCTACGATTATACCGCCAAGGGTAATCTCGTCGCGGTCATTTCCAACGGTACCGCGATCTTGGGGATGGGCAATCTCGGCGCACTCGCGTCGAAGCCGGTGATGGAAGGCAAAGCGGTGCTGTTCAAACGCTTCGCCGACGTCGATGCGATCGATCTCGAAGTCGACACCGAAGATGCCGAGCGCTTCATCCAGTGCGTCGAACTGCTCGGGCCGAGCTTCGGCGGGATCAACCTCGAGGATATCGCCGCGCCCGAATGCTTCATCATCGAGGCCGCGTTGAAGGAGCGGATGAACATCCCGGTGTTCCATGACGACCAGCATGGCACCGCGATCATCACCACCGCGGGGCTGATCAACGCCTGCCACCTGACCAACCGTTCGTTCAAGGACATCAAGGTGGTGGTCAACGGCGCCGGTGCGGCGGCGATTGCGTGCACCGAATTGATCAAGGCGATGGGCGTTCCCCACGCCAGCGTCATCATGTGCGACCGCACCGGCCCGCTCTACCCGGGACGCGACGGGATGGACCAGTTCAAGTCGGCGCACGCCGTGCCGACCGAGGCGCGCAGCCTGGGCGAGGCGCTGATCGGGGCCGACGTATTTCTCGGCCTCAGCGCTGCCGGGGCGTTGAAGCCCGAAATGGTGGTGGGCATGGCGCCGTCACCGATCATTTTCGCAATGGCCAATCCCGACCCCGAAATCACCCCGCCCGAAGCCAAGGCGGCGCGGCCCGATGCGATCGTCGCCACCGGCCGCTCGGACTATCCCAACCAGGTCAATAATGTGCTCGGCTTCCCGTTCATCTTCCGCGGTGCGCTCGATGTGCGGGCGACCGGGATCAACGAGGAAATGAAGATTGCCGCCGCGAACGCGCTGGCGGAACTGGCGCGCGAGCCGGTGCCCGAGGAAGTTGCCGCGGCCTATGGCGGACTGGCCCAGTCATTTGGCCCCGATTACATCATCCCCGCGCCGTTCGATCCGCGGCTGATCGAGATCATTCCTGCCGCAGTGGCGCAGGCGGCGATGGATACCGGCGTCGCTCAGAAGCCGATCGCCGACATGGCCGCCTATCGCCAGTCGCTCCGCGCGCGGCTCAACCCGACCGTATCGGTAATGAGCCTGGCATACGAAGCCGCACGGTCGAACCCCAAGCGCGTGCTGTTTGCGGAGGGCGAGGAGCCCAACGTCGTCCGCGCCGCGATCGCCTTCAAGGAAGGCGGATTCGGCACCCCGGTGCTGGTGGGCCGCGACGAGGTTTACGACCAGCTGCGCGAACTCGGGGTCGACGACGTGTCGGGCTATGTTGTGCTCAACAGCCGCAATTCGCCCCTGGTCGGGCGCGCGGTCGATTATATCTACGCCAAGCGCCAGCGCCACGGGATGCTTCGGCGAGAGGTCGAGCGGCTGGTCAACCAGGACCGCAATACCTTCGCCGCGGCGATGCTCGCGCTGGGTGAGGGCGATGCGATGATCACCGGCACGACGCGCCCGTTCAGCCAGTCGCTGGGGCAGGTCCGCGCGGTGATCGATGATGAAGAAGGCGCGACCCCGTTCGGGCTCAACATCATCGTCGGCCGCCAGCAGACGGTGCTGATCGCCGACACTGCGGTGACCGAGCGCCCGACTGCCGAGCAATATGCCGCGATCGCGCTGCGCAGCGCGGCCTTCTCCCGCCGGATGGGGCAGGAGCCGCGCGTGGCGTTCATCAGCTACACCACCTTCGGCAATCCGCCGGGCCGCCACATTGCGGAGCTTCGCGACGCGGTGAAATTGCTCGACAGCTTGGTCACCGACTTCGAATATGAAGGCGAAATGGGTCCCGACGTCGCGCTAAATCACGAGATGCAGGCGCGCTTCTATCCGTTCAGCAGGCTCACCGGCCCGGCCAACATCCTGATCATGCCCGGGCTACAGTCGGCCAATATCTCGGCCAAATTGATGCGTGCATTGGGCGGGGAAAGTGTGCTCGGGCCATATCTGATGGGGATGGCGCTACCGGTCCAGATCGCGCCGATGACCGCCAGTTCGTCCGACTTGCTGACGCTCGCGGTGCTTGCCGCGGGCGGGGCCGATTCGATCCGCCGCGCGCGCTTGCCGACGGTTGCGTGATTACGCCATCGCAATGACTTATCTTACCGCCTTAGGGGAGAGGGTTGATGATCTTATCGAGACGTCATGCCATTGTCGGGGCGGGCGCCCTGATTGGGACTGCGGCCACGGCAGCGGCACGGCGGCTGGTGCCGACCTCATCGCAGGATCTGGGTCCCTTCTATCCCCTGATGCGTCCAGCTGATCACGATGCCGATTTGACCCGGATCAAGGGTCGGAAAGGGGTCGCGGCGGGCCAGCCGATGCAGCTCATCGGGCGGGTGGTCGATGCGCGCGGCAATCCTGTGCGCGGGGCGATGGTCGATCTGTGGCAATGCAATGCGGTTGGCCGCTATGCTCATCCCGGGGACCGCGCCAATCCTGCCGCGCTCGATCCCAATTTCCAGGGGTTTGCGCGGCTGGTGTCGGACCGCATTGGCAACTTTCGGTTCAGGTCGATCAAGCCCGTCGCTTATGACACGCCGATCGGGCGCCGCACGGCGCACATCCACTTCGACATATCGGGCGGAGCGCAACGGCTGGTGACTCAATTATATTTTCCCGGTGAATCCGGCAATGACGCCGATCCGTTGCTGAAGCTGGCTGGCAATCGCGACAGCCTTGTCGCCGAGGCGATCGACCGGCTGTCGGCCGATCCGGCGGCGATGGCTTTCTCGTGGACGATTGTTCTTGGCAACGCCTGAACGCAGGCCAGCCTACATTCGCTCGGCGCTCGATACCGAATCGACCGATCGCAAGGCGGCGAGCAACGAGTGAAGGTGGCCAAGATCGTGCACCTCGACGTCGAGGTGGAAGGTGTGGAAGCTGCCGTCGCGGTGAACGAGCTGGAGGTTGACGATATTGGCCCCCTGCGCGCCCAATACCCCCGCCATTTCGCCGAGCGCGCCGGCGATATCGCGCAGGATGACGTTGAGCCGTGCGGTCCCGCCATCGCTCTCGTCGCCCCATGCCAGGTCGAGCCAGTCGGCGTCGATCCCGCTGGCGAGATTGTCGCAGCCGATGGCATGGACTTCGATGCTCTCGTCCTCGCGGCGGAGGCCGACGATGCGGTCACCGGGGATCGGGTGGCAGCAGGAGGCGAGGCTGAAGGCGACCCCCGGGGTGAGCCCCTTGATCGAGATTGCCTGGCGCTGGGCCGAGGGCCGCGGCGCGACGTCGGTGCCGGCTGATCCCGGCTGCAGCGCCTCCATCACCGCTTCGTCGGGAAACCGCTTGCGCGCGATGCCGATCATCAGTGCGTCGGCATCGTCCAGCTTCAATTTCTTGACTGCCTTGTTCAGCGCATCTTTCGCCAAAGGCGCGGGGAGGCGTTCGACAATCTCGTCGTAAATCTTGCGGCCAAGCTCGATCGTCTCGTCGCGTTCCTTGTGGCGAACGAACCGCCGGACCGACGATCGCGCCTTGCCGGTGACAACAAACCGAAGCCAACTCGGTTGGGGATGCTGCGCGTCGGAGATGAGGATTTCGACCTGGTCGCCATTGTCGAGCAAGGTGCGCAGCGGGACCACGCGGCTGTTGACCTTGGCACCAACGGTCTTGTCGCCGAGCGCGGTATGGACGGCATAGGCAAAGTCGACCGGGGTGGCGCCCTTAGGGAGCTGGATGAGTTCGCCCTTGGGCGTGAAGGCGAAGATCCGGTCCTGGTACATCGCCATCCGGGTATGCTCGAGCAGTTCCTCGGGGCTGTCGGCATGGTCGAGGATCTCGACGAGGTCCTCGATCCACGGGACCTTCACGTCGTCGGCTGGGCGGCGTTCCTTATAGGCCCAATGCGCCGCAAGCCCGCGCTCGGCCTGGGCATGCATCGATTTGTCGCGAATCTGGATCTCGATTCGCATTTTCGAATCATGAATTACGGAGGTGTGGAGCGAGCGATAGCCGTTGCGCTTGGGGGTCGAGATGAAGTCCTTGAAACGCCCTGGGACCATCGGCCAGCGCTCATGGATCAGGCCGAGCGCCTGGTAACAATCCTCGACCTTGTCGACGATCACGCGGAACGCCATCACGTCGGACAATTGCTCGAAGCTGATGTGGCGCTCGGCCATCTTCTTCCAGATCGAGTAGGGATGCTTCTCGCGCCCCATGACCTCGGCCTCGAGCGAATGGTCGGCGAGGTGGAGCTGGAGCCCGAGCCCGATCCGGCTAACCAAATCGCCGCCGCTGGCATGAAGCTGGCTCAGGCGGCGGTTGATCGAGGCGAAGGCGTCGGGCTCCAATTCCTTGAACGCCAGCGTCTGCATCTCGGTCATCATTTCGTACATGCCGATCCGCTCCGCCAGCGGGGCATAAATATCCATCGTTTCCTTGGCGATGCGGCGGCGCTTGTCCTCATTCTGGATGTGGTGGAGGGTGCGCATATTGTGCAGCCGGTCGGCCAGTTTGACCAGCAACACGCGGATGTCGTCGCTGAGCGCGAGCAGGAATTTGCGAAGGTTTTCGGCGGCGCGTTCATTCTCCGACTGCGCCTCGATCTTGGATAGCTTGGTCACCCCGTCGACCAGCCGCGCGACATTGGCGCCGAACAATTTCTCGATCTGCTCGTGGGTGGCGACGGTATCCTCGATCGTATCGTGGAGGATCGCGGTGACGATCGTCTCATCGTCGAGCTTGAGGTCGGTGAGGATACCCGCGACTTCGATCGGATGGCTGAAATAAGGGTCGCCCGAGGCCCGGACCTGGGCACCGTGCGCCTTCATCGAAAACACGTAGGCGCGGTTGAGCAGGGCCTCGTCGGCATCGGGATCATAGGCCCGTACCTTCTCGATCAGCTCATATTGTCGCAGCATAAGCCCATGTGGGGGGAGCGGAGGTCATTGCGCAAGAACGAAAAAGGGCCGGCCCGCGGGAAGATGCGGAAGCCGGCCCAGTCAAAGGTCGCGCGAATGCGGCGCGACCTGGGAGTTAATTAGCGTTGGCGACGGCGGCGGCGCCCTTGGTGCCGCCCTTGGCTGAGAGATTGCACTTGGCGAGCTCGGCAGCGTTGAAGGCGCGGCCGTCGGCGATGAAGCTCTCGAGCTGGCCGGCGCGCTTGGCGAGGCCCTGGCAAAGGACCGCCGGGCGGCTTTCGACCGTATTGCCCTGGCAGGCAGCGGCGCCGCACGCCCAGCTGATGTCCCGGGCGATGATCCGGGTGGAAGCGGGCGCAGTCGTCGGCTTGGCCAAATAATTTCCAGCAAACGCGGGGGTCGCGGCCAAGGTCGTGGCGGCGAGGATCAGTGTGGCAAAGCGGTTCATAATGGTCTCCACGATTATTTGCGTTTCGAGATGCAACCTAATACGGCTAGTCGGTTGCACATTGCAACTGTTATTTCCAAACTAGCTATGCAATCATCATTGGCTGGAGGGTGACGCGTTGAATCGACAGGTCCTGACGGACGCTCCCGATATGGATGCATTCAGGGCCGCGGCGTTGCGCTGCCCGTTGCCGCCTGCGGTCGAGCTGATCGGCGAGAAATGGGCCTTCCTGATCCTTCGCGGCGCGCTCAACGGGCTGCAGCACTTCGAACAATTCCAGTCGGGCCTGGGGATCGCGCGCAATATCCTGTCCAATCGCCTTGGCAAATTGGTCGAAGGCGGGATCCTCGAGCGTCGCGCCGATCCCGACGATCGCCGCAAGGTTGTCTATTCGCTGAGCGCCAAGGGCGAGGCTTTGCTCCTGGTGGTGCTCGCGCTTCGTCAATGGGGTGAGGATTGGGGGCATGGCAAGCAGGACATCATGCTCGCCGACCAGCGCGATGGTCAGCCGATCCAGCGAATCGCAATCCATGCCCAGGACGGGCGCGAGCTGACCTTGCGCGAACTGATGTGGATCGAGCGCACCACCGGCGCCTCGCTCAAGCGGCCCGCAAGCGACTGAACCAAACGCCAGTCGGCTGAACGAAAAAGGGCGGCCCCGCAGGACCGTCCTCGTTTCTCGACATTGCGATACGATTATTCGTAATCGCCCCCGCTCGGGGTCGGGCGCGGAGGGGCGGCGGCGGTAAGGCGAAGCGCCTCGGCCGATTCGCTTAGCGACGACAGCTCATCCGTCTCGTCTTCCTCGTCGACGCGGACCTTCTGCAGGTTGCCGACGATAGTTTCCTCGAGATGCTTCGGCTTGACCGTCTCCTCGGCGATCTCGCGCAAGGCGACGACCGGATTCTTGTCGCGGTCGCGATCGATAGTCAGATCGGCACCGCCGCTGATCTGCCGCGCACGCTGCGCCGCGATCAACACCAGGTCGAACCGGTTCGGAATCTTGTCGACACAATCTTCAACCGTCACGCGCGCCATTGGTCGCTCCGCATCTTGCTTGGCCCATTTGGGAGAGCGGGCGAGATAGGCAGGTCGCGTCCGATAGTCAACCAAAGCGCCCGCTTGCGCGCTTGCCGCTCCGCCTTCACAGAGGCGCGATGACGCGACCAAAGGCACCCAGCTTCGCCCAAGTGACCAAGGTCGACGGTAATCGCCTGACCTTCTTACCCGATGGTCCCGACCGACTCGAGGCGCTGGTTGCGTTGATCGACGGCGCCAAGAACAGCCTGCGCCTGCTTTATTACATCTTTGCTGCCGACGCTTCGGGCGATCGGGTCCGCGATGCGCTTGTTGCCGCGACCGAGCGCGGGGTCGCCGTGTCGCTGCTGATCGACGGCTTTGGAAGCTCCAAAACCCCCGAACCCTATTTCAAGGAACTGCACGAGCGCGGAGCCAAATTCTGCCGCTTCCTGCCAAGTTATGGTCGGCGCTACCTAATTCGCAATCATCAAAAGCTCGCGCTCGCCGACAATGAGCGTGTGCTGATTGGCGGGTTCAATGTCGAGAACGACTATTTCACCTCCGCCGACCAAGGCGGGTGGCGCGATATCGGGCTGCTGGTCGAGGGACCGGCGGCAGCGCGGCTGGTGCCATATTTCGATGCATTGATCGGTTGGGCGCTCAAAAAAGGCAGTCGGATCCGGATCCTGCGCAAGATCACCCGCACCTACAGCGAAACATCAGGCGCGCTGCAGTGGCAGTTTGGCGGGCCGATGCAGCGACTGTCGCCGTGGATCAACTCGACCTGCCGCGACCTGGCGCGCGGCAGCGATGTCGAGATGATCGCAGCCTATTTCGCGCCGCCCGGTGAAATGCTTCGACGGTTCGCGCGGATCGGCAAGAACGGCAAGGCGCGGATCGTCACCGCCGCGACGTCGGACAATAACACCACCATTGCCGCCGCGCGCTTCACCTACGGGCGGTTGCTCAAGCGCGGGGTCCAGGTGTTCGAATATCAGCGCAGCAAATTGCATTCGAAACTGCTGCTGCTCGACGATGTCGCGCACGTCGGGTCATCCAATTTCGATTACCGCAGCATCTACCTCAATCTCGAGATGATGCTGCGCGTCGAGGATCCCGAATTCGCGTCGTTGATGCGAGTCTATTTCGAAGGAGAGATTGATGATTGCCTCGAAATCACCCGCGCGCTGCACAAGGAAAGATCGACCCTGATCAACCGGATCAAATGGGCGCTGTCATTCTTCGTCGTCAGCATTACCGATTATACGGTGACCCGCCGATTAAACTTCGGCGGCGGGTAAGGCTCAGGCCGCGACCGGCTCGCGCCAGGCCCAGAACAGGGTCGCGGGCGGAACGTTGATCCACTCGAACCCGCGATCGATCCGCTCGAAGAAGGGCGCGATGAAATCGCGCACCTTGGGGCTGAACTGATAGACCAAAAAGGCCCCGCCAGCGCGGATCACGCGTGATGTCGCCGCACCAATCGCATCGCCAACCCCCGGCGGAAGCGTCGAGAAGGGCAGGCCGGAAAGGACATAATCGGCATGCGAAAAGCCATGATCGGCGACGATCTGTTCGACATCAGCGGCCGATCCATGCGCCAGGATCAGGCGCGGATCGTCGATCGCTTGGCCGAGGAATTTGATGAAATCTTCATTGGTGTCGATCGCGATCAACTTGGCATCCGCGGGCAGTCGGTCGAGGATCGGGCGGGTGAACGTACCGACCCCGGGGCCATATTCGACGAACAATTTGACCTCGTCCCATTTGACCGGCCCGAGCATCTTGTCGATCAGCACGCGGCTCGACGGGATGACCGATCCGACCATCACCGGATTCTTGATGAAGCCACGGAGGAATTGCCACTTCGGACTGATCGCCCGATGCGCGACCCGACTGACGAAACGGCGCGGGCCTTTGAGCGTGCGAGCAGGCGAACTGGTCATGAATTCTCCGACGGCGGAAACTGCGGCCTTCGCGTTGGCAAATGCGCAAGCCGTTGGCAAGTCGCGATGATCGGCTTTGCGGCGTGCCGAGCCGGGCTTAAGGGATGCTGATGCAACGTTCCACCAGCTCTGCACCCCGCCTTGCCGGGACGGCGATGACGACGCCGCATTTCGTCCTGCTGTTCGCCGCGATGCTGGTCGCCGCGGCAGGCAATACCGCGCTCCAGTCGGTGATGCCGGCGATCGGCCGCGAGATCGGGATCGCCGATTTGTGGGTCGCCTTGGCATATACCTGGTCGGCAATATTGTGGGTCCTGTTCGCGCCTTATTGGGCGGCGAAGAGCGATACCCACGGGCGCAAACCGCTGATCCTGCTCGGGCTTGGCGGGTTCATCGTGTCGATGACCTTGTGCGGGCTGGCGCTGGTCGCGGGGCTGCATGGTGCGCTGGGCGGCGCGGCGACGTTCGGCATATTCGCGCTGTTCCGCGCCATCTACGGCTCACTCGGTTGCGCAACACCGTCGGCAACGCAGGCGTATCTCGCATCGCGCACGCGCCGTGTGGCGCGGGTCAACGCGCTGTCGGCACTGGCCTCGTCGTTCGGTCTTGGCACGATCCTCGGCCCCGCGATCGCGCCATTGTTCGTGCTGCCGTTCGTCGGGCTGCCCGGGCCATTGTTCGCCTTTGCAATCATCGGCGCAGTGACCTTCGCCGCGATCCTTGCCTGGCTCCCCAATGATAATAAGCCGCGCCACGGGCATCGCGCCGGGCGCGGCGCGGCGATGAGCTATCCGTCGATTGCCTCGCCAGTGACCGGTGCAAGCGTCGTCGCCGCAACCTCGCCCCGTCGCGCCGCGCGGGTGCGCTGGAGCGACGGGCGAATCCGTCGCTGGGTCATCGCCGGGGTCGCCTCGGGCCACGCGCAGGCGGCGTCGCTGACGTGCATCGGATTTTACGTGATCGATCGGCTGGCGATCGCGCCGTCGGTGGCGCAGGGACCGATATCGATCGTGATGATGGCCGGCGCGGGGGCCGGGCTGGCGGCGCAATGGGGGCTGATCCCGCGGCTTGGCCTGGCCCCGCGCGCGTTGGTGTTATGGGGCACGATGATCGCCGCCGTGGGCCTGGCGATCATCGTGTTCGCGGGCAGTCTGTACGGCCTCGTGCTCGGCTTTGCGGTCTCGTCGCTCGGCTTCGGTTTCACTCGGCCCGGCTTCACCGCCGGATCGTCGCTTGCAGTCTCGCTCTCCGAGCAAGGCAGCGTCGCCGGGGTGATCACCGCCGCTAACGGGATCGCCTTCGTCGCCGCGCCGGCGATCGGGATGTTGCTCTACGGGCTCGATCCGCGCCTGCCATTCGCGGTCGCAGTGCTGCTGCTGCTCGGCCTCGCAGTCTGGGCGAGGGCGCGGCTCTAGCTGTTGTCGGGCGGTGAGGCCCTGGGTCCGCGCGGCTGGAGCATGCCCGGCGTGACGAACCCGATCCCGCCGACCGGGCGCACCGCATCGGACTTCAGCGTATCGCGGATCTTGGCATAATCGGCGACCATCTCCTCGGTCACTGACGCGCGTGTTTCCTTCAGCGCGTCCTCGAAATCGTCCATCTTCACCGTCTTCGAATCCAACCCGCGGCGAAGCGCCGACAGGCCCGCGCGGCGGGTCAGATCCTCAAGATCGGCACCGGTGAAATTCTCGCTCCGCCGTGCCAGCGCTTCGAGGTCGACGTCTTTCGCCAGCGGCATTGCCTTGGTGTGGATCGCCAGGATCCGCCGCCGCCCCGCCGTGTCCGGAGTGCCGACATAGATCAGTTCGTCGAACCGCCCCGGGCGGAGCAATGCCGGGTCGATCAGATTGGGCCGGTTGGTGGCGCCGATCAGGACGACGTTATTGAGCTCCTCGAGCCCGTCCATCTCGGCGAGGATGGTGTTGACCACCCGCTCGGTGACCTGCGGCTCGCCCATCCCGCCGCCGCGCGCCGGCACCAGGCTGTCGATTTCGTCGATGAAGATCACCGTCGGCGCCACCTGGCGCGCACGGGCGAACAATCGCGCGATCTGCTGCTCGCTCTCGCCATACCATTTGGACAGCAGGTCGCTCGACTTGATGGCGATGAAATTGGCTTCGCTCTCGCGCGCTGTCGCCTTGGCAAGCAAGGTCTTGCCGGTGCCGGGCGGGCCGTAGAGCAGGAAGCCCTTGGCCGGGCGGATGCCCAGCCGCTTGAACGCCTCGGGATGCTTGAGCGGCAGCTCGATGCCCTCGCGCAGTTTGTCGCGCGCTTCGTCGAGCCCGCCGACGTCGTCCCAGCTGATGTTGGGCACCTCGACCATCACTTCGCGCATTGCCGACGGCTGGACGCGTTTAAGCGCATTCTCGAAGTCGTTGGGCTCGACTGACAAGGCGTCGAGCATGTCGGGCGGGATCACTTCGTCGGCCAGGTTCAGCTTGGGCAGTATCCGCCGCACCGCCTCGAGCGCGGCCTCACGCACCAGCGCCGCAAGATCAGCCCCGACAAAGCCGTACGTCCGCCGCGCGAGGTCGTCGATGTTGACGCCCTCCGCCAGCGGCATTCCGCGGGTGTGGATGCCAAGGATTTCGCGTCGGCCATTTTCGTCGGGCACCCCGATCACGATCTCGCGGTCGAAGCGGCCGGGCCGGCGCAGCGCTTCGTCGATCGCCTCGGGACGGTTGGTGGCCGCGATCACGACAAGGTTCTGCCGCGGTTCGATCCCGTCCATCAGCGTCAGCAATTGCGCGACCAGCCGTTTCTCGGCCTCGCCGCTGACTTGCCCGCGCTTGGGCGCGATCGAATCGATCTCGTCGATGAAGATGATCGACGGTGCTGCCTTGGCTGCCTCCTCGAAGATGTCGCGCAGTCGTTTTTCGCTTTCGCCATAGGCCGATCCCAAGATCTCCGGCCCGGCGATGTGGAAGAATTGCGCGTCGCTTTCGTTGGCTACCGCCTTGGCCAGCCGGGTCTTGCCGGTACCGGGCGGGCCGTGGAGGAGAACTCCCTTGGGCGGATCGACTCCGAGTCGCTGGAACAGCTCGGGGTGGCGCAACGGAAGCTCGACCATTTCACGCAACGCATCGACCGTCTCGCGCATCCCGCCGAGGTCGTCATACGTCACGTCGGCCCGGCGCTCGCCGACTTTCTCGGTATATTCGGCGAGCAGCTCGACGATGGTCTCGGGCGCAATATGGACGATCCCGCGCGGCGCTGCCGAAACCACCGTCATCCGGATTTCCTGGAGCGAGAACGCCGGGGCGTTCAACAATTGCCGGATATTCTCGGGCATGTCGGCGGTCGAGCGCTGGTGGCCGAGCGTCGCGACAGTGTCCCCGGCAGTCAGCGGCCGCCCGAGGAAGCTGCGTTTGAGCGCATCGGCCGAGCCCTGCAGCCGGACATTGTTTGCGGCCGGCGCAAATACCACGCGGGTGGCGGGTTTGCTCTTGGCCTTGCGCACCTCGACAAAGTCCGAGCTTCCAACCCCCGCATTGGCGCGTTGCAGCCCGTCGAGGCGGATGATGTCGAGCCCGTGATCGTCGTCATAGGGCCGGATGGCCCGCGCGGCGGTCGATCTCTTGCCGATGATCTCGATCACATCGCCTTCGGCCAGGCCGAGCGCCTCCATCGCCTTGGTTGGCAGCCGGGCGATCCCGCGACCGCCCTCGGCCGGATTGAGGATCGCGACCTGCAGGCGTTGTGTCTTGGTCTCGGCGTCCGCCATCGATGATCCTCTTGTCGGTCTGCAACTGGCCCCAACGCTCCCGGCAGGATGCGCATGAATTCAATATCGAACCCGCGCAAATGAAAAAAAGGCCGGGCGTTGCCACCCGGCCTGAAGTTTTTGGAGAGGATGCCCCGAAAGGCATCAACAATATTGCACCGCACCATTTACTTCGCAAGTGCAAAAATTCGCCTTGGTGAGGTTTTCCCATCCACACCTCGATCAATGTGATAGGTGAAGCGCTGTTCAGGAGAGAATCGGCTTCAATGGAGCGGCGGCTTTCAGCGATCATGGCTACTGACGTGGTTGGTTACAGCCGCCTGATGGGCGGCAATGAGGTCGGGACGCTGACCGCGCTGAAGCAGCATCGCGCCGAAATGATCGATCCGTGTATCGCCAAGCATCAGGGGCGGATCGTCAAGCTGACCGGCGATGGCATGCTGGTCGAATTCCCCAGCGTGGTCAGCGCGGTCGAATGCGCTTGCTCCGTCTAGCGCGAAATGCGCGGCCGCAATGCTGATGTGCCCCAGGACCGGCGAATCGAATTTCGAATCGGGGTCAACCTCGGCGACGTGATCGTCGACGATGACGACATCTTCGGCGACGGGGTCAATGTCGCCGCGCGGTTGGAAGGCGTCGCCAAGCCCGGCGGGATCGCAGTGTCGAGCGCGGTGCGCGACAATATCGGCAACAAGCTCGACCTGGTGTTCGAGGATATGGGCGATCAGGACCTCAAGAATATCGAATTCCCGGTCCGCGCCTATAATGTCGTGATTGCCGACGGCCCGGCCACGGCCGCGGGCGAGCCCGAAGTCGCCGAGGCCGACAAGCCGTCGATCGCGGTGCTGCCGTTCAACAACATGTCGGGCGACCCCGAACAGGAATATTTCAGCGACGGCATCACCGAGGACATCATTACCGACCTCAGCAAGGTCAGCGGGCTGTTCGTGATCGGCCGCAACACCAGCTTCACCTTCAAGGGCAAGGCGGTCGACATCCCCGACGTCGCGGCGAAACTTGGCGTGAAGTTCATCCTCGAAGGAAGCGTCCGCAAGGCCGGGCAACGGGTACGGGTAACCGGTCAGCTGATCGACGGGGCGAGCGGAGGACACGTCTGGGCCGACCGCTTCGACCGCGACCTGACCGACATTTTCGCAATCCAGGACGAGATCACCCAGACCATCGTCGACCAGCTCAAGATCAAGTTGCTGCCTAAGGAAAAGAAGGCAATTTCCCAAGCCCCAACGAGCAACGTCGAGGCCTATACTTATTATCTGAAGGGGCGCCATTTCTTCAATAACGGCACCAAGGTCTTGCTCGGTCTGGCGCGCCAGATGTTTGCGATGGCGGCCGAGATCGACCCTGATTACGCGCGAGCTTATGGCGGCATGGCGATCTGCGACGCGCGTCTTCAGGGTTCATATCGCTCGCCGATCTCCACCGACGAAATCCTGGCGATGGCAGACAAGGCAATTTCGCTCGACCCGTCGCAGCCCGAGGCGCATGCGGCGCGCGGGGTCGCGCTAGGCAGCGCCGGCAGAAACGACGAAGCGGTCGTCGCCTTCGAGCACGGCCTCGCAACGGATTCTTCTAATCTCGACGCAAATTTCTATTATGCCTGGTTCCTGTCCAACCTCGGGAAATTCGAGCAATCCGTGCCTTACTATCAACGGGCGGTGGAACTCGGCCCCGACGATTGGCAGAGTCCCCTGATGATCGATTCAGTGCTTCAGGTGCTCGGCCGCGAGGAGGAGGCGGATCGGTACGCGCGTATCGGTATCAAGCGCGCCGAAAAAGCGCTGCTTCTGCACCCGGAAAATTCAAAGCCAGCTCAACTTGGCGCACCAACGCTTGCTCGTCTCGGCGATCGTGAACGCGCGATCGATTGGCTTGAGCGCACCTTGTTCCTTGATCCTGATGATCCGCTGGTCTCGTATAATGCGGCTTGCACCTACGCGCAGCTTGGCGAAACCGACAAGGCATTCGAGGCGCTCGATCGATGGGCGGGCAACAGCGCCGCTGTCCTGCAATCCTGGCTCGAAACGGACCCTGATTTCAACCCCATTCGCGACCAACCGCGCTTCATCGCCCTAGTCCAGAGGATGAAGGACGACCACCACGTCCAACTCCGGAGCGCATCGTGACCGAACGCCGCCTCTCAGCAATCATGGCCGCCGACGTGGTCGGTTACAGCCGCCTGATGGGGGCCAATGAGGTTGGCACGCTGACCGCGCTCAACCATCGCCGCAGCGAAGTCATCGAGCCGCGCATTACGAATAGCAACGGGCGGATCGTCAAGCTTACCGGGGACGGGATTCTCGCCGAATTTCCAAGCGTGGTCGACGCGGTCGAATGTGCGCTTGCGGTGCAGCGCGAAATGAAGAGCCGCAACGTCGAAATTCCCGAAGATCGGCGCATCGAGCTCAGAATCGGCATCCACCTCGGCGACGTGATCGTCGAGGATGGTGACATTTTCGGCGATGGGGTCAACATCGCCGCCCGCATCGAAAGCGTCGGCCGACCCGGCGGGGTGGCGGTGTCGGCGGCGGTGATGGACAATGTCGGCAATCGCCTCGACGTCGCTTTCGAGGACATGGGCGAGCACCAGCTCAAGAACATCGCCCAGCCGGTTCGGGTATTCAACGTCGGCGCTCCCCAGCCCGCGGCTGTCAAAGGCGCTGCAGTCCCCGAAGTAGTGGAAGCGGAAGCCAAGCCGTCAATCGCGGTGCTGCCGTTCAACAATATGAGCGGCGACCCCGAGCAGGAATTTTTCAGCGACGGGATCACCGAGGACATCATTACCGATTTGTCCAAGATCTCGGGTTTGTTCGTGGTCGGACGCAATACCAGCTTCACCTACAAGGGAAAGTCGATCCAGCTGCAGCAGGTGGCGGCCGAGCTTGGGGTCAAATATCTGCTTGAGGGAAGCGTCCGCAAGGCGGGAGATCGCATTCGCGTTACCGGCCAGCTGATCGACGGGGCGACCGGCGGACACGTCTGGGCCGACCGCTATGACCGCGACTTGACCGACATTTTCGCGATCCAGGATGAGATCACCAAGACCATCGTCGACCAGTTGAAGATCCGTCTGCTTGCCGGAGGAGAAGAAGGCGATTGCGCAGGCCCCGACCGACAATGTCGAGGCCTACACCCATTATCTGCGCGGGCGGCAATATATTCACTACCAGAGCAAACGATACCTGCTCCTCGCGCGGCAGATGTTTACCAAGGCGACCGTGCTCGACCCCGAATTTGCGCGCGCTTATGCCGGTATTGCCGATTGCGACGCGCGGCTGATCGGGCTGTTCGGCGAGATCATTCCGACGGAAGAGATTTTGGCGGTCACTGCCAAGGCGCTGGCGCTCGACCCCAACCTTGGCGAGGCCCATGCCGCCCACGGCGCTGCGCTGGTTGCTGTCAATCGCCGCGAAGAGGCAAAAATTGCCTTCGAGCGGGCGCTGCAGCTCGACCCGAACAGCTTCGAGGTCAATTATTCCTATGCCCGCTTCTGCTTCCGCACGGGCGAACTGGAACGCGCGGCGATGCTGTACAAGCGGGCGCTTGAGTTGCAGTCCGAGCCCCAGGCGCCGCTGATGCTGTCGCTGACGCTCAAGGCGCTCGGCCGCGAAGATGAAGCGATCGAATATGCGCGGGTCGGCATCAAGCGGGCCGAGGAAGCGATGGCCCAACATCCTGAAAGCTCGCGGCCAGCGCAGCTCGGCGCGGCCGTGCTGGCGAACCTGGGCGATTTCGGACTCGCGAGGGAATGGATGGCGCGATCCCTCGAAATCGACCCCGACGACCGGATGGCGCTATACAACGCGGCCTGTACCTGGTCGCAGATCGGCGAACCGGATCGGGCCCTGGACTATCTCGAACGCTGGGCGAAGGTCGCGGCACCTGAAACGCGCGAGTGGCTCAAGCAAGACCCGGACATGAATCCACTGCGCGGCGAGCAGCGCTACAAGGATCTGGTCAAGCTGATCGACAGCGAAGCCGAAGCGCAGGTCGCGCTGCTTGCCGTCGCTGCGCCCGCGACGGGGGCCGACTGATTATGGAACGCCGTCTCTCCGCGATCATGGCCACCGACGTCGTCGGCTACAGCCGTCTGATGGGGCTCGACGAAGTCGGCACGCTGACCGCCTTGCGCGAACATCGCGACCAGTTGATCGACCCGTGCATCGCCGCTCACCAAGGGCGGATCGTCAAGCTGACCGGCGACGGCATGCTGGTCGAATTCGCCAGCGTGGTCAGCGCGGTCGATTGCGCGGTCGATATCCAGCGCGACATGCGCGACCGCAACGCCGCAGTGCCCGACGATCGCCGCATCCAGTTGCGGATCGGAATCAACCTTGGCGACGTGATCGTCGAGGGTGACGACATTTTCGGCGACGGGGTCAATGTCGCGGCGCGGATCGAGAGCGTCGCCAAGCCCGGCGGCGTCTCGGTATCGAGCTCGGTGCGCGAGAATGTCGGCAACAAGCTCGACCTTACCTACGAAGACACTGGCGAGCAGGAATTGAAGAACATCGGCTTCCCGGTGCGGGTGTTCGACATCGTCGTCGGATCGGGGGCGAGCAAGACCAGGAACACTTCCGAGGCGCCGGTGTCCGAGGCCGACAAACCGTCGATCGCGGTGCTTCCGTTCAACAATATGAGCGACGACCCGGGGCAGGAGTTCTTCTCCGACGGGATCACCGAGGACATCATCACCGATCTGTCGAAGGTCAGCGGCCTGTTCGTGGTCGGGCGCAACACCAGTTTCACCTACAAGGGCAAGGCCGTTCAGCTGCAGCAAGTCGCGGCCGAGCTCGGGGTCAAGTTCATCCTCGAAGGCAGCGTCCGCAAGGCCGGCCAGCGGGTGCGGGTTACTGCTGC
>ENA-OBIT01000039-OBIT01000039.1-metagenomes-genome-assembly--contig:-NODE-39-length-43559-cov-4.52455_pt1 | contig 43559 bp, 42 predicted proteins | sample MGYA00153386_OBIT01 | MGnify analysis MGYA00153386
ACCACCCACCAGCGCCGCGGCGATGCCAGCGAACGCGGTGGCGTCTGAGCAAGCTATTGCCATCATGCCCACGCAAAGCGGCGTGGGTAAGTGCACCCCGCCGGCCAGCAGCGACGCCGGGGCGAGCGCGGCGGCTGGTCGATGCGGCGCACTGCGCGCCACCAGTGCGAAGCAGCATGGCACCACGCAACCGGTGCCCAGACCGAATAGCGCGAAGCCGAGCAGGCTCGAGCCGAAATCTTCCGACCACGCCACCACCGCGAATCAGCCGGCGGCCAGCACCAACGACCCGATGATGATGCGGCAGTCGCCGAAACGTCGACGCAGCGGATCGCCGAACCAGCGAACGACGGCTTGGCAGCCGGCGAAGAACGCGGCACCTGCGTCGACGTAAGCCGCCAATTCGATCGCCTGCCCGGCGAGAAAGCTCGAAGACCACATCGCGGCGGTCGTTTCGGCGGCGATCGACAAGCCCAACACCGCGCCCAGCATCGGTACCGTGGGACCGAACCCGGCGGAGCCAGCGTGGCCGTGGGCCGGCATTGGCGCCGGGTGGCGTGGGCCGAGTCGGGCCGCTTCCCACATCACCGGCAGCACCACGGCAGCGACCGGCAACGCGCACCACATCGGCCCAGCGCGGCTGGCCAGCAGACTGCCGACGATGGCGCCCAGCGCGAATGCGGCCGAGCCGGCCGCATTCACACGGGTCAGCACCGGGCGCGCCAGTTCGCGTTCGACGGCGGTGGCTTCCGTGTTCATCGCGATGTCGAGCAGCCCGACCGTGCCGCCGACCGCGGTCAATGCAGCGGTCAGCGCTTACGGCGTGCCGGCGCCGAACAGGCAGGCGAATGCAGTGGCGTGCAACGGCAGCGTGACCAGAATCAACCGACGCGGCGCGATGAAGCGCACCAGCCAGCCGCCGGTGGTCATCGCGCCCACGTAAGCGCCGCTGTGCAGCGTCACGGCCAGGCCGAGCGCGCTGGCGCCGACACCGGCCTGTTTCATCAACGTGGGCGTGGCGCCGGCTTGCAGGCCGAGGCCGATCGCGAAGGCGAAGAACACGGCTGTCACGACGCGTCGCGGTACGCCGTGTAGAGCGGAAGCGGAAGGAGAGGCAGGAGAGGAAAGAGAGGCAGCGGCGGAAGCGCCAAGAGAAGCGCCAAGAGAAGCGTCAGGAGAAGCGGCAAAGAAGCGGCAAAAGAAGCGGCAAGAGCGGCGGCAGGAGAAGCGAGAGAAGCAGTGGCAGGCGAAGCAGGCATGCAGGGCAGGGCGTTGTCGGTGATGCGGGACGGTCAGAAGGTGTGCAGTTGCGCGCGCAGGTGGGCACCGACGCGCAAGGCCTGTGCCGCCACGGTGAGCGCCGGATTCAGCGCCGCGGAAGACGGGAAGAAGCTGGCGTCGACCACGTACAGGTTGGCGTGGTCCCAGGCGCGGCACCAGGGGTCGAGCGGCGCCTGCGACGGATCGAGCCCCATGCGCACGGTGCCGCATTGATGCGACGGCACGTCCAGACCAAACGCTCGGCTCAGCACCGCCTTGAAGCCGATGTCGCGCAGCAACTGCTTGCTGCGCGCAACGAAGCGCTGGTGGGTGGCCTGGTTGGTGCGGTGCCAATTCAGCTGGATGGTGCCGTCGGCGCGCACGCGCACCGTGCTGTCGGCGTGCGGCAGGTCTTCCGACATCACCAGCCAGTCGACGCTGTGCCGCGACAGCGTGCGGCCAGCCCAGCGCGGCATGGCGGGAACGGCAGCGCGCACCATCGGTTCCTGGATGTTGCCCAGCATCTGCAGGTTGCCCAGCGGCGTCGGGTCGGTGGCGTCGCCGAAATAGAAGTCGTTCAATGTCAGGGTTTTCGGAAAACGGGTGTCGTTGACGCGCCACGGCATCAGGCCCATCAGGCAGGTCGTGTTGTGGTTCATGTAGTGGCGACCGACATGACCCGAGCTGTTGGCCAGCCCGTTCGGGTGCTGCGCACTGGCCGAGCGCTGCAGCAGCGCCGCCGAGTTGATGGCACCTGCGCTGAGCACGAACAGCGCGGCGCGCAGCGTCTGAACCCGGCCTTCGCGCTCGATCTCGACCGCGACGATGCGCTGGCCGGCCTCGTCCGCGATCAGCCGGGTGACGCGGCAGCCGGTGTGCAGCGTGACGTTCGGTGCGCGCAGCGCCGGGTCGAGCAGGCAGACCTCGGCGTCGCCTTTCGCGCCGTAGCGGCACGGAAAGGCATCGCAGGTGCCACAGCGCACGCAGGCGCCGCCCTCGCGCAGGTCGATCGCCGACGGCATGTGAAACGGCCGCAGACCGCGCGCCCGCAACCGCTCGGCCAGCTCGCCGATCAGCGGCTCGTGCGGCACGGGGGGCTGCGGATACGGATCGGCGCGCGGCGGCTCGGTCGGGTCGTCGCCGGCGCGGCCGTGCACGCCGAACAGGCGTTCCGCGTGGGCGTAGTGCGGTTCCAGGTCGGCATAGCGCAGCGGCCAGGCGGGCGAGCTGCCGTCCTCGTGGTCGGTGGCGTCGAAATCGCGCTCGCGCAGCCGAAACATGGCGGTGCCGTAAAACTTGGTGTGGCCGCCGACGAAGTAATACTGGCCCGGTGTGAACGGCTCGCCCGCGCCGTCGAGCCAGCGTTCGCGGGTGCGGTAGCGTCGCTCGACGAACACCGCTTCGGGATCCTGGTTCTGCGCCTCGCGGACCAGCCGCTCACCGCGCTCGAGGATGCAGATGCGCGCACCGCTGGCGGCCAGGCTGAGTGCCACGGCGCTGCCGCCGACGCCCGACCCGATGATGCACACATCGCATTCGGACGGCAGCGCTGCAAGCGGTGCAGCCGCCGTTGCGCGCGCTGGTTCAAACCGCGTCATGCGCTCCTGCCTCCGGTGTGTCCACCCCATGAGCTCGCGCTGCCAATCGCCCACGGCAGCGCGCACGCTGCGTCTTGTGCATCCGCGTCATGGGTCTTCGCGTCGTGCGTCCGCACAACTTGATTTCTTGCGTCATGCATTCTTGCGTCGTGCCTTCTTGCGTTGCGGTTTCTTGCGTCATGATTTTTTGCGTCATTGGCTCGATGGATTCGACTCTGCGTGGCCCCGATGGTAGGCATGGCGCACTGCCAACCCTGACAGCAGGGCTGCAGGCTCCCGCACGATGGCCGCATGGGCGGGCCGTCCGGCCCTCGCAATCGACCATGACCGGGATTGACCATGGCCGGGCTACTCCGGCGGCGCTTCGAGGCCGCGCCTCTGCTGCGTCTTGAAATCCCCCGCGAACAGGGCGTTGCACGAGTCGACGACGCGATCTAACCTCATTCATCGGTTAATCGGGCACTTCGAATGGGCAAGCGGTGGATGTGGGTGGTGTGCCTGGCTGTCGCGGCATCCGGCGCGCACGCGGGAATCAACAAGTGCGTCGACCCGCGCACCGGCCGGATTGCCTACTCCGACCAGCCTTGCCGGCCCAGCGAAGGGCAGACGGAGCTCGAAGCACCGGCCGCCGGAACGCGACCGATCAAGCCGTCTACGCCGCCCGCCGAGCCGGTGGCCGAGCGGCCCGTGCAGCCGCTGCAGCTGCAGGGTTCGCCGCAGGCGGTGGTCGCAACCGCCACGGCCGCGGTGCGCCAGATGCTGGAAAGTGGTCAGGGCTGTCAGAGCACGCTGCAGCGTCGCAGCGTCGACCGCGAGCCGCCGCGCATCTGCCGCGAATTCCTGGCGATGCTCGACGCCTGGCGCGGCCCGCTGACGGTCCAGATGGCGCGCATGTCGATCGACAAGGAATACGCGAACCCACCGCAGACCGAGCAACTCAGCAACCTGGTCGAGATGTACAGCAAGGTTCGGCGCCATGAACAATACGCAGTTGAGAGGCTGCGCCCCGCCACCGGCAGTGAGACCGCGCGTCGCTGAGCGACTTGACGACGCTCGTCAGCGGCCGTTGGCCCGGGGTTCAGGGGATCAGAACAGCGCCATGCTCAGCTTGCGCCGGTAGGCGTCGACCACCGGGTCGGCCGGTGCCACGGCGATCTTGCCGGCCAGTTCGAGAGTACCTTTGGGTGTGTCGCTCTTGGGCTTCGGTGGCGCGTGTTTGGTCATCAATTCCAGGATCGCTACATAAGTCTTGCGCGCCAATTCGCCGCGCCAGGCCTTGTCGCGCATCACGATCTCGATCAGCTCGTCCATCGCCGCGGTGAAGCGCTGCCCGGCGAAATGTCGTTGCGCCAACTCGAAGCGCGCGTCGAAGTCGCGCCGGTTGGCGCCGATCGCCGTGGCCAGCGCCTCGGGCGGGCGCGCACTTTCGGCGCTTTGCAACGCGTCCAGCCAGTGCCCGCACGCCACCAGGCGCGGGTCGGGCAGCACCTGGCCGGCCACCGGCTCGTAGACGCGCCGAGCCTCGGCGTGGTGGCCGGCAGTGAGCAGCGCGCGCAGGTAGTCGTAGCGTGCCGTGTCGTTGGCCGGGTTGATCGCCACGGCCTCCTGCATCTTCTCGAGCGCACTGTCGGTGTCGCCGGCGTCGAGCAGTTGCTCGGCTTCTTGCAGCTCCTCGTCGGCCTGCGCTTCGGCTGCGCTCGGCACGTGCTTGTCGAGGAACTGCCGGATCTCGGCTTCGGGCAGCGCGCCCACGAAGCCGTCGACCGGCTGGCCCTGGCTGAACAGCACGCAAAACGGGATGCTGCGCACGCCGAACATCTGCGACAGCTGCCCGGCGATGTCTTGCTGCTCGTCGGCGTTGAGCTTGGCGAGTTTGAAGCGGCCGCTGTAGCTGACCTCGAGCTTTTCAAGCAGCGGGCCGAGCGCCTTGCACGGGCCGCACCACGGCGCCCAGATGTCGAGCAGCATCGGCTGTTGCATCGATGCCTGGATCAGTTCGGGTTCGAAGTTTTCGATCGTGATGTCAAGCATGGTGTCGGTTCCGGTAGGGCGGTGCTGCACAGGGGACAGGGCACTGCGCCGCCTACAATTAAAAGTTGTGATTCACCTGGAGCGAGCCCTTGAGCAGCGCTGCTGTGGTGGTCGGCGTGGTGATGGGTTCCAGCAGTGACTGGGACACGCTGCGCGCGGCCACTGAGATTCTCGCCGAGTTTGGCGTGCCGTTCGAAGCCCGCGTCGTCTCGGCACACCGCATGCCAGACGACATGTTCGCCTATGCCGAGGCGGCCGTCGGTCGCGGCCTGCAGGCCATCATCGCTGGCGCTGGCGGTGCCGCTCATCTGCCTGGCATGTTGGCCGCCAAAACCACCGTGCCGGTGCTCGGCGTGCCGGTCGCCAGCCGTCACCTGTCGGGCATCGACTCGTTGCATTCCATCGTGATGATGCCCAAGGGCGTGCCGGTGGCAACCTTCGCGATCGGCGCAGCGGGCGCTGCCAACGCGGCGCTGTTCGCGGTGGCGATGTTGGCCCATTCCGACCCGGCCCTGCGGGCCCGGCTCGATGCCTACCGCGCGCGCCAGACCGCCGCCGCGCGCGCGATGACGGCCGACCTGAAATGAATGCGCCGGTGCGCTCGCCGATGGCGCCGCGGGCTGCGCCGTTCATTGCGCCGGGTGCGGCGCTCGGGGTGCTGGGCGGCGGCCAACTCGGGCGCATGTTCGTGCACGCGGCGCAGCGGCTCGGCTATTTCACCGCGGTGCTCGATCCCGATAAATCCAGCCCGGCCGGTCGCGTGGCCCACCGGCACCTGCAGGCCGGCTACCTCGACGAGGCGGCATTGGCGCAGCTGTCCGGTGGCTGTGCCGCCGTGACCACCGAATTCGAGAACGTGCCGGCCGCAGCGCTCGAGTGGCTGGAGCGGACAAGCCGCGTGGCGCCCGCGTCGCGGAGTGTGGCGATCTGCCAGGACCGGGCTGCCGAGAAGGCCCACTTCGTGCGCTGCGGGGTGGCGTGCGCACCGCACGCATTGCTCGAAGCCGCCGAACAGATCGAGGCTGTTGCGGCGCATCTGCTGCCCGGCGTGCTGAAGACGACCCGCCTCGGCTACGACGGCAAGGGCCAGCTTCGCATCGCGACGATGGCCGAACTGCGCGATGGCTGGCGCGCGCTCGGCGGCGTGAGCTGCGTGCTTGAAGCGCTGCTGCCGCTGGCGCACGAAATCAGCGTGATCGTGGCGCGCAATGGCGCGGGCGACACGGTCAACCTGCCGGTGCAGCACAACCTGCACCGCGGCGGCATCCTGGCGGTGACCACGGTGCCGGCGCGGGGGGTTGGCGACGCCGTGCAGGCCGAGGCCGTGAGCGCAGCGCGTCGGCTGGCCTCGTCGATGGACTACGTCGGCGTGCTGTGCGTCGAGTTTTTCGTGCTGGGCGACGGCCGGCTGGTCGCCAACGAGATGGCGCCGCGGCCGCACAACTCCGGCCATTACAGCCTGGACGCCTGCGATCAGTCGCAGTTCGAATTGCAGGTGCGCACGCTGGTCGGTGCGCCGCTGGTGGCGCCGCGCCTGCATTCACCTTGCGTGATGTTGAATCTGCTCGGCGACCTCTGGTTCGTTCAGCGCGATGGCGCGCCGGGCGGCCCGCTCGGCGATCAGCCGCGCGAACCCGACTGGCAGCACGTGCTCGCGCTGCCGGGGCTGCACCTGCATCTGTACGGCAAGACCGAGGCGCGGTCGGGCCGCAAGATGGGCCACCTGACCGTCACCGCCGCGACGGCCGGGCAGGCGCGCGCCGTGGCGCTGCAGGCCGCGGCCATGCTCGGTCTCGAGGCGTTCTGAGCCGTGCTGCTCGACGGCTCTGACGCGGCGGCGATCGAGCGCTGCGCCGTGCGGCTGGCCGAGGGTGGACTGGTCGCCTTCCCGACCGAAACCGTCTACGGTCTGGGGGCGCGGGCCGATGACGCCGCCGCCGTGGCGCGCATCTTCACCGCCAAGGGCCGCCCGAGCGACCATCCGCTGATCGTGCACGTGGCCGACGCGGCCGACGCGCTGCTGTTCACGTCGCAGCTGCCGCCGCTGGCGCGGCGCCTGATCGATGCGTTCTGGCCGGGGCCGTTGACCGTCATCGTGCCGCGTCGGGCGGGCGTGGCGAGCGCTGCCGCCGGCGGGCAGGCCAGCATCGGCCTGCGCTGCCCGGCACACTCGGTCGCGCAGGCTCTGCTGCGGGCAACGCGGGCGTTGGGCGTCGTCGGCGTAGCCGCGCCGAGCGCGAACCGTTTCGGCCGCATCAGCCCGAGCTGCGCGGCCCATGTGTTCGCCGAATTCGATCCGTCGCTGTGGGTGCTCGACGGCGGCGGCTGTCAGGTCGGCATCGAATCGAGCATCGTCGATTGCACCCGCGGCCAGCCGGTGTTGTTGCGCCCGGGCGTGCTGTCCAATCAGCAGCTGGCCGCGGCGGCGGGGCAACCGCTGCTCGAGCGCGACGCGGCAGCGCCGCGCGCGTCAGGCACGCTCGAATCGCATTACGCGCCGCGCGCACGGCTGCGGTTGATGACCGGCCCGCAACTCGGGGCCGCGCTGCAGTTGCTCGATGCCGGCTTGCCGACGCTGGCGGTATATTCGCGCAGCCGTTTGACGGGTGTCGGCGCCGGTTTGTTGCAGCGCCGCATGCCGGTCCGGGCCGACGACGCGGCGCGCGAGTTGTACGCGGCGCTGCGCGAGCTCGATGCCGACGGCGTCGAGCTCATCTGGGTCGAGCAACCGCCGGCCGACCCGGCGTGGGACGGCGTGCGGGACCGGCTGCAACGTGCGGCCGCGTCCTGACCCAGACGCAACCATTTCGGAGCCTTGAATGACATCGACACCGCATGCATCACCCCTTGCCATCGGTCGCGCCGCCTGGCTGGCCGGCGTGCTGGGCACCGCGCTGCTCGCTTCGTGCGGCGGGGCCACGCAGTCCGAGCCGTTCGTCGCGAAACGCTTGCTGGCCTTTGGCGACGAAAGCAGCGTGATCGACGACAGCGGCTCGAGCGGCAACGGCCGGAAGTACAGCGTCAACGCCACGGTGTCGGCCACCGACCCCACGCTGCTGTGCCAGGCGTTTCCGATCTGGACCCAGACGCTGGCGACTTTTTACGGGCTCGTTTTCAAGGAGTGCAATCCCGCTGGGGTGCCCACCCCCGGCGCGCAGAGCCTGGCGGTACCTGGTGCCAAGGTGGCCGATGTCCAGACGCAGGTGGATGCGTACCTGGCCGCCAACGGGAGCAGCTTTGCCGCGTTCGACATGGCGACCGTGCTGGCCGGCGCCAACGACATCGTCGCGGCATACAAAGCGCTCGACGCCGGCAAGACCGAGGCAGAAGTGACCGCGACGGTCGAGACCGCTGGCAGGGCGCTGGCCGATCAGGTGAACCTGCTGGCCGATCGCGGTGCCAAGGTGCTGATCTCGACCGTGCCTGACATGGGCTTGACGCCCTACGCGCGCGCGCAGGCTCTCAGTCGTCCGGGTGCAGCCGAACTGTTGACGAAGCTGTCCAAGGCGTTCAACGACAAGATGCGTGCGCGTGTCGTCAACGACGGTCGGCGCATCGGCTTGATCGCCACCGACGAGCTGATCCAGGCCAACGTGCGGTTTCCGGCCCGGTACGGTTTCACCAACGTGACGGACCCCGTGTGCTCGATCACCGCCGCGAACGCGCTGCCGAACTGCACCGCACTGACGCTGGTGACCGGAGGAAGTGCCACCCAATATCTGTGGGCTGACGACCGGCACTTGAGCGCCGGCGGCCAGCGTGAGTTCGGCGCGCTCGCCTTGGCGCGGGCCAGAAACAACCCGTTCTAAGTAAGGCGACGGCCGGCTGCGCCGGCAGCCGATGGTCAGGGTCGAGCGAGGTGAATGCAAGTGGCCGACGCTGCCAGGCAGCGTCCCGTGTCCGCGAGATTCCGGGCCCGCTGAGACGCCCGGCCCGATGTCGATGCGCGCCCTGCGCACCACCTTGAGTGGCATCAAGCACGCGTTTGAGTCCGCCGGGTTTCCACTGCTGCCCGGCGTTGAGTGCGGTTTTATAGTGCTCTGACAAAAGCGAACGATCGTTCGCTTTGACGAACCATCAGGGGCCTGCATGAAAAAACTTCGGAGTTATGGCGTTGCGCTGATCGTTGCGGCGTTGCTGGCCGCCTGCGGCGGCGGCGATCCTGATGTGCCGGGCAGCGTTTCGCCGTCAGGCGCGCCGACGACGGCGCCCGCGGGCGGGTTCAAATCGATCGTGTCGTTCGGCGACAGTCTGAGCGATGTGGGCGCTTATCTGCCGGCGACCTCGGTCACCGGCGACGGCGCACCGCCGTACATCGGAGGCAAGTTCACCACCAACATCAACCAAACCATTCCCGGCGTGAGTTCCAACCAGGCCAAGGTCTGGGTCGAGAATCTCGCGGCGTCGCTGGGCCTGTTGATCACGCCGGCCGAAGTGGGTTTCAACGGCCAGTCACAGACCTGTCCTGCGGCCGCCGTCGGCCTGGCCACGACATGCACCGGTTACGGGCAAGGTGGTGCGCGCGTGACCGATCCGAACGGGATCGGCAAGAACCCCGCGACTGGCGCCGGCGCACTGACCGTGCCGGTCAAGACGCAGATCGCGAACCACGTCGCCAACACGCAGGTGACGACGCAGGGCAAGTTTCGCGACAACGACCTGATCGTCGTCTGGGCCGGCCACAACGACGTGCTGGTCCAGTTCGGCGCGTTCGCGGCCAGCGCCGCCGACATTCGCACCCAAGAGGCCGCCGGCACCATCACCGCGAACCAGGCCAATGCCCTGTTGCTGAATGCGCAAACAGCCGCCCAGACGCAGATGAAAGCGGCTGCGCTTGAACTGGCGGGTTACGTCAAGACCGAGATCCTGGCCAAGGGTGGAAAGTACGTGGTCGTGATGAACTTGCTGGACTTCGGAGACACGCCGTTTGGCAACAGCCCCCAGGTTTTGCCTGCCAAGGGCGTGCTGTCCGGCCTGTCGGAAATTTTCAACCTGTGGCTGACCGAGGGCTTGAAGAACCAGCCGGTCCAACTGGTCGATGCGGCCTCGGTTCTAAAGGATGTGATTGCCAGCCCCGCCACCTACGGTTTTGTGGACGTCACGCACCCCGCGTGCGACGCGACGACGATGCCGGCGCAGGTTCAGGGTTCGTCACTGTTCTGCAATGCAGGCGCCAATCTCAGCGCAGGCGCCACCGTCGCCACGTGGTTGTTTGCCGACACCGTTCACCCCACCACGGGCGGTCACGCCGCGATCAGCAACGTCATTCGCGCCAAGTTGATGTCCTTTGGCTGGTTGCCTGCTGGGCAGTGAGAAACACATGAAACACACAACACCACTGTTTGCCGCCGCCGCCCTTCTGTTCACAGGCACCGCCGCGCAAGCGCAAGAAAACGTCTTCAAGGTGGGCCTGACGCGCTACGACACGCATTCGTCCACCACCGGTGTCAAGGGCATCGGCATCCCGCCCGGTGCCGATATCGAGGTCGGCGACGCGACCACAGTGATCTTCGTCTACGAGCGCAGGTTCACACCGAACGTGGGCCTGGAGCTGGTGCTCGGCATCCCGCCCACGATCGAGTCCAAGGCGACCGGCAGCGTGGCCTTTCTGGGCGACAACGTGCTGTCGGTCAAGAGCGTGGCGCCGACGCTACTGCTCAACTATCACTTCGGTGCGCCGGGCGACACGTGGCGGCCGTATGTGGGCGCTGGCGTGAACTACACCCGGTTTGTCAGCACGAAGTCGAAGCTGGCACCCGACGCCAGACTGAGCGATTCGTGGGGTCCGGCCGTGCAGGCCGGCATTGGCTACGCCATCAGCAAGGAGTGGGGGCTGTTCGCCAGCGTGGCGGCATTGAAGGTCAGGAGCGACCTGGTGGCGGTCGGGGCCACCGTGCTGACGACGACGATCGACTTCAGGCCGATCGTGTATTCGTTCGGCGCTTCCTACAGCTTCTGACAGCCCGACACCTTCGCGCTTCGTCCGCCGGTCCGACCCTGGCCTGCGGTTTGCATTGGCGGTCGACGCTTCAGCGGTCGAGCTGCGATCCGGCCCAGTCGATCAGCGCCTCGAGTGCCGGTCGGGCCGCATTGGCGTTCGGGTGGTTGATGATGGCGACCAGCACGCGGCGCCGGCCCGACGGCGCCAGCACGTAGCCGGCCACGCCGGCGACGTCGCGCAGCGATCCGGTCTTCAGGTGCGCGCGCCCGGCCGCGGCGCGACTGCGCTTGAGCGTGCCATCGGTGCCGCTGACGGGCAGCGAAGCGACGAACTCGGGCATCACGGGGCTCGCCCACGCCATCTGCAGCAACTGGCCCAGCACACGCGCGCTGATGCGACCTTCGCGCGACAGCCCCGAGCCGTTGTCGATCACGACATCGGCGCACGCCGGGTCGCAACGCTCGGCCAGCCAGCGTTGCAGCACGTCGCGCGCGGCGTCCGGGTTGCCGTTGCCGCGCAAGGTGAGCCCGAGCGTCAGGAACAACTGCTGCGCCATCACGTTGTTGCTGTACTTGTTGATGTCGCGGATCACCTCGGCCAGCGTGGGCGACGTCAGCTCGAAGGTCGGTGGGCTGGATGGGGCCAGTCCGTCGCGCACCGTGCCGCCGAGCTTGCCGCCCATGTCGCGCCACAGGCCCGACAGCGCGCGCTCGTTGTAGCGGCCCGGTTCGGGGTAGGCCACGGGCCATTGCTTCTCGTTGCATGCGGCCGGGTAGCTGCCGGAGAAGGACACCCGGGCCGGCACGCTGAAGTCGGCCTTGAGCGCGCTGCGCCAATCGTTGCACGGGGCACTCGACAGCGGCACGCTGGCGTCCACCGCCACTCCGTCGAGCGGTGCGTCCAGGCCCACCGTGGCCATGCCGCGGGCCGGGTCCGGCGTGAAGGTCAGCGTCATCGACTTGTAATTGAGCAGCAACGCATCGGGCCGCACGTTGTAGGGGCGCAGCGCCTCGCCGTCGAAGTCGGCGGGGTCTTGCGCGGGCGCACTGAAGGCGCTGCGGTCGAGCACGATGTCGCCGCGGATCTCGCGCACGCCCAGCTGCTGCACGCGCCGCCACATCAGCCACTGGCGCTCGGGCACGAGCTTGGGGTCGCCGCTGCCCTTGATCACCAGGTTGCCGTCGAGCACGCCCTGGCGCACGCTGCCTTGCAACCAGACCGGCGTGGTCCAGCTCCAGGCCGGGCCCAGCAGGTCGAGCGCCGCGTAGGTCGTCAGCAGCTTCATGAGCGAGGCCGGGTTGACGCCCAGGTCGGGCTGCCACGCCAGCAGGTGGCGGCTGGCGCCTGCCTCCTGCACCACGACGGACAGCGCCTCGCGCGGCACCTGCGCCTGGCGCAGGGCGGCTTCGACCTCGCGCGGCAGGCGATCCGTGCCAGCCCGCGCGGCGACCGTGACGATGCCCAAGGCGCAGCACACCATCAGCCGGGCGGCCCACGTTGTCGCGCACGCGTATCGCCGTGTCGCCGGCGCGGCAGGCGAACGGCCGTCGCGGGCCGGCAGCGGGCCATCGGCCAGGTGTCGGCTCAGATCTGTTCGAAGCATGCGCAAATGATCGCATGCGCCTCGGCGGCTAGAGGCTTGCCATAGACTTGGGAAATGCCTTCATCACCGCTTCAAAGAGTGCCTAAGCCGGCGCGACGCAACGTCGTTTTGACGGCGGCGATTCGCCTGCCCGGCCGCCCGAAAGGCGAATGCCGGAGTGCGCAGCACGCAGGCAATCTGTCCCGCCTGCCCGGCCGCCCGAAAGGCGAATGCCGGAGTGCGCAGCACGCAGGCAATCTGTCCCGCCTGCCCGGCCGCCCGAAAGGCGGATTCCAGAGCGCGCGCGGCATGGAGGAATCTTAGTGAGCACGCTGCTGGCGTTCGACACCGCGACCGAGCGCATGAGCCTGGCGCTGGCTGTCGACGGTCGGGTGTGGACCCATGAAAGCGCCGGTGGCGCGGCGGCGTCGGCCACGCTGATGCCGGCGATCATTTCGCTGCTGGCACGGGCCGACACGTCGATGCGGCAACTCGACGCCATTGCATTCGGCCGCGGCCCCGGCGCGTTCACGGGGCTGCGCACCGCCTGCGCGGTGGCTCAGGGTCTGGCACTGGGTCTGGGCCGACCCGTGCTGTCGCTCGACACGCTGATGGCCGTGGCAGAAGACGCGCGTGGCGGTGATTCGCATTGGCAGGGCTGGGTGGTCATCGATGCGCGCATGAACGAGATCTACGCGGCGCATTACCGTCACGCCCAAGGCGCCTGGCAGGTGCTCGAGCCGCCGCGACTGTGCACGGCGCAGACCCTGAATGCACGCTGGCTCGACGACGCGCCGCTGGCGGTGGCCGGCAACGCACTGGCCGCCTTCGACGGCCAGCTTCAGAGCGGCGCCGCGCGCTGCCAGCCGGACGCCGCGCCGCGCGCGGCGGCACTGTTGCCGTTGGCCGCGTCGTTGTGGCAGCGCGGCGCGGCGATCGACCCCGCGCTGGCGTTGCCGCTGTACGTCAGAGACAACGTGGCCCAGACCACCACCGAGCGCGCAGCGGTACTGGCTGCCAAGCTGTCGTTGGCATCGCCTGAGAGCGTGCGTTGAGCGCGCTGTCCGGCCGCCGACACGAACCGGCAGAGCAGCCGCAGCCGCAGCGGTTGCTGTTGCCAATGACCGCGTTGCACCTCGACGCGGTGGCCACGACTGAAGCGACGGCCTATGCCTTCCCGTGGAGCCGCGGTAATTTCGTCGACTCGCTGGCGGCCGGCCACGCCGCGCAGGTGCTGTGCGGCCCAGACGGCGCATTGCTGGGCTATTTCGTTGCGATGCCCGGAGTCGACGAGCTGCACCTGCTGAACATCACGGTGGCCCCTGATGTGCAGGGGCATGGCCATGCGGTGCACATGCTGGACGCCTTGCACGCGCTGTGCAGGCAGTTGCAGGCCCGCCAACTGTGGCTCGAGGTGCGGGAAAGCAATGCGCGGGCGCGCGCGATCTACCTGCGCCACGGCTTCGTGCACGTCGGCGTGCGCAAGGGCTACTACCCGGCCCCCCGAGGCAAGCGCGAAGACGCGGCGGTGATGAGCCTGCAGGTGGCGAATGCCGGTCCGTCTGCAGCGGCCGCAGAGGCGCCCGCCAACGCACCCCGAGGTGGCGATGGGCTGGACTGAGCGACAGCGCCTGATGCTCGAGCAGATGGGGTTGCGTTTGCCGCCTCAGCGCGACAGGGCGCCAGGCGGCGACACGGCGACGGCATCGGCGTCGATGCCCGACACGCTGTCCGATTCGATGCCCGGCGACCCCCGCGAACACGGACGCGTGATCCCGGACCCGCGCAGCCGCGCTGCGATGTCGGGCCACGGCGCATCGCCCGCTGACTTGCAGGCGACGGTCTTGCCGACGCCATCGGTACGGCAAGCATTGTCCGGGTCCGGCACCGCGGTGAGAGCGTCCGACCCGGCGCCCGCGTCGGCTGTATCCACAGTGCCGGCGCCGGCGCCACCGACAGCTTCCGCTGCCACGACGGCAGCCATTTCCGGCGCAAGCCCATCGGCCGCCAAAGCCCCACGGACACTGTCGCAGCCTTTCCAGATCACGCCCGGAATTTTTACTGCCCTCGACTGGCCGGCGCTGCGCGACACGGTCGCCGGCTGCACCGCGTGCGCGCTCTGCCAGGGTCGGACGCAGACGGTGTTCGGAGTCGGCAACCAGCGTGCGCATTGGTTGATCGTCGGCGAGGCGCCGGGTGAGCAGGAAGACCTGCGGGGCGAGCCGTTCGTCGGCAAGTCGGGGCAACTGCTCGACAACATGTTGGCGGCGATCGGCCTCACGCGCGCCGACGGTCCGCCCGAGCGGCAGGTCTACATTGCCAACACGGTGAAATGTCGTCCGCCGGGCAACCGCAATCCGGAGCCCGGCGAACTGGCGCAGTGCGAGCCGTTTCTGCTGCGCCAGATCGAATTGCTGCAGCCGCGCATCATCCTGGCGATGGGCCGTTTCGCGGTGCAGAGCCTGCTTCGCAGCAGTGAGCCGATCGGCAAGCTGCGTGGCCGCGTGCACCGTTACCACGGCCTGCCACTTATCGTGACCTACCACCCCGCCTATCTGCTGCGCAACCCGAGCGATAAGGCCCGCGCCTGGAACGACCTGTGCCTGGCGCTGCAGGCGATGCGGGCCGAGGCGCTCGTCGAAGCTGCCGCCGCGGACTCGTCCTGACGCCGACCCTGCGACCGCGGCGCGCTGTCCACGCAGACGCTGTGGCCTTGACGGCGCGGATCGCGAACGGCGCGCCTGCCGCAGGCGTGCTTCAGCGATGCCACGCCGCGGCCGGCTTACTTCGACTTGCGGGGCCGATGCCAGCCCGGCAGGCTCGTCTGACGAGCGCGGGCGACCGTCAGCGCGCCGGCGGGCGCGTCTTTCGACAAGGTCGAGCCACCACCGATGGTGGACCCCTCGCCCAGCGCGATCGGTGCCACCAGCACGCAGTTGCTGCCCACGTGCACGTCGTTGCCGATCACGGTGCGGTGCTTGTGGGCGCCGTCGTAGTTGGCGGTGATGCTGCCGGCGCCGAAGTTGACGCGCTCGCCGAGCGTCGCGTCGCCCAGGTAGGCCAGGTGATTGGCCTTGGCGCCGCGCGCCAGCGTCGAGTTCTTGACCTCGACGAAGTTGCCGATGTGCACGTCTTCGGCCAGCACCGCACCGGGCCGCAGCCGGGCGAAGGGACCGATCAGCGAACCGGCGCCGACGCTCACGCCGAGCTGTTCGCCGTCGATGTGGGTGTAGGGGTGGATCACTGCGCCGGCGTCGATGCGTGCATTGCGGATGCAGCAGTTGGCGCCGATGCGCACCCCGTCGCCCAGCTCGACCCGGCCTTCGAACAGCGCGTTGATGTCGATCTCGACGTCGCTGCCGCAGTGCAGCTCGCCCCGCAGGTCGAAACGCGCCGGGTCGGCCAGCCGCACGCCGGCTTCCATCAGCGTGTCGGCCTGCAAACGCTGAAAGCGGCGCTCCAGGTCGGCCAGCTGCAGGGGGCTGTTGACGCCCAGCACCTCGGTGTCGCTGGCGGCGTGGGTGGCGACCACCGGCACGCGGTCGGCCACCGCCATCGCGACGATGTCGGTCAGGTAGTACTCGCCCTGCGCGTTGTGATTGCGCAGGCCGGCCAGCCAGCGTTTCAGGTGCGCCGTGGGCACGGCCATCACGCCGGTGTAGATCTCGCAGATGTGACGCTGCGCCGGGGTGGCGTCCTTGTGCTCGACGATGCCTTCGATGCTGCCACCCGGGGCGTCGCCCAGGGTGTCGCCGCTGCGCACGATGCGGCCGTAGCCGGTGGCGTCGGGCAGCACGATCGTCAGCAGCGCCAGCCGCCGTCCGGCGCAGGCCTGCACCAGCGCGCGCACGGTGTCGGCGCGGATCAACGGCACGTCGCCGTTCAGGATCAACGTGACGCCTTGTTCGTGCAGGGCCGGCACGGCCTGCTGGACGGCGTGGCCGGTGCCAAGCTGCGGCATCTGCCGCACGAAGCGCAGCCCGGGCGCTTGCACGGCCGCCTCGACCTGCTCGGCGCCGTGTCCCGTGATGGCGACGATGGTGTCGGCCTGCAGCTGTGCAGCGGTGTCCAGAACATGCTGCAATAGTGAGCGCCCAGCGAGTTTGTGCAGCACCTTGGGCAGCGCCGATTTCATGCGGGTGCCCTTGCCCGCTGCCATGATCACGATGTCCAGAGCCATGCCGTCCATTGTCATAAACAGGTCCTGCGAGTGCGCGTTGCGGTCGCCGATTATCGCGGCGCGCTGGTTCGTGCTCGGGCTGGTGCTGGCCTGGCTGAGCGGCTGCAGCGCGCTGCGGCTGGGTTACAACCAGGCGCCGGAGCTGGCCTATTGGTGGCTTGACGGCTACGTCGATTTCGACGGCGCTCAATCGGATCGCGTGCGGGCCGGCCTCGCGCAGTGGCAGGCCTGGAACCGGCGCACCCAGTTGCCGGAATATGCGCTGTTTCTGGCGCTCGCCCGGGTCGACGTGATGGAGCCGACCACTGCTGAAAAGTCATGCACTCGCTGGAACGAGGCGCTGGGGCGCCTGGATGTCGCGGCCGAGCAGGCCGTGCCGCAGATCGCCGAACTGCTGCCCACGCTGAAGGCGGCGCAGTTGATTCACATTGAGCAGCGTTACGCGAAGTCGAACGACACGTTCAGAAGCGATTTCCTGCAGGCAGACCCGCAGGAGCGGCGCGAGAAATCGCTCGATCGCGCGGTCGAGCGGGCCGAGACGCTCTATGGTCGCCTCGACGACGCGCAGCGCGATGCCGTGGCCAAGGCCGTTGCCGCGTCGCCATTCGAGGCCGAACGGTGGCTGAGCGAGCGGATACGGCGCCAGCAGGAGCTGCTGCAACTGCTGCGCCGTTTCGGTCCCGATGCCACCGAGCGCGACCGCGACCCGGCGCTGGCCCAGGCGGCGGTGCGGGCCTATTTGCAGGGCTTGCGCGTGTCGCCTCGCGACGACTACCGGCGCTATGCGCAGCGGCTGGCGCAGTTCAACTGCGGTTTCGCCGCCAGTGTGCACAACGCAACCAGCGCGGCGCAGCGCCAGACGGCGCGCGCCAAGCTGGCCGGTTGGGAGGGGGATTTGCGGGCACTCGCTGCACAAACGCCTTGAAGCGCCACCCCGGCGCGCAGGGGCCGCTGGCACCAGCGTGCCAGTCATCAGCAACGAAGGGGCGGACCGATCGACACCCGGGGGGCGCGTCGTGCCCGTGGGGCGTGATTCGTGCGTGCCGATGTCACGCGCTGCGCGGCCAGGGCGCTCCAAAACCGGCCACCGCGGATTGCGCGGCCACACCGCTTCAGAGTCCTCGCCGTGCGGTGCGCGTCCACACCACCCACACCGTGCGCCGAGGTGACGCATTGCCCAAGAGTCACGTCGCGCGTTGCCCGGCCGCCGCTCGAGATTCAGCCGCCGTGCTTCACGGCGTGCTCGGCGTGGTCACTCGGCGCGGGTTCGGGTCGGCGTGCGGGAAATCGCTGAGGGCAGCGTCGAACAGGGCTGGCAGCAGTGCGTCGATGCCGGGCGAGCCGCTGCTGTGGGTGGCGCGCGTTTCGTAGACCGGCTGGCCGGTGCGGCGGTCGCGCACCAGCAGCGCCACCTCGCGTTCGTAATACGTGCGGCCCGGGTACAGGGTCCACTGTGCGCCCCAGCCGAAGCCCGAGCCGAGGTAGAACTGGCCCCGATGGCCGTAGCCGACCGACGGGTAGATGCCGCGCGGCCAGAACGGATCGCTCCCCGGCCCGCCGTCCACGCCGATGACCCGGGCGCCGAGCTGGACGCTGAAGTCGGATGTCTGCCCCGCGCCCGCTTCGGTGAAGCCGGCCGCGGCCAGCGCACCGCGCGCCGCGTCTTCGAGCCGCTGCTGTCGCGACGCGTCGACCTGTTGAGACGGCAGCCGCTCGTACACATAGCTGCCGGGCTGGCGGTCGGCCGGCCACTGGCTGTAGCTGCGCACCTCGGAGCTGACCTGGTTCAGCCCGGCACAGCCGGCCAAGGCTGCCACGGTCAGCGCTCCAGCGGCGAGATGGATGAGGGTTCGCATGTTGGTCTCCGTGCCGGTCAGGCGACGCGGGACACATCGATCCGACGTGTCGCCAGCGGGGCGCCCGGCGAGCCGCCATCGTCGTCCGCGTCGAAGGCGCGGTCCCCGTCGGGTTGCGCCACGCCGGTACGCTGGAGCGGGCCAAACGGGTAAAGGTTCCGGTCCATCAGGTGCGAAGGGTGGACGTGGCCCATGGCGTGCACCAGGTTGTCGATGCGCCCCGGAAAGCGCTGCTGCCAGTCGCGCAGCATCTGCCCGATCTGCACGCGCTGCAGGTTGTCCTGAGTGCCGCACAGCGTGCACGGAATGATCGGATAGGCGCGGTGCTCGGCCCAGCGGCGCAGGTCGGATTCGGCCACGTGCGCCAGCGGGCGGATCACGATGTGGCAGCCGTCGTCGCTGAGCAGCTTGGGCGGCATGCCCTTGAGCCGGCCGCCGAAGAACATGTTCATGAACAGCGTCTGCAGCATGTCGTCGCGGTGGTGGCCGAGCGCGATCTTGGTCGCACCGAGCTCGGTCGCCACACGGTACAGGATGCCGCGACGCAGCCGCGAGCACAGGCTGCACATCGTCTTGCCCGGCTCGATCAGGCGCTTCACGGTGCTGTAGGTGTCGCGCGTTTCGATGTGAAACGGCACCCCCAGCTTCGACAGGTACGCGGGCAGCACCTCGGCCGGAAAGCCGGGCTGCTTCTGGTCCAGGTTGACCGCCACCACGTCGAAGCGCAGCGGGCCGCGCTCGCGCAGGTGCAGCAGGATGTCGAGCAACGCATGACTGTCCTTGCCGCCCGAGACGCACACCATCACCTTGTCGCCGTCTTCGATCATGTTGAAGTCGGCGATTGCCTGCCCGACCTGGCGGTGCAGCCGCTTGGCCAGCTTCTTCAGTTCCACCGACAGCTTGTCGCCGGGCGTGCGCTGCAGGGCGTCGTGCGACGCAGGCACAGGCACGGGTACAGGCACAGGCACAGGGGCTGGCACAGCCGCAGTCGTACCCGCAGCCGTACCCGCAGCCGCAGCCGGCTGCGTCCCGCAAGCCATCACACCGTGTCCTTCAGCCCGAACACCTCGCAGCCGACGGCGTCGCAATCGGGGTACACATCGGGCTTTTCGGACGACACGCGCGCTGCCCGCACGCGCGGGTGCGCCAGCATCAACGCCAGCACGTCGTCGCACAGCGTTTCCTGCAGGTGAATGTGGCCCAGCTGCACGCGTTGGGTGATGCTGCGACGGATGAAGTCGTAGTCGACCACTTCGTCGAGGTCATCGGCCTTGGGCGTCGACAGCGCCAGCGGGATGTACAGATCGACGTTCATCAGCACGCGCTGCTCGCCCTTCTTCTCGAAGTCGTGCACGCCGATGTTGATCCACAGGTCGTAGTCGCGCAGGAACAGGCGCCGGCAGTCCATCAGGCTGGGGTGGCTCAGCAGGCTTTGCATCGTTTCAGTCTTTCGCAGGAGTGGCCAGATAGAGCACGTCGCGACGCTGTGCGTGCAGGTGCTGCCCGCCGTCCACCAGCAAGGTGGTGCCGGTGATGGCGGGCGATTCGATCATGAAGCGCACGGCGCGCGCGATGTCGTCGGGGGTCGACGAGCGCTGCAGCGGAGTCAGGCGGTGAGCGGCCGCGAACTCGGCGTCGGTCATCGGGCCCGACGGCAGCGTCACGCCGGGCGCCACGCCGCACACGCGCACCGTGGGCGCAAGCGCCTGCGCCAGCATCACGGTGGCGGCTTCCAGCGCGGCTTTCGACAGGGTGTACGAAAAATAATCCGGATTCGGATTCCACAGCTTCTGATCGCTCAGGTTGACGACGCAGCCGCGCTCGCCGCGTTCGGCCAGCGCGACGTGCAGGGCGCGCGCCAGCAGCACCGCCGGGCCGGTGTTGGCGCGCCAGTGCCGTTCCATCGCGGCCCAGCCGAAGCTGTGCACGTCGTCGTTCTGGAATGTGGAGGCGTTGTTGACCACCGCATCGAGGCGCCCGAAGTGCGCCAGCACGGCCGGCACCAGCGCGCCGCAAGCCGACTCGTCCGACAAATCGGCCCGGAAGGCATGCGATAGAACGCCGAGGGCTCGCAGAGCTTCCACGGTATCGGCCGCCTCGGCCTCCGAGCCGCGGTAGTGCACGGCGACATCGTGGCCGTGGGCGCCGAGTTCGAGGGCGATCGCACGGCCGAGCCGGCGGGCCGCACCGGTGACCAGAACCACAGGGCGGGACGACGTGCTTCCTACAATCATGCGAATGTCACCGGACCAAAACGCCAGTGTATCGACGGCGCTGCTGCGGCTGCTGCACGGGGCCATCGAACGCGACGGCGGCTGGTTGCCCTTCGACCGCTACATGGCGCTGGTGCTCTATGCGCCGGCGCTGGGCTATTACGCACGCGGCTCGCATCAGTTCGGCATGCTGCCGTCGTCGGGCAGCGATTTCGTCACGGCGCCGGAGCTGTCGCCATGCTTCGGGCAGGCGCTGGCGCGTCAGGTGCTGCAGGCGCTGCAGGCCAGCGACACGACCGAAATCTGGGAGTTTGGTGCCGGCTCGGGCGCGTTGGCGGGCCAGTTGCTCGACGCGCTGGGCGACGCTGTGCAGCGCTACCGCATCGTCGACCTGTCGGCCGCGCTGCGCCAGCGGCAGCAGGATCGACTGCAGCGGCACGCCGGCAAAATCGAATGGCGGGATGAGCTGCCCGATTCGCTGCAAGGCGTTCTGATCGGCAACGAAGTGCTCGACGCGATGCCGGTGCAGCTGCTGCATTTCGACGGGCAACAGTGGCGCGAGCGCGGCGTGGTGTGGAAGGGCGACTCGCTGGCGTTCGCCGACCGAGCGACGTCGTGCAGCCCACCGTTCGAGGCGGCCTGGCCGGCCGGCTACCTGACCGAGATCCACCCGCAGGCCGAGGCCTTCATCGCCAGCCTGGCCGAGCGGCTCGAGCGCGGTGCCGCGTTCTTCATCGACTACGGCTTTCCCGCCGCCGAGTACTACCACCCGCAGCGCGGCATGGGCACCGTGATGTGCCACCGGGCCCACCGCAGCGACGCCGATCCGCTGGATCAGCCGGGGTTGAAGGACATCACGGCGCACGTCAATTTCACCGGCCTTGCGCTGGCCGGGCAAGAGGCCGGGCTGCAGGTGCTGGGTTACACCAGCCAGGCGCATTTCCTGATCAACTGCGGCTTGCTCGACTTGTTGCAGGGTGCCGACCTGCGGACCACGGCGAACGCGCAGAAATTGATGACGGAGCACGAGATGGGCGAGTTGTTCAAGGTGATCGGGTTTGCCAAGGGCTGTGACCCGGCGTGGCTTGACTCACCGATCGGCTTCAGCCGCGGCGACCGGACCCACACGCTGTGATTCGCGGGCCGTTGTCTTCGGTGGTCAGCCCGTGATCCGCTGGTTGATCGTCATCCTGCTGGCGCTGGTCATCTTCAGCGGGCTGCGGCCGTGGCTCGAAAAGCTCGGGCTGGGCAAGTTGCCGGGCGATTTCCGGTTCCGGTTGGCCGGGCGCGAATTCTTCATCCCGCTGACCAGCAGCGTGCTGCTCAGCTTCATCGCACTGGCGGTGGGCCATTTCGTCTGACCGGGCCGGCGCCGGCAACTGCGAGCCGCGCGGCTGCAGATCTCGAAGGTCGCCAGCAGCCCGATCGTGCACAGGAACAGCAGCAGCCTGTGCGCGTGGCTGTGGGACAGCTCGCATTCGTACCACTTTCGAACTACTTCCGAAAACCATGCCGGCGCATGCCCTCGGGCCGAGGCATGACGGGTTTCCCCGCGCCGGCCCGACCGCCAGCCGCAGTGGATGTTCGCACCAGCCCGACCGCCACGCTCGGCGGTGACCGTGGCCTCCGAGTTCAGCGCCTTCTGCGGCGAAGTCGATCAGCCGCCGGCCTGCAGCCCCAGCGCCACAGCCTGCACGCGAGCCTGCAGGATCGCCGCGCCGGTCTCGGGCCCGCTGCGACCGTGCAGCGCGGCCTGGCGGGCGATCTCAGCGCTGTCGACGCCGCGCGCCTGCGCCAGGCAGCCTTGCAGCCGCTCGCGCTGCGGGTAGGGCGCCTGTTCCAGCCCGAGCCGGCCGCGCGCATCGCATTCGCAGGCCAGCAGCAGCTCGGCGAAACGTTCGGGCCGGCGCCAGGCGTCGCAGCGGTCGAGCAGGCGCACCACCGCTTCGGCACCGAGCGCGCCGCTGCGGTGCACGTTGCCATGTTCTCGCGCCACCAGTTCGGCCAGCGCCCGGCAATCGGTCGGCACGCGCAGCCTCGCACTTAGCCGTCGCACCAATTCGACGCTGCGCTGCTCGTGGCCGATGTGGCGCGGCAGCAGCTCGGCCGGCGTGCTGCCCTTGCCGAGGTCGTGGCCCAGGCAGGCGAAGCGCACCGACAGCGGTGCGTCGAGTTGCGCCGCCATGTCGAGCACCATCATCAGGTGCACGCCGGTGTCGATTTCCGGGTGATGCGCGGGCGGTTGCGGCACGCCCCACAGCCGGTCGACCTCGGGCAGCAGCCGCGCCAGTGCGCCGCCGCTGCGCAGCACCTCAAACAGCCGCGACGGGCGCGCTTCCATCAGGCCCCGCGACAGTTCCTGCCAGACCCGTTCCGGCACCAGCGCGTCGAGTTCGCCAGCCGCCACCATGCGGCGCACCAGCGCGATGGTTTCGGGCGCCACGCTGAAGTCGGCAAAGCGCGCGGCGAAGCGGGCCAGCCGCAACACGCGCACCGGGTCTTCGGCGAACGCCGGCGACACGTGGCGCAGCACGCGCGCTGCCAGGTCGCGCTGTCCGCCGCACGGGTCGATCAGGCGGCCTTCGGCGTCCTGTGCGATGGCGTTGACCGTGAGGTCGCGGCGCTGCAGGTCTTGTTCGAGCGTCACGCCGGGGCCGGCCTGGAAATCGAAGCCGTGGTAGCCGGGCGCCGTCTTGCGCTCGGTGCGGGCGAGCGCGTATTCCTCGTGCGTCTGCGGGTGCAGAAACACCGGGAAGTCGCGGCCCACTTGCCTGTAACCGGCAGCGATCAGTTCATCGGGCGAACCGCCGACGACCGTATAGTCACGCTCGGTCACGGGCCGACCGAGCAGGGCATCCCGCACCGCACCACCGACCAGATAAACCTGCATCGGCGCGAGTGTAGGCACACGGCCCGGGCGAGCAGCATGCGTTCCGGCCGACCAGGGATGCTCGTCTGGGAGGGCTTCACGCCACGCAGGTGCGGTCTGCGTCACACTGTCGGCAGGTTATATCGGGTCGTCTTTCATGAAAAAACCGTTGTTGATCATCGGCTTGGTGGCCACTGCGTTGCTGGCGCCCGTGGCGAGGTCGGCCGACACGTCGGCGCTTGCTTTTTCGGTTGCGTCTTCGTTTGCGTCTGCGTCGGCGGTTGCGTCAGCCAGCGTGGCGTCCAGCGTGGGCGAAGCGCGTGTCATCGTGAAATACCGCAGCGACTCGTCGCTGCTTCGCAAGCAGGCACAGTCGTCCCGGACCGGCGGCGCCGCTGGCGCTCGGGCGCAGACGCTGGGCGCTCGCATCGGCACCCCGCTGCGGGTCGGCATGGAACTGGCGGAACGCACCGAGCTCGTCCATGCACGTGGCATCAGCTCGTCCCGCCTGGCCAGCCGGCTGGCCGCCGAGCCCGACGTCGAATATGCCGTGGTGGATCAGCGGCGCCGTGCCTTCAACGTGCCGAACGACCCGCTCTACCTGAGCGCGGAGCCGACCCAGGCGGCCGCCGGCGGCCCGGCTGCCGGGCAGTGGTATCTGCGCGCGCCGAACGACGAGATCCGCTCGGCGATCAACGCCGTGGGCGCGTGGGCTGACACGACAGCGAGCGGCAACCCGGGCATCGTGGTCGCCGTGCTCGACACCGGCGTGCGCTTCGACCACCCCGATCTGTTGCCTGTCGCGCTGGGCGGCAATCTGTTGCCGGGCTACGACTTCGTCAGCGATCCGGTTTATGCCAACGATGGCGGCGGGCGTGACGCCGACCCGAGCGATCCGGGCGATTGGGTCGACGCGAGCGACCTGAACGGACCGAACAAGGACAAGTTTTTGCCGAATCCCGACGTTCTCAACGATGCAGGCTGCACCGAAGAACCCAGTTCATGGCATGGCACCCAGGTGGCCGGCCTGATCGGCGCGACCACCGACAACGGCATCGGCATGGCAAGCGTCGGTCGGCGGGTGAAGGTGCTGCCGGTGCGGGTGCTGGGCAAGTGCGGCGGCTACGACTCCGACATCATCGCCGGCATGCGCTGGGCCGCCGGGTTGCGCGTGACGGGCGTGCCGGACAACCCAACCCCGGCGCGCGTGATCAACCTCAGCCTGGGGTCCGAGGGCGCTTGCAGCGCGGCTTACCGCGACGCGATTTTGCAAGTCAACGTGGCCCGGGCGGTGGTGGTCGTGTCGGCGGGCAACAGCGCCGGTCACGCGGTCAACAGCCCAGCCAACTGCCCGGGCGCGATCGGTGTGGCCGGGCTGCGCCAGGCCGGCACCAAGGTGGGCTATTCCGACCTGGGCCCCGAGATCGCGATCAGTGCGCCCGGTGGCAATTGCGTCAACATTGCCACCGGCACGGCGTGCCTGTACCCGATCCTGACCACCTCGAACAAGGGCACCACGGTGCCGTTGGCGAGCTCGGCTGGAGGCGCGATCTACACCGACAGTTATAAAAGCTCGCTGGGCACCAGTTTCGCGGCCCCGCTGGTGTCGGGCACGGTGGGCCTGATGCTGGCGCTTCAGCCGGCGTTCAGCCCAGCGGAAGTGCGCGGTTTGCTGCAGTTGGGCGCGCGGCCCTTTCCGAGCACCGGAGGCGACGCTGGCGAGCCCGGCAGCGTTGCGCAATGCACCGCGCCGCGGGTGGTGGATGGCAAACCGGTCGACCAGGACCAGTGTTACTGCACCACCTCGACCTGTGGCGCCGGCATGACCGACAGCGCCGCCGCGGTGGCCGCGGTGGCCAGCGGCGCGCGCATCGAGCTGACCCATGCGCCGGCCAAGGCGCGGGCCGAAGCGCCGCTGCAGTTGAGCTTGTCGACGGTTGGCCTCAGCCTGAACCAGCACCAGTGGGCGATCGTCGACGGCGGCGGCATCGTCACCGGCTTCACCAGCGCCAGCAATGCCACCACCGCTGAGCTCACGCCGCGTGGTGCGGGGCACTTCACGGTGGCGGTCACGGTGGCCGACGCGGTCGGTGCCTCGCACACATTCAACCAGACCATCGAGGTGTTGCCGGCGACAGCGGCCGCAGGCAGCGGCGATTCTTCGACGGGAAGCGGCGGTGGTGGCGCCATGGGTCTGGGCTGGCTGCTGTGGGTGCTGGCCGCCGTCGTGGCGCTGCGCAATGGTCCTCATCCGCCGGCTTGATTCGCGCCTGCGTGCCGGCTCCCGTTTTCAGGGCTTGGCCGACCGGCCGGCGCACGGCGCGAAGACCCGGCCGGGCATTTCCGGCTTGAGTGCCGTCAGGCGGCTGGTCAGTGCGGCGTCCGCCGCGACGACGCGCAGCGCGTGGCTGATCGACGCCGGCGCCAGTTCGACCACCCGGGCGCCGCGGATGCCGCGCTGGTTGAAATCGGCGAGCGCCTGCTGGGCCTTGCCGCGGTCGTCGAAACTGCCCAGCGACAGGCCGGGCTTCGCTTCGTTGCCGAGGCGGATGTCGTCGAACGCCACACCGCGCCGGGTGAGTTCTTCTTCCTGGCGGGCCACCGCCTCGCGGGCAGCGTTCCGTCCCACATAGACGATCCAGCGGCCGGGGATTTCGGTGCGGATGTCTGCCCAACCGCCCGGCGCGAGGGCCTGCAGCGCCGCCTGCACGGGTGGCAGTTCGGCGTCGCTGAACGGACCGGCTTCCAGACAGCTCAACGACACGGCCGCGCTGGCCGCGGCGGGCGCCAGGATCAGCACCGTTTCGGGGCGCACCTGCTGCGCCAGCCGCTCGGGCTCGCGGTCACCGCGGGCGCGCACGCCCACCATCGGGTCAAGCCATCCCTGCGACCAGGCATAGAAAGCCAGGTTGGCCAGCGCCAGCGCCAGCGCCAGCGCTTTCAGCACGACAGGCCTGGAGGCGGCTCGCCCAATCTGACGCTGACTTCACCACTGGACACCGGGCGCGTGCCGCCGGCGGTCTGCAGCAGCAGCGCGCCCTGCGCCGAGACGCCTTCGGCGACGCCCTCCAGTGCGCCCGGCGAAGTGGTGCAGACGTCGCGGCCGCGCAGCAAGTCGCGCGCGTCGAAGCCTTCTGCGAACGGCGCGAAGCCCTCGCGCTCGAACCGCTTCAGCGCCAGCACCAGCGGCCTGGCGATGCGGGCCAGCACCGTCGGCGCGTCGGCATCGGGGTCGATCTGCTGCAGCGATCCGGGCAGCGCGCCGGCAATCGGAATGGCCAGCGGGCGCACATTGAGGCCGATGCCGATCACCGCCAGCCGCGTCGAGCCAGTCATCACGGTTTCGATCAGGATGCCGCCGAACTTGCGGCCCGGGCCGTGCAGCGGGCCGTCCATCAGCCACAGGTCGTTCGGCCATTTGAGGGCGATGCGCGGCGAGTCTGGCTCGGGCCGGGGCTCGAGCGCACCCGCCAGCGCGACACCCACCGCCAGCGACAGGCCTGACCAGTCAGACACGGCCATCGGCAGCGACAGCGAGAACGTCAACGACGCACCCGCCTCGGATTTCCAGACCCGGCCGTTGCGCCCACGTCCGGCGGTCTGTTGCTCGGCCACCAGCAGGCACGGCTGGATGTCGGCGGCGCGTCGGCCGAAGGCGCCGCTCTCGACGCTTTGGCGCACCAGCACCTGATCGTCGCCGCCTGCCGGCGGTCCGACCACGCGGGCGCGTTCGAGCAGCGCCGTGTTGGTGGACGCCGCCCGTGCCACCACTTCGACACTCAGGTCCGGCAGCAGCGGCTCGAGCTGCTCCCACAGGGCTTCGGCATTCCAGCGCAGGGCCGACATGGTCAGCGCTTCGGCGCCAGCATCGTGCCGCGGCACTGCGGGCTGCCGCAGTGGCATTCGAACTGCTTCTTCACCTTGGCCGTGTGGCGTCCCTCGAGAACCAAGCCGTAGTCGAAGAACAGCTCCTCGCCCGGATGGATGTCGCGCAATGCCCGGATGTAGACGCGGCCGTTGTCGTCCTCGGCTTCGCAGTTGGGCTGGCACGCGTGGTTGATCCAGCGCGAGCTGTTGCCGTCCACCTTGCCGTCGATCACATGCTGGTCGTCGAGGTGGAAGTAGAAGGTGTGGTCCGGGTTGGCGGGGTCGTGCGGATGCCGGCGCAGCGCCTCTTTCCAGGTGATCAGCTCGCCCTTGTATTCGATGATGCGCTGGTCGCATTCGAGCGTCGTGGTCGCGTACACCCCGCGTCCGTGCACGCCGGAGCGGCGCACCTGGATGCTGCGGGGGTGGCGCGACGGCGCCTCGGGTGCGGCGGCAGAGGGCTTTGCGGCGCTGGCTTGCGACATCTGATTCTTTGGGTACATTGAAATCATGGGTGCGCGCGAGTGCGCACGTGCCCGCGCGAGCTGGGCGGATTGTAGGGATGCCTGAAGCCGCCCGGCCGATGCCGCGCCCCATTGAACAAATGAACCGATCGACCGCACCGGTCGAGCAGAAAGAATCATGAGCAAGTCTTTGATCATTGCCGAGAAGCCTTCCGTGGCCCAGGACATCGTGCGTGCGCTCGGCTCCAGCACGGAAAAGTTCGACAAGCACGACGAGTATTTCGAGAGCGAGCGCTATGTGGTGACGTCGGCCGTGGGGCACCTGCTGGAAATCAAGGCGCCCGAAGAATTCGACGTCAAGCGCGGCAAGTGGAGCTTTGCGCACCTGCCGGTGATTCCGCCGCACTTCGACCTGAACCCGATCGACAAGAGCAAGGGCCGGCTGAGCGCGATCGTCAAGCTGGTCAAACGCAAGGACGTGGGCGCCCTGATCAACGCCTGCGACGCCGGGCGCGAGGGCGAACTGATCTTCAGGCTCATCCAGCAGCACAGCAAGAGCAAGCATCCGGTGCAGCGGCTGTGGCTGCAGAGCATGACGCCCGCGGCGATCCGCGACGGCTTCGCGCACCTGCGCAGCGACGCGCAGATGCTGCCGCTGGCCGACGCCGCGCGCTGTCGCAGCGAGGCCGACTGGCTGGTCGGCATCAACGGCACGCGAGCCATGACGGCGTTCAATTCACGCGATGGCGGTTTCTTTCTGACGACGGTCGGGCGCGTGCAGACGCCGACGCTGTCGATCATGGTCGAGCGCGAGGAAAAGATCCGCAAGCACGTCTCGCGTGACTACTGGGAAATCAAGGCGAGCTTTGCGGCGCAGGCCGGCGAATACGAAGGCAAGTGGTTCGATCCGAAATGGAAGAAGAACCCCGATGACGCCGAGCAGCGCAGCGACCGGGTCTGGAACGAACGCGACGCGCAGGCCATCGCGGCCGCCACGCTCGGCCAGCCGGCCAGCGTCACCGAAGAGGCCAAGCCGAGTTCGCAAAGCGCCCCCGGCCTGTACGACCTGACCACCTTGCAGCGCGAGGCCAACTCGCGCTTCGGCTTTTCGGCCAAGACCACGCTGTCGCTCGCGCAGGCGCTGTACGAGAAACACAAGGTGCTGACCTATCCGCGCACCGACAGCAAGGCGCTGCCGGAAGACTACGTGCCGGTGGTCCGGCAGACGATGGAGATGATCGCCAGCGAAGACCTGCCGGGGCCGCTGCGCGCGCTGGCCACGCATGCGCGCAAGGCGCTGAGCGAAGGTTATGTCAAGCCCAACAAGCGCATCTTCGACAACAGCAAGGTGTCGGATCACTTCGCCATCATCCCGACGTTGCTGGCGCCGCGCAGCTTGAGCGAGATCGAGGCCAAGCTGTACGACATGGTGGTCAAGCGCTTCCTGGCGGTGTTCTATCCGGCGGCCGAATTCATGGTGACGACGCGTGTTTCCACGGTCCGCAACGAAGGCCGCGACCACAGCTTCCAGACCAACGGCAAGGTGATGGTCAAGCCGGGCTGGCTGGCGGTTTACGGCCGCGAGGCGCAAGAGGCCGATGCGAACCTGGTGGCGGTGGCGCCGGGCGAGGTGGTGCGCACCGAAGCGGTGGCCGTGAACGCGCTGAAGACCAAGCCGCCGGCGCGCTACACCGAGGCCACGCTGCTGAGCGCGATGGAAGGCGCGGGCAAGCTGATCGACGACGACGAACTGCGCGAGGCGATGCAGGAGAAGGGCCTGGGCACGCCGGCGACCCGCGCGGCCATCATCGAAGGGCTGATCTATGAGAAGTACATCCACCGCGAGGGCCGCGAACTGGTGCCGGGTGCCAAGGCGTTCCAGCTGATGACGTTGCTGCGCGGGCTGGGCGTGGAAGACCTCACCAAGCCCGAACTGACCGGCAACTGGGAGTTCCAGCTGGCCGAGATGGAAAAGGGCCGCTTGAAGCGCGAGGCTTTCATGGCCGAGATCGCGCAGATGGCCGAGCGCATCGTGCGCAAGGCCAAGGAATACGACCGCGACACGATCCCCGGCGACTACGCGACCCTGAAGGCACCATGCCCGAACTGCGGCGGCGTCGTCAAGGAAAACTACCGGCGCTTTGCCTGCGGCGGCCCGCTCGGCGTGGTGGGTTCTGAAGAAGGCTGTGGCTTCTCGATCAGCAAGATCCCCGGCAGCCGCGCCTTCGAACTCGACGAGGTGGAGCATTTCCTGGCCGACCACAAGATCGGTCCGCTGGAGGGCTTTCGTTCGAAGGCGGGATGGCCGTTCACGGCCGAGCTGAAGCTGGCCTACGACGACGAACTGAAGAATTGGAAGCTCGAGTTCGATTTCGGTGCAGATGCCAAGAAGGAAGGCGAATCGGGCGATCCGATCGATTTCTCGTCACAGGAAAGCCTGGGGGTGTGTCCGAAGGATCAAGGGCGGGTGTACGAGCACGGCACCAGCTACGTTTGTGAGCATGCGGTCGGCGCGAACGTCACGTGCGACTTCAAGAGCGGCAAGATCATCTTGCAGCAGCCCGTGCCGCGCGAGCAGATGAGCAAGCTGCTCGTCGTTGGCAAGACCGACCTGCTGGAGAACTTCGTCTCGAACAAGACGCGCCGCAAGTTCAAGGCGCGGCTGGCTTTCGACAAGAAGGAAGGCAAGGTCAGTTTCGAATTCGAGCCGCGTGCTGCCAAGGCGCCGGCAGCCAAGAAAACCGCAGCCAAGAAGGCCGCGGCCTGATCGTAAAAGGCCCCGCGGCGGGCTCGCGGCGGACCTGCCGCAGATCTGCCGCAGACTGCCCTGCGCAAGCCGCAGCCCCCCGTTCAGCTCTGTCCGACGACCGAAGCGGTGGCGACCAGTTCGTTGAACAGCGATCGCCCGACACCGCGTACGGGTCGAGTTCGGAGGTCTCGGAATATTTCATCAGCAGCGCCGGGTTGACCCGATGCAGATTGACTTGCCCCATCGACCAACCCGAGAAGCGCCGCTCGTTGATCTCGCTGTAGCTCAACAACACCACATCATGGTGGCGGCGGTCGGCAGCGATCCGGTTGTACAGCACGTTGACCGGCAGCCGTCCGCCCTCGAGCACCTGCAAAAAAATGCCCCCCGAGAAGCACAACACCCCCGTGACGCCGATGCCGGGGTTGTTGGCCTTCGATTTCTTCAGGATGGCGAGCAGTTCGTCGTGGTTGATCGACGGCTCGGCCCGGCTCGCGTACATCAGACGTACCAACATGTCGAATCCTCAGACTTTCTTGCTCAACAGGGAGAGGAATTCGCGCCGAAGGTTCGAATCCTTGAGAAAGGCACCGCGCATCACGCTGTTGGTCATCATCGACTCATCGTCCTTGACGCCGCGCCAGTGCATGCAGAAGTGGTCGGCCTCCATCACGATGCCCAGGCCGTCGGGCTTGACTCGGTCGTGCAACTCGTCGGCCAGCATCGTCACGGCTTCTTCCTGGATCTGCGGCCGGCTCATGATCCAGTCGCAGATGCGCGCGTACTTGCTCAGGCCGATCAGATTCGAATGTTCGTTGGGCAGGATGCCGATCCAGACCTTGCCCATGATCGGGCACAGGTGGTGCGAGCAGGCGCTTCGCACCTTGATCGGGCCGACGATCATCAATTCGTTCAGCCGCGAGACATTCGGAAATTCCGTGACCGGCGGGATCGGCACATAGCGTCCGCGGAACACTTCTTTCAGGAACATCTTGGCGACACGCTGCGCGGTCTCGTTGGTGTTGTGGTCGCTGTCGGTGTCGATCACCAGAGAACGCAGCACCTCCTGCATTTTGGTGGCCACTTCGGCCTGCAGTTCATCGAGCTCCCCGCTCGCGATGAAATCGGCGATGTTGTCGTTGGCGTGATAGCGGCACTTGGCACCGATCAGCCGGTAGCGAATCCGCTCCGAAGCCGGCATGTCCGCCAGGTCCTGCTCGGTCCGCAAAATCTTCGTTGCCGTTTCGGTGAGCATGGGCTGATGGGTTTTTCCGTGGGGTGGTAAGCGTACCTCAGCAGCGTCATCGCTGCTTGCCTCAGTGACCCAGGTCGTAGACTGCATTCGTGAATGTACCTTCCGTCCGTGCCCCCGAGGCTGCCTCGCTGCCCCTGGCGCGACTGTTGAACCACACTGCCGACGCCGTGCAGGCAGTGCGCGCCGGTCACAGCCTGACCGAGGCGTTGCTGCGCTGTCCGGCGCCGGCCCGGCCGGGCACGCAGGCACTGAGCTTTTTCGTGCTTCGCCGGCTGGGCGCGGCGTTGGGGGCGCGTGCCCTGCTGGTGCCCAAGACACCAACGCCGAGCGCGGATGCGTTGCTGCTGACGTCGCTCGCTTTGCTGTGGCCCGAGCCGCCGGGGTCGAACGCCGTGCCGCCGTATGCCGAGCACACGCTGGTCGATCAGGCGGTCGAGGCCGCGCGCCAACGGGCCGGCTCCAGCGCGCCGTTCGTCAACGCGGTGCTGCGCCGGCTGCTGCGCGAGCGCGTCGCCATCGTCGCCGCCGTGTCGCCGGACCCGGTGGCGCGCTTCAACCATCCGCAGTGGTGGATCGACCGCTTGAAGGCCGACTGGCCGGTGCAGTGGCAAGCGATTCTTCAGGCCGACAACCAGCATCCGCCAATGACGCTGCGTGTCAACGCTCGGCGTGGCAGCGCAACCGCTTATCTGGAGCGGCTTGCCGCGCAGGGTCTGGCGGCGCGCGCCCTGGGTGAGCAGGCGGTGCAACTGGAGCGGCCGTGCGCCGTCACCGCGCTGCCGGGCTTCGGCGACGGCGACGTCTCGGTGCAAGACGTTTCAGCGCAGCGCGCCGCGCCGCTGTTGGTCGGGTCGGGCCGCCTGCGGGCGGGCGCTCGCGTGCTCGACGCGTGTGCCGCGCCCGGCGGCAAGACCGCGCACCTGCTCGAGCTGGCCGACCTGGAGGTGGTAGCACTCGACAGCGACGCGTCACGCCTGTCGCGCGTGCTCGACAACCTGGCGCGACTGGGCCTGAGCGCGCGCACGGTCTGCGCAGACGCTGCCGACACCGACCGCTGGTGGGATGGCCAGCCCTTCGACGCGGTGCTGCTCGACGCGCCGTGCACCGCGTCCGGCATCTTGCGCCGCCACCCCGACGTGCGCTGGCTGCGCCGACACAGCGACATCGCTGGCCTGGTCGCGCAGCAGCGACGGCTGCTCGACGCCCTGTGGCGGGTGCTGCGCCCGGGTGGCCGGCTGTTGTTTTGCACGTGTTCCGTGTTCCGAGCCGAGGGCGCGGAACAGATCGATGCTTTTTTGCAACGATATCCGGACGCCCGGCGGCCGGTCGATCCCCCATCGCCGGGCCATCTGCTGCCGCTGCCCGACAATCCGGACAAGTCGCCCGAGGCCACCGACGGCGCGCCGCCCGACGGTTTTTTCCTTGCCCTGATCGAAAAGTCTTGACCATTCCCGCATTGCCGCGCAGCCATGCCAGACGAACCAACGTAAGCCGGCGGTGGTGTCCCGACAGTGCGCGGTTGCGCCTTTGGCTGTGGGCCGGGCTGGCCTGGCTGGTGCTGGCGCTGGCGCTTTTGCCGCTGCCCGCGCGGTCCGACACGATCGATCTGGCCAGCTTCGACGTGACCGAAAACGAGGATGGCGTGCAACTGGCTTTCGCGGCCCGGTTCGAACTGTCTCGAGCGGTGCAGGATGCGTTGTTGAAGGGCGTACCGCTGCACTTTGTGGCCGAGGCCGGGATCTATCGGGAACGCTGGTACTGGCGCGACAAGCGAGTGGCCGCAGCCACCCGCAACTGGCGACTGTCGTATCAACCCCTGACCAGAAAGTACCGCGTCACGTTCAGCGGCTTGAATCAGAGTTACGACGACTTGCCCGAAGCCCTGAACGCGGTGCGCAGCGTCGGCGGCTGGAAGATTGCCGACGCCGGGCAGCTCGACGAGGGCGAACGTCACTACCTCGAATTCAGTTTCCGGCTCGACACGACGCAGCTGCCGCGTCCGATGCAGATCGGCATCGGCGGCCAGGCGGACTGGTCGATGTCGGCCGAGCGCGTGCAACGGTTGCAGCGTCAAAACGGCGCCACCGCGGCGCCATGATCCCGGGTTCGACCACCATGCACCAGCTGGGGCCGGCGTGACCAAAGCCTCGCGGTGGGCCTGGATCATCTCGGTCGTGGCGGCACTCGGTGCCGGTTTGGTGCTGACCTTCCTGCTGTCGGTGGCGACCACCGATCCGGCGCTCTACGAACGGCACTACGTCTGGCTGTTCTGGGTCAACGTGACGGTCGCGGCACTGCTGGTCGTGGTGATCTTCATCGCCGGCGTGCGGCTGCTGCTGCGGGTTCGGCGCGGCAAGTTCGGCAGCCGCCTGCTGCTCAAGCTGACCGCCATCTTTGCGCTGGTCGGTGTGGTGCCCGGTGTGCTGATCTACACGGTGAGTTTCCAGTTCGTCTCGCGCAGCATCGAGAGCTGGTTCGATCTGAAGGTCGAGCGCGCGCTCGACGCCGGCCTGAACCTGGGCCGCGGCACGCTCGACGCGATGGTCAGCGACCTGGCGACCAAGACGCGGCTGGCGGCCGAACGGCTGGGCGACACGCCGGGCAACGCGCAGCCGCTGGCGCTGGAGCGGCTGCGCGAACAACTGTCGGCGCAGGAAGTCGCCATCGTCGGGTCGACCGGCCAGATCCTGCTGGCCACTGGTGGCAGCGCATCCAGCCTGTTGCCTGAACGTCCGGTGGCGTCGCTGATGCGCCTCGCCCGCAGCGCGCGTGTGGCCAGTCAGCTCGAGGGCCTGGATGAAGACAGCGCGGCGGCGCCCGGCAAGGCGCGCGTGCGTGCGCTGGCGCTGATCGTCAGTTCCACGATCTCACTGGGTGAGCTGGAACGTTATCTGTTGGTGACCCAGCCGCTGCCGCCGGCGGTGGCCGCCAATGCATTGGCGGTCGAACTGGCTTACCGCGAATACCAGCAGCGTGCGCTGGCGCGCGACGGCCTGCGCCGCATGTACATCGGCACCCTGACGCTGACTCTTGTGCTGGCGGTGTTCGCCGCGGTGCTGCTGGCGGTGGCGCTGGGCAACCAGCTGGCGCGACCCTTGTTGCTGCTGGCGGAAGGCGTGCGCCAGGTGGCGCGCGGCGACCTGAGCGCCAAGCCGGTGTTCGCGTCGAACGACGAACTCGGCGGCTTGACGCGCTCGTTCGCCGTGATGACGGAACAGCTCGCCGAGGCGCGCAATTTGGTGCAGCGCAGCGTCATGCAGGTCGAAGGCGCCCGCACCAATTTGCAGACCATTCTGGACAACCTGACCGCCGGCGTGATCGTGTTCGACCGGGATGGCCGCATCGACACCGTCAATCCAGGCGCGACCCGTATCGTCAAGCTGCCGCTGTCGGCCTACCGCGGCCGGCGGCTCGACGAAGTGTCCGGGCTGGCTGCCTTTGCCCAGGCGGTGGCGCAGCGCTTCGAACTGCACGCCAGCAGCCCGGAAGCCGGCGAGCGCGACCAGTGGCAGGACTCGTTCCAGCTGCAGACGCAGGCGCTCGACGGCCGCGATCGCGATTCGATGACGCTGCTGGTGCGCGGAGCCGCACTGCCGCAGGGCGCGCGGCTGATGGTGTTCGACGACATCACCGAACTCGTTTCGGCCCAGCGCAGCGAGGCCTGGAGCGAAGTGGCCAGACGCCTGGCGCACGAGATCAAAAACCCGCTGACGCCGATCCAGTTGTCGGCCGAGCGGTTGCAGCACAAGCTGTCGAGCAAGCTTGAGGGCAGCGATCAGGCGATGCTGGCCCGCTCGGTCGCCACCATCGTCAACCAGGTGCAGGCGATGAAGACGCTGGTCAACGAATTCCGTGACTACGCTCGCCTGCCTGCCGCGCAGCTGACGCCGCTCGACCTGAATGCGCTGGTTCATGAGGTGCTCGGCCTGTACGCCAACGCGCAGGAGGCCGGGCGCCTGCAGGCCAACCTGGCGCTGCAATTGCCCACGATCGTCGGCGACAGCACGCAGCTGCGACAGGTCATCCACAACCTGGTGCAAAACGCGCTCGATGCCGTCGCCGAACGCGCCGACGGCCGCGTAATCGTGCACACCGAAGTGGCGCGCAACGACCACGGTGCGCTGCGCGCCGTGCGTCTGCACGTGATCGACAACGGCCCCGGGTTTCCCGACAAGGTGCTGCGGCGCGCCTTCGAACCCTACGTGACGACCAAGACCAAGGGCACCGGACTGGGCCTGGCGGTTGTCAAAAAGATTGCCGACGAGCACGGTGCACGGGTGCGCATCGGAAACCTCGGCAGCAACGCCGAGACCGCGACGGAGCATGCCGTGCCGACGGGCGCACAGGTTTCGCTATCATTTTCGAAATTCGCATCGGCAGACGGCATCGAGGCTGTTGAGGCCACTGCCGAACTGCGGGCGCACTGAACAGCCATGGCCACCATTCTTGTTGTTGACGACGAACTCGGCATCAGGGCCTTGCTGTCGGAGATTCTTGCCGACGAAGGCCACACCATCGAGGTCGCCGAGGATGCCGCACAGGCGCGGGCAAGCCGCGAACGTGTGCGTCCCGATCTGGTCTTGCTGGACATCTGGATGCCCGATGTCGACGGCATCACGTTGCTCAAAGAGTGGGGCGCCACCGGGCGGCTCGACATGCCGGTGATCATGATGAGCGGTCATGGGACGATCGACACGGCTGTCGAAGCGACCAAATTCGGCGCCATGGCCTTCCTCGAGAAACCGATCACGTTGCAAAAACTGTTGCGCGCCGTTGAGCAGGGGCTGGCCAAGCCGGCGCCACGTCCCGTGACTACGATGCAGGTTGCTCACACCCATCTGTCCGATGGGGGCAATGTCGGCATCGCACAACCGACGGGCCAGCCGCCTCAGCCGCTCGGACCACAACCACAGCAGACATTCGATCTGGACTGCCCGCTGCGTGAAGCGCGTGACGCGTTTGAAAAGAGTTATTTCGAGTTTCATCTGTCGCAGGAGAACGGCAGCATGACGCGTGTCGCTGAGAAAACCGGCCTGGAGCGCACGCATCTGTATCGCAAACTCAAGCAACTCGGCGTCGACCTGTCGCGCCACAAGCGTGGCACTCTCAACTGATCCGCAGATGCCGCGAAGGGCTGTCGCTGCCTGCCTCGTCTATACTCAAAAAGCGTTGGCCAAGTAGCTCAGTTGGTAGAGCAGCGGATTGAAAATCCGCGTGTCGGTGGTTCGATTCCGCCCTTGGCCACCATAAGAATCAACGACTTAGCCCAGCTCACAGGGTTGGGTTCTAATTTTCGAGGATTCTGCGCCACGGCGCCGTCAGGCGCCCTGGAGATCGGCTCTGAGGCTTGAACGCCAGCACCAACTAAAACCGGCCGGAATCGGCTCCAGCAAACGACCCGGCATCTTGTCGGGGTGAGAGTTCGGGATCTGGTCGATTCTGATCACGTCTGTCGGCGTCCACTCATCGTTGTAATTGCCTGCCAAGGCCTGGGCTGTGGTTGCGTTTTGCATCTGGATCGTGGACCTGCTGGCGCGCAGGCTCGAACACGCTTGAAATCCGTTCTGTGCTTTGATTGCGTGCACCGCACGCGCCGAACCATCGCGGCCATGTGGACGGGCATTTCCTACAGCGCGTTGCGATGGCTTCCCACGGGTTGCAGGCATCCGCGCGCCTAGCATTCAGCGGCAGTTCACGCTGCACAACCAACCACTGCTCTTCATGGCCCTGATCTTCGAGTTCGATTTGGTCGAGCCAGCATGAAAGTGCCATCGCTGGCACGCTGTATTTACATCGGCCTGGCCATGTTGTTGTCGTTGCTGGGCGGCTTTGTAGCGGTCAATCTGAGCGGTGGTGAAACGCAGATCGAGCGGCGCATCGAGCGTCTCTACGGCGTCGAGGACGCCAGCTTCGTGAGGGAACTCGGCGTACTGCTCGGGCCTGGCTTGCTGGAAGGCAACCGCGTGCAGACGCTGCTCAACGGCGATGCCATCTTTCCGCCCATGCTCGCCGCCATCCGCGGTGCGCAGAAGACGATCACGTTTGAAACCTACATCTATTGGTCGGGCGCGATCGGTGACGAATTCGCGCAGGCGCTGGCCGATCGGGCCCGCCAAGGCGTGCAGGTGCACGTGCTGCTGGACTGGGTGGGCAGTTCCAAGATGGAAGACAGCCTGCTGACGTCGATGACGCAGGCGGGCGTGCAAGTGCGTAAATTCCACCCGCCGCATTGGTCGCACCTGGCTCGCCTGAACAACCGAACTCACCGCAAACTGCTGATCGTCGATGGCCGCGAGGCGTTCACCGGCGGTGTCGGCGTGGCGCAGCAGTGGACCGGCAAGGCGCAAGACCCCGAGCACTGGCGCGACACGCACTTCCGAGTCGAGGGGCCGGTGGTGGCGCAGATGCAGTCGGTCTTCATCGACAACTGGATCAAGGTCACCGGCAATGTGCTGCTGGGCCCGAACTACTTCCCGACCTTGCCGCCCGCGGGAGTCAGCCTGGCGCAGATGTTCAGCAGTTCGCCGCAAGGCGGCAGCGAGAGCATGCAGCTGATGTACCTGCTGGCGATCACTTCCGCCACTCACTCCATCGACCTGTCGGCGTCGTACTTCGTCCCCAATCCGCTGTCGCTGGCGGCGCTGGTGGAGGCTGTGCAACGCGGTGTGCGCTTGCGCATCGTCGTGCCGGGCCCGCACATCGACAGCGACACGGTCCGCAGCGCGTCACGTGCGACCTGGGGTCCGTTGTTGCAGGCGGGCGCCACGATCGCGGAGTATCAGCCGACGATGTTCCACTGCAAGGTGATGGTGGTCGACCGCCTGCTGGTGTCGGTGGGTTCGACCAACTTCGACAACCGCTCGTTCCGGTTGAACGACGAGGCCACGCTGAACATCTACGACGCGGTGTTCGCCGCCGAACAGACCGCCATCTTCGAGGCCGATCTGGCGCTTGCCCATCGCGTCACGCACGCGCAATGGCTCGCTCGCCCCTGGACGGAGAGGCTGGCAGAGCGTCTGGCGTCGCTGATCGGCTCGCAGCTCTGAGCGCATTGACGGTCTGTCGCGTAGGACATGCGCTACGGCGAGGGTCGCGCTGGTCCGATGGATTCGAGGTCTGTACCTCTTCACAATTCCGGTCGTGAGCTGAATCTAAGAAGTGTTCTTGAACGATACCAAGCGAATCTTGTGGGTGTCGCTGCCTGTCGTAGGTCTGGCCACCGGGGCCTGCCTCGCTCACGCCCAGATCGGGCGTGACCTGGATGCGTTGTAAAACTTCAATGGCATGCACTGCGAGTAGGACGAACAAGCTCCGTCAATCGATGAACCCACCAACCCGTTCGAGTCGCCGCGCATGTCCAACCCTTGGCTGAAAAAAAATCCGTTCATGAGCATGTGGCTCAGCGCGGCCAACCGTGCCGCTGGCACGTTTCGGGGTCAGGCAACCGCGGCGGTCAAGCAGGCCGGTAACGAGGCGATGAAGGCCGGATTGTCGGCCGCGGTGGCGACACCGAAGGCCAGGACTGCGAAGACGTCCAAGGCCGCAGGCAAGACAGCGTCGCGCAAAAAGCGATAGACGTGATGGGCAGGCGGCGCCCAGGTGAGTGCATCAACCAGCCAGAGCCGACATGAGAATCGCCACCCAAACCCGTCCCGACCTGGCCCATTTGGCCGGACTGCTCGAACCGATTCCAGTGGCGATGATGACCACTGCCGACGAAGACGGCATGTTGGTCGGACGTCCGATGTCGGCGCTCGAGATGGACGCGCAAGGTGCGATCTGGTTCTTTACCGATCTGCGGTCGTCGAAGGTCGAGCACTTGCGTGTGGTCAATCTGAGTTTCAGCGACCGCGACGCGGGCACGTATGTGTCGCTGTCCGGCCGCGGCGAAATCGATGTCGAACGCGGTCGCATCGACCGTCTGTGGACACCGATGGCGCGGCCCTGGTTTCCGGACGGGCCGGAATCTGGCTCGTTGGCGTTGCTGAAGTTTGTGCCCGACGCGGCCGATTACTGGGACGCTCCGAACAGCACGATGGTTCGCGTCTTCGGCTTGGTGGCTTCCATGCTGTCGGGCAAGCCGCTCGGCATGGGCGAGCACGGCACCCACACCGGCCTGTCGTCAGCGTTGCCCGGTACGGCCACTTCGCGCTGAGCGCCGCTCAGAGGATGACGCTGTGCAGTGCGATCAGCACGCGAACTGACAGGCCGATGGGTCCGACCGAAAGCGCCGCGCGCTTGCCGCGCGGAGCATCCGGTCTGAAGCCTGGCGTTCACGCCGTCACCGGCGAGCGGATCAGGTGGTCGAACGCCGACAGCGCAGCCTTCGCGCCCTCGCCGGCGGCAATCACGATCTGCTTGAACGGAACCGTTGTCACGTCGCCGGCGGCATACACGCCGGGCAGGCTGGTCGCGCATTTCGCGTCGATCAGGATCTCGCCGTATTTCGACAGTTCGATCGTGCCTTTCAGGAACTCCGTGTTCGGCACCAAGCCGATCTGAATGAAGACACCCGATAGCTCGAGGTGCGACGGCGCACCAGTGCTGCGGTCGGTGTAGTTCAATCCGTTCACCTTCTGGCCGTCACCGGTGAACTCGGTGGTTTGAACGTGCGTGTGGATGTCGACGTTCGGCAGGCTCTTGAGCTTGTTGACCAACACCGCGTCGGCCTTCAACTGCTCGGCAAATTCGAGCAGCGTCACATGGCCGACCACGCCCGCCAGATCGATCGCGGCCTCGACGCCAGAATTGCCGCCGCCGATCACCGCCACCTTCTTGCCCTTGAACAGCGGCCCGTCGCAGTGCGGGCAGTACGCCACGCCCTTGTTGCGGTATTCGATCTCGCCCGGCACATTGGCATTGCGCCAGCGCGCGCCGGTGGCCAAGATGACGGAACGGCTGAGAAGCGCCGCGCCGTTGGTCAGTTTGACGGTGATCGGGTCGCCCGGCTGAGCAGCCGGCAGCAGCGACGCCACCTGCTGGCCGTTCATGATGTCGACATCGTAGGAGCGCGCCTGTGCTTCCAGAGCGGCGGCGAATTTCGGACCTTCGGTGTGCTGCACCGAGATGTAGTTCTCGATGCCCAGCGTGTCGAGCGTCTGTCCGCCGAAGCGTTCGGCCACGATGCCGGTGCGAATACCCTTGCGTGCCGCGTACACCGCCGCCGCCGCGCCGGCCGGGCCGCCGCCGACGATCAGGACGTCGAACACCTCTTTGGCCCCCAGTCGGGCCGCATCGCGGGCTGCCGAGCCGGTGTCGACCTTGGCGAGGATTTCGCCGATCTCCATGCGTCCCGAGCCGAACATCCGGCCGTTCAGGAACACCGTCGGCACCGCCATGATCTGGCGCGACTCGACCTCGTCCCGGTACAGGCCGCCGTCGATCGCGACGTGCCGCACGCGAGGGTTCAACACCGCCATCAGGTTCAAAGCCTGCACCACGTCGGGACAGTTGTGACAGGTCAGCGACATGTAGGTCTCGAACACGAACTCGCCGCCGTCGGCCGCGCTCAGCGCTTGAATTTGCGCGATCGTGTCGGCCTCGATTTTCGGCGGGTGGCCGCCGGCCTGCAGCAGCGCCAGCACCAGCGACGTGAATTCGTGGCCCATCGGGATCGCTGCGAAGCGCACGCCCATGTTCTGCCCGACGCGGCTGATCGAGAACGAGGGTCGTCGAGCGTCCTGCCCGTCGTAACGCACCGAAACCTTGTCGCTCAGTCCGGCGATGTCTTCGAGCAGTTCGCGCATCTCGCGCGCTGCGGGCCGGTCGTCGAGCGAAGCGACCAGTTCGAGCGGATGCAAAACCCGTTCGAGGTAGCCCTTCAGTTGCGCTTTGAGGTTGGCATCCAACATGGGGTGGTCCTTAAATGCAGATGGAAGAAGTGGGGCCGTGCATCGTGCAGGCCCGTGGTGCAAGGGTCGCGATGCGGCGGCCCAAACAGGCCGCTGCCGATCTGGACCGAAAGCCTGTCAGAAGATCGGGGACCGGACCTGTCCGCCGAGCCGCCGGGGCCGGCACCCGCGCGTTGGTTCTTGCCGGCCTCGGCGCTGGCCTGGAGCGATAAACGCCTCAGATCTTGCCGACCAGGTCGAGCGACGGCGTCAAAGTTGCCGCGCCCTCGTTCCACTTGGCCGGGCACACCTCGCCCGGATGGGCGGCGGTGTACTGTGCCGCCTTCAGCTTGCGCAGTGTTTCCTTGACGTCACGGGCGATCTCGTTCGAGTGGACTTCCGCCGTCTTGATGACGCCGTCCGGGTTGACGATGAACGTGCCGCGCAGTGCCAGACCTTCTTCTTCGATGTGCACGCCGAAACCGCGGGTCAGCGTGTGCGTCGGATCGCCGACCAACGGGAATTTCGCCTTGCCGACGGCCGGGCTCGTCTCGTGCCAAACCTTGTGCGAAAAGTGCGTGTCGGTCGTGACGATGTAGACCTCTGCGCCGGCCTTCTGAAACTCAGCGTAGTTGTCGGCGGCGTCTTCCACCTCCGTCGGGCAGTTGAAGGTAAAAGCAGCCGGCATGAAGATGATCACGGACCACTTGCCCCTGAGGCTCTCGTTGCTGACATCGACAAATTTGCCGTTGTGGAAGGCCTGGGTCTTGAACGACGGAATGGTGGTGTTGATGAGCGACATGGTGACTTTCGGTGAGTTGATGAAGGATCTGTTCGACACAGAGACGCGGTCGAAATGCGCCTCACAGACGTAAATTGTGGAGGTTGCGAGCTATTGGCTGGTTAGATAGGGCAAATGACGTTGATTGGTCCTGGCTATCGTCAGGACGGCCGATCGCACGGCTTCAATTCAACTTCACGACAAGCTCGAAATGCTCCACCGTGGGCGGCGAAGCGAAGTACGGCCCGACGATCGCGCGCCACTGCGCAAACAACGGACCTTGGCGGAATCCCACGGTGTGGTCTTCGAGCGTTTCCCAATAGATCATCAGCAGGTAGCGCTGCGGCGACTCGACGCTGTGGTTGACCTTGTAGCCCTTGAAACCGGCCGCCCGGCTGGCGACGGTCTCGACACCCCGTTGGATGGCGGCTTCGAATTCGGCCTGCTGGCCAGGCACGATGTGGATGTCGGCGACTTCGAGGATCATGAATTTTTCCTGGGAACCAAGGCATTTCAGTCTAGCGCCGGCCTTCAAAGTGGCGCCGGCATAATCGCTCACCCCCCACAACAGCCACTGGATATCAACCATGTACCGCTGTTTCACTGTCGCCGTGCTCGCCGCCGTCTGTGCCACCGCCGCTTTCAGCCAGGTGCAGCGCAACTTTCCGCAGAACGCGCTGCGCGGTGAGATCGTTGTCGTCGCACCGCCTGAAATCCTGCTGAACGGGCGCGCGGCGCGGCTCGCGCCAGGCGCTCGCATCCGCGGCATCGACAACATGTTGGCCATGTCGGGCGCGCTGGTTGGTGCGCGGCTGCCGGTCAATTACACGGTCGAGATCAACGGCCTGGTAAAGGACGTGTGGGTTCTGCGTACCGACGAAGCGGCCAACAAGCCGTGGCCGGCGACGCCGCAGGAGACGCAATCGTGGCGTTTCGACCCGGCGGCGCAAAGCTGGTCCAAGCCATGAGCCTGCCCGGCCGCCCGAAAGGCGAGCACCGCAGTGCGGAGCACGAAGGTATGCCAATAGGCCTGCCCGGCCGCCCGAAAGGCGAGCACCGCAGTGCGGAGCACGAAGGTATGCC
>ENA-OBIT01000040-OBIT01000040.1-metagenomes-genome-assembly--contig:-NODE-40-length-43467-cov-4.54388_pt1 | contig 43467 bp, 33 predicted proteins | sample MGYA00153386_OBIT01 | MGnify analysis MGYA00153386
CCCACCGGGGGGGGGGGGGGGGGGGGGGGGGGGGGGGGTGATGTTTCGGCTGCAACGACGATTCGGCCGAAGTGCTTCAGGCCACCGAGCGCCCGCCCAGGGCGTTGAAGGCGGCGGTGGTGGCCTCGCTGAACGAGCCGCCGGCACGCCTTTGCACGAAATGGGCCGCCAGGCCCAGCCGGCGTGCCGTTTCCAGGCCACGTTCAGGCCCGAGCACGAACAGCGCCGTCGACCAGGCGTCGGCCTGGGTGCAGTCGGCGGCGACCACGCTGACCGAGGCCAGCCCGTGCGCGACCGGGGTGGCGCTGTCGGGATCGATCTCGTGCGAGTAGCGGCGGCCGCCGTCGACGAAGAAGTTGCGGTAGTCGCCCGAAGTGGCCAGCGAAAGCCCCGACAAGGGCACGATGCGCAGGGCCTGCTGCGGCAGGGCGTCGGGCCGTTCGATGGCCAGTTGCCACGGTGCCCGCTGGCCGTTCAGGCCGCGGGTGCGGATTTCGCCACCGACCTCGACCATGTAGTCGCCCAGGCCGAGCGATTCCAGCGCCGCCGCCGCGCGGTCCACGCCATAGCCCTTGGCGATGCCTGACAGGTTGCTCAGCACATCGTGCTGGCGGGTGAGGGTGCCGGCGCGGGCGTCGAGCAACAGGCCATCGGCCGGTCGAGCCTGCTGCAGCGCGGCCACCTCGGCGGCGGGCAACACCTGACGCGAACGCTCCGACGGGCCGAACCCCCAGGCATCCACCGCGCGCCCCAGCGTTACGTCGAAAGCGCCGCCCGACGCCGCGTGGACGCGCGCCGACTGCTCGAACACGCGCCAGGTCGATTCGGCCACCGCCAGTGGCTGGCCAAGCGGCTGGCGGTTCAGGCGCGACACCTCCGAGCGGCTGTCGTAGTGCGACATCAGTCCTTCCACTTCCAGCAGCGCAGCCGACACGGCGGTCTGCGCCGTGGCTTGGGCTGCCACGGACAGGCCGGACGACGCCAATTTCACCGTGTAGCTGCTGCCCATGGCGCCGCCTTGAAAGGTCCACACGCCGGGGCTGCCCAGGTCGACCAGCGATTCACGGCGGTTGCAGCCCGCAGCGAGCAGGGCGAAGGCACCGAGGCTGCCTGCCAGGGCCAAGCGGCGCTGGCGGTCGGGGCGGTTGGGTCGTGACGTGGTGAGCATGGGCATGGCGGCCTCAAGAGGTGTGGGGTTGTGTGGGCGCAGAAGCGGATGGGGTCGCGGGCGCGCCGGCCCGCGCCTCCCGCACGGCGTCTTCCACCCGTTCCTGGCCGTGTCGCACCACTTGGTAGACCAGGTCGCGCATCGACACCAGACCGTGCACCACCGGCCCGTCGATGACCAGCAGGTGACGCAGCTTGCGCAGGTGCATCAGCGCCATCGCCGCTTCCAGCGTGGTGCCGGGCGAGACAAAGCAGACTTCGCGCGTCATGACCAGCGACAACGGGGTGGTCCGGGTGTCCAGGCCGGCGCGCACCACGCGCACCATCAGGTCGCGTTCGGTGAAGATGCCGGCGACCAGTTGCTCCTCGTTCATCACCAGCACGGCGCCCAGCTCGCGCTGGCACATCTCGTCCACGGCGTCGCCCACGGTGGCCGAGGCCGGCACCGAGTAGAGCTCGTCGCTGCCGCGGTCGCGCACCACCTCTTCGATCAGCATGAATTTCATGAACGGTTCCTTCCAGTACGGCGGTAAAGGGGCGCGGTGGGCATCAACCGAAGTCGTCGAGCATGATGTTCTCGCGGTCCACGCCCTGGGACAGCAGCATGTCGATGACGGCCTGGTTCATCACGCCCGGGCCGCACACGTAGCACTCGATGTCCTCGGGTGCCGGGTGCTGCTGCAGGTACTGCTCGCGCAGCACGTTGTGGATGAAGCCGATCGCACCCGTCCAGTGGTCTTCGGCCAGGGGTTCGGACAGGGTCAGGTGCCAGCTGAAGTTGGGGTTGGCGGCGGCAAGGGCCTCGAACTCATCGACATAGAAAGCTTCCTTGAGGCTGCGCGCGCCGTACCAGAAGCTCATCCGTCGCGGGCTCTTCAGGCGTTTCAGCTGGTCGAAGATGTGCGAGCGCATCGGCGCCATGCCGGCGCCGCCGCCGATGAAGCACATCTCCTTGTTCGTGTCGCGCGCAAAGAATTCGCCGAACGGGCCCGACACCGTGAGCTCGTCGCCGGGCTTGAGGTTGAAGGCATAGGAGCTCATCACGCCCGGCGGGATGTCCTGCCTGTAGCCGGGCGGGAAGGCGATGCGGATGGTGAACAGCAGCTCGCCCTTTTCCAGCGGGTAGTTGGCCATCGAGTAGGCGCGCAGGGTGGGCTCGGCAAGCACCGACTTGAAACGCCACAAGTCGAACTTGTCCCAGTCTTCGCGGTAGGGCGGCTCGATGTCGAAAGTCTTGAAGTCGATCTTGTGCGGCGGACATTCGAGCTGCACGTAGCCGCCGGCGCGGAAGGGCAACTCGTCGCCTTCGGGCAGGGCCAGCTTCAGTTCCTTGATGAAGGTGGCGACGTTGCGGTTGCTGAGGACCTTGCAGCGCCACTTGCGCACGTCGAAGACTTCGGGCGCCAGTTCGATGGCCATGTCGCGCTTGACCTTCACCTGGCAGGCCAGGCGGCAACCACGCTTGGCCTCGCCGCGGCTGATGAAGCCGGTCTCGGTGGGCAGCAGGCTGCCGCCGCCGGACTTGACGATCACCTCGCACACCCCGCAGGCGCCCTTGCCGCCGCAGGCCGACGGAATGAAGATCTTGTTGTCACCCAGCGTGCCCAGCAGGGTGCTGCCGGCCGCCACCCTGAGCGACTTCGTGGGGTCGTTGTTGATGTGGATGGTGACGACGCCCGAGGGCACCAGCTTGCGGCGCGCACCCAGCAGCAGCCCCACCAGCGCCAGCACGACGACGGTGAACATGGTGACGCCGGACAGGATTTCGATCACAGCTGGATTCCCGAGAAAACCATGAAGGCGATCGACATCAGCCCGGCCGTCACGAAGGTGATGCCGAGCCCGCGCAGGCCCGCCGGCACGTCGGAGTACTCGAGCTTCTCGCGGATGGCCGCGATCGCCACGATGGCGAGCATGAACCCGGCGCCGGAACCGAAGCCATACACGACGCTCTCGCCCAGCGTGTAGTTGCGCTCCTGCATGAACAGCGAGCCGCCCAGGATCACGCAGTTCACCGCGATCAGCGGCAGAAATACGCCCAGCGTGTTGTACAGGCCGGGCATGAAGCGGTCGACCGCCATTTCCACCACCTGTGTGGCCGCCGCGATGGTGCCGATGAACAGGATGAACGCCAGGAAAGTGAGGTCGACCTTGGCCAGCGCAGGCGAGGCCCAGCCCAGCGCGCCTTCGTCCAGCAGGTAGCGCAGCATGAGGTTGTTCAGCGGCACCGTCAGCACCTGCACGAACACCACCGCCGCGCCCAGGCCGACGGCAGTCTCGACCTTCTTCGAGCAGGCCAGGAACGAGCACATGCCCAGGAAGAAAGCCAGCGCCATGTTCTCCAGGAACATGGAGCGGATGGCGATGTTGAGGTAGTGCTCCACCGGGCTAGTCTTTCTCTTGTAGCTCGGGCTTCCAGGTGCGCATCGCCCAGACGATCAGCGCGATGATGAACAGGCCGGAAGGGGCCAGCAGCATCAGGCCGTTGGGTTCGTACCAGCCGCCGTTCTTGGTGAGCGGGATCACCTCGACGCCGAACAGCGTACCGGCGCCGGTGAGTTCGCGCACGAAGCCGACGATCATCAGGATCAGCGCGTAGCCCAGGCCGTTGCCGATGCCGTCCAGGAAGCTGATCCAGGGCGGGTTCTGCATCGCGAAGCCTTCGGCGCGGCCCATCACGATGCAGTTGGTGATGATCAGCCCGACGAACACCGACAACTCCAGCGACAGCTCGTAGAGAAAGGCCTTCAACGCCTGGTCGACCACGATCACGAGAGAGGCGATGATGGCCAGCTGCACGATGATGCGGATGCTGCTCGGTGTGTGGTTGCGCACCAGGCTGACCGCCAGGTTGGCCAGCGCAGTCACCAGCATCACGCCGATGCCCATGACCAGCGCCTTGTCCATGCGTGTCGTCACCGCCAGCGCCGAGCAGATTCCGAGCACCTGAATGGCGATCGGGTTGGCGACGATGACCGGGCTGATCAGTGCGGCCCGTTCGTTCTTGCCGAACAACGTGTTGGTGATGCTCATGCGGGTGCCGCCGCCTTCAGCGATCTGAGGTAGGGACCGTAGCCGTCTGCCGACAACCAGAAGCGCACCAGTCGTGTGATGCCGTTGCTGGTGATGGTGGAGCCCGACAGGCCGTCCACATGGTGCGGCGCCTTGTCGGGCGGGCCCGCCGGGCCCTTGATGACCTGCAACTGCGGGGACCAGTTCGCGTCGTAGGCCTTGCGGCCCACCCACAGGGCCAGCCACTTGGGGTTGGCGATTTCGCCACCCAGCCCCGGGGTTTCTTTCTGCTCGTAGAAGGTCAAGCCGCGCACGGTGTTGGCGTCGCGGTCGATGGCCAGCATGCCGTAGACCGTGCCCCACATCGCCATGCCTTCGATGGGCAGAACCATCAACTCGATCTGGCCATCGGCGGCCTTGACCTCGTACACCGTGCCGTAGCGCGGCACGCGCGCCACCTGCGCGGCGTTGGGTGGCACCGCGCTGGACATGCCGGGGTCGCTGCGCGCCTTGCGCTGATCGTAGGTCTTGGCGTCCAGGGTGGACTCGGGCACGAACTGTCCGGTCTTCAGTTCGACGGCGCGCACGCTGATGCGCTGGTCGAAGATTTTCTGCACGTCGGCGGCAGACAGGCTCTGGCCGGGCTTGGCAAGGCCCGCCGCGAGCAGCACGTTCTTCTGCTTGTAAAGCACGGCGTTGACTTCCTGCCGGTCGCGCAGGCCCACGGCGGCGGTTGCCACCATCAACGCGCAGACGACGCTCACGCCGGCGGCGAACAGCACCGTGTAGCGGGTGGAATCAAGTCTGGGCACGGCGCCTGGCCCTGCGACGTTGGTTGGCCTTCACCGTCACGTGGTCGATGAACGGTGCGACCACGTTCATGAACAGGATGACCAGCATCACCGACTCGGGATACGCCGGATTGACGACGCGGATGAGCACGATGAGCGCCCCTGTCGACAAGCCGTAGATCCATCTGCCGGCATTGGAGAAGGGTGCGGTGACCGGGTCGGTCACCATGAACACCGTGGCGAAGGCCCAGCCGCCTGCCACCATGTGCCACCAGAAGGGCACCGCGAACATCGAATTAGTGCTGGAGCCCACGGCGTTGAACACGCTGGCCATCACGACGGTGCCCAGCACCACCGACAGCATCAGCCGCCAGGAACCGACCCCCGTGACGATGAGGATGCCCGCGCCGATGAGGCAGGCCAGGGCCGATGTCTCGCCCATGCTGCCGGGCTCGAAACCGCCGAAGGCCACCATCCAGGGCAGGTCCTGGTAGGTCGCCGGGGCCTCCAGGTGGCGCAGTTGCGAGAGCACCGTGGCGCCGGAAAAGCCGTCCACTGCCGCCGCCGGGGGCACGGCCGTCCAGACCCTGTCGCCCGAAATGGCCGACGGGTAGGCAAAGAACAGGAATGCCCGCGCCGCCAGTGCGATGTTGATGAAGTTCATGCCCGTGCCGCCGAACACCTCCTTGGCCAGGATCACGGCAAAGGCCACCGCCAGCGCGGCCTGCCAGAGCGGCGTTTCCGGCGGGCAGATCAGCGGAAACAGGATGCCGGTGACGAAGAAGCCTTCGTTGACCTCCATCTTGCGGATGACCGCGAACGCCACCTCGATGCCCAGGCCCACGACCATGGTCACGATGTAAAGCGGCCAGAAATACAGTGATCCGTGCACGAGGTTGGCGGTGAAGCTGTGCGGCGAGTAACCCACGCCCAACAGTGCGATCGCGTCGTGCCGCCAGCCGGTGAGCAGGCCCAGCTTGGCCGGGTCCAGCGCCAGGTTGGCCTGCAGCCCGGTGTTGACCATGGCCATGAAGACGCACGGGAATGCGGCGATGACGACGATGATCATCATCCGCTTCAAGTCCATCGCGTCGCGCACGTGCGCGCCCGTGGTGGTGGTCTTGGCCGGCGCGTAGAAGAAGGTATCGGCGGCCTCGTACAGCGGAAAGAAGCGCTGCAGCTTGCCGCCCGGGTGGAAGGGCTCGCCGATGCGGTCGAGGAGTCGGCGCAAGGCAGACATCAGGAGGCCTCTTTCTGGATGCGCGACAGCGCGGCGCGGAGCAGCGGGCCGTACTCGGCCTTGCCCGGGCAGACGAAGGTGCACAGCGCCAGGTCTTCTTCGTCGAGTTCGAGCGCGCCCAGGGCTTCGGCGCGTTCGTCGCTCTTCATCAGCAATGCGCGCAGCAGGAAGGTGGGCATCAGGTCGAGCGGCATCACACGTTCGAAGGAGCCGATGGGCACCATCGCGCGGGCGCCGCCGTTGGTGGTGGTGTTGAGCGCCTGGGGGCGGCCGGTAAACGCGCCGGCCACCACGCCCCAGACCGAGAACTTGTCGAAGCCGGGCATGATCCAGCCGAACAACTCGCGCTTCGTGGCCTCGGCCAGCACGCTGACCTGCTGGTGGTAACGGCCCAGATAGCCCAGCGCGTCGCCCTGTGCGGTACGGCCGTCCAGCACCGACCCCGACACCACCCGCTGCACGCCGGGCGCCGTTTCGCCAATCACCAGTTCATCGATGCAGGCGCCCAGCCGGGAGCGCAGCAGGCGCGGTCGCAGCACGCTGGGGCCGGCCAGCGCGACGACGCGTGACACATCGAGCTGGCCGGTGTTGAACAGCCGCCCGACGGCGGCCACGTCCTGGTAACCGATGTGCCAGGCCGTGCGTTCCATGTCGACCGGACACACGAAGTGGATGTGGGTACCGGCGTTGCCGGCCGGGTGTGGCCCGTCGAAGACCTGGGCGTGCACACCAGCCGCCTTGGGCACTGCAATCTTCGAATCGGGTGCAAGGCAGACATGCGTGTAGCCCCCACACAGCTTGGCCAGGCACAGCACACCGGCCTCGAAGTCGGCGCTGCGCTCTGCCAGCACCACGTCCTGCGCAGGCGAGTGCGGCCGCGTGTCCATGGCCGTGATGAAGAGCGCGTGCGGCGCACTGCCGGGGGCTGGCACCTGCGAGTAGGGCCGGATTCGCAGCGCAGTCCACAAGCCGGATTCGAGCAGCAACGCGCGTACCTCGTCGGCCGACAGGGCCGCGGCCGGCTTGGCGTGGTAGCTGCTGAAATGCAGCTGCGACGCGGGGCCTTCGCCGGGGTCCACTTCGATCACCAGTGACTGAAAGGCACGACGCTCGCCGCGGTGAATGGCCGCCACGGTGCCGGCCGCCGGTGAGGTGTGCCGGATCCCGGGCCATTTTTTGTCCTCGAAGAGTGCCTGGCCACGCAGCACGCGGTCGCCTGGCGCGACCAGAAAGCCGGGCTTCAAACCGGGAAAGTCCTCGCCGAGGAGGGCCACGCGTGAAACCGCGCGGGCGGGATGCACCACTTGTTCTGGCTCGCCTGCCAGCGGCAGGTCGAGCCCGCGCTTCAACCGATGAGCTACCAAGACGCGTTTCCTTCAGCCAGGGCGTCGCCACTCTATGCAGGGCGGACATAGAGGACTTGATCTACATCAGCCTTGCCGGTCGAGCGGTGCTGGAAAGTCGAATGCTTGCGAACGCTTGCGAACTTATGCGAACGCTGAAGACGCCGGCCATCGGCGGGCATCGCTGTCGCCCCATCCCCTTACCTGGTCCGCCATGAACATCGATTCGCGCCGCGGCCTGACCCGCAACACCTACACCCTGGTCTTGGCCGGTGGCCGTGGCAGCCGACTGCGGCAGCTGACGGACCACCGTGCCAAGCCCGCCGTGCCCTTTGCGGGAACGATGCGCATCATCGACTTCGCGCTGGGCAACTGCGTCAATTCAGGGCTGCGCCGCATCGGGGTGCTGACGCAGTACAAGGCCCAGACGCTGATCCGCCATGTCGAGCGCAGCTGGGGCTTTCTTGAGGCCAGCCTGGGCGAATTCGTCGACATCGTGCCGGCACAGCAACAGACTGGCGAGCGCTGGTACAGCGGCACGGCCAACGCCGTGTTCCAGAACCTCGACCTGGTGCGCGAAGCACGCCCCAAGCACATCGTGGTGCTGGCCGGCGACCATGTGTACAAGATGGACTACTCGGCGATGCTCGCCGAACACGTTGCCAAGGGCGCCGAGTTGTCGGTGGCCTGCCTCGAAGTGCCCGTCGAAGATGCCAGCGATTTCGGCGTGATGGCGGTCGATGCGGACCAGCGCATCGTGGCCTTCGATGAGAAACCGGTCCGGCCCGAGCCCATACCGGGCCGACCCGGTCGCGCGCTGGCCAGCATGGGCATCTACACCTTCGACACCCAGTTCATGCTGGACGTGCTCGAGCGTGACGCCGCCGATCCGGATTCCAGCCACGACTTCGGGCGCGACGTCATCCCCGGCGTTCTGAAATCCGCCCGTGTCTACGCCCATCGCTTCGAGGACAGCTGCGTCAACATGGTCGGCGACCGGCCCTACTGGCGCGATGTCGGCACCCTGGACGCCTACTGGGAAGCCAACCTCGACCTCACGCGCGTGGTGCCCGAACTCAACCTCTACGACGAATCCTGGCCCGTGCTGGGCCGCCAGCCCACGCGGCCGCCAGCAAAGTTCGTCTTCGACGACGCCGGACGGCGCGGCACGGCGGTCGACTCCCTCGTCTCCGGCGGCTGCATCGTCAGCGGTGGCACGGTCCGCCGTTCGATCCTCTTCAACGGCGTGAAGGTGGCCGATGCCAGCCTGGTCGAGGATTCGGTGGTGCTCCCCAACGTGAGCATCGGCCGCGGCGTGACGCTGCGCCGCACGATCATCGACAAGCGCTGTGTGCTGCCGGACGGATTCACGGCCGGCGTGGACCCGGTGCAGGACCGCGCACGGTTTCACGTCACCGAACGCGGCATCTGCCTGATCACGCCGCAGATGCTCGGCGACAGCTAAGTTTGCCCGCCCGCCTGATTCCCCCCCAACACTTCCACTGAAAAGCCCGCCATGACCACCGACACCCACTACGTCTATCGCTTCGGCACTACCAGCACCCAAGGCACCGCCGCCATGAAGAACCTGCTGGGGGGCAAGGGCGCCAACCTTGCCGAGATGTGCCGCCTGGGCATCACGGTGCCTTCAGGCTTCACCATCAGCACCGAGGCCTGCACGGTCTTCACCGAGAAGGGCCGGGACCACGCACTCAGGCTGATCGAGGCCGAGGTGCTGGAGGGTGTGGCTTATGTCGAGTTGGAGATGGGCAAGCGTTTTGGCAACGCTGCCGACCCGTTGCTGCTGTCGGTCCGTTCGGGTGCCCGTGCGTCGATGCCCGGCATGATGGACACGATCCTCAACCTGGGTCTCAACGACGAGGCGGTGATCGGGCTGGCCCTCAAGTCCGGCAACGAACGCTTCGCCTGGGATTCCTACCGCCGCTTCGTGCAGATGTACGGCGACGTGGTGATGGGGCTCAAGCCGGTGTCGAAGGAGGACCACGACCCCTTCGAGGTCATCATCGACATGGTCAAGGAGGCCCGCGGGGTGCAGCTCGACAGCGAGCTCGACACTGCCGACCTGAAGGAACTGGTGACGCGCTTCAAGGGGCTGATCCGCGCCCGCATCGGCCGCGACTTCCCCGTCGACCCGTGGGAACAACTGTGGGGCGCGGTGGTGGCGGTGTTCGAGAGCTGGAACAACGACCGCGCGAAGGTCTACCGCGAACTCAACGACATTCCGCAGTCCTGGGGCACGGCGGTCAACATCCAGGCCATGGTCTTCGGCAATTTGGGAGACAGCAGCGCGACCGGCGTGGCCTTTTCGCGCGATGCCGGCACGGGCGAGGACCTGTTCAACGGCGAATTTCTCGTCAACGCGCAGGGTGAGGACGTGGTGGCCGGCATCCGCACGCCGCAGCAGGTGTCGCTGGTGGGCTCACGGCGCTGGGCCGGGCTGGCCCTGGTGCCGGAAGACGAGCGGCGCAGCAAGTACCCGTCGCTGGAAGAACTGATGCCCGACATCTTCAAGCAGCTGATGCATGCCGAGACGACGCTGGAAAACCATTTCAAGGACATGCAGGACATGGAGTTCACCATCCAGCAGGGCAAGCTCTGGATGCTGCAGACGCGCAACGGCAAGCGCACGGGTGCTGCCATGGTGCGCATCGCGATGGAGATGCTGCAACAGGGCATGCTGGACGAAAAGGCGGCGCTGCAGCGGGTCAGCCCCGACCGGCTCAACGACCTGCTGCACCCGATCTTCGACCCCAAGGCGTTGAAGGAATCGAAGGTCATCGCGCGTGGCCTGCCGGCGTCGCCGGGCGCGGCTACCGGGCAGATCGTATTCTTCGCCGACGAGGCCGAGGAATGGGTCAGGCAGGGTCATGCCGTGATCCTCGTGCGCCAGGAAACCTCGCCCGAGGACCTGCGCGGCATGAGCGTGGCCAAGGGCATCCTCACCGCGCGGGGGGGCATGACATCGCACGCCGCGGTGGTGGCTCGCGGCATGGGCAAGTGCTGCGTGTCGGGTGCCGGTGCGGTGCACGTCGACTACAAGGCGCGCACGATGACGATCGACGACAAGGTCTACGCGCAGGGCGAATGGATCTCGCTCAACGGTTCCACCGGCGTGGTCTTCGCGGGTCAACTGGCGACCAAGGACGCCGAGCTGAGCGGCGACTTCGGCGCCCTGATGGCGCTGACCGACCGCTACAAGCGGCTGGAGATTCGCACCAATGCCGACACCCCCGATGAAGCCAAGGTGGCGCGCAACTTCGGCGCCACCGGCATCGGCCTGTGCCGCACCGAGCACATGTTCTTCGAAGGTGACCGCATCAACGCGGTGCGCGAGATGATCCTGTCCGACGACGAGGCCGGGCGGCGCAAGGCCCTGGCCAAGCTGCTGCCGATGCAACGCGGCGACTTCGAGGGCCTGTTCAAGGAGATGGACGGCCTGCCGGTGACGATCCGTCTGCTCGACCCGCCCTTCCACGAATTCGTGCCCCACGACGAGGCCGGGCAGTTGGTGATGGCCAGGCAGATGAAGGTGGCGCCCGGCAAGATAAAGATGCGCGTCGACGACCTGCAGGAGTTCAACCCCATGCTGGGCCACCGCGGTTGCCGCCTGGGCATCACCTACCCCGAAATCACCGAGATGCAGGCGCGCGCCATCTTCGAGGCCGGCCTCAACATGAAGGCCGGGGGCATCACCGTGAAGGCCGAGATCATGGTGCCGCTGGTGGGCACGGTGCGCGAGTTCAATGCCCAGGCTGCGGTGATCCGGGCCGTGGCGGCGCAGGTCTTTGCCGAACGTGGCCAGACGCTGCATTATTTGCTGGGCACGATGATCGAGACGCCGCGCGCTGCACTGGTGGCCGAAAGCATCGGCCGCGAAGCCGAGTTCTTTTCCTTCGGCACCAACGACCTGACGCAGATGACGATGGGCTTTTCGCGCGACGATGCCGGCAAGTTCCTGCCCGACTACCTGAAGAAGGGCATGTACGAGCACGACCCCTTCCGCACCATCGACCAGAAAGGCGTGGGCCTGCTGGTGGCGATGGCGGTGAAGAAGGGCAGGGAGGTGCGCCCCGGCATCGAGCTCGGCGTGTGCGGCGAACACGGCGGCGACCCGAGCTCGGTGGACTTCTTCCATCGCGCCGGGCTGGACTACGTCAGCTGCTCGCCTTTCCGCGTGCCGATCGCCAGGCTGGCCGCCGCCCAGGCCGCGATCGCGGCGAGCGCCGCGAGCGCCGAGTCCACGTAGCCCCAGCCTCCAGCGTCGCCGCGCCGCCTGGCTGCCCTACACCGTCATGCCGCCCGAGACCTCGATCACCGCGCCGTTGATGTAGCTGGCTTCGTCGCTGGCCAGGAAGGCGTAGACGTTGGAGATCTCCTCGGGCTTGCCCAGGCGGTGCAGCGGCACCTGGTCGCGCATGTGCTGCGGCACCTTGTCGGGGATGGTGGCCAGGATGGGGGTCTCGACGAAACCCGGCGCCACGGCGTTGACGCGTATGCCCTTGGGCCCGAGTTCGCGGCTCCAGGTCTTGGTGAATCCGATGACGCCGAACTTGCTGGCCGCGTAGTTGGTCTGGCCGAAATTGCCATAGATGCCGACCACAACGCTGGCGATGAGGATCACGCCCGAGCCCTGCTCGAGCATGGTGTGCAGCACCGCCTGCGTGGCATGGAAGACGCCACGCAGGTTGACGTCAATGACGGTGTCGAACTGCTCGAGCGTCATCTTCTGCAGCCGGGCGTCCTTGGTGATGCCGGCGTTGTTGACCAGCACGTCGATGCTGCCGAAGCGTTCCTTGACAGCCGCTGCCATGTGGTCGAGCGCGTCTCGGTCGGTCACGTTGACCACGAAGCCCAAAGTCTGTGCGCCGCGTGCGCGCACCATGGCCACGCCCTGCTCCACGCCTTCGGGCTTGAGGTCGCACACGACGACGGTTGCGCCCTCTTCGGCGAACTTCAGCGCGGTGGCCAGGCCGATGCCTTGTGCCGCGCCGGTGATGATGGCTACCTTGTGTTTCAGCCGCATGGGTGCCGGTGCTCCAGGATGGAAAAGGGGGATTGGGGTGGGGATGGGGGTTGGGGTGCGCAGACCGCGGTGGGGGCGCGGCCTGCGGGTCAGGTCTTCGTCAGGCCTCGGCAGGCGCCTTCTTTTGCACGTCGAGACGGAGCTTGGCGAAGGATCCCGGCGCATCTTCCCGGGCCTGGAGCTTGCCCTTGGCGGGGTCGCGCGCCGGCACCATGGCTGCATCCAGACCGGTCACCCAGGCCTGCCAGTCGGTCCACCAGCTGCCTTCGTGCTGCACCGCCCCGGCCATCCAGGTGTCGGGGTCGGTGGGCAGCTGCTTGGCCGGGTTCGTCCAGTAGCCGTACTTGTGGGCCGAGGGCGGGTTGATGGCCGGCAATGTGGCCCGACCCGCCCAGCACGAAGCGCACCGGCCCGCCCAGCGCCGTGGCACCCAGGTAGGTGCCCTTCCAGGGGGCGATGTGGTCTTCGGCGGTGGAGATGAAGTAGCTTGGCGTCTTCACCTTGGCCAGGTCGATGGGCACGCCCGCCAGCGTGATGCCGCCCGGCACCCGAAGCAGGTTGCCCAGGTACATGTTGCGCAGGTAGTAGCTGTGCATTTTGTAGGGCATGCGGGTGGCGTCGGAATTCCAGAACAGCAGGTCGAACGGGAAGGGCTGCTTGCCCATCAGGTAGTTGTTGACGACGAAGGACCAGATCAGGTCGTTGCTGCGCAGCATGTTGAAGGTGCCAGCCATCTCCGACCCCTCGAGGAACCCGCGCCTGGACATCTTCTTTTCGAGCGAGGCCACCTGCGCCTCGTCGATGAACACGCCCAGTTCCCCGGGGATGGAGAAGTCCAGCAGCGAGACGAAGTAAGTAGCCGATGCCACCCGCTTGTCACCCTTGGCCGCAAGATAAGCCAGTGTGGCCCCTAGCAGCGTGCCGCCCAGGCAGTAGCCGATGACGTTCATCTCCTTCGCGCCGCACTGGGTCTGCACGGCATCCATGGCCTGCAGCAGGCCCTCGGTCATGTAGTCCTCGAACTGCTTCTCGGCCATCTTGCGGTCGGGGTTCACCCACGAGATGCAGAACACGGTGCAACCCTGGTCGGTGGCCCACTTGATGAAGGAGTTGCTCTGCTTGAGGTCGAGGATGTAGTACTTGTTGATCCACGGCGGCACGATGAGCAGCGGGCGCTTGTACTGTTGCGCGGTCGTCGGGTTGAACTGCAGCAGCTGCAGCATCTCGTTCTGGAACACCACCTTGCCCGGTGTGGCGCCGACGTTCCTGCCGAGCTCGAAGGCGGCGTGGTCGGTCATCTTGACGCGCAACTGGCCGTCGCCCTCGTCGATGTCGCGCAGCAGGTTGGACAAGCCCTGCAGCAAATTCTGGCCCTGGGTCCGGGCCATCTCGCGCAGCACTTCGGGGTTGGTGAGCGCGAAGTTGGTTGGCGCGCAGGCGTCGACGAGTTGGCGGGTGTAGAAGTTGACCTTCTTGCGGGAGTCGGCGGGCAAGCCTTCGATGTTGCCGACGGCGTCATGCACATGGCGCGCCGTGATGAGGTAGCTCTGCTTGACGAAATCGAACAGGAAGTTCTCCTGCCACTGCGGGTCCTTGAAGCGGTTGTCGCCCTTCGCGGGTGTCGCGGCTGCGGATGCCGGCATTCCCTGCATTCCCGTCATGCCCAGCATCGATCGCTGCCACAGCGCCATGTAGTCGCGAACCAGGCTCATCTGGGCCTGCGCCACCTGCTGCGGGTGGGCCCACATGTTCGACATCAGGTCCATGTAGGCGCGCGCGATGCCGAGCTCGTCCGCGGGCGCCTGCAAGCCCTGGGTCAGTTGTCGCTGAATGTGGCTGGACAGCAGCCTGGACGATCTCGCGGCCACATCGGCGCAGACTTTGGCCTTGTCGATGCCCTGCGCAGGGACGAGGGTGGGATCCGGCTTGTGCGCCATGGGCTGCTCCTGGTGGGTACGCGCTAGACCTGCTCCGGCACCATTTCGATGGCCCCGCAAGGACACTCGGCCACGCACATGCCGCAGCCCTTGCAGTAGTCGAGCTTGAACTCGAAACCCTTGCCCGGCCCGAGCTTGGTGACGGCATTGTCGGGGCACACGCCGTAGCAGTTGTCGCATTCGAAGCAGTTGCCGCAGCTCAGGCAGCGGCGCGCCTCGAACAGTGCGTTGTCGGCCGACAGGCCGCCTTGCACTTCGTCGAAGCTGCTGGTGCGCCGGGCCAGGTCGAGTTGTGGCCGCACGGTCTTGGGTGCGTCGCTGTAGTACCAGGTGTTGAGCTTGTCGAAGGTCGCCACCGAGTTCTTGGGCTGTGGGAGCAGTGCCTGCCCGCGCAGCCAAGCGTCGATTTGTCGGGCCGCCTTCTTACCATGGCCGACGGCCACCGTGACGTTGCGTTCGCCGGCCGATCCGGCTGCGCCGGTCGGCCCGGCAGCCCCCTCGGGGGGTGGCGCAGGCGCAGCCGTAGCCTGGGGGCCTGATGACGGCACCATGTCGCCGCCGGCAAAGAGGCCGGGGTGGCCGGTCATCATCGTGGTGGGGTCGACCTGCACGACGCCGTCCTTCAGCGTCAGGCCGGGCATGCCGTGCAGCAGCGAGAGGTCCACGTCCTGGCCCAGAGCAAGCACCAGCGAGTCGGCTTCCAGCGTCTCGAATTCGCCGGTGGGCTGCGGGTTGCCTTTCTCGTCTAGTTTCATCTTCTCGATGGTCAGCGCGCCGGGGTTGTCATCGCTGCCGGACTGCTTGATCGTCGACAACCACTTCACCATCACGCCTTCTTCCAGCGCTTCCTCGACTTCGAAGTCGTGCGCCGGCATCTTGTCGCGCGTGCGGCGGTAGACGATGATCGCGTCGGTAGCACCCAGGCGCTTGGCGGTGCGTGCGACATCGATGGCGGTGTTGCCGCCGCCGTAAACCACCACGCGCCGGCCCAGCATGGGTTGTTCGGCTTCTTCCATCGAACGCAGCACGGCCACGGCATCGAGGATGCGCGAGCCGTCCTTGGCCGGGATGTAGGCGCGCTTGGCGATGTGCGCACCGACGGCCAGGAACGCAGCGTCGAATCCGCCGTCCTGCATGGCCTGCGCGATGTCGGCCACCTTGGTGTCGAGCCGCAGCGTCACGCCCATGGAGATGATTCGCTGCATCTCGGCGTCGAGCACGTCGCGCGGCAGGCGGTACTTGGGGATGCCGAAGCGCATCATCCCGCCCATGGCCGGCCCGGCGTCGGCCACGGTGACGGCGTGGCCCTGACAGCGCAGGTGGTAGGCGGCCGACATGCCCGAGGGCCCGGCGCCGACGACCAGCACGTGCTTGCCTGTCTCCTGCGCGGGCGGCTCGAAACGCCAACCTTGCTTCAGTGCCTCGTCGCCCAGAAAGCGCTCGACCGAGTTGATGCCCACCGCGTCGTCGATCTGCCCGCGGTTGCACTTGCTTTCGCACGAGTGGTAGCAGACGCGGCCCATGATGGCCGGGAAGGGGTTGTCGCGCGTCAGGTGGCGCCAGGCCGCTTCGTAGTGGCCGCTTTCGGCATGGAACAGCCAGCCCTGGATGTCTTCGCCGGCAGGGCACTGCGCATTGCAGGGCGGCAGGCGGTCGATGTAGACCGGCCGTTCGGTGCGCCAGCTGCCGGTCTTGTTGGCCAGCGACGAGCCGGGGTCGAGTGTGATCGCGAACGGCTTTTGCATGATCAGGCCTCGGCGGTTTCGCCCTGCAGGTTGAAGCGGCGGATGTTCTTGTCGGCGTCGGCCTGGACCTGCGCCAGCATGTCGGGGTGCCCGCCTATTCCACTGCTGTTCGCGAACAGGTGGGCGAATCGCTTTTGCGGCTTCAGGTAATCGTCCACCGGCACGCGGTGGCGGATCTTGGTCACGCTCGTCACCTCGCCGTGCTCCGCTTCGAAGACCGGGAAGATGCCGGTCTCGCGCGCCAGCCGGGCCAGCTTGATAGTGTCCTGGCTGGCCGAGCCCCAGCCCAGCGGGCAGGGCACCAGGATGTGCAGGTAGCGCGCACCGTGGAGGCTCATGGCCTTCTCGACCTTGGCCTCCAGGTCGCGCAGGTCGGCCACCGTGGCCGTGGCGACATACGGAATCTCGTGCGCCATGGCGATCAGCGGCAGGTTCTTGCCCTTGCCCCGTTCGGCGCCGGGTGTCGGGCCCACCGCCATGGTGGTGGCCGTGCGCGCGGCATACGGCGTGGCCGAGCTGCGCTGCACGCCGGTGTTCATGTAGGCCTCGTTGTCGTAGCAGATGTAGAGCACGTCGTCGTTGCGCTCGAACATGCCCGACAGGCAGCCGAAGCCGATGTCGGTGGTGCCGCCGTCGCCGCCCTGGGCCACCACGCGCGTGGGGCTGTACGGCAAACCGGCCTTGATGGCCTGGATCTTCAGCGCCGCCGCCACGCCGGTGCCCACCGCCGCGGCGTTGCCGAACAGCGAATGGATCCACGGCAGCTGCCATGAGGTTTCGGGGTAGGGCGTGCTGAACACCTCCAGGCACCCGGTGGCGTTCACGGCGATCAGCTGGTTGGCGGTCGCGCGCATCGCCGCGTCGATGGCGTAGCGCGCGCCCAGCGCCTCGCCGCAGCCCTGGCAGGCGCGGTGGCCGCTGTTGAGTGCGTTGTTGCGCTCGGTGCTGGACTGCACGCTGCGCTGCTCGGGCGCCAGCAGGCGGTTGCCGACGGTGAAGGTGCCGGTCTGGTAGAACTTGATGGCAGTGTTCACTGTCAACTCACTTTCGAGGCCACGGTGCCGACGTCACGCAGCAGGTTCTCGGCGATCGGCCCGCTGCGCCGCACCTGGGACTCGCGCTCGAGCTGGCGGTTGACGATGCGCCAGTCCAGGTCCAGGAAGGTCAGGGGCTGCAGCGTGTCGGCAATGGCCTCGAGCAGGGTGCGCTTCAGCGAGTCCTGCGTGATCGAGCGCCCGCCCAAGCCCGCCACCACGGTGTAGCCGTGCAGCTGCAGCCCCGACAGCGCCAGCCGCACATCGGTGGACACGACGCCACCCAGGCCGACCGAGAAACTTTTCTCCAGCACCACCACGCGCCGGGCTTCTTGCAGCGCGGCGCGCACCGCTGCCAGCGGGAAGGGGCGGAACGACCGGATGCCCAGCACGCCGATCTTCTGCCCCTCGTCGCGCATCTCGTCGATGGTGTCCTTGAGCGTGCCGATCACCGAGCCCAGCGCCACGACGATGGTCTCTGCGTCCTCACAGCGGTAGCCGCGCACCAGGCCGCCAGCGTCACGGCCGAAGCGCTGCCGGAATTCCTCGGCGATGCGCGGGATGACTTCCAGCGCCTGCAATTGCTTGGCATGCGCCAGGTAGCGCACTTCCATGAAGGCCTCGGGGCCGACCATGGCGCCTATGGACACGGGCTCGGCCGGGTCCAGCACCTGGCGCGGTTCGTAGGGCGGCAGGAAGGCGTCGACCTCGGCCTGCGCCGGCATGTCCACGCGTTCGTAGGCATGGGTGAGGATGAAGCCGTCCATGCACACCATCACCGGCATGGACAGTTCCTCGGCCAATTTGAAGGCCTGGATGTGCAGGTCCAGCGCTTCTTGGTTGTTCTCGGCGAACAGCTGGATCCAGCCGCAGTCGCGCTGGCTCATGCTGTCGCTGTGGTCGTTCCAGATGTTGATGGGCGCGCCGATTGCCCGGTTGGCCACCGTCATCACGATGGGCAGGCCCAGTCCCGATGCGTTGTACACAGCCTCGGCCATGAACAGCAGGCCCTGGCTGGCGGTGGCGGTGTAGGTGCGCGCGCCGGCAGCGCTGCTGCCGATGCCCACGCTCATCGCCGCAAATTCGCTTTCGACGTTGATGAACTCGCAGGGCGTGAGCGACCCGTCCTTCACCAGTTCGCCCAGGCCTTCGACGATGTGCGTCTGCGGCGAGATCGGGTAGGCGCATATGACATCCGGCCGGCACAGCGCCACGGCCTGGGCCACGGCCTGCGAGCCTTCTATTTGCTTGAGCATGTGAGGCCCGCCAGTTCTTCAAGCTCGCGCTTGACGTAGTCGAATGCTTCGCTCGCCGCGGCCACGTTGCCTGCAGCGACCTTGCCGCTGAACTTGGTCTGGATGGCGTGCGCCACCGCGTCCAGCGTGATCAGACCCGACAGCGCGGCAAAGCCGCCCAGCAGCACGGCGTTCGGCAGGGGCCGACCCAGGTGCTTCAAAGCGATCTCGGTGGCCGGCACGGTGGTCAGCCGCTCGTGGCGAAAGCGGCGGGCCACGTCGGCCAGGCCCAGCTCGTCGAAGCTGCGCTTGCTGTTGATCAATACATAGCCGTCGGGCTTGAGGCCCTGGAACACGTCGACCTGGTGCAACAGGGTAGGGTCCTGGATGATCAGCACATCGGGCGCCAGGATGGGTTCGCGCAGCCGGATCTCGTGGTCGCTGATGCGGCAGAACGCCACCACCGGTGCGCCCGTGCGCTCCGAGCCGAAGCTGGGGAAGGCCTGCGCATGCCGGCCTTGTTCGAAGGCCGCCACCGACAGCAGTTCGGTGGCCGTCACCACGCCCTGACCGCCACGACCGTGAATCCGAATCTGCAGCATTGCCGATCTCCCGCTGTGCACGTGCATGGCGATGCTAGGAAGCGGAGTCCTGTGGCGACATGATCTGAATCAAGCTTGGGGGCCGGGCAATCACCGATGCTGCGTCGCTTCAACCTCAGGTGCCCGCATGCAAACCGTTGAAATCTCCCTGTTGCTGCTGCTGATCGTTGCGGTGGGCGGGGCGCTGGTGCGCTGGACGCACATGGGCCTGCCGATCTTTCTGGTCGTGACGGGCGGAGTCGCATCGTTCTTGCCCGGACTGGACCGGATCAGCGTCGACCCCAGCCTCTTCCTGCTGCTCTTCATTCCACCTTTGCTGTATGCCGATGCGCGTTCTCTGCCGCGGCGCGATTTACTGCGGGTACTGCAGCCCGTGCTGCTGCTGGCGCTGGGCCTGGTGGTGCTGACGGTGGTGGTGGTGGGCTACACCGTGCACTGGCTGGTGCCTTCGATGCCGCTGGCGGTGGCCTTCACGCTGGGGGCCATCGTCACGCCCACCGATGCCGTGGCCACGGTGGCCACCACGGCAGGGCTGCCGCTGCCGCGCCGGGTGTCCAACACCATCAACGCCGAGAGCCTGCTCAACGACGCCACCGGGCTGGTGGCCTTCAAGCTGGCCGTGGCCGCAGCCGCAGCCGCCGGCGCGACGAGCGCGGGCGAGGTGACGCAGAGCTTCCTGCTGCTGTCCGGCGGCGGCGTGGCCGTGGGTGTGTTGGTGTCGTGGCTGGGGCGCGGGCTGTGCGAGCGGCTGATCAAGCTGGGCGTCGACGACCCGTCGCTGCAGAACCTGCTGTCGCTGCTGACGCCTTATGCGGCTTATCTGGCTGCCGAGGCGCTGCACGTGTCGGGCGTGCTGGCTGCCGTGCTGGCCGGTTTGTGGGCGGGCGGGCGCGAGGTGAAGGGGCTGTCGCCTGCGGGCCGTCGCCACGCGCGAGAAGTCTGGCGAATGATCGCCTACCTGTTCAACGGCCTCGTGTTCGTGCTGTTGGGGCTGCAGCTCCGGTCGATGCTGTCGTCAGTCGGGCACTTCGACCCTTGGTGGCTCGCCGGCCTGGCCGTCGGGCTGTGGGCGCTGTTGATGGCCCTGCGCTTTGGCTGGGTCTGGGCCTCGGCGCATGTGCGCTTCCGCATGCAGTGGGGCTGGGCCGGGCCCCGCGGGGGACCGCAACCGCAGCGGATGTTCCTCATCAGTTGGGCTGCCGTGCGCGGTTCCATCACGCTGGCCACGGCGTTGTCCGTGCCTTTGCTGACCGCGACTGGCGAGCCCTTTCCACAACGCGACCTGGTCGTGTTCCTGGCCGCCGCCACGATCATCCTCACGCTACTGTTGAACGGCATTCCGTTGCCCTGGCTGATACGCAAGCTGCACGCCAGCAGTGAGGCAGTGGGCATGCCGGAGGAGAACCGGGCCCGCGCCGAGGTGGCCCGCGCCGGCATCGCGGCCATTGCGCCCCTGGTCACGCAGGCGGCGAACCCGGGCACACGCGCCTTTGCCGAGCAGCTGATCCACCGCTACGAAGGCAAGATCGCCCTGCGCGAGGCCGACGCCGCCACGGCCGACGCCAAGGCCCGCCGCATCAGCGCAGCGCGCAAGCTGCGGCTGACAGGCATCCGGGCCGAGCGCGAGTGCCTGTACCGGCTGCATGCGCAGGCCGACATCAACGACGAGACCCTGCTCCTCATCGAGGAAGAGCTCGACGAGCGCGAATTGCTGTCCTCGGCCGAACCGCTGCGCGGATGACTGCGCAACCTCGACCCCTACTTCGAGAATTTCCTGGTCATGAAGGCCAGGGGTGCCCACGCGGCGGGACAGGAAACCAATGCGGCGCTGGCGGATGCAAGTTGCCGCTGTGGTTGGTGCGTTGGGGCGATCCAGCGCCTGGCGCAAGCCCTGCCTCGCGGCCGGGCCGCTTTCGGGTGCAGGCCCGGGTGCCGCTAACCGACAATGCCGGGTATGTCCTGTTCATTCACTGCATGCCGCACGAACTGCCGCGCCACGGCGTGCGCGTACCGCCGCAGCGCGGCTGGCGCGGCAGGCAACGCAGGCGCGGCGGGGTTTGGCTGAACGCGCATGCCCTTCGACTTCGACACCCTCGAGGCCTTGCGGCGCCAACACCCGGCTTGGCGCTTGTTGCAGGCCGACTCGGCCGCGCTGGTCGCGAGTTTCCTGCACCGGGTGTTCGTGGCGCCCAATCGGCGTGTCATCCACCAGGCAGAACTGGCCTCGGCCCTGGACGACACGCTTTATGCCGTGCGTGAACAGCGCGGAGCGGCCAGCTACCCCAAGCCGGCGCTCGAGTACCTGAACGACTGGGCAGCCAACGACAAGGCCTGGCTGCGCAAGTTCTACCCGCCGGGCTCGGACGAGCCGCACTTCGACCTCACGCCGGCCACCGAGAAGGCGCTGGCCTGGCTGGCTGCGTTGAGCGAACGCAGCTTCATCGGCACCGAGTCGCGTCTGCTGACGCTGTTCGAACTGCTGCGCCAGATGAGCGATGGCAGCGAGACCGACCCCGAGGTCCGCGTGCAGGAACTGCAGCGCCGGCGCGACGCCATCGACGCCGAGATCGAGCGCATACGTTCGGGCAATGTGCCACTGCTGGGCGACACCGCGCTGAAAGAGCGCTTTACGCAGTTTGCGACGCTGGCGCGCGAACTGCTGGCTGACTTTCGCGAGGTCGAGCACAACTTTCGCGGCCTGGACCGCCGCGTGCGCGAGCGCATTGCGTTGTGGGACGGCAGCAAGGGCGCGCTGCTGCAGGACATCCTGGGCGAGCGCGACCTGATCGACGAGTCCGATCAGGGCCGCAGCTTTCGCGCCTTCTGGGACTTCCTGATGTCGCGCGACCGGCAGGATGAATTGAGCATGCTGCTCGACCGGGTGCTGCAGCTCGAACCGGTGGCCGGCCTGTCGCCCGACCCGAGGTTGCGGCGGGTGCACTACGACTGGCTGGAGGCCGGCGAGCAGACGCAACGCACGGTCGCGCTGCTGTCGCAGCAACTGCGGCGCTTCCTCGACGACCAGGCCTTTTTGGAGAACCGCCGCATCATGGACATCCTGCGCGGCATCGAGGCCGGCGCGCTGGCGGTGCGCGCGCGGCAGCCGGCGGGCGAGTTCATGACGATTGCCGACACCGCGCCCAGCATCGACTTGCCGATGGAGCGCCCGCTGCATGCCCCGGCCGTCAAGCTGGCCATCGCCAGTGCGCGCATCGCCGCCGGCGACGAAGACCTCGATGCCGCGGCCCTGTATTCGCAGTTCATCGTCGACAAGGCCGCCCTGGCGCAGCATGTGCGGCGCAGCCTGCAACAGCGCACGCAGGTCACGCTGACCGAACTGCTGGCCAGCCGACCACTGCAGCAGGGCCTGGCCGAACTGGTGGCCTACCTGAGCCTGGCCGCAGAGCCAGGCAAGGCAGTCATCGACGACAGCGTGCAAGAGCAGGTGACCTGGCTGGCCGCAGGCGGCAAACACCCCGCACAGCACAAGAGCGCGACCCTGCCGCGCGTGATCTTCACCAAGTGATACCGACACAAGTGAGGCCGACACAAGTGATGCCGACACAAAGGATGCCGATGGCCGACGAACCCCATCCGACCCTGCAACCGGCGGCGGATCTCTCGGCGGTGCTGATCCCGCTGCTCAAAGGCGTGACCTACCGGGCCGACGACGCCGCGCACTGGAGCGCGCTGCTGCATTTGCAGAGCCGCGTTCGCGACCATGTGTCGGTGCTGGGGCTCGATTTGATGCTCGACGAGGCCGAAGGCTATGCCTTCCTGCGTTCACGCGCCGTGGCCGACGACGACCCTGCTGCCAAGCTGCCGCGTCTGGTGGCGCGCCGGCCACTGTCGTTTCCGGTCAGCCTGCTGCTGGCACTGTTGCGCAAGAAGCTGGCCGAGTTCGATGCCGGAGGCGGCGACACACGGCTGATCCTGTCGCGCGAGCAGGTGGCCGAACTGTTGCGGGTGTTCATGCCCGAAGGCAGCAATGAAGCGCGGCTGATCGACCAGGTGGACACGCAGCTGAACAAGGTCGTCGAACTCGGCTTCGCGCGCCGGCTGCGTGGCCAGGACGGTGTGTTCGAGGTGCAGCGCATCGTGAAAGCCTTTGTCGACGCGCAGTGGCTGGGCGAGTTCGATACGCGGCTGGCGGCCTACCGCGCGCAATTGCAGGCCAGCGCGCAGGCCGGTGCGCAAGGCAACGCGGGGCCTGACGATGAAGAGTGAATCACTGTCGCTGGATTTCACCGCCGACGAAAGCCTGTCGGGCTTTCGGTTGCAGCGGTTGGAGGTCTACAACTGGGGCACCTTCGACGGCCGCGTGTGGACGCTGCGCGCCGAGGGCCGCAACGCCCTGCTGACGGGCGACATCGGCTCGGGCAAGTCGACCCTGGTCGACGCCGTGACCACGCTGCTGGTGCCGGCCCACCGCGTGGCCTACAACAAGGCCGCCGGCGCCGATGCGCGCGAACGCACGCTGCGCAGCTATGTGCTGGGCCACTACAAGGCCGCGCGCAGCGAACTGGGTGGCGCCGGCCGGCCGGTGGCACTGCGGGGGCCGAACAGTTACTCGGTGATCCTGGCCGTGTTCCACAACGCCGGCTACGACCAGACGGTGACGCTGGCGCAAGTGTTCTGGCTGAAGGACCCGGCGGGTCAGCCGCTGCGGCTGTACGCGGTGGCCGACAAGGGCTTGAGCATCGCGAGCGACTTCGCCGACTTCGGCACCGACATCGTCAAGCTGCGCAAGCGCCTGCGCGCTGGCGGCGTGGTGGTCGAAGACAGCTTCCCGCCCTACGGCGCGCTGCTGCGCCGCCACTTCGGCATCCACAACGAGCAGGCGCTGGAGCTGTTCCACCAGACGGTGTCGATGAAGTCGGTGGGCAACCTGACCGACTTCGTGCGCAGCCACATGCTCGAACCCTTCGACGTGGCGCCGCGCCTGGCGGCGTTGATCGCGCACTTCGACGACCTGAATCGCGCCCATGGGGCGGTGCTGAAGGCTCAAGCGCAGGTGGCGCTGTTGCAGCCGCTGGTCGCCGACGGCGAGCGCTATGTCGAACTGGCCGCCGCCATCGAGCAGCAGCGCGCCGCGCGTGAAGCGCTGCAGGCGTTTTTCGCCGTCCACAAGGCCCGGTTGCTGGACCAGCGCCTGGAGCACCTGACCGACGACGCGGCCCGACACGATGAGCACATCGCACGCCTGGCCACGCAGCAGCGCGAGCAACAGGCGAAGGAGCGCGAGTTGCGCCGCGCCATCGCCGACAGCGGCGGCGACCGTTTGGAACGCCTGGCGCTGGAGATCGCACGCAAGGAAGTCGACAAGCAGCGCCGCACCGAGAAAGCCGAGCGCTACGACGTGCTGCGTCAGGCCCTGGGTTTGCTCGCGCTGCACCAGGCCGAGGATTTCCTGGCCCAGCGCGCCTTGTGCACGCCGCTGCGCGAGTCCGCGGCCCAGCGCGAGGCTGCACTGCAGAACGAGCTGAACGAATCAGGTGTGGCCTTTGCGCAAGGTCGCCAGGAACATGCCGAGCTGACCGAGGAACTGACCAGCCTGAAGGCGCGCCGCAGCAACATCGACGCTCAGCAGGTGGCCCTGCGCGTTGCACTGTGCCAGGCGCTGAAACTAGACGAGGCCCTGATGCCCTATGCCGGCGAGCTGATCCAGGTGCGCGACGACGAGCGCGACTGGGAAGGCGCGGCCGAGCGGCTGCTGCGCAGCTTCGGGCTGTCGATGCTGGTGCCCGACGCGCAGTACGCCGCCGTCAGCGAATGGGTGGACCGGACGCAGCTCAAGGGTCGCTTCGTCTACTTCCGCGTGCGCCCTGGCAAGAAAGACCTGCGCGGCGAACTGCCCGCGCTGCACCCCGACTCGATGGCACGCAAGCTGGTCGTGAAGTCCGACTCGCCGTTCTACGCCTGGCTGGAACGCGAACTGGCGCACCGCTTCGACCTGGCCTGCAGCAGCAGCGGCGACCAGTTTCGCCGCGAGGCCCGGGCCATCACGCGCGCCGGCCAGATCAAGGGCGGGGGAGAGCGTCACGAGAAGGACGACCGCCACCGCATCGATGATCGCAGCCGCTACGTACTGGGCTGGAGCAACCAGGCCAAGATCGCGGCCCTGGAGTCCAAGGCCAAGTTGCTGCAGGCGCGGCTGGCGGACAGTGGTCGGCGCATCGCCGTGATGCAGAAGGAACAGCAGCAGGCGCGCGAGCGGCTGCAGGCGCTGGACAAACTCGAGGAGTACCGCGACTGGGCCGAACTCGACTGGCGCAGCGCTGCGGCCGAGCTGGCCGCCTTGCAGGATGAGAAGCAGCGGCTGGAAGCGGCGTCGGACGTGCTGACTGCGCTGGCCGCGCAGCTCCGCGGTCTGGAAGCCGCACTCGCCGAGACGGCCACGCGCCTGAAGGAGCGCGAGGCTGAACGGGCACGCACGCTCTTGAAGCAGGAACAGGCGCTGAGCCTGCGCGCGGCCACGCAGCAGCGGCTGGAAGCGAGCGACTTCAGCACCCATGCGCAGCACTTCGCGCTGATCGAGGGCTGGCGCGCTCAGGCCCTGGGCGAGCACACGCTCAGCATCGAGGCTTGCGACGGCCGCGAACAAGACATGCGGCGCTGGCTGCAGGAACGCATCGACAGCGACGACAAGAAACTGGCGCGGCTGACCGAGAAGATCGTGCGCGCGATGACCGAATACAAGGAAATCTTCAAGCTCGACACGCAGGACGTCGACGCCAGCGTGGCCGCCGGGCCGGAATATCGCGCCATGCTGGCGCAGCTGCAGGCCGACGACCTGCCGCGCTTCGTGGCGCGCTTCAAGGAACTGCTCAACGAGAACACCATCCGCGAGGTCGCGCACTTCCAGTCGCAGCTGCACCGCGAACGCGAGACCATCAAGGAACGGGTGGCGCGCATCAACGAGTCGCTGACGCAGATCGACTACAACCCGGGCCGCTTCATCGCCCTGGAAGCGCAGGCCGCCACCGATGCCGATGTGCGCGACTTCCAGACCGAACTGCGCGCCTGCACCGAGGGCACCTTGACCGGCTCCGAAGACGCGCAGTATTCCGAAGCGAAGTTCCTGCAGGTCAAGCACATCATCGAACGCTTTCGCGGCCGTGAAGGCTCGGCCGAGGCCGACCGGCGCTGGGCGGCCAAGGTCACCGATGTGCGCCAGTGGTTCGTGTTTGCCGCCAGCGAGCGTTGGCGCGAAGACGGCAGCGAGCACGAGCACTACGCCGATTCCGGCGGCAAGTCGGGTGGCCAGAAGGAGAAGCTGGCCTACACCATCCTGGCTGCCAGCCTGGCCTACCAGTTCGGCCTGGAATGGGGCGCAGCGCGCTCGCGGTCGTTCCGCTTCGTCGTCATCGACGAGGCTTTCGGCCGTGGCTCGGACGAATCGGCCGAGTACGGCCTGCGCCTGTTCAAGCAGCTCAACCTGCAATTGCTCATCGTGACGCCGCTGCAGAAGATCCACATCATCGAGCCCTTCGTGGCCAGCGTCGGCTTCGTGCACAACGAGGACGGCAGTGCGTCCAAGCTACGCAACCTGGCCATCGAGGACTACCGCGCCGAGCGCGATGCGTTGACATGAAGCCGGCGTGGACCACGACCGCCGACCTGCGCGCCCAGGTGCAGCGGCGCTGGGACAAGGGCGACCTGCTGGGCGCACGGGTCGCCCCGCCGGGAGAACTATTCCCGCTGCGCCTGAACCTGCGCGGCCCCACGTCCAGCGAACTGTCCGAACGCTTCGACGAGGTGCGGCTGTGGGCTGCCGCGCTGCAGCAGGGCCTGGGTGCCGGCTGCAGACTGGTGATGCGCGAGGTGCGGCACCGCGTCATCGGCACCAACAGCCTGCCGGCCGAGGCCTGGATCGACACGCTGGATGACGCGCTGCGTTTCATTGGAAAGACGCGCGAGGCACGGGCCTTCGAGGCCCTGCTGACCATCACCCGGCAGCAGCAACCCGGCTTGTTGCCATGGCAGCAGGCCGACGCGCTGCGCGCACTCGCCCTGGGCGACCTCTGGCCCAGGCTGCTGGACGTCGTGGCATGGCTGCAGGCCCATCCGCGCCCCGGCATCTACCTGCGCCAGGTGGATCTGCCCGGCATCGACAGCAAGTTCATCGAAACCCACCGCGCCGTGCTGGCTGAACTGCTGGACCAGGTGCTGCCGTCTGCGGCCGTAGATCCCACGGCCCGCGGCACGGCGCAGTTCGCACGGCGCTACGGCTTCGTCGACAAGCCATCCAGAGTGCGGTTCCGCATGCTGGACCCCCGGCTCATGCCCTGGGTGCCTGGCACCGATGCCGACTACACCGTGTCGCAAGCGGCATTCGCCAGGCTGACAGCCGCCGTGCGGCGCGTTTTCATCACCGAGAACGAGATCAACTTCCTGGCCTTCCCACCCGCCGCCGACAGCCTGGTGATCTTTGGCGCGGGCTACGGTTTCGACGCCCTGGCGCAGGCCGCCTGGCTGCAGCGGTGCGACCTGCACCACTGGGGCGACATCGACACCCACGGCTTCGCCATCCTCGACCAGTTGCGCGCGCACTTCCCGCACGCGCAGTCGTTCATGATGGACCGCGACACCTTGCTCGCGCACCAGGCGCAGTGGACGCCAGAACCGCAGCCCACGCAGCGTGACCTGCCGCGCCTGAACGAGGCTGAACGCCGGCTGTACGACGACTTGCGATGGTGTCGGCTGCGTGCCGAGCCGTTGCGGCTGGAGCAGGAACGCATTGCCTTCGGCGCGGTCACCAGCGCTACCGCCGCCGCGCTGCGATAGCAACTCGGCGGCGACAACCATGCGGGCGCCGCCGCATTCACCTGCCGGTCCGAGCCAGTTCGTCAGCGCCAGCATCAGGCAGTCAGGCAGTCGGGCATTCCCAGTGCCCCATGTGCGACGCCTCCCGGCCGCCTAGACCCAACGCCGCTGTTCGATCAGCGCGGCCATGACCTCTGTATCTACCGGCTTTGTCAGGTGATGGTCGAAGCCTGCCAATTGGGATTTACGGCGATCATCATCACGGCCGTAGCCGCTCAGCGCGACCAGCAGCGTGCCTTGGCATTCGGGGTGCTCGCGCAGGCGCGAGGCAACCTCGAAGCCGCTCAAGCCCGGAAGACCCAGGTCGCACAACACGACCTGCGGCTGGAAGTCACGCGCTTCGTTCAACGCAGAGACGCCGTCACGGGCCAGCCGCACTTCATCCCCGTCGTGCTGCAGGAGGATGACCAGCATTTCTGCAGCGTCTGCGTTGTCTTCGACAACCAACACCCGCAGGCGCGGCGCAGTGGTCGGTGCCTGCGCTGTCGCCTCTTCCAGTAACGGAGGCTCGGGCTTGTCGCCGCTTCGCGCCAGGGGCAACCGAACCACGAACTCGCTGCCTCCGCCCAGCCCCGCACTGTGAACTTCCACCTCGCCGCCGTGCATCTTGACCAGGCTGTGGACCAATGCCAACCCGACCCCGAGGCCGCCTTGCGAGCGGTCAAGCGAACGCCGCGCCTGAGTGAAAAGTTCGAACACGTGGGGCAGCAAGGATTCCGACAGCCCGCAGCCGTTGTCGCTGACGCGGACGATGGCTTCCTCAGCCGCAATCGCGGTGTGCAGTGCAATGTGCCCGCCTGTCTCGGTGTACTTCGCGGCATTGTTGAGCAGGTTGCCGAACACTTGCACGAGGCGCGTCGGATCGCCCACGACTTGCACTGCAAGGGGTGGCAGCGTGATGGTCAGTTGCTGGGCGCGCGCGTCGATCAACGGGCGGTTGGCCTCGACAGCGCGTTGCAGCACAGTCGCCAGGGACAGAGTTTCCTGCTTCAGGTTGATCTTGCCCCAGGTCACGCGCGACATGTCCAGCAGATCGTCCACCAAACGCGTCAAGTGATGCAACTGCCGTTCGATGACTTCACGGGGGCGCTGCACCGTGGCGTTGTCGCGCGTCAGTTGCTTCACGACCTGGGTCGCACTGCTGATGGCGGCCAGTGGGTTTCGCAGCTCATGAGCGAGCATGGCGAGGAACTCATCCTTGCGCTTGTCAGCTTCGCGCGACTCGCCTTCTGCCCGCTTGCGCTCGGTAATGTCGAACGAGGCGGCGAGCACAGCGTAGACCTCTTCGCCGTGTGACCGAAGCGGCACCCCGCGCGTGAGGTAGGCGCGCCCATCCAACGCATGCTCGAGCTCGAAGTGTTCGCCTGCCAATGCCTTGCGGAAGTACGGCTCGTACGCAGAAGCCAGGTCTTCCTGCAAAGCCTCGCGAATCGACTTGCCGAGGAAGTCCGAGGACTTGTGTCCGGCGTCACTCATCGCCTCGCCCTCGGCGACCAGGTACCGAAGATCCTTGTCCACCACGAAGACTGCACCGCCCGGCAGGTTCGCGATGAGAGCCTGCAACTGTGCTTCGGATTCGCGCAGGGCTTCCCCGGCGCGCGCGCGCTCGACGGCTTCCCATGTGCGCTCGGCCACCGCTTCGATCAGCGCCACGTCGGTCGCAGTCCAGGTTCGAGGCTTCGACTGGTTCACGCCCATGACGGAGACGACGCGCCCCTCCTTGACCAGCGGCACGCCGATCGCCGCGCGTACCTCGATCGCGGCGTACAGGTCAGTCAGCGCGGGGCCGATCGAGGGGTCGGCGAGCACATCGTGAGCGACCGAGGGCTCGTTACGACGGTACTGTTCGGCAAGCACCCCGAAGTCCGACATTCTCAGCAGCGGGGGCAAGGCCGCCACTCCGTCCAGATAGCCGGGACCGGTCCGCACCGTGTCGCCGTCCGACTGCACTTCGAAGTAGAGGGCGCGGTTGACCCCGAGATGCAGCCCCAGCGCTGCCACCGCGACGCGCTGCACCTCGAGCGGGTCGCCAAGGGGCCGGAGCAAGTCGCTCAGGCTCAACAAGAAGGCCTGTCGAACCTCGCTCACGCGCAGCGACTCCTCGGCGCGCGCACGCTCGACGGCCGCCCACGTGCGCTCGGCCGTTTCCTCGATCAGTGCGACCTCCTCGGCCGTCCACGCGTGAGGGGTTGTGTGGTTCACCGCGAGGAACGCCACGATCTGCCCCTGCCGGACGAGCGGGACAGCCACGTAAGCGCGGATCTCCAGCGCCTCATACGCCGCGAGCTCGTCGGCCGAATGCTCCGGGTGCAGGCACACCTCGTCGGCGACGATCGTCCGGCCGGCCCGCATCTCGGTCACGACGTGAATGCCGAAGTCGTACCAACGGTGGCTCCCGAGCGAGCTCGGCATCAATGGATCGCGCCGGTACTCGCGGTGGTTGGTGAACGTCTCGGTCGATCCCGGGTTCGCCTCCCCGTACATCACGCGGCTGGCCTCGAGGTGGTCGCCAAGCACGCGCGTGGCCACCGCTTGCGCCTCCACGGGATCGCCAGCGCCGCGCAGCGCATCGGTGAGCGTGAGGCGGTAGGCGTCGCGGGCTGCCGCCAGCCGCAGCGCCGCCTCGGCCGGAACCCGCTCCGTCACGTCGCGCCAGAACATGGCGACTCCGCCCTCGTCGGTCGGGTAGGCGTCCAACTCCAGGCGCAGGTCGTAGCCCTCCCCCGCGTAGTGGTGGGTGAGGTGCTGCTCGATCCCCTCGGCCACCACGCGCCGGAACGCGCGGCCGACCGGCGCGCCCACCGACGCCGGAAACATCTCCCAGTGCGAGCGCCCCAGCAGCGTCTCGCGCGGCCGGGCGAGCAAGCGCTCGGCCGCCGCGTTCACGCCCACGATCTGAAAGTCGCGGTCGAGCACGCAATGGGAGTCGCTCATCCGCTCAAGGATTCCTTGGGCGCGCTGCTCGGCGCTGGCCGCCTGCGCCGCCGCCGCGTCGCCGCGCACCTGCGCCGTGACGTCCGCGATCTGGTGCAGCACATGGCGCACGGCGCCATCGGGCCCGGGCACCGGGATGTTGACCGCGTCCCAGTATTGCGTCTCCCACGTGCCGTCGGGGCGCTGCAGGTCGTAGCGCTGCCGAGCCAGATGCTGCGGCGCCCCCGTCCGCACGGCCTCGGCGAGAGATGCCCGCAGGTCTGTCAGGCCGCTCGCCTGCGGGTCGTCGGGGCTCGCGTTCGGGAACGCCTCCGCCAGCGGCCGGCCGACCGCCTCATCGCGCGCGCGATGCGAGACGGCGAGGAGCCCGTCGCTCGCCGCAAGCACGGTGAAGCGCGGCGGGTCGGCTGCAAAAACTGCAGTGCCACCGGGCAGCGCTGCGAACACGGCCGCTAAATCGGGGGCGCTCCAAGCAGCACGGTCTTCCATGCCTCGATATTAATGGTCGGGGTCGGGGTCGAGGTCGGGGGTCGGAGTCGGGTCCCGGATCGGCCCTGGATCGGGCTTGGGACTACCACCGACCCTTGGCGCAGGGCCACGAGACGCCGCCTGGCCGAGACCTGCCAAACGAGTTGCCTCGCAGCGCCGGCGGCTTTGAGGGTCCAGGTGCGGACTTCGGCGCGTCGGGCCCAGCCCATGCGGCACCAGGACGCGGACTCGATCGAGTCCAGCGTCCGTGCAGGTTCGGCTTGCGCCGCCGCAGCGCCCAGCAGCAATTAGCAGCGCAGCATCGCTCAGCAGCGCTCAGCAGCGCCCAGCCGCGCCTACCAGCGCGCAGCAGCGCCTACAGCCGGGCTCTCCCAAAGAAACGTGCCCGCCTTCCTTGATGCCCGCGCAAGACAGGCGCGAGGAACTGAGCACACCGGACGGTATCGCCCGCCTTCTTTCATGTCCGCGCCTGACATCCGGCCGCTGCCGGCCCTCGGGCCTTCAGAACGAAGTCCAGTCGTCGGTGCCGGTCTGGCCGGCTGCGCTGGCAACCGGCGCCTCCTTCGGGGCCGGTGACCGTGCCGGCTCCGACTTGGCATTGAAGGCCGGGCGCGTGACGTTGGTGGCGCGGTTCGGGCTGCGACGCTCACCGATCGTTGCCTGTGCCACCCGTGGCGTCACCGGGGCCGAGCCCGCGTGCTCCGCCTGTGCCACGTGCCCGCCATGCGACAGCTTGAACATCGCCACCGTCTGCACCAGCTGTTGCGCCTGGTTCTTCAGGCTTTCTGCGGCGGCAGCACTTTCCTCCACCAGCGCGGCGTTCTGCTGCGTGGCCTGGTCCATCTGAGTGACGGCGGCACCGACTTGCTGCACGCCGTTGCTCTGCTCGGCGCTGGCCGAGGTGATCTCGGCCACGATGTCGCTCACGCGCTGAATCGAACCGACGATCTCGCCCATCGTCTTGCCGGCCTGATCGACCAGCGCAGTGCCTTGCTCGACCTGCTCGACGCTGCGGCCGATCAAAGTCTTGATTTCCTTGGCGGCCTCGGCGCTGCGCTGCGCCAGGCTGCGCACTTCGCTCGCCACCACGGCGAACCCGCGCCCTTGCTCGCCGGCACGCGCGGCTTCCACGGCCGCGTTCAGGGCCAGTATGTTGGTCTGGAAGGCTATGCCGTCGATGACGCTGATGATGTCGCCGATCTTGCGGCTGCTGTCGTTGATGCCCTGCATGGTGGTGACCACCTTGCCGACCACCTCGCCGCCTCGCGCTGCGATCGCCGACGCGCCCTGGGCCAGCTGGTTGGCCTGCCTGGAGTTGTCGGCGTTGTGGCGCACCGTGGTGCCCAGTTCTTCCATCGTGGCCGCAGTCTGCTGCAGCGCGCTGGCCTGCTGCTCGGTGCGGCCGGACAGATCGGCATTGCCGCTGGCGATCTGGGCGCTGGCGGTGGCCACGCTCTCGGCGTTTTGCCGCACCGCATAGACCGTGGTCGACAAGTTGTCCGACATCGTTTTCAGCGCCGCCATGATGCTGCTGGTGTCTTTGGCACGCAGCGTGATCGGCGTGGCCAGGTTGCCAGCGGCCACCGCGTCGGCCACCACCTTCAACTCACGCGGCTCGGCGCCCAGCTGACCCAGCACACGTGTCAGCCACCCGCAAAAAGCGATCAAGCCCGCGGTCACCGCCAGCGCCAACCCCAGCGTCAAATTGCGCACGCCAGTGGCAGCGTCGGCAGCCAGACCTGTTTCCTCAGACAACATTGCGAACTGGCGCTGCTTTTCGCTGGCCAAAGGTGCGAGCAGTTGATTGCGCGCAGGCACCAACTTGTCGGCCAGGAAGGCGAATGCCTCTTCCTTCTTGCCCTCCTGAATCAGCTTGACGGTGCCACCGGCCAAGGCCAAAAAAGGTTTCATGAGCGCGGGCATGGGTTCGAAGGCCTGTTGGCCCTCCGGCGTGGCCATGGCCTTGCCGAATTCATCCAGCTTGGCTTCCAGTAATTTGGCCTTCTCGGCCACGTCAGCCAACGCGGTGTCGCGCTCGCCCGGGGTACGCGCCAAGATGGCATGGCGCAGCTGCAGTGACGCGCGAGTGACGTTCAGTTCCAGCTCGCCCACGCGCAGCAATTGGGGTGTACGAGCGGTGCGAGTGAAGGCGGCGGAGTCGCTCACCGCGTCCATCTTGATGGTCACCACCACGGCCAGCAGCAACAAGGCGCCGATCAAGACACCACTGAAGACATACAGCAGCTGCTTGAGGCCGTAACGGGGCGGGTTCTGCATGGTGGTTGCTTCTCTTTGCATTGGCGGATCGGGTGGGCGTCATGCGGTCGTGTTCGTCACGCCGCTAGATCGAACCGTTATCGGTGTTTGACCTGAAACGTTGAGCGACACCTGTTTCTCAGCCCCGACCTGCCAGTTCGGACGCGCAACGCCATGCGACTCGTAACGGGTTTCGGAGCGGTTGCCAGTTGCCAGTTGCCATGGAGCCCCGCTTGCATGCCCACAGCACAAAGGCTCGAGCAACACCCGGTTGATCATCGTTGCCAGAGTGGCAGCTGGCCTTGCCGGTTGTTCCTCTGCCGCGACACGCGACGGATGCCGTGCCAGCGCGCGTTCGCCGCTTGAATCGACTGCGCCCAGGCCTGGCTCGCGGTGTCGCCGGCGCATGCGCCGAGTTCGTTGACGAACGTCTCAGACGCTCAGCCAGGCCTGTGGATCGATCTGATCCAGGGACTCGAAAGCCGGGCGACTGTCCAGGTAGCCCTGCATCGACACCACGCCCTCAAAGAAGAACACATCTCGCTCAACGGCGGTCTCAGTGCCTTCGATGAGCACCGTCAGGCCAAGCTCGTTGCACCGGGTCGGGATGCGGTGCGCGTTGGCCTGGCGGGCGCGGCTGGTGTCGACTGCGCGCTCCAGCTCCATGTCGACCTCGATGATGTCGGGCTGGAAGTTGGCGGGCAGATTCACACCCGCGTCACCGGCGCCGCAATCGTTGATCGCGGTCAGAAGACCAATGCGATCGCAGTTCGCGCAGGATGTGCGCCAGGCGCTCGCCGTCGCTGATCACGTTGCCTTCGGTGGCCTCGAGGGGGATGCGTGAGATCGGAAAGTGGTGGGCACCGGCCGCTTCCAACGAGATGCGGATGCAGACTTCGGGCTTGTAGATCACATCGGGCAGGAAGTTGATCGACAAGCGCTCCTGCATGCCGAGTTACGCGGCGCCGTTGATGGCCTCGACCCGGCAGGCCTGGTCGAACCGGTAGCGGTTGGTGTCGTCCAGCCGCGACAACACCGATTAAGCCGATTCGCCCTGCGGGCCGCGCACCGGCACCTCGTGGGCGAGCACGGTGCGACTCGACACATCGACGCTGGGCTGGCAGGCACAGCCGAACTTGGAGCCGAGGGCATCGGCATCGCTGCAGCCGCCGCCGGGCGCGGTCACCGGTGCCCCGACCGGCGGCAAAAAGCCCGCCGAAACAACCGTGATGGTGTCCATGGCGCCAGCGCGCTCGTGCTTGCTCTGCTGCTGTCGTCGAAGACTTTCAATGAACCGATGCCGGGCTCGCCGCCAGCAGCCGGAAGCCCTGCAGCACATCGCTGAGCCGCCGCGCCTGCTCGCGCAAACTCTCGGCCGCGGCGGTGCTTTGCTCGACCAGCGCTGCGTTTTGCTGCGTCATCTGCTCGAGCTGATTGACCGAGCTGTTGATCAGCTCGATGCCCTCCGACTGCTCGTTCGACGCCGTGCTGATCTCGCCGATGATCTGCGACACGTTTTGTACCGAGCCAACGATCTCCGTCATGGTCTGCCCGGCATCGGCCACCAGCTTCGAGCCGGCCTCGACCCGGCCGACGCTGGCGCCGATCAGGCTTTTGATTTCCTTGGCGGCCTCGGCGCTGCGTTGTGCGAGGCTGCGCACTTCGCTGGCGACCACCGCGAAGCCGCGGCCCTGCTCGCCGGCGCGCGCCGCCTCGACCGCAGCGTTCAACGCCAGGATGTTGGTCTGGAACGCAATGCCGTCGATCACGCCGATGATGTCGGCGATCTTCTTCGACGACGCATTGATTTCGTGCATCGTGGTGACCACCTGAGCCACCACGCTGCCGCCGCGTACCGCCACCGTGGCGGCATTCGATGCCAGCTGATTGGCCTGGCGCGCCGAGTCGGCTGTTTGCTTGACGGTGCCGGTCAGCTGGTCCATCGACGAGGCCGCCTGCTGCAGGTTGCTGGCGGTCTGTTCGGTGCGGTTCGAGAGGTCGTGGTTGCCGGTGGCGATCTCGGTGCTGGCCACCTGGATGTTGGCCGCAGAGTTCTGCACCTCGGTCATCGCGGCATGCATGCGGCCAATGGCGTGCTTGAGCCCCTGCGCGCCTGCCGATGTCACCGCGATGTGGTTCAGATCGAGCATCACCGCGCCCTCGGTATCGACCGCCTTCACGAGCTGCTCGAGTTCTTCCCCTTCCACCGACACAGCGCGCATCTTGACCGCCACGAACACCTCGAGGCCGGTCTGCACCACCACATAACTGGCGTGCATCACGATCTTCAGAAAGTTCGGCTCGGGCGTGCAATAGACGCCGTAGCCGCCCGCCTGCAAGCGGTCGAACACGACGTGGTGCACTGCAAAGAACGCTGCAGAGGCGACGATCGGCCGCCAGTCGCGATAGATCAGCAGCAACGCCAGCGTGACGAACACGCCGAAGTGGAATTCGAGCGTGCCGCGGCCCAGCTGGATGTGCAGCGCCACCATGCCCGACAGGCACAGCGCGAGCGTGATGCGCGACAGCGTGCTGCCGCGCGCCGTCATCACAGCGAAGGTGCCGATACCCAGCAGCGCCGCCGCCACCGTCAGGCCCAGCAACATCGAGCCGTAGTAGCTGGCAATCGCGCCGGCGGCCAGCGCTGCGCCCGCCAACGTGATCAGGATGATCGTGTCGGCGGTGCTGCCGAGCGAAGAGGCACCGGTGCGGCGCTGGAAGAGGGAATTGGCTGGGCTGGATGTGTCCATGGTCGGGTCAGGTTGCGTGCTGGATGGGGGGAGAGAGCCATGAACAATCTGGCCTCCGAGAGCGCAGCGCCAACTGGCGCGCCGGTTCGCGCTCAATGGGTGTCGCTCAACGGGTTGCGCTCAATCGGTGTCGCTCAGTGGGTGTTGATCAGCCCCATGTCCGAATGGGCCATCAGCGCCTCGATGTCCATCAGGATCAGCATGCGCTCATGGCCATCCTGCTTCAAGCTGCCGATGCCGGTGATGCAGGCGCTGTCGACCGACGACGCCATCTCGGGCGCCTCCTTGATCGCGTCCTTGCTCAGTTCGAGCACGTCCGAAACCGAATCGACCACCGCGCCGACCACGCGGCCCTTGACGTTGAGCACGATGACGACGGTGAAGCCGTTGTACTCGGCCGTTTCGCAGCCCAGCTTCAAGCGCAGGTCGACGATCGGCACGATGACGCCGCGCAGGTTGACCACACCCTTGATGAACGAGGGCGCGTTGGCGATGCGGGTCGGCGCTTCGTACGAGCGGATTTCCTGAACCTTCAGGATGTCGATGCCGTATTCCTCGGCACCGAGGCGAAAGGTCAGAAATTCGCCGCCGCTGTGGGTGGCGTTGCGGGCAGCTTCGTGGCGTGCCACCACGGCAGCATCGGTCATCATGTTCATAGCGGTCCTCGGTAGGGCGTGGCACTCGGCCGGGTGTGAAACTGGTCTTGTTCAGGTATTCGGCATGCCGCGACCGGACTGAAGCGTGGCGGACTTGTCAAAACGATTCCCATTCGTCGCTGACCGTCGCGCCTGAAGCGATACGGGCATTCGCGGCGGGCGTCGCGGCGGGTTTGACGGGCGCTGCAGCGGCCTGGGCCGGCGCCACGGGCCGAGGCCGCGCGGCACTGGGCGTAGGCGCAGCAGCGCGCGCGACCGGCCGCGCTTGGGCGGTGCGCGTCGACGCCGTGACGACCGACTGCGGCCGCACCGGCAGAGCTGCCAAAGTCGGAAGCGCTGTCGATATCGGTGTCGATGTCCGCAGCGGCGCAGACGCATCCGTCGGCCGGCCTTCCAGCGTGAACGTGTTGACGAGCCCGGCCAGCTTCTCCGCCTGATCCTTCAGGCTTTCGGCCGCAGCGGCACTTTGCTCCACCAGCGCCGCGTTTTGCTGGGTCATCTGGTCGAGCTGGATCACGGTGACATTGACCTGGCCGATGCCCTCGCTTTGTTCGCCCGAGGCGGCACTGATCTCGCCGATGATGTCGGCCACGCGCTGCACCGACGTGACGATCTCCTGCATCGTGCGGCCGGCGTCGGCCACCAGTTCCGAGCCGCCTTGCACCTTGTCGACCGAGACACCGATCAGCGCCTTGATTTCCTTGGCGGCCTGCGCACTGCGCTGCGCCAGGCTGCGCACTTCGCTGGCGACCACCGCGAAGCCGCGGCCCTGTTCGCCGGCGCGCGCCGCTTCCACCGCGGCGTTCAACGCCAGGATGTTGGTCTGGAACGCAATGCCGTCGATCACGCCGATGATGTCGGCGATGCGTTTGGAGCTGCTGTTGATCTCGTCCATCGTGCTGACCACGCGCGCCACCACGTCGCCGCCGCGCGCGGCCACCGTGGCGGCCGAAGACGCCAGCTGATTGGCCTGGCGCGCCGAATCGCTCGAATGCCGCACCGTGCCGGTCAGCTGCACCATCGACGACGCCGCCTGCTGCAGGCTCGACGCCGTTTGTTCGGTGCGGCTGCTCAGGTCCTGGTTGCCGCTGGCGATCTCGGCGCTGGCGGTGCGGATCGACTCCGACGACTCCAGCACCGAACGCAGCGAGCCGTTGAGCTGGTGCGCCATGCGGCCGATCGAGCGCAGCAAGTCGCCCACTTCGTCCTGACGGGTGCTGCGGGCGTCGACGTCGAGCTTGCCGCCGGCCACCTGATCGGCCAGCCGGCCAGCGCGTTCGAGTTCGCTCACGACCTTGCGCTGCAACCCCCACGACAGCGCCACGGCGCCGAGCGAGGCCAGCAGCCCGAGCCCACCGAGCAGCCAGCTGGTGCGGCTCGAGCGCTGCTCTGAAGCCACCATCGCCTGCGACGCCGCAGCGTCCAGGTGCGACACCATCGCCGCCATCGTCCGGACCAGCGCGCCGTGGCTGTCGTCGGCACTTTGCATCGCGGCGATGCCGGTGTTCGGGTCCATCGACGCCAGATCGAGCGCCGAGTCGACCTGCGCCAGGTACTTCTGCGCGAGCGCCGCGGCCTGCGTCACCGACTGGCGCAGTTCGGCATCGTCTTCGGCGTCGGCGGCCACGCTGCCCAGGCTGCGTTCGATGCCCTGGAGCTGCGGCTTGAGCGCGGCACGAAAGGCCTTCAGTTGCGCCTCGTCGAGCGAGCCGACCAGCGCGATCGTGCGATAGACACTGGCGTGCACCTTGCCGAACTGGTCCTGCGCCGCGGTGAGCGAGCCGAAGGTCTGAAAGTTGGCCTTGAAGACGTCTTGCGTCAGCGACGCCTGGCGGGTCAGCATGGTGGTGTTCAGTCCGCCGGCGGCCAGCACGACGATTGCGGTCAACACCGGAGCAGCGAGCAGTTTGGCGCCGAGTTTCATGAAGTTTCCTTGAGGTGGGCGCGGAGTCGACTGGGCGGCGGGTCGGGACGCTGTCGGCCGGTTCAGGCGCGGTCGGCGCCGCCACGCGGGCGGCGCGAGTTCACCGGTCGATCAGGGGTAGACGCCGCCGCACACCACCGCGTCGTCCAGGCGCTCGCAGTACATCGCCTTCGGCTCGATCTTCTTGCTGACCGGGTTGGTGAACTTGTAGTCCTGCCAGAACGTTGCATTGGCCTTGCCCATGTCGACGCGTTCCTTCACGAACAGCTTGCCGTCGATGTCTTTCAGGTCGATCAGGTTCTTGCCGATCATCTTTTCGTTGGCGCCATGCGCGCGCACCATGCCGTCCAGGCCGTAGACGACCAGGTACAGGTCGCGGTCGTGGAACTGCCCGCCCTTGGTGCTGATCTCGGTCTGGCCCTTGTCCTTGCCGCTGACCTTCATATAGGCCACCGCCTTCTTGACCATCGCGACGGCTTCGGGTTTGGTGGCGTCGGCGTCGGCGCGCGAGGCCGACATGAAGCCGACCGTCAGGGCAGCACACAGGGCGGCGGGCAGGTGGAACGAGGTCATGGCAGTTTCCTTGAGGACGGGGCGCGACTCGCGCCGTGGTTGCGAACGGATCCGGCGAGATACCGGTCTGCCTGCGTTTTATCGGCTGCCCGCGAGACGGGCTTGAGGCCGATCCGGACCGCAGCGTCGCGGCGCAGCGCACTGCGGCCTGCAAGCCTTCACTTGTGCGTCGGATCCTTCAGGCTGTCGGCCGCGGCGGCGCTTTGCCCGACCAGCGCCGAGTTCTGCTGCTTCATCTGGTCGGGCTGATCGACGGCGGTGTTGACCTGCCCGATGCCGTCGCATTGTTCGGCCGAGGCCGCGCTGATCTCGCCGCGATCGCCACGATCACCACGATGTTGGTCTGGAACGCGGTGCCGCCGATCACGTCGACGATTCGTTCCGACGGGGCGCTGGTGTCGTCGATCGCGGCCACGACATGGCCAAGTTTCCCAGCGAGGTGGTCATGAATTTGTGCGGCATGGCGCGTTCGGCGCGAGAGGCGCTGTGGCGGTCAATGTCGCGAGCGCCGCACCAGGCTGCCGATATCCAGAATGAGCGCCACGCGGCCGTCGCCCATGATCGTGGCGCCCGACACATCGGTGACGCGGCGGTAGTTCGACTCGAGGTTCTTCACCACAACCTGCTGCTGTCCGAGCAGTTCGTCGACCAGCAGCGCCACGCGGCCTCCCTCGGCTTCGACCACCACCATGATGCCGCTGACATTCTCGAAGTCGAAGCGCGGCACGTTGAAGACCTGTTCGAGTTCGAGCACCGGCATGTATTCGTCGCGCACTTCGACCACGCGGCCGCTGCCGCCGACCGTCTTGATGAGCCCCGGCTGCACCTGGAACGATTCAACCACCGACGACAGCGGCAGGATGTAGACCTCTTCGCCCACACCCACCGACATGCCGTCCATGATCGCCAGCGTGAGCGGCAGGCGCACCTTGACGCTCATGCCGTAGCCCTCGGCCGAGTCGATCTCGACCGTGCCGCCGAGCGCGGTGATGTTCTTCTTCACCACGTCCATGCCGACGCCGCGGCCCGACACGTCGGTCACCACTTCGGCGGTCGAGAAACCGGGCGCAAAGATCAGGCTGTAGACCTCGGTGTCGGTCATCGAGTCGGGCGCGTCGATACCGCGCTCGCGGGCCTTCTTCAACAGCTTGTCGCGCGACAGGCCCTTGCCGTCGTCGCGCACCTCGATCAGGATCGAGCCGCCCTGGTGCGATGCCGCCAACGTGATCGTGCCGGTCTCGGGCTTGCCCTTGGCGAGCCGCTCGGCCGGCAATTCGATGCCGTGGTCGCAGCTGTTGCGCACCAGGTGCGTCAGCGGATCGGTGATTTTTTCCACCAAACCCTTGTCGAGTTCGGTCGATTCACCCTGCGTCACGAACTCGACTTTCTTGTCGAGCTTGGCGGCCAGGTCACGCAGCATGCGCGGGAATCGGCTGAACACGATCGACATCGGGATCATGCGGATCGACATCACCGACTCCTGAAGGTCGCGCGTGTTGCGCTCCAGGTCGGCGAACCCGGCCACCAGTTGCTGGTAGAGCGCGCTGTCGATGTCCTTGCTGTTTTGCGCCAGCATGGCCTGCGTGATGACGAGTTCGCCGACCAGGTTGATGAGCTGGTCGACCTTCTCGACCGAGACGCGCAGCGTGGCCGATTCGAGCGCGGCCACCGGTGCCTTGCCGGCCTTCGGCACCGCTCGCGACGTTTCAGTGGGCGCCAGCACCGCCGCCGACGCCTCAGCAGCGCCTGTCGAACTGGGCGCGCCGGGCGCGTTGTCGAAGAAGCCGTAGCCCGGATCCGCTGGCCCGTCGACCACCGGCAGCGCCTCGGGTGGAGCGCCGGGCGCACCGGCATGGAAGCCGTAACCCTGGTCCAGCGGCATCAGCGCCACCTGCTCGCGCGCCACGTGGAACGTGAACAGGTCCATCAGATCGTTGTCGCTGCTGGTGGTCAGCACCTTGAAGCGGCGCATGCCGTCGCTCGACTGTCCACCGTCGAGCGGCTCGATCGTGCCCAGGTCGACGATCTCCTTGAACAGATCGACCAGGTTGTCGGCGAGCTCCGGCCTGTCGATCGGGCCGACGCGCAGTTCGAGGATGCGCAGGCCACCGGCGACGTCCTGCGCAGGGCCGGCCGGCGCGACGGTCAAAGGCGCGGGGGCCGGGGCCTGAGGCGGAGCCACCGGCGCGGGCGTGGCGCTCGGCGCCACCTCACCCGTCAGCATCGCGCGGATGTCGACCAGCAGGTCGCGCGTGTCGACCGCATCGCCGCCCGCGCCCTGGTGGCGCGCCAGCTGCGCGCGCAGCGCATCGCCAGCACGCAGCAGCACGTCGACCATCGGCGCGGTCGGCACCAGTTCGTGGCGGCGCAGCTTGTCGAGCAGCGTTTCCATCTGGTGGGTCAGCTCGGCGACGTCGGAAAAGCCGAAGGTCGCGGCGCCGCCCTTGACGGAATGCGCGCAACGGAAGATCGAATTGAGCTCCTCGTCGTCGGCGGCCTCGATGTCGATCTCGAGCAGCTGCTGCTCCATGCGGTCGAGGTTCTCGCCGGCTTCTTCGAAGAAGACCTGGTAGAACTGGCTCAGGTCGATGCCGGCGTTCTGGCTCGCGCTGTCGGAATTCATCTCTGCCATGCTGTGTGCTCCTGTGCGGTCGGGTGTCGGGCGGCCCTTGCGGCGCTCAACGAATCACCTTCTTGATGACTTCCAGCAGCTTGGCCGGGTCGAACGGCTTGACCAACCAGCCGGTGGCACCGGCACCGCGTCCGGCCTGCTTCATCTGATCGCTCGACTCGGTGGTCAGGATCAGGATCGGCGTCATCTTGAACTTGGGGTTGTCGCGCAGCTTTTTGGTCAGGCTGATGCCGTCCATGCGCGGCATGTTCTGGTCGGTCAGCACCAGGTCGAAGTCGCGCGAGCCGGCCTTCTCCCAGGCGTCCTGGCCGTCGACCGCCTCAGTGACGTTGTAGCCGGCGCTCTTGAGCGTGAACGCGACCATCTGGCGCATGGAGGCCGAATCGTCGACGGCGAGGATTGAGTGCATGGAGGGCTCCGGAGGTCGGGTGAGAGGTGTCGTGTCGACGGTCGAGCGTCAGAACAGGTCGATGGAGCCAGCGTCCATCTCGTCCTGCGTCACGGGGTTCGGACGCAGCGGCGCGTCTTGCACGACGGCGGTGCCGTCTTCGTCGTCGCCCATCGCTTCGCGGGCGATGCGGTCGGCGCAGCTGCGCAGGCGCTGGTGGGTGTGGGCGATCAGTTGCGAGGCCATGTCCTGGAACTGCAGCGCGGTGACCGCGCCAGCCAATTGCCGGGTCAGCGCGTCGGCGCCCGGGCCGAGCGAGGTCGTCAGGCGCAACGTCGCCACCTGTTCCGAGGCACCGCAGAAGCTGCGCAGCAGCGCGTCGCAAGCGTCCGACAGCAGCGTCTGCAGACGGTCGAGGTCGTGGCTGGCGGTCATCAGGTGGTCTTGCAGCTCGGCCGCCACCATCAGCGACAGCACCGCGGGGCCCGGGCACTCGAAGGTCTCGTTGTTCAGCATCGATGCTCCGTCGGTGGCTGGGCGGATTTGGGCGTCGTGGTTCCACCGGCCGGTCGCGGCGGAGCACGCCGACCCGGCGGGGTGGAGTTGAGGCTGCACATACGGGGCATTTTCGGCAGCCGGCGGCCAGACCTGAGCCCGATCACCCGCCGGATACAGTGCCGGCACGCTACCGCGCGATCCGCTGCCGGCCATGCCCGACGCAGGCGGGAGGCATACTCTGCGCCATGTCGGCCCTGCTGCCCCCACGCCCGCTGCGCGTGTTGCACCTCGAAGACTCGGAACTCGATCACGAGCTGACCCTGTCACATTTGAAACGCGGCGGTCTGAACGTGCTGGCGCGGCGGGTCGACCTGAAGAGCGGCGACTATCT
>ENA-OBIT01000042-OBIT01000042.1-metagenomes-genome-assembly--contig:-NODE-42-length-43397-cov-5.77961_pt1 | contig 43397 bp, 36 predicted proteins | sample MGYA00153386_OBIT01 | MGnify analysis MGYA00153386
ATCTGATCTTGGAATTCGTTGCCATCCTCGAATCCAACTACATTCCAATCCGTGCCGCCTCGGCGCGTGGGCATCAAGACCAAGAATACATCATATCCGTGGGCATTTGCATTATCGCGCCAAGCAAGAACGATGCGCGCATCTCGTCCATCCGCTGAAAAAGCAGTGATATGATTGACCCCTGACGTCAGCTTGATCGGTGAGTAAGCGCCCACTTTTGCCGCGACAGCAGCGTCCGCTGACGCGCAAAGCGATGAGCATGATACGATCAATGCGAGTGAGACCTTAGCAATCTTCATGTCTTGCTCCGATCAAACGGCAACGGTTTCTAAAGCCGCTCGCACCGCCGCAAGCGCCTCATTCGCTTTCGCGCCGTCGGGGCCGCCGCCTTGGGCCATGTCGGGTCGGCCACCACCGCCCTGCCCGCCGAGCGCCGCGACCGCCGCTTTGACGAGATCGACCGCCGACACCGCACCGACAAGGTCGTCGGTGACGCCGATTGCGACGCTGGCGCGGCCGTCGTTGGTGGCGATGAGCGCGGCGATTCCGCTGCCGAGACGCTGTTTCATCGCATCGACTTCGCCGCGGAGGTTCTTGGGGTCGAGACCGGCGACCACTTGGCCGAGGAACGCGTGGCCGCCGACTTGATCGGGGCCGACGGCTTCGGTCCTGGCCGCGCCTGTGCCCATGGCGAGGGCCTTTTTCGCGTCGGCCAGTTCGCGCTCCAAGCGGCGGGTAGAGTCGACCAAAGCCGCGACCCGCGCCGGGACTTCGTCGGGCGAGGCTTTGAGCGCGGCGGCGGCTTCGCGGAGTTTGTCGTCGCGGGCGCCCAGCCAGAGGCGCGCGCCCTCCCCGGTCAGCGCCTCGATCCGGCGGATGCCCGATGACACCGCCGATTCGCCGATGATCTTGAAGATGGCGATGTCGCCGGTCGCGTCGACATGGGTGCCGCCGCACAGTTCGACCGAAAAATGCTTGTCGGTATTGCGGCCCATGCTGAGCACGCGGACTTCGTCGCCATATTTCTCGCCGAACAACGCCAGCGCGCCCGCCGCGACGGCGTCGTCGGGGGTCATCAGGCGGGTGGTGACGGGCTGGTTGGCGCGAATTTCCGCGTTCACCTCGGTTTCGACCGCGGCGAGGTCGTCATGGGTCAGCGCCTTGGGGTGCGAAAAATCGAATCGCAGGCGGTCGGGCGCGACCAGGCTGCCCTTTTGCGTGACGTGGTCGCCAAGGCGATTGCGGAGCGCGGCGTGGAGCAGATGGGTGGCGCTATGGTTGGCGCGGGTCGCGGCACGGCGCTCGACATCGACCGATTGCGCGAGCGTGTCGCCGGGCTTGAGGCTGCCCTTGACGATGCGGGTGCGGAGCGCGTGGAGCTTGCCGAGTGGCTTCGACGTATCCTCGACAATGCCTTCGAAGCCATTGAGCGAGCTTAGTTTCCCTGCGTCGCCCACCTGCCCGCCGCTTTCGCCGTAGAAAGGCGTCTGGTTGAGGAGGATCGAGACATTGTCGCCTTCGGTCGCGGTTTCGACGCGCGCTCCGTCCTTGACCAAGGCGAGCACCACGCCCTCGCCTTCATGGCCTGAGTAACCGGTGAATTCGGATGAGCCGACTTCCTCGACGAGATCGAACCACAGATCGTCGGACGCGGTTTCGCCCGATCCCTTCCACGCGGCGCGGGCGGCGGCTTTCTGCTCGGCCATCGCGACGTCGAACCCGGCGCGGTCGACCGCCATGCCGCGCGCGCGCAGTGCGTCCTCGGTGAGATCATACGGGAAGCCGAACGTGTCGTAGAGCTTGAACGCCGTGGCGCCGGGCAGCGTGCCGCCTTCGCCCATGGTTCCAGTGGCTTCGTCGAGCAGTTTGAGGCCGTTTTCGAGGGTGCGGCGAAACTGGGCTTCCTCCTGCGCCAGCGTCGCTTCGATCAATGGCTGGGCGCGGATCAACTCCGGATAAGCCTGGCCCATTTCGGCGACCAGTTGCGGCACCAGGCGGTGCATCAAGGGGTCCTTGGCGCCGAGCAGATGGGCATGGCGCATCGCGCGGCGCATGATCCGGCGCAGGACATAACCCCTGCCTTCGTTGGCGGGGAGCACGCCGTCGGCGACGAGGAAGCCCGAGGCGCGGAGGTGATCGGCGATGACGCGGTGGCTGGCCTGCTGGTCGCCGACCGCTTTGGTGCCGGTCAGTTCCTCCGACGCGTGGATCAACGCTTTGAACGTGTCAGTGTCGTAATTGTCGGGCACGCCCTGCATGACGGCGGCGATCCGCTCGAGCCCCATGCCGGTGTCGATCGACGGCTTGGGCAAATCGGCGACGATCTCGTCGGCCTCCTGCAGATATTGCATGAAGACGAGGTTCCAAATCTCGACGAAGCGATCGCCATCCTCGTCGGGACTGCCCGGGGGGCCGCCGGGGATGTGGTCGCCGTGATCGTAGAAGATCTCGCTGCACGGCCCGCTCGGCCCGTCCGGCCCCATCGCCCAGAAATTATCCTTGGTGGCGATGCGGATGATGCGGCTTTCGGGCAGGCCGGCGATCTTTTTCCAAAGGTCGAAGGCCAAATCGTCATTATGGTAGACGGTGACGGTCAGCCGGTCGGGGTTGAGGCCCCATTCCCGGGTCAGCAACGTCCAGGCGTGGGTGATCGCCTGCTCCTTGAAATAATCGCCGAAGCTGAAATTGCCGAGCATTTCGAAGAAGGTGTGGTGGCGCGCGGTGTAGCCGACATTGTCGAGGTCGTTATGCTTGCCGCCGGCGCGGACGCATTTCTGGCTGCTCGTCGCGGTCTTGTAAGGGCGCGTTTCGAGGCCAGTGAAGACGTTCTTGAACGGCACCATCCCGGCATTGACGAACATCAGGGTCGGGTCGTTGTGCGGCACGAGCGGCGCGGAGGCGACGCGGGCATGCCCCTGCCCTTCGAAATAATCGAGGAAACTGCGGCGGATGTCGTTGGTCGATGTCATGGAGGCGATTTACGGTGCCGGGTGCGGTGCGGCAAGGGCGGTGAATTCAGAGTGAGATCGCCAATCTGAAATTAAATTGAAAAATTCGCGCAACAGGCCTTGCGACTCGAGTAGGAAGCTGCTGTAACAATCCTGTGGATGCGGACTTCGGTCCAAAACCATGGAGCCCCGGATACTTCGGTATCCGGGGCTTACCCATTTCTGGGACCTGGCGGTTGCGCCCTGCCCTTCCAAGCCTCGGCCGACCGCCGGGGCTTTTTTGTTGCTCCTGCCAACAGCCACGGGCTTTTCTTTTGCCTCCGCCCCGCTAGCAAGCGGCATGGCCAAGCGACCGAAATCGAGCATCCCCAGGTACAAACGCCAGCGTCGCCGTGGTGGCGGGCGGAGCGGCGGAGGGGGAATCTTTCGCTTCCTGCTCAAGACCGTCCTCGGGCTGTTCCTGTTCTCGATCCTGTGGGTGCTCGCCTATCGCTTCATCAACCCGCCGATCACCGCGACGATGTTTGGCGATGTGGTCGCCGGGCGCGGGGCGGCGCGCGACTGGATGAGCCTCGACTCGATGGACCGCGACATGGTGCGCGCGGCGATCGGGGCGGAGGACAGCAAATTCTGCGCGCATCAGGGATTCGACGTTGACGCGATCGAGGATGCGATGAAGCGCAATGCCAGCGGCGGGCGGATCCGCGGTGGATCGAGCATCAGCCAGCAGACCGCGAAGAACGTCTTTCTGTGGCAAGGCGGCGGCTATGCGCGCAAGGCGGCCGAGGCCTATTTCACCTTCCTGATCGAGCATTTGTGGGACAAGCGCCGGATCATGGAAGTCTATCTCAACGTCGCCGAGACCGGGATCGGAACGTACGGCGCCAACGCCGCATCGATGCGCTATTTCGGGCATGACTCGAGCGCGATGTCGCCGACCGAAGCAGCGCGGATCGCGGCGATCCTGCCATTGCCCAAGAAGCGCGGCGCGGTCGCGCCCAAGGGGTTTACCCTGCGCTATGGCAATTCGATCGCGGCGCGGGTCGGCGTGGTGGCACGCGACGGACTCGATGCGTGCGTTTATGCGGGCCAGACGGTACCGGTGAACAAGGCGCCGCCCAGGGTCGCCAAGCCGCCCAAGGACGTGCCGGGCGCGGATTACGAGACCGCGACCCCGCCCCCGCCCGAAATCAGCGTCGATACCCCGCCGACCGATCCGGTGCCGACGCCCGCACCGGGGACTCCCGATGCGCCGGTGGCAGGAGAGCCGGCGGTGGCACCAGCCGAGCCAACGACAGTCGATGAGCCGCCAGTGGCGGAAAACGCCGGCTAGCGACCTCCTTCTCCCGCTTCGCGGGCTCCTCCCTCTCCCGCCTGCGGGAGAGGGGAATTCCTAGCCGACCAGCGCCAGCTTTGGCCCTTCCTGCGCCGACAGCATGACCGCGCCTTCGCCAAGCAGTCGTTCGAGACGGGAGGCGAGGTCGGCGTCGAGCGTGAAGTCGCGGCCGAGGATGAGTAACGCGTCGCGGCCTGCGCTGATCGGGAGCATGACGCGGATCAGTCCGTTACCGCCGCGCGACCGGCTGAGTTCCGGGATTATCGCGGTCAGCGCGCTGGCGTCGGATATGGTCAAATCGAGCTGGAGCCGGGTCTTCTTCGCCAGGCTGTCGATCGGCTGGAAATGCTTGACCGTGACGCGCGGGACTTCGTCGCCCGGGCGGCGGTCGAGTTCGACCGTCATCAGCCCGCATGTCCCCGCTTTGGCCGCGGCCTCGAGATCGGCCGACGGCCCGGCGTCGAACACCGTTGCGACATATTGCCCCGACGCGTCGGAGATGGTCGCCATCATATAGCGCCGCCCCTTGGCCGAGGTGCGCCAGTTGGTCGCCTCGACCAGCCCCGCCATCATCGCCTGCGACCGACCACCATCGGCTGGCGCGGGGAGCGAGGCGAGTTCGGCGAAGCTCTTGACCCGGTGCGCGGCGAGCAAGTGGCGCTGGGCGTCGACCGGGTGGGCGGAGAAATAGAAACCGAAGGCATCGCGCTCGGCGGTCATCCGCTCGGCGAGCGTCCAGCCGGCATTGGTGGGCAAGCGGATTGCCGCGGGTGACTGATCGCCCGATGCGCCGCCGAACAGCCCGTGCTGGCCGCTGGTACGCTGGTCGTGCGCCGATGCGGCGTTGGCGAGAATGGTTTCCGCACCGGCAAACACCGTGGCGCGGTCGGGGTTGAGGCTGTCGAACGCACCCGCCGCGGCGAGGCTTTCGAGCTGGCGGCGGTTGAGCAGTTTCGGGTCAACCCGCGCCGCGAAATCGTCGAGCGACGCGAACGGGCCATTGGCGTCACGTTCGGCCACCAGTGCCTCCATCGCTTTCTCGCCGACGCCCTTGAGCGCGCCGAGGGCAAAGCGGACGCTGAGTCCCTTGGGCGTATCCTCGACGCTGAACGCGGCTTGCGACGCATTGACGTCAGGCGCTAGGCATTCGAGTCCCGAGCGCCGGATATCCTCGACGAACAGCCCGAGCTTGTCGGTCTGCGCCATGTCGAAGCTCATCGACGCGGCGAAAAATTCGGCCGCGTGATGCGCCTTGAGCCAAGCGGTGTGATAAGCGACCACGGCATAAGCGGCGGCGTGGCTCTTGTTGAAACCATAGCCGGCGAACTTGTCGATCAAGTCGAACAATTCATTCGCCTTGGGCGGCGCAATGTCGTTCGCGGCTGCCCCGCTGACAAAGCGCGCGCGCTGCTCGTTCATCTCCGACTGAATCTTCTTGCCCATCGCGCGGCGGAGAAGGTCGGCCTCGCCGAGGCTGTATCCGGCGAGCACCTGCGCCGCCTGCATCACCTGCTCCTGGTAGACGATCACGCCGTAGGTTTCGGCCAGCACCGCCTCCAGCATCGGGTGCGGGTAAGCGATCGTCTGGCGACCATTCTTGCGGTCGCCGAACAAGGGGATGTTGTCCATCGGGCCGGGGCGATAGAGCGCGACCAGCGCGATGATATCGCCGAACGCGGTCGGTCGAACCCCCGCGAGCGTCCGCCGCATGCCTTCGGACTCGAGCTGGAACACGCCGACCGTGTCGCCGCGCTGGAGCAAGTCGTAGACCGCCGGGTCATCCCACGTCAGTTGCTCGAAGTCGACCGTGACGCCGCGCCGCGCGAGCAGATGCTGCGCTTCCTTCAGCACCGAGAGCGTCTTCAATCCAAGAAAATCGAACTTCACCAGCCCCGCCGCCTCGACATATTTCATGTCGAACTGGGTGACCGGCATGTCCGATCGCGGATCGCGGTAGAGCGGGACCAGTTCGTCGAGCGGACGATCGCCGATGACCACGCCCGCGGCATGGGTCGAGCTGTGGCGCGGCAGCCCCTCGAGCTTCATCGCCAGGTCGAGCAAGCGCCGCACCCCGGCGTCGTTTTTATACTCGGCCGCCATCTCGCTGACGCCGTTCAGCGCGCGGTCGAGCGTCCATGGATCGGTGGGGTGGTTGGGGACCAGCTTGGCGAGGCGGTCGACCTGGCCATAGCTCATTTGCAGCACGCGCCCGGTATCCTTGAGCACGGCGCGCGCCTTCAAGCGCCCGAAAGTGATGATCTGCGCCACCCGGTCGCGGCCATATTTGGACTGGACATAGGTGATCACCTTGTCGCGGTGAGTTTCGCAGAAATCGATATCGAAATCGGGCATCGACACGCGTTCGGGGTTGAGGAAGCGTTCGAACAACAGGTTGAGTTCGATCGGGTCGAGATCGGTGATGGTCAGCGACCAAGCGACCGCCGAGCCCGCGCCCGACCCGCGCCCCGGGCCAACCGGAATGTCGTTGGTCTTGGCCCATTTGATGAAGTCGGCGACGATCAGGAAGTAGCCTGCAAACCCCATCCGCGTGATGACGTCGAGTTCGAAATCGAGGCGGTCACGGTAGGTTGCCTTGTCGGCGTCGGCGCGCGCCGCGATCCGAACTTCAAGCCCAGCATGCGCCTCACGCCGCAATGTCTCATCCTCGTCGTCGCTCAGCCGCGGCAGGATCGGTTTGCGATTGGGCGCGGCGATGGCGCAGCGTTGCGCGACGACGGCGGTATTGGCGATCGCCTCGGGCAAGTCGGCGAACAACGCCTCGATGTCCGCGCCCGGCTTGAGCCACGCCTCGGGAGAACTGGCCGGGCGATCGGCATTTTCGACATAGGTCGAATTGGCGATGCACAGCATGATGTCATGCGCGGCGTGGAACGACGGCTCGTCATAATGCGCGGGGTTGGTCGCGACGATCGGCAGGTCGATGGCGTAAGCGAGATCGATCAGCGCGGCCTCAGCGGCTTGCTCGATCGCGTCGCCGCGGCGCGACAGTTCGATGTACAGCCGCCCCGGGAACAAGGCAACGAGGCGGTCGGCATAGGCCCGCGCCTTGTCGTTCTGGCCATCGGCGAACAAGCGGGCGAGCGCTCCCTCCCCGCCCGCGCTGAGCGCGATCAGTCCGTCGGTGCTGCCGCCCAGCGCGTCGAACGCGACATGCGGCTCCTCGGTGATCGGGCGGTCGAGATGCGCCTGGCTGACGAGCTTGCACAAATTGGCATAGCCGGCCTCGTCCTGGGCGAGCAGCACCAGCCAGTCGAGCTTGCCCTTGGGCCCGATATCCGCCGGTCGCGACACGCCGAGCATCGCACCGATGATCGGCTGCACGCCTTCCTTCGAACAAGCTTCGCTGAACGGCATGGCGGCATACAGCCCGTTGCGATCGACCAGTGCCGCGGCCGGGAAACCGAGGCGCGCCGCATGCTTGGCGATTGCCTTAGGCTCGATCGCCCCTTCGAGCATCGTGAAGCAGGAAAAGACGCGCAATGGGACATAGGGACCGGACATCGCGCCATTATGACAGGTGCGCGCGAAACCGCCACCGAGCGCGGCGACTTATCCCCCGAAATTATGTCCGCCCTAGCGGATCGTGCCGTCGGCGATGTCGCGGATCTCGCGCATCCGCCCGCGATAGGTTTGCGCGATGCAGGCGCTCGACGGGCATTGGTCGCGATAGCCGAGGAAGCGGCGGCCGGTCGATCGAAGCAACTCGCGGGTGTGCGGAGCGGCATCGCGCAACGCGTCGCTATATTCCGCCGCCATCTGGCGGTCGAGCGCGGCCAGCCCGGTGTCGCTGCATACCGCAATCTCTCCGCGGCTGCGCGCGCCGACGCAACTGAAGCTCGGGCGGGAGGTGACGGTCGGCGCGGGCGGCGGGGTTGGCGCTGGCGGGGGAGTCGGCGCGCGACTGGATGGCGGCGGCCCGGTCTGCGGTAGTTGGGGCACCAGGACGGGCGGGGGCAACTGCGTCGCTGGCGGCGCTGGCAGCGACACGGCTTGCTCGTCCGCCGCCCGGGCGATCGTCGCCAGCGGAGTGATGATCGAATCGGCATTGGTCAGGGTGAGCACCCGGCCGTTGCCGTCGGCCGACGGCTGCAGCGCATAGCCGATATCGCCGGTCAGCGTCCGCCGGCCGCCGACCACCGCCACGCCCGGCGGCAGGTCGAGCGTCAGAGAGCCCGAGCAGCTGACCGCCCGGGTCCGCTCGTCGGCAGTGTCGAGCAATGGCCGGTCGACCCGCACCACGGAATAACCGCCCAGTTTGTCGAACGCCGCCTGGTCGGTACCGCGCAAGGCGGCGGCGCGACGGAACAGTTCGCGCTTGATGAGGTCATACGTCGCCTGCGACCCGCAGCTTTTCTCGGGGTCGTCGGCCTTGGTCGGGGCGATGGCGTTGCCGTCGGGCAATTTGTCCGGATTGGCCCGCCGCGTCCCCGCAAACGTCCAGACCGCGAATGCCGCGACGATGATTGCGGCGAGGATGATCGCGATCTGCAACGGCGTAATCCTCCGCGAGGGCTGCCCGTTGCGCGGATCGGGATACCGCTCGTCGATCACTCCAGCACCCCTTCGTGCAGCCGCAGCACGCGGTCCATCTTGGCCGCGATACGTTCGTTGTGGGTTGCAACCAATGCGGCGCTGCCTTCGCTCCGTACCAATGACAAAAATTCCGCGAAGACGATGTCGGCGGTATGCTCGTCGAGGTTGCCGGTCGGCTCGTCGGCGAGCACCAAGGGCGGGCGATTGGCGAGCGCGCGGGCGACTGCGACGCGCTGCTGCTCGCCGCCCGACAGCTTGGCCGGGCGATGGTCGAGCCGCTCGCCGAGGCCGAGGCTGGTCAGCAGGTCGCGCGCCCGGGTGCGGGCGATGTCGGGCTCGGTACCGAAGATGAGCTGCGGGAGGAGGACATTCTCGAGCGCGTCGAAATCGGGCAGCAGATGATGGAATTGGTAGACGAAGCCAAGCATGTCGCGGCGCAAGTCGGTGCGCGCGTCATTGTCGAGGCTCGCGGCTTCCTTGCCGCCGATGCGGATCGATCCGTCGAACCCGCCTTCGAGCAGCCCGACCGCCTGAAGCAAGGTCGACTTGCCGGAGCCCGATGGGCCGAGCAAAGCGACAATCTCCCCCGGGCGGACCGCCAGGTTGATCCCGCGCAGCACGTCGATCGTGACGTCGCCCTGGGTGAAGCTGCGGCGCAGGTCGGTCGTCTGGAGGACGGGCGTCGCGGCGTCGCGGAGCCCATTCGAAAGCGCCTCACTCATAGCGAAGCACCTGTACCGGGTCGGTCGATGCGGCTTTCCACGCCGGGTAAATGGTCGCCAGGAACGACATCACCAGCGCCATCACCACCAGCACGGCGACTTCGACCGGGTCGGTCTTGGCCGGAAGCTCGCTGAGGAACCGCACCGATGGGTCCCACAAATTCTGGCCGGTGATGAACTGGAAGGCGTTGACGATCCCCTGGCGGAAAAACAGGAAGATTGCGCCGATGATCAGGCCGAGCACGATCCCCAGGCTGCCGATCGTCAGTCCGACCGTCATGAACACCTTCATCAACCCCTGCCGGCTCGCGCCCATGGTGCGCAGGATGGCGATGTCGCGGGTCTTGGCGCGGACCAGCATGATCAGCGATGAGAGGATGTTGAATGCGGCGACGAGGATGATCAGCGACAGCACCACGAACATCGCCACCCGCTCGACCTCCAACGCCTCGAACAAGGCCGAATTCATCTGCTTCCAGTCGATGATCGCGCCCTTGCCCTGGACCATCGGGCGGAGCGGCTCGAGGATGGATTCGACCTTGTCGGCATCGGTTGTCTGGACTTCGATAACGCCGACATTGTCGTCCATCATCAGCAACGTCTGTGCGTCCTGCATCGGCATGACCACGAACGCCTTGTCGAAGTCATAGACGCCGACTTCGAACACCGCGCCGACGGTGTAGCTGACGATCCGCGGCACGGTTCCGATCGGGGTCGAGCGTCCTTCGGGGCTGATCAGCGCAATCTCGCTACCCGGATAAGCGCCAAGCATCTGCGCCAGCTCCGACCCGATGGCGACCTTGCCGCTGCCCGCGGTGATCGACCGCATGTCGCCCGCCTTGACGTTCTGGTTCATCACCTTGTTGGCGCGGATATCCTCGACCCGCATACCGCGCACCAGCACGCCTTCGACACGGCCATTGGCGGAGGCCATCAGCGGTTGGATGATCAGCGGCAAGGCCGAGGTCACGCCCGGCGTCTTCTGCGCAGCGACCGCAATCGTCTGCCAGTCGGCCAGGCGCCCGTCATAGCCCTGGATCATGGCATGGCCATTGAGCCCCGCCGTCTTGTCGAACAATTCGGCGCGAAAGCCGTTCATCACGCTCATCACGATGATCAGCGCTGCAACCCCGAGCGCGACCGCACCAAGACTGATCCCGGCGACCAACAGGATGAACCCCTCACCCTGCCCCGGGAGCAGGTAGCGCTTGGCGATCATTCGTTCGTGGCGGGAGAGGATCAAGCGGTCAGCCTTGCCAGCGCGTCGTCGATCGACAGCTCCTGCTTCTCGCCGGTGCGGCGGTGCTTGAGCTCGACCATGCCGTTGGCGAGGCCGCGGGGGCCGAGGACGAGCTGCCACGGCAGGCCGATCAGGTCCATCGAGCCGAGCTTCACCCCGCCGCGCTCGTCGCGGTCGTCGTACAGTACCTCGACGCCGGCGGCCCGGAGGCGCGCGTAAATATCGTCAGCGGCAGCGACCGTCGCCGCATCGTCGCCGCGCATTGTCACCAGGCCGACTTTCCATGGCGCGACCGCATCGGGCCAGACGATCCCGTTATCGTCGTGGCTGGCCTCGATGATCGCGCCGACCAGCCGCGACACGCCGATCCCGTAGCTGCCCATTTCGGGGGTCACCATCGATCCATCGGGACCGGAGACCTTGAGACCCATGCTCTCCGAATATTTGGTGCCGAAGTAGAAAATATGCCCAACTTCGATCCCGCGGCCGGTGCGGCGGCGGTCGTCGGCCACCTTTGCCCAGCGATCTTCATTATGAGTTTCGTCAGTAGCAGAATAGGTTGCACTGACTTGCTCGAACAATTTCTCAAGTCCTGCAGCGTCATCATAGCCGAGCCCCGACTGCGCCCAATCAAACTCGTCGAACGCCGCATCGTAAAATACTTCGCTTTCGCCGGTCGGGGCGAGGACGATGAATTCGTGGCTCAAGTCGCCACCGATCGGCCCAGACGCGGCCTTCATCGGCACCGCCTGGATGCCGAGCCGCTGGAAGGTCCGCAGATAGGCCAGCAACTGGGTATAATAGCTGTTGCGCGCACCGGCCTCGTCGAGGTCGAAGCTATACGCATCCTTCATCAAAAACTCGCGTCCGCGCATCACGCCGAAGCGCGGGCGGACTTCGTCACGGAACTTCCACTGGATGTGATAGAGCGTGCGCGGCAGGTCGCGGTAACTGCGCGCCTCGCCGGCGAAGATGCTGGTGATCATTTCCTCGTTGGTCGGCCCGTACAGCATCTCGCGGTCGTGCCGGTCGGTGATCCGCAGCATTTCGGGCCCGTAGGCGTCGTAACGCCCCGATTGCTTCCACAAATCGGCCGATTGCAATGTCGGCATCAGCATTTCAATCGCGCCGGTCTTGTCCTGCTCCTCGCGCACGATCTGCTCGATCTTGTTGAGCACGCGCAGCCCAATCGGCAGCCAGGCGTAAATTCCCGCCGCGGTCTGGCGCACCAGCCCCGCGCGGAGCATCAGCTTGTGACTGACGATCTCGGCCGCGGCCGGGCTTTCTTTCATCACGGGCAGGAAAGATCGGGACAGGCGCAAGGCGGGACTTTCTGCGGCAGGGAATGGGCCGCGTCTCTCTAGTCAGCGCACCTCCAATCGGCAACCGCCGAGCGCGCGCATCGCCGGCGCCGCTGCGTTGCTCCGTCGCCACACCCGATCCCCAAACGCGCCGAACGGAGCGTTTCGGCGTGACAAGCCGCTTTGGACGGTCGTAGCCAGAGGTTCTCGGATTGAGCCTCAGGGACTCAAGTTCGGGGAGGATGCCGCCCCATAAGCGGCGCTTCAGACGTCCAAGGGGGCTGACGAGCGATCGTCATGCAAGGGCGCCCGGGCTGGCAACGGCCCGGGCGCTTCGCATTTCAGCATGTTTGGCCGGCCTAGTTCGAGCGCACGCCCTCGAGTTCCTGCCCGCCCTGGAACAAGGTAATCGACCCGGCCTTGCCGTCTTTCACGTTGAAGCGGATCTTGGCGGGTACCCCGACGATTTCGAACTCGGTCGCGCTGATCGCCTTCATCGCCAGTGTTGGTTGCGCGGCGAGCTTGACCGTCAGTCCCTCGCCCTCATGCTTGATCACGAACGTTCCGGCGATCGAAGTATAGTCGCCCGCGTACACATCGAGCGTCGCCGGTGGCACCGCTACTTGTGGCGCTTCTGTCGGGACCGGTCCGGTGCGCACGCCTATCGCTCCTTGCGGGCTGCCGTTGCGGTGGAAGCCGATCTGCCTGCCCTTGGCACCGCTTACCTCGAAATACGTCAAATCGTCGGGGCCGTAGAAGAATCGATTTCCACCGGCGGCAAATGCTTCTTTTTCTCCGCCACCGGTGCGTTTGGTGAACAGCTTGCCGCCACGCGCGAAGAAGGTCCGTTCGGTATCGTCGAACTTATACACCCCGAGCATCGGCTCGACCGCCTTCATGTCGACCGCCGTCTTGGTCAGCGTCGGGAACGGATCGCCGATCGCAACCGCCGCCAGCCGCTGGGCAAGCGTGCCGGGCTGGGTCTTGGGCGAATCGCTATTGGCGAACACCGCGACGAACAGTTTCTGCTTCGGCAAATAAATGCTGTCGGTGGAAAATCCGAAGATCCCGCCATTGTGGCCGATCGCCTGGTGCCCCCGAACATCTTCCAGTTCGAGCCCGAAACCATAAGGCGCGGTCTTGCCGTCGCTGGTCTTGGTCGGGGTGATCATCGCCTGGTAAGTGGCAGCGTTGACGACCTTGCCATTGTGCAGCGCATCGGCCCAGGTCGCGAGATCCTCGGCATCGCCGACCAGCGCGCCCGCCGCGCCCGGAACGCTCATGTGGATGATCATCGCCGGCACTGCCGTGCCGTCCTTGTCGGTATAGCCTTTGACCATGGTCGGGATCGACGCCTCGCCCACGCCGCTCCTGATCGAGGTCAAGTGAAGCGGGCGAGTGATCGCGTCCGTCACTGCGTCGTCCCACGGCTTGCCAGTCACTTTCTCGATGATCGCACCGACCAGGATGTAGCCGCTATTGTCATACGCCCAATGCTCGCCCGGCTTGAACGCTGCAGGCTTGTCCTTGAACACATCCACCAGCTGCGGCGTAGTGTAAGCTTTGGCGGTATTGGCCTCGACCATCCACCCCGGAATCGCGGTATAATCGGCGATCCCCGATGTGTGGTTGAGCAATTGCCGGACGGTCACCGACGCGCCCGGTGCCGGATAATCGGCGATGAATTTCGACAATGGATCGTCGAGCGAAAGCTTTCCTTGCTCGATCAGCTTGAGCAAGGTCGCGGCGGCGAATTGCTTGGTGATCGACCCCAGGCGGAAGCTGTCGCCTGGCTTGATCGCGCGCCCGGCGCCAATGTCCGCCATCCCCCGCCCCGCAGCGTAGACCGTCTTGCCATTCTCGGTGACGATCACCGCCGCGCCGGGGCCATTGGCGGCGTAAGCATTGGCGAGCAACTGGTCGGCCTTGGCCTTGAACCCGGGCGGAACCGCCGACGCAGCAGTCGAGGCAAGCAACAAGCCAATCGCAAACGCCGAACGCATCATAATCAAATCCCTCAATGAATCACACTGTGTTACTCGGCCAACACAGCTAATGTCAACGCGGCGCCGTCACCATCAGTCGCAGCTTGCGCGTTTCGAAATCGATCGACACCTTGTCGAAGCTCCGCAGCCCATTCATGCCGAGCAGGATCGCCGGCGATCGATCGAAGTCGAGCTGGTGAAAGGTATGCGCATCGGCGAAGACCAGGGCGAGGTTGGTGATCGTTGCCCGCCCGATCTCTAGCTCGCGCACCATCGCCAGCTCACCGCGCAGGCTCGCGCCCGTGACCGACAGCAATTCAACCGGCCCAATCACCTCAAGCCGCCCGTGCCGTTCGAGCGCCCGCCTGAGCGCGGCATTGCCGATCGAATATTGCGACCCGGTGTCGACCACCACGCTAACATGCTTGCCGTCTGCCACCGCGTCGGTGACCACCAGCCGCCCTTCGCGTCGCTGGGCCCGCACGATGATCACATCCTCCCCGCTGAGCTCGTCGCGGCCGCGCGACGTCGTCATCGACAAGGTGCGAGCCGAAAAGTCGAACAGCAGCCGCTGGGCGCGCAGCGAATCAATCCCAAGGATCCCGTCGGCCCCGATATCCGCCGCGGCAAGCAGCGGTGCCTCGATCCGCTGTACAGACGTCCGGCCAAGCGTTAAATCGTCGATCACCGCCATTGCGACATGGCTCTCGCCGGTTGCGCTGTGCAGCAACGCGCGCGGCCCCATCACGAGTCCGAGCTTGCCCGCCAATTCGCTCGAAATCGCCGTTCGGTCGGCCCCGGTGTCGACGAGAAACAGGAACGGCCCCTGCCCGCCGAGCCGCACCGGCACGGTCATCCGATCGAATGAATCGGCGGCAAGCGCGATGTTGTCGGGTGGGTTGCCGTCGGCTGGCTGAGGCGTTGCAACGCTTTCGTACCGGGTGACCGTCGCTGGCACCGGGTCGGTGAGCATTGCAAGGGCCATCAGCAGGCTGATCATCGACGGCAGGATATGCCCGGGCGCGCCACTCGGCAATCGAGTCCGATCTGGTTGCGCTCATCCTCGCCGAACATCGATCGATCTTCGACGACGCGCTTGCCTGGGCGGAAAGGACGCTCGGCCCGCAGCGGATGGTCGCCGCCTGATGATTCTCGAAAAATGGTAGCGGAGGAGGGACTTGAACCCCCGACACGCGGATTATGATTCCGCTGCTCTAACCAGCTGAGCTACTCCGCCCCAAGGGGACGCGGGCGAGCCTATAGGCGGCGACCCGATAAGCGTCAATCGACCGGGAACCTGTGCCCGTCGGCAAGGGTTAGGGGACAAACCAACCGGAGACTAAGACCATGGAGCCCGCGACCCCGATCGAAATGCTGTGCCGGATCGTGCTTCGCGCCCGCGAATATGAAGCCCAGACCCCGACCGACTATGACGGCGGCGAAGCGCCCGAGAATGTCGATGGCGAAGATGGCGAGGCGCTGTCGGTGCTCGACGATTCGATCAACACCGCGGTCGAGGAGGAATTGAACGCGGTGTTCGAGGACTTGGCCGATGACCAGCTCGCCGAAGTGCTCGCGTTTTGCTGGGTTGGCGCGGGCACCTACGACGTCAGCGAATGGAACGAAGCGCTTGAGGAAGCCGGCGAGGAAAAGAATATCCCCGGCGAGCTAATGGACATGCCGATGCTGGCGTCGGTGCTCGAATCGGGAATGGCGGCGTTCGACCTCAGCTGCGACGGGATCGGCGACCTTACCTAGCCGCGGAACGGCCAGCGACCGATCGCCTCCCACGGGCCGCCGAGGTAACGGTAAAGCGCGAGCCCGTGGATCGCGAGCGGTCGCGGCTCGAAGTCGCGGGTCAGGCGATCGAACAGCGCTCTCGCCTGAGCGGCGGGCACCTTGTTCTGGATCGTCACGTGCGGCCGCCAGCCCTGCCCGTCCTGCGCGGTCAGCGATCCGGCGAAATGCTCGGCAATCTGGTTGCGTAGCGCCTCCAGCGCGTCGCTTTGAACGCGATACGCGACGCCGCCGCCCAAATTCATCAGCCCGGAAATCGACGCCGGAGGTCGCGAAGCTTGGGCGAGCATCTTCAGCTGTCCGCTCACTTCCTGCTCGAGCGAGGGCGGCAATGCGTGGAACATCGTCAAATGCGCGGCCAGCTGGTTGCGATCGGGTGGGAAATGCGCGCGCCGCTGCCCGTCGAGCCACGCGAAATCCGCCGCCCCAAGTTCGGCAGTAATGATCAGCGCCCCGGCCACTTGTCCTTCTCGAGGATATCGAGTTGCTCGAACCCCTGTCGATCGATCGCGACCTCAATCTTTTCGCCATCGGCTTCGGCCTCGCTCCAGTCGAGCCGCCGCAACCGTTCCCCGAGCCCGCCGACGCCGCCCTCGGCGACGACCAGATAGGCGATCCGACCGCTCGATCGGCCAGCCATGGCATCCACGCAGTTGCCGAAGTGCTCACCGCCGCGCCCGATCACGGCAGCACTGGTCACCGACGACAAGGGAAACAGGTTTTCCCCTTGCCTTGCCTCGCTTGATTGCGCCGCATGCTGCCCGCCATCCTCGAATTTTGCCTGCCGCCCGAGCCAGCGCCAGATACCGAACAGGTTCAAGGCAGTGAGCACGACATTCTGCCATAACAAGGCCGGATTGCCGCTCGCCACGCCAAGCCCGATCCACGCCAGCGACCCGATTGTGAACACGATGAACCCCGCGCCGGTGATCTTCGCGCCGAGGTTGGAGGCGGTCATCAAGGCGGCGACAATCGTTGCCGCGGGCGCTGCCCAGGTGAGAATATCTTCCATTCGTCGCTAACCTGCAAAAGCCCGCAAGGTTGCCTAAATCTCGACCTGGCTGCCAAGTTCGACCACGCGGTTGGTCGGCAGCTTGAAGAATTCCATTGCGCTTTCGGCGTTACGTAGCATCCAGGCGAACAATTTCTCGCGCCAGATCGCCATCCCCGGCCGCGCACTGGCGAGCAAGGTCTGGCGGGCGAGGAAGAAGCTGGTGTCCATCATCCGGCATTGCGGCCCGCAACCGGTCAGATCGGCCAATTCGCCGGGCACGTTGACCTCCTCCATGAAGCCATAGCGAAGCACCACGCGATAGAATCCAGCGCCATAATCCTGCGTATGCGATCTCTTCTCGACCGGCACGTAAGGCACATCCTCGATCTTGCAGGTCAGCAGGATCACCCGCTCGTGGAGCACCTTGTTGTGCTTCAAGTTATGCAGCAGCGCATGCGGCACGCCGTTGGGCGAACTGGTCATGAACACCGCTGTCCCCGGCACTCGAAGCGCGCTGGTAGAGGCGGACTTGATGAAGACCTCGATCGGTAGCGACGCCTCGTTCATCCGGTCGATCATCAGCTTGCGGCCCTTGGCCCAGGTGGTCAGCAAGGTGAAGGCGATCGCGCCGATCAGCAGCGGGAACCAGCCGCCGTCGGGCACTTTGACCAGGTTCGCGCCAAGATAAAGGACGTCGAACGTGCCGAAAATGACCAGCAGTGGGATCGCCTTCCACTTCGGCCAATTCCATAGTGAGAATAGCACCACCGCCAGCAGCACCGTATCGATCGCCATCGCCCCAGTGACCGCTATGCCGTAGGCCGCCGCAAGGTTGGATGATGATCCGAACATCACCACCAGCAAGATGACCATGACCATCAGTGCCCAATTGATCACTGGTATATAGATTTGTCCGGCCGCTTTCTCACTGGTGTGGGCAATCCGCAGGCGCGGGATGAAACCGAGCTGGATCGCCTGCTGGGTGACCGAAAAGGCGCCCGAGATGACCGCCTGGCTAGCGATTATCGTGGCCGCGGTGGCGAGTAGGACCAAGGGCAGTCGGAACTGCTCGGGAGCCAGGAAGAAGAATGGGTTCTTGACCGTCTCCAGTGCCTCTGTTGGCGCTAGAGACAGCAGCATCGCACCCTGGCCCATATAATTGAGCAGCAATGCCGGCATCACGAAAAACAGCCAGCTGAACTTGATCGGCCGACGTCCGAAATGGCCCATGTCGGCATACAGCGCCTCGGCGCCGGTGATCGCCAGCACGACCGACCCCATCGCCAGAAAGGCTCGAAGCGGCTCGATCGCGAAGAACTGGAGCGCTTTGAGCGGATTGATCATGGCCAGTATGACCTGGGGATGATCTAGAATGTGAACGACGCCAAGAAACGAGATTACTGCAAAATACAACAGCATTACCGGGCCGAACATCAGTCCGACCTTGGCCGTCCCGCGTGACTGGATTGCGAACACCCCAAACAGGATCGCGATCGCGATCGGAATGACATAGGATTGGAAATTGGGGCTTACGGTGTTTAATCCCTCGACCGCCGACAGCACTGACATTGCCGGAGTGATCATCGAATCGCCGTAGAACAAGGCGCAGGCGAATACCCCGAGCATGACGATCCCGGTGTTCCAGCGCTTCTTGTTGGTGGTCGAACGGTTGATCAGCGCGAGCAAAGCCAGGCTGCCGCCCTCGCCCTTGTTGTCGGCGCGCATAATGATCATGACATATTTCAACGTCACGATGATCATCATCGACCAGAAGATCAGGCTCAGCACGCCGTAGATGTGAAGCGAATCCGGAACCAGTTTGTGATGCCCGGCAAAGGTTTCGCGGAAGGCGTAGATCGGCGATGTGCCGATATCGCCGAACACGATCCCGATGGCGCCGACCATCAGCTTGCCCAGCGGGCCGTGCGAATGGCCTTCAGCTAAATCTATCGGGGCGTCATGATCGGCGCCCCCGGTCGCGGTAATGTTCATTGCCTACCCATGCCACACCGCAAGGCGCGGCGGTTCGCTCTAGCAAAGCCAAAAAGGCGCTGCAATTGCGCAAAGCGACGTCTATAGGCCCGCTCATCCCATCTCAGGAGCGATCACAACATGCGCGTCGGTGTGCCCAAGGAAATCAAGAACCACGAATATCGGGTCGGCATGACCCCCGCCTCGGTGGCCGAACTGGTTGCATCGGGCCATGAAGTATTCGTCGAGACGATGGCCGGAATGGGCATCGATTTCGCCGACGCCGCCTACGAAAAGGTCGGCGCGACGATCCTTCCGACCGCCGCCGCCGTGTTTAAGAACAGCGACATGATCGTCAAGGTCAAGGAGCCGCAGCCGATCGAGATCGCAATGCTCGAGTCGCGGCACCTGCTGTTCACCTATCTTCACCTCGCCGCCGACAAGCCGCAGGCCGAAGGACTGATGAAATCGGGCGCGACCTGCATCGCATATGAGACGGTGACGAGCCGTTCGGGCGCGTTGCCGTTGCTCAAGCCGATGAGCGAAGTCGCCGGTCGGATGTCGATCCAGGTCGGCGCGCATTACCTCGAAAAGGAACAAGGTGGGCGCGGCGTGTTACTCGGCGGCGTTCCGGGGGTGGCCCCGGCCAAGGTCGCCATCCTCGGCGGCGGAGTCGCGGGCATCAACGCCGCGCAAATGGCCACCGGCCAGCGCGCCGACGTCACCATCTACGACATCAACAACGACCGTCTGGCCGAGCTCGACATGCATTTCGGATCGACCATCAAGACCGCCTTCGCGTCCAAGGCGACGATCGCCCAGGCGGTCAAGGAAGCCGAGTTGGTGATTGGCGCAGTGCTCGTTCCCGGCGCCGCCGCGCCCAAGCTCGTCACCCGCGCAATGCTCAAGACGATGAAGCGCGGATCGGTGCTGGTCGACATTGCGATCGACCAGGGCGGCTGTTTCGAAACCAGTCGCGCCACGACCCATGACGATCCGGTCTACACGATCGACGGCGTGATCCATTATTGCGTCGCCAACATGCCCGGCGCGGTTGCCCGGACCAGTGCGTTCGCGCTCAATAACGCGACCCTGCCGTTCATTCTCAAGCTCGCCAATCTCGGCGCCGATGCGGCGATGGCGGAAGACCCGCATCTCGCCAACGGGCTCAACGTCTCGGGCGGCAAGATTCGCAACGAGCCGGTGGCCGAGGCGCTCGAACTGGAGTTTGTCCCCGCCTAGCGCGCAGTGGCGTTGGCGATGCCGTCCTCGACGATCGGCCGCCAGCTGGCATTGGCCGGGGCGTTGGCGCGTATTGCGCGCCATTGTTTCAATGCGCCCTCGGTGTCACCCGACTGCAGCATCGCGCGGCCGAGGAAATAGCCCGGCGCCGCGCTGGTCGGGGCAAGCGCGGCCGATCGCGCATAAGCGAGCCGCGCCGCCGGGGTGAGCCGACCGGCATGATCGACCAGCGCATTGCCGAACGCGAGCCACAACGCATAGTCGCGCCGATGAGCCCGCACCGCCGATTGCAACAGTCCCGCTGCTTCCTCGGTCTTGCCGCGCGACGCAAAACTGTCGGCGATGATCATCCAGTGGTTCGACGGGTTGAACGCGCCGAGGAAGGCGTTGCGCTGGGTAACGAGCAAGACGGGCACGCGGCGGTTGGCGGTAGCGGGGATCAACCCTGTGCGATGTTGGAATGCGTAACCCGACGCACCCACCAACAATGCGAGCGCCGTCACCAGCAGCAACCGTCCGCGTAGTCCGGCGACGAACGCAACGCTCATCGCGAGCGACACCAATAGCAAAATAATGATGGCCGCCGTCATTGGTACCGCCCGCGCGGTGGCGGCCGACGTCGCCACTGCCGGAGCAGCTGGCCGATCAGCGCCACCAGCCCACCCACTGCAACCAGCGCCGCTCCAAGCCAGACCAGGGGAAGGAATGGCTGCCACTGCAGATGGAACTGCCGGGTGTCGTTCGATGCGTCGAGGGTGGCCGAGAGCCGCCCGTCCCAAAAAGTCGCGATGGCGCTTTGACTGACCTCCGACCAAGGCGCGATCATCGTCCGCCACTGTGGCCTAAGCAGGCTCACCCCGCTCCCGCGCGTTGCTCGAAGCTCGGTCTCGATCGCGGTGAAATTGGGCCCGGCCACCGGATCGATCGTGGCGAATTCGACCAGCCACGGCCCGACGTGGAATCGATCACCCGGCTTCGCGATTGCCACCGTCTGTTGTGGAAACGCCCGATCGCACGCCACCCCCAGCAGGAGCAGCGCGGCACCGGCGCACGCAAGCACGATGCCGACATTCGCGGTTGGCGCGCGGCGCGACCAACGTGATCGGCGGTGCATCGCGTACAGCGCCAACACGAACAAAGTTGCCGCCAAAACCAACGGGGTACCGGGCGTATCTCCGATCACCGCGAATGCCGCTACCGCCGCCATCACGGCCTGCGCCACCGCCACCGGCTTTGCGCCTGAGGCCAGTTGCACCAGCGCCAGCGCCGCTGCCAGCCACAGCGCCGCCAGCCCGCTCTCGGCGATCATTCCTTGAGCGTCTTGGCGACGGCGTGCTCGGCCGCCTGGTTCCCCATTTGCGGCGGCATGTAGCGTTCGTCATGCTTCGCCAGAATGGTGTCGGCAATGAAGCGACCGCGCTCCATCCGCCCCTCCGCAACGACCCCCGATCCCTCGCGGAACAGGTCGGGCAAGATGCCGACATAGGAAACCGCTGCAGTGTCCGTTCCGTCGGTCACATTGAACGTCACCGTTGTCCCGCCAACATGCTTGAGCGATCCCTTGACCACCATTCCGCCAAGCCGGATCGCCTCGCCGTCCTTTGCCTTGCCCGCCGCAAGGTCGGTCGGGGTGCGGAAATAGGCCGCTTTGTCGGCCAGTCCCCACATCGCCAGCAACACCGCACCAAGCACCGCGACGATCGCCAGGCTGACCAGCACCAGTCGTTGATGCTTGGGCTTCATCGCCGCGTGACCTCATCGGCGAAGCGTTCCGCAGCAACCATCGATCGCCACGCCCACAAGGTGAGCAAGGCGCTGCCCCCGATAACGACCGCATAAGCAGCGATCACGAATGACCATTGGTTCATGCCGTCGCACTCCGCCGAAGCCGCGCCTCGCCGCGATTGCGGGCGAGCTCGGCGCGCATCCGCATCAGCACGATCCCGGAGAACAGCAAGGTAAAACCGATCAGGGTCAGCGGCAGCGGCCACAACAGCTCGGGCGCAATCTTCGACCCGCCGCCAAGACTGATCGACTGGCCCTGGTGGAGTGTCCGCCACCATAACACCGAATAATGGATGATCGGCAGGTTGATCGCTCCAATGAGGCCGAACAACGCCGCCATCCGCCCCTCTCCGCCGCGCTCCTTCTCGGCCGAAGCGAGTGCGATGTAGCCAAGGTAAAGGAAGAACAGGATCAGCATCGAGGTCAGTCGCCCATCCCATTCCCACCACGTGCCCCACGTCGGGCGACCCCAGATCGATCCCGTGGCGAGGCAGAATGCAGCGAAAGCAGCGCCGGCTGGGGCAATCGCGCGCCCTGCGACCGCTGCGAGCGGATGGCGCCAGACGAGTTGCGAGACGCTGGCCGCCGCAAGACCGCCCCAGCCCGCCATGCCAAGCCAGGCGGTCGGCACGTGAATGTAAAGAATGCGCACCGTCTCGCCCTGGAGGTAATCCGGCGGCGTGACGAACAGCCCCCCGATCACCCCCGCGGCGATCAGCAGGATTCCGGGCACCAACGTCCAGGCGGTGGCCGGGCGGGCGATCTTCAGGAAACGGGCGGGATTGGCGAAGACGTGCATGAGGTAATGCAGACTTAGCCAGTGATGACGGTGCTTGGCTAGCCGCGCCCGATCAGTTTTTGCGCCATCGCATCGGCGACCGCGGCGGGATCGCGACCGGTCGCCGCACTGTCGCTCCAGATCATCTCGAGCCGCCCGGGGATCGCGTCGATCCGCTCGCGCACCAGATCCATATCGCCATCGCGCAAATATTCGGTCGAAACGTTGATGATCCCGCCGGCGTTGATGACGTAATCTGGCGCATACAGGATTCCGCGATCCATCAGCCGCTGCCCGTCTTCGTCGGTTTTGAGTTGGTTGTTCGCGCCGCCCGCGACGATGGGGGCGTTCAAGGCCGCGATGCTCGCTTCATCGAGGATCGCGCCGAGTGCGTTCGGGCTGAACACATCGGCCTCGACCGACATGATCTCTGAAGGGTCAACGACCGTCGCATTGCACAATTTCGCAAGCGCCTGCGCGCGCGCTTCATCAACGTCGGCAATGGTCAGCCTGGCCCCCTCGGCGGCGGCATGGCGAGCAACCCCGCCAGCAACGCTCCCGGCGCCCTGTAGAGTGAGGTGGAGCCCGTCGAGCCTGTCCTTGCCGAGCGCGCGCTTGACCGCCGCCTTGATCCCCAGGAACACGCCGAGCGAGGTATGCGGCCCGGGGTCGCCGCCGACTCCGGTTTCGACCGGGAGCCCGGCAACGAACTTGGTCTGGCGGGCGATCTCGATCATGTCGCTGACGCTCATCCCGACATCTTCGGCGGTGACATAATTGCCGCCCAGCCGATCGATTGCGCGGCCGAAAGCGGCGAGCAGTTCGGGGCTTTTGCTGCGATCCGCATTGGCAAGCACCACCGCCTTGCCGCCACCGAGCGGCAACCCCGCCATCGCATTCTTGTAGCTCATGCCGCGTGACAGGCGCAGCGCGTCGGTCAAGGCGTCGGCATCGTCGGCATAATGCCAGAATCGCGACCCACCTGCGGCTGGCCCGAGATGGGTCGAATGCATCGCGATAATCGCGCGCAGGCCGGATGCTTCGTCGGTGACAAAATGCAGCGCTTCGTGCGCGTCGAAGTCGGGGTAACCCCAAGGTGTCGTCATGTGAGCCGTCGATTCCCGGTCGGAAAAGAAAATGGGGCGATCGACGGGGCTTGAACCCGCGACCCTCGGTACCACAAACCGATGCTCTAACCAACTGAGCTACGATCGCCGCAAGCGCCTTGGAGAAGGCGCGTCGGCTCCTTAAGAGGCGAGGCCGACGAAGGCAAGCGAGGCGGCCCAAATGAATGCGACGATTACCAAATTCGGTTATCCCGCGACGTTGCTCCGCGAGTATCGGCACTGGGTGCTGTTGCTTCGGCCGGCGCAGGTCACGGCGGGATCGATGATCCTCGCCGCCAAGAGCGACGCGACCGGCTATGGGGATTTGCCCCAAGCCGCCTTCACCGAGCAAGCAGCGGTCGTAGCCGAGGTCGAGCGCCTCCTCAGAGGCGCGATAAAATCAGACAAAATCAACTATTTAATGCTGATGATGGTCGATCCGCATGTTCACTTTCATATTTTTCCCCGCTATCAGGGCAATCGCTCCATTGCGGGGCTGGTGCTGACCGATCATGGCTGGCCCGGTCCTCCCGACCTAAAATCGGCAGTTGAGTTGAACTCGGTCGCCATTGGGCAGGCGGTCGAGCTGTTCCATTGACTTGGCCGTCGCGCGTCTCGTGTTGACCGAGATTTACAAAGCAGGGCATTTTGCTTGCGCATCGTTTGCGATGGGCGCACAGTTTGTTGGGGAGTGGAGCTTGAATTCGAGTCGAACTGCAAGGCGCGGACCGGCCTCCGGTGTGCCCCTCCGGGACACGCTAATCAGGACTGGCCTGGCCCCGGCGCTCGCCACCGCGCTCGATGAAATGCCGCATCGCGTGGTGCACATCGATCCGCGCCGCCCGTTCCGCGAGCCCGGCATGCCGCGCAACGAAACGATGTTCGTGACCAGCGGGCTGATCGCCAAGTTCAAGAATGATTCCAGCGGACGGCGACAGATTGTCGCACTGCGTTTTCCTGGCGAAGGCGTGCTGCCGCGCGAAGGCAATGCCAGCTACGGCGTCCAAGCCATCGTCAAAAGCGAGGTTCTCCTCGGCAAATCGGAGGATTTCGACAAAATCGTCGAGGATAATCCCGACTTGGCCAAATTCTTCTGGCGGCTGGTGCAACGCAACGAATCGATTGGCTACGAATGGCTGGTCAATACCGGCCGCCGCGATTCAACCGCGCGCGTGGCGCATCTGTTGTGCGAAACTGCTGCTCGCTACGGCCTCGACGTCGCCAGCGAGCCGCTGATGAACCCATTCACCCAGCAGCAGATCGCCGACATCACCGGCCAGACATCGGTCAACGTCAACCGCGTGTTCGCCGATCTCGAGCGCCAGGGGCTGATCAAGCGCGTCGGTCGCGAAATCCGCTTCCTCGACTGGCCAGAACTGCTGCGCGTCGCGAGCTTCCAGCCGGGTTACCTGGACTGATCGAACCGGATCAGCCGGCCAGTACGAAGCGAACCGGCGGCGATAGGTAGTAGCTTCTGACTGCCTGTCCTGACGAGTCGCGAGCGGGAACGAATTTGGCACGCTTGGACAATATTTTGCACGTCGCGACCTCGAACATCCGATCGCCCTCAAGCTCCTGCGCCTTGCACGACGCCACCGACCCGTTCGGCGCGACCTCCAGCAGCGCAATCACCTTCGCCTGTCGACCGGCGTCCATCATTGACGAGGGATAATCGCTCTCGTTGAACAACGTGCGCACGTCGCGTACCTCCTTCGGGGCCACTGACCAGGTCCGCACGATGTTCCAGCTTTTGAGAAGATCGTCGGAACAGGTTTCCAGCGCCTTGCGAGCCTTTGCCATCGCTGGCAGTGGAACGGTCAGGTCGAACTTGCCATTGGAAGACGCTCGGAACGCGCCGAACTTTTCGGCCTGATCCAGTTGCTCGGCCGGCATTGATGTCTGGATGACGCGCACGCCGCGTTCGGGAAGATCGGCCGACCACATGGTAAAGCCGTCGACCGGCGGGCCATCGCCAAAGTTGAAAATCATAGGACCGAACTGCTCTTTTTGCCGGGCGCCAAGCGGCGTAAGGATGAGCAGTTCGAAATAGGGCGACAAAGGCCGCGCACGGATAACGATCCCGGGCCGTCCAGCATCGGGCATCCGCACCAGCGCGCAAAACTTCTCGGCATATTCGACGACCCACGCCGGCTTTGGCTTCGGCGCCATATCCGCCGCGACTGCCGTGCCGGAAAGGATTCCTAGAACGACGAATGACAACAGGCCACGCATGCCAGAAGCCTGCCCCTTCATCGCGGTCTTGGCAATGTCCGCGAATGGCATGGTGGGCGCGGCAGGGATTGAACCTGCGACCCCACCCGTGTGAAGGGTGTGCTCTACCACTGAGCTACGCGCCCATGCCGACGGTACGACGGTGCCGATAGTCAAGCACTCCCGCACTGTCCAGCGCCTTGGCCAGCCTACTGAACAGCGTCCTTCAAAATCCGTCCGGGGCGGAACTTGGGCTGGCTGCTGGCCTTGATCTGCATCGGCTCGCCGGTCCGTGGATTGCGCCCGACCGACGCCTTGCGCCGGGTCACCGAGAAATTGCCAAACCCGACCAGCCGCACTTCATCGCCGCGCTTCAATGCCGAAGTAATCACTTCGAGCATGGTCTCGACGGCGCGCGACGAATCCGAACGGCTGAGCCCGGCGCGATCCGCCACCTGGCCGATGAGATCCTGCTTATTCATACAATACTCCCCTGACCCGCGCACAATCGCGGACTCGTCCAGAACGCTTTTAAGCCAAGGTTCGTTAGCGAAGTCAAAACCTAGTGACGAACCGCCGGACTTTCTGTCGATCCGGCGGGCGCAACCACAGGTTCGGCGGCATGCTCGTCGGCGTCGGTCCACTCGATCGGCTGGAACGGCGACGTTAGCGCCAGCGCGAGCACCTCGTCGACGTGCGCCACGGGATGGATTTCGAGGGCATCTTTCACCGCCTGCGGAATCTCGGCGAGGTCCTTCTCATTCTCCGCCGGGATTAGCACCGTCGTGATCCCGCCGCGCAATGCCGCGAGCAGTTTTTCCTTCAAGCCGCCGATCGGCAGTACCCGGCCGCGCAACGTCACCTCGCCGGTCATCGCGACATCGCGGCGGACTGGAATGCCGGTCAGGGTCGAGATCATCGCCGTGACCATGCCTACGCCAGCCGACGGGCCGTCCTTGGGCACCGCCCCTTCGGGCAGATGGACGTGGATGTCCTTGCGCGCGAAGATCGACGGCTTGATGCCATAGGCCGGCGCGCGCGCCTTGACGAAGCTCATCGCCGCCTGGATCGATTCCTGCATCACTTCGCCGAGCTTGCCGGTGGTCTTGACCAGCCCCTTGCCAGGGACGGTGACCGCCTCAATGGTCAGCAATTCACCGCCGACCTCGGTCCAGGCGAGTCCGGTGACTGCGCCGATCTGATCTTCCTCCTCGCCAACGCCATAGCGATAGCGAGTGACGCCAAGGTATTCGCCGACGTTCTCCGCGGTAAGCTCAACCGTCTCGGTCTTGGCCTCGAGGATCTTGCGGAGCGACTTGCGCGCCACCTTGGCCAGTTCGCGCTCGAGCGTGCGCACCCCGGCCTCGCGGGTGTAATGGCGCAGGATCGCGCGCAGCCCGTCATCGGCAAACACCAGTTCCTCGGCCTTCAGCCCATGCGCTTCCATCTGCTTCGGGATCAGGTGGCGGCGCGCGATCTCGACCTTCTCGTCCTCGGTGTACCCCTCGAGGCGGATGATCTCCATCCGGTCGAGCAACGGCTGCGGCATGTCGAGGCTGTTGGCGGTGGTGACGAACATCACATCGCTGAGGTCGTAATCGAGCTCGAGATAATGATCCTGGAAACGGTTGTTCTGCTCCGGGTCGAGCACTTCCAGCAACGCCGACGCGGGGTCGCCGCGGAAGTCGGTGCCAAGCTTGTCGATCTCGTCGAGCAGAAACAATGGATTGCTCGTCCCGGCCTTCTTGAGGTTGGTGATGATCTTGCCCGGCAGCGAACCGATATACGTCCGGCGGTGGCCGCGAATTTCTGCTTCATCACGCACACCGCCGAGTGATTGGCGCGCGAATTCGCGGCCCGTGGCGCGGGCGATCGAACGGCCGAGCGAGGTCTTGCCGACGCCCGGCGGGCCGACCAGGCACAGGATCGGGCCCTTGAGCCGGTTGGTGCGCGCCTGGACCGCGAGATATTCGACGATCCGGTCTTTGACCTTCTCCAGCCCGTAATGATCCTCGTCGAGGATCGCCTGGGCCACGGCGATGTCGCGCTTGAGGCGGCTCTTCTTGCCCCACGGCAGCCCGAGCAGCACATCGAGATAGTTGCGCGCGACGGTCGCCTCGGCGGACATTGGCGCCATGCCCTTGAGCTTCTTCAACTCGGCGGTGGCGCGGGTGCGGGCTTCCTTCGACAGTCGGGTCTTGCGGATCTTGGTGGCGAGCTCGGCGAGTTCGTCGCCGTCCTCGCCATCCTCATTGCCAAGCTCGCGCTGGATCGCCTTCAACTGCTCGTTGAGATAATATTCGCGCTGGGTCTTCTCCATCTGGCGCTTGACGCGGCTGCGGATCTTCTTCTCGACCTGGAGCACGCCAAGCTCGCCCTCCATGAAGGCGAATACCATTTCGAGCCGGCGCGACGGGTTGAGCTCGCCGAGCAAGGCTTGCTTGTCGGCTACCTTGATCGACAGGCTCGACGCGACTGCATCGGCGAGGATCGACGGATCCTCGATCTCGGCCAATTGCATCCCAATTTCGGCGGGAAGCCGCTTGTTGAGCTTGGCGTAATTATCGAACTGGTCGACCACCGAGCGCATCAGTGCCTGCGCTTCGGGCTCGGCGGCTTCTTCCTCGGCAACATCCTCGACACGCGCCGTCATATGACCGTCAGCCTCGACCAATTCGATCAGCTTCGCGCGGCGCACGCCCTCGACCAATACGCGGACAGTGCCATCCGGCAGTTTGAGCAATTGCATCGCGGTGGCGACCACGCCGAGGTCGTACAGCGAGTCGCGGTCGGGATCGTCCTCATTGGGATCGAGCTGGGCGACGAGGAACAATTGCTTGTCCTCGGCCATCGCCGCTTCGAGCGCGGCGACCGACTTGTCGCGGCCAACGAACAAGGGGACGATTCGATTGGGGAACACGACGATGTCGCGCAGCGGAAGGATCGGGAATGTCGAGGTCATAGAGCGTATATGGGAGGCCGTCAGGCCGAGCGCAACAACAGCAAGGCAGGGATCAGATTGTTGAGCGCATGGACGCTGGCAACGATCGCGAGCGCCTTGCCCCGCCCCTCCCCGCGCCATGTCACGTAGAGCGTCGAAAAGATCAGGAACGGCCACCAGATCACCAGCCCCCACGCTGGCGCGCTGAGCGAATGGGCGATACCCCAGCCAATCGAGCTCAGGATCACCATTTGCAGCGGCGGCAGGAACAGCAGCCCAAGTTCGATCACCGCCGCCATGATCAATGTCTCGAGCAAGGGTGAAATGATCACAATCGCAATGAATGCGATCATTCCCTCATTGGGCAGATCGGGCGAAGAAGCATTGGGCAACAGCCAGCCGGCCAGCACCGCCAGCCCGAGCGCCGGGATCGACGTCGTCAACCAGCCGACCAGTATCGACAGCAACGGCCGTCGCGAATGAAGCAGGATATTGAGCGGAAACGTGTTGGCCAGCGACGAATTCATCGCCGCTCATTTGGCCAGCCCATGACGCTTGGCAACCCCTAGCCGAAATCAGCGCGGTCGAAGCGCGCGAGTCGACGGACAAGCTCGAGACGCTCAACAGCGACTGGGCATCAATCGTCGGACCGACGGAAAAGAAGAAACGCGCCGCGAATTAGGCGGCCGCGTCTCCGCTCGCCGCGCTGGCCTTGTCCTTCTTGGCATAGACCCGCACCGGATCCTTCGACCCGGCGACAACATCCTTGTCGACATGGACTTCATCGACCCCGTCCATCGACGGCAGGTCGAACATCGTGTCGAGCAGGATACCCTCGAGGATCGAACGCAATCCGCGCGCACCGGTCTTGCGGTCGATCGCCTTGCGCGCGATGGCGCCGAGCGCGTCTTCGGAGAAAGCCAGTTCGACCTCCTCCATGTCGAACAATTTCTGATATTGCTTGATCAGCGCATTCTTCGGCTCGACCAATATCTTGACCAGGGCTTCCTCGTCGAGATCCTCGAGCGTGGCGATCACCGGCATACGGCCGATGAACTCGGGGATCAGCCCGAACTTCATCAGATCCTCCGGCTCGGTGTGCTTGAGCACTTGGCCGGTGCGCCGCTCGTCGGGAGCAGCAACATGCGCGCCGAAGCCAATCGACTTGCCCTGCAAGCGGTCGCCGATGATCTTTTCCAGACCCGAAAAAGCGCCGCCGCAAATGAACAGGATATTGGTCGTGTCGACCTGCAGGAATTCCTGCTGCGGATGCTTGCGGCCGCCTTGTGGCGGAACCGAGGCGGTGGTGCCTTCCATCAGCTTGAGCAATGCCTGCTGGACGCCCTCGCCGCTGACGTCGCGGGTGATCGAGGGATTGTCCGATTTGCGGCTGATCTTGTCGATTTCGTCGATGTAGACGATCCCACGCTGGGCCTTTTCGACATTATAATCCGACGCCTGGAGCAGTTTGAGGATGATGTTCTCGACATCCTCGCCGACATAGCCGGCCTCGGTCAGCGTGGTCGCATCGGCCATCGTGAACGGCACGTCAAGGATCCGAGCGAGCGTTTGCGCAAGCAGAGTCTTGCCGCAGCCCGTCGGGCCGATAAGCAGGATGTTGGACTTGGCCAGTTCGACTTCATTCCCGCTCTTCGAGCCGTGGTTCAAGCGCTTGTAGTGATTGTGAACTGCAACCGACAGCACGCGCTTGGCGCGGGGCTGGCCGATGACATAATCGTCGAGCACCTTGCAGATTTCGGCCGGAGTCGGAACGCCGTCACGAGTCTTGACCAGCGCAGATTTCGACTCCTCGCGGATGATATCGTTGCACAGCTCAACGCACTCGTCGCAGATGAACACCGTCGGCCCGGCGATCAGTTTCCTGACCTCGTGCTGCGACTTGCCGCAGAAGCTGCAGTACAGGGTGCTCTTGCCGTCGCCGCCACTAAGCTTCGTCATATCCGTCCTTATCTCGCGGAGCTGCGGCGCTCCGGGTGCGGTCCATGCTAGCCCGCTTTATTGCACAATCAAGCTGTTAGAGGCGTTAACGCGCCCGCCAAAGCCGCTCCAGTCCCGAATATGGGCAGGCCGCGCCGCCGGGGCAACCCCCCGAAGTGACGCGGATTCAATCCACAGGCCGCGGCCCCTGGCCCTCGCCGAAGCGATGGATCAACTCGCCAAGCTCGACCTCGTCGACCGCGGTCGCAGCCTCGGGAGCCGTGAACCAGCGGCGTTTGCGCTGGTGCTGCTCGATCCAGGTGGGCAGTTCCTCGGCCACCGCTAGTGGGAATAATTCAACTTCGGCAACTACCGACCCACCGCCACGCAGCAACTTGGTGTAATGAAAGCTGCCGATCGATATTGGCGAAACGGTGCCGCGTACGCCGGCTTCCTCCTCGGCCTCGATCGCCGCCGCCTCATACAATGCCTTGCCGAGCATGAGATTGCCCTTGGGCACGACCCACCGCCCGGTCTGGCGCGAGGTGATCAGCAAGACCGCCATGTCGGCCCCCGACCCGCGATAAGGAAGAGTGCCGACCTGATGGAGTGAAACGGGTTGCCGAGCCAAGCTAGTGCTTGCTCGTCACGCCGGGGTGATGTCGGCCGCGCCAGTCTTGTCGTCGGCGTCGTCGGGGCGCTTGTCGAACACTTCGTCGATCAACCCGAATGTCTTCGCCTCGTCGGCTTCGAGGAAGCTGTCGCGGTCCATCGCCTTCTCGATCGCCTCGAGCGACTTGCCGGTATATTTGGCATAGAGCGAGTTCAACCGGCTGCGCATCCGCAAAATTTCGCGCGCCTGGATTTCGATGTCGGCGGCCATGCCCTGCGCCCCGCCCGATGGCTGGTGAACCATGATCCGGCTGTTCGACAGCGCAACGCGCATCCCGGGCTCGCCAGCGGCGAGCAGGAAGCTGCCCATCGACGCGGCCTGGCCGATGCACACCGTGCCGACGCGCGGGCGAATATATTGCATCGTGTCATGGATCGCGAGACCGCTGGTCACCACCCCGCCCGGCGAGTTGATGTACATGAAGATATCTTTTTTCGGATTTTCGGATTCGAGGAACAGCAATTGGGCGGTGATGACGGCCGCCATATGATCCTCGACCGCGCCGGTGACGAAGATGATCCGGTCGCGGAGCAGCCGCGAGTAAATGTCGAAACTGCGTTCGCCTCGGTTGGATTGCTCGATGACGATCGGCACGAGCTGCGAAACGATATCCTGATGATCCATGGGAAAGTTCGGTCCTTTGTTGGGCTGCATCCTACATCGGCAGCTTTGCGGCGAGTTACAAGCCCGTCCCGATCGCGGCGAATACGAAAAGGGCGGCCCCGCAGGACCGCCCTTCGCGCTGAAGTCGACGCGCCGACTACATCTTGTACGAGACGCGCAGGTAACCGAACTGGCCCGGGACATCGTAGGTCGTCGGGTCGAAGTTGTTGACGCTGCAGGTGAAGCAGCCCGGCGGGTCCTGGTTGAACAGATTGTTCACGCCTGCGGCAAAGGTCACCCGACGATCGAGTGCGCTGGGCGTGTAGATCAGCTGCAGGTCGGTGTAAAAGCGGCTGTTGAGCGTATTGGCTGCACCCGATTCGACCACCTTGTCGACGTAACGGCCGGTCACCGAAGCGCCGAAGTCGCCCAGCGTCCAATCCACAGTCGCATTGCCCTTGAACTTGGGGAATGCCTGATCGGGGCTGCCACGCTCGGTCCCGCGGCGGTTGAGCACCACGAAGCCATTCGACGCCGACAGCACATATTTGAGCAGCCAGGTGGCGTTGACGTGGACACCGAAGGTTCCTGCCGGTCCCTTTTGCGAGCGGTAGTTGCCGATGAAGTCGAGCCCGCGGGTCTTGATGCTGTCCAGATTCTGCAACGTGCCGTCGATCTGGTTGATGAAGCCATTGCCCGTGCGGGTGATGAGCGCGCAGCTGGAGGCATTCCCGAGCAAGGCGCAATTATTCAGCGTGACGTTGGCATCGAGCGCCGCAATCGCCTGGTTCACCTGGATGTCGTAATAGTTCAGCTCGAGGCTGAACGCGCTGGCGAACCCGCTGCTGCGCGCCCAGCTCGGCGAATAAACCGCGCCGAATAGCAAGCTCTTCGATTTCTCCGGCTTCAGATTGCGGTTGCCCTGCGTGATCACCGGCACCTGGCCCGGATCCTCGGCGTAACTGCCGCTGATCGGAACGCCATCGGCGGCACAATTGGCGCGCACCGTGGCACTCGCTTGGTACGGCGACCCGGCAATGTTGGAGCACGGATCGTTGACCGGGAGATCGAAGCGCGACCGCCCGCCGAACAATTCGCCCAGGCTCGGCGCCCGGAAGCCCGTTGCATAGGATCCGCGCAATAACAGGTCACGCACCGGCTTCCACAAGCCGGTGATGGTGTAGGTCGTGCTCGATCCGCTGGTCGAATAACGCGAATGGCGAACCGCGCCACTGGCTTCGAGCGAATAGAAACCCGGTGTTTCCTTCAGGATCGGGATGCGGATTTCACCGAACACTTCGTCGACATTATATTTGCCAGACGCAGGTTGCGCGGGAATGTCAGCGCCGAGACCCGCGGCAACGATGGGATCGGGATCGAAGCTGGCACTCTGGTTGCGATGTTCATAGCCGATGGCGATCGCCAGCGGCCCGGCCGGAAGGTCGACCACGTCGCCGCTCAGGTTGGCGGTGTAATCGTGCAGCTTCTGCTGGCTGCGATCATGCTCGGTAAAGCCAATGAACGCCAGCATCGCCGGGGTAATCGTCCCCGCGCCGCCGAACAGGTTTAATGGCACGCACGGCGCGGTGCACGAAGCGAGCGGCCCAAGCGCCTGCGCAACCTTCGCCGCGTTGACGTTGCCGGTGAAGGTCTGGTTCGCCTTGTTCGATCCGTAGGTTGCGTTGACGTCCCAATACCATTTGTGAGCGCCCCAATCGAACGAGCCGTCGAGCGTCAGCGTTGCCGAGTGGGTGTTGACCTTTTGGCTGAAAGTCCGCTGCCCGGCCTCGATCAGGCGGCGGGCGATGAACGAATAATTCTGCGCCAGGCCATTTGACGTGCCGTTGGCATTGAGCCCGGACTGCAACGTGTAGCCGAACGGGTTGAACGGGTTGGTGGCATCGATCGACAAGGTGTCGAACAAGCTTCCCGCACCATTGCCGGCATCGGGCCCGATGAACAACGGCTCGAATGCCGCCTGATTCTGAGAATTGCGGCGATTGATCTCGCCCTTGAAGCGCAGGTTGATGTTCGACGTCAGCTCCTGCTTGACGCTGATCCACGCGCCATAACGCTCCGACGGGGTTTGGATGTACTGGAACGGCGCGAAGTTGAACCGATCCGACCGCAGGAACGGCCGTAGCTCGCCGAACGTCGGCGTATTGTCGGGCGCAGTGCCGATCGTAAAGTTGCCGCCGGACACATAGGGCCGGAGGTCGAAGCGACCGTTGAGTGCCGCGCTGCTGCAGCCGCCGATGGCGTCGAGGCAGCTGGTCTGGCCGGGGTTGGGAAACAGCGAGATGCTGCGATTGGCCGAGCGAACCGCTTCCTGCTTCACATAGCTGCCACCGAGCACGATGCTGGTGGTCGGGAATTTGAAGCCGTAGCTAAGGTTGTAATCCTGCGTATGGCCATCGCCCTGGCGGAAGGTGCCGAACTGGGCCGAGGCGCGAAGCCCCTTCTGTTGCGCCACGGTGATGACGTTGACCACGCCGGCGATCGCATCCGATCCGTAAAGCGGCGATGCGCCCGACTGGAGAACTTCGATATGGTCGATCATGTTGGCCGGGATGGTGTTGAGATCCACCGTTGCGGGAATGCCGCTGGCGCTCGTCCCGTTGACGAAGCGAAGGCCGTCAACCAGCACCAGGGTGCGCTTGGCACTGAGGTAGCGAAGATCGATTTCCGCGGACCCGGCGCCGACGCCGCCGCCGTCGGGCGGATTGCCGAGATTGCCCGAGTTGTTGACCTTCGAGTTGAGGCCGCCTGACGCGCTCGGCAAGCGCTGGAGGACATCGGCGATCGACGACAAGCCGGTCTTGTCGATGTCCGCCTTATCGACAAAGACCACCGGCGAATCGAGGTTGAGCGGGTCGCGGCGGATGCGCGATCCGGTGATGACGATGGCGTCTTCTTCGGCGGCCGGGGCAGTGGCTGCGGGTTGCGCGGGATCGGCCGGGGGAAGCGTGCTCTGCGCCATTGCGGCGCCCGAGACCAGCAATGCACCGAGCGAAACGCCAGTGCGGAATAGAAGCTTGCTGTTCGACATGATAATCCCCTGTTTACCGCCCGTTAATTTAACTAATCTCGGGCAGTAACAGAGTATCAAACCTCAATGTATTTGGAAGCAGGTGCAGCAAACAAGTCAACGTAGCGACATTATAGTGACAGTACGGCGAAACGCAGTGCGATTTCAGGCGCTTGCACCGGGCTGCGAGAGGTAGGCCAGCCGCCGTACCTCGCGACGACCACGCGTGACGGTGTCGAGGATCAGCCCCGCGAACACGCACAGCACCGCGATGATCGTCATTCCGGTAACCAGGATTGCGGTCGGCAAACGTGGAACCAGGCCGGTGTCGAGGTAGGTCAGCACGAGCGGAACTGCGAGGATAATCGCGGCGATCAGGAACAGTCCGCCAATTGATCCGTAGAATAATACTGGCCGCTCGATACGGTAGAGCGTGCCGATTGTCTTCAAGATCCGCCATCCGTCGCGGAAGGTCGATAGCTTGGACTCCGACCCTTCGGGGCGAGAACCATAATTGGTCGCGACCTCACCGACGGGCATTCGCAGCTCGAGCGCATGAACCGAAATCTCGGTCTCGATCTCGAACCCCTCGGACAGCACGGGAAAGCTCTTCACGAACCGTCGCGAGAATATTCGGTAGCCCGAGAAAATGTCCGAGAAGCTCCGCCCGAACAGTCCTGACAGTAAGCCGGTAAAGATGCGATTGCCGAGCACATGGCCGCCGCGATACGCGTCTTTCTTCTCATGCTGGCGGGTCCCCACGACCATGTCGAGCCGGTCGTCGAGCAGCAATTTGACCATCGCCGGCGCCGCCGCGGGATCATAGGTCAAATCCCCGTCGGCCATGATGTAGACGTCGGCATCGACGTCGGCGAACATCCGGCGGACGACATTGCCCTTGCCCTGCATTCGCTCGGTGCGGACTTCGGCCCCCGCCCCGCGCGCCAGCTCGACCGTGCGATCGCGGCTGTTATTGTCATACACGTAGATCGTCGCGCCGGGCAGCACCGCGCGGAACCCTTCGACCGTGCGCACGATCGCGGCTTCCTCGTTGAAACAAGGCAGCAGGACGGCAATGCGCAACGGATGCTCGGTGGCCATTGATCCCCTTCGGCTCATGGGTGCGGCTATAAGGGCGATTGGCGCACGGTGGCTAGGCGAATGTTCGAAGCTGCGCCGTGGTGACGTGGAGCAAGCGGAAGTCGCCAGATGCGCCCGCGATCGACCACGCCTCAGTCGGCGGAATCACGAACGCATCGGCGGGGCCGATCGGTACGGCATCGCCGCGCACCAACTGCGCCGCTCCTGACAGGACGAATCCAAACACCAGCTCGCCGTCGTGCGCGGGAATGGCAACTTCGCCACGGATGATCCGCACGTCGGCCAGCCCGCCAGTTGCGGCAAGCATCTCCGTTTCCTGCGCTTCTCCGCCGTCGAACCTCGTCCACCGCGTATCGGCCGAAATGTGACGGAGGAAATGCTGACCGCCAAACCGCCGCTGTGCGTCGACCGTGCCCGTCGGCAGCACCATCTCGTGATCGGCAAACGTCTTGTGCAGCGCCGGTGCGCCAATCTCGATCACGTCCAAGTCGTCACCGCTCTCGATCACACGATGGCGAATGCCCGGTGGCTGCAGTACGACATCGCCGGCGCGCATCACGAACGGCTCGCCCTGATCCTCATACACCACGCGCACCCAGCCCGACCGAACCGCGATCATCTGGAAGCCGATGCGGTGATAATGGACCCAGTCGGCGACCGGCCCGCCGCCAGGGATATGGATGTGCGACGCAATGTACCGTCCGCCGAGCCGCGACGGGATGAGGTCGCGGTACAGCATCCCCGCGCGCCCTGCCCCGCCCGCATCATCGGCGCGGGTGAGTACGAATTCGGGTTGGAACGGCGGCAGTTCGTCGCTCGGGCGTGGCGCGGCGGGATTGGTGGTGAGGCGTAAGGTCCCGCCCGGCCCGCTGAGGATCGCGTCATGCGGATCATCGGCGGGATAGATGATGTCGAGCCGATAACCCTCGCCCTCGGCCTCAGCGATTGCGGCATTGAGGTCGGCGCACACTCGTTCGAGTTCGCCGCCGATCCCCATGCGTCGCGGGCCTTAGCCCTTCTTCTTCGCGGCCGGCTTCTTCGCCGGAGCAGCCTTGGCCGTAGCCTTGGCTTCAGCCTTGGCCGGAACAGCCTTAACCGGAGCCGCAGCCTTCTTCGGCTCGGCCTTTTTCGCTTCCGCCTTTACCGGCTTCGCAGCGGCTTTCTTGGGCTTGGCGGCTTTGGCGTGATCATGACCGCAATTCGGGCCGTGGACATGGCCGTCTTCACTCTCGAGATCGGCTTCCAGTTCCTCGCGGCTCGAAGCGCGCTCGGTGACGTCGGCCTTGGCGAACAGGAAGTCGACCACCTTGTCCTCATACAATGGCGCGCGCAGCTGGGCGGCGGCCATCGGCTCCTGTTGGACATATTGGATGAAGCGATCGCGATCCGCGGGCGGATATTGCGACGCGGCCTGGCCGATCAGCCGGTTCATCTCGGCCTGGCTGACCTCGACCCCGTTGGCCGATCCAATCTCGCTCAGCAGCAATCCGAGGCGCACGCGGCGCTCGGCGATCTTGCGATAATCGTCGGCCTCGCCTTCGATCTCCTTGAGCGACGCGGCAGGGTCCTCGTCTTGGCTCGCCTCATGCTTGAGCTGTTCCATGATGTTGCTGAACTCGGCGTCGACCATCGACGGCGGAACTTCAAAGTCATGATCGCCAGCCAGCTGGTCGAGTAAGCGACGCTTCATGTGCGTGCGGGTCAACCCGTTGAGCTCCTGCTGCGCTTGCTCGCGGACCAGGCCCTTTAACTGGTCGATGCCCTGAAGGCCGAGCGTCTTGGCGAAATCATCGTCGAGCTTCGCTTCGCCGGCGGTCTTCACTTCGGTCGCCTTGATCGAAAAGACCGCAGCCTTGCCCTTGAGATTCGCGGCTTGGTAATCGGCCGGGAAAGTGACGTCGATGTCCTTCTCGTCGCCAATCTTGACCCCGACCAGCCCTTCCTCGAACCCCGGGATCAGCGACCCCGAGCCCAATTCGACCGACATTCCCTCGCCAGTGCCGCCATCGAACGCGACGCCCTTCACCTTGCCGGCGAAGTCGATCACGACCAGATCGCCCATCGCCGCCTGGTGGCCCTTGGGCGAGGCCTTCCATGCCTTTTGCGATGACGCGAGCTGCTTCAACTGCGCCTCGACCACCTTGTCGTCAGCCTCGACAGTCAGCCGCTCGAGCTTCAACTTGTCGATCTTGGGCTTGGGCACGTCGGGCAGCGTCTCGAGCCGGACCTTGACCTCGGCATCCTTGCCGGGCGCATAGCCTTCGTCGAGCTCGACTTCGGGCTGCATCGCGGGCCGGATCTTCTGTTCTTCGAGCAGGCCCTGGACGCCTTGCTGGACGGCATTCTGCAGCGCCTCCTGGTGGAGCGCCTCGCCATGCATCTTGCGGATCAGATTGGCCGGCACCTTGCCGGGGCGGAAGCCGGGCATCTTGATCGTCGGCGCGATGCGCTTGATTTCCTGGTCGAGCCGAGCATCGATATCCTTGGCGGCGATGGTCAGCGTGTAGGCCCGCTTGAGGCCTGAATTTTCCGTCTCGACGGTCTTCATGATGGTCCGCATTCCTGGTGAAAAATTATGTTGTCCGCATGGTGGCGAAGGCTGGTGCGGGCGAAGGGACTCGAACCCCCACATCTTGCGATACTGGTACCTAAAACCAGCGCGTCTACCAATTCCGCCACGCCCGCGCGGACGCCTTGAGGTGCGCGGCCTATAGCAAGGATCAGCGCCGGGGCAAGCCGCCGGAGGGCCGAGGCAACTCATTCGTGCGTCGAGGCGTTTGATTGCAAAAGGAGAATATCGATGATGCAGGATAATACGCCCCCGACCGGCCCAGACCCGGTGCCAAGCGAAGCGCCCGCCGAATCCCCGCCGATGCAGCCGCCGATCGACGTCCCCTCGCCTGCCTCTCCAGGCACCGAAGCCCCGACGACGCCAATCTCGCCGGTCGCCTGATGGCCACCTTACCGCCCGAACCACCGATCGAGCCGATCCCCGGCGAACCCGAACCGCCCCCGCCGCCCGATCCGGTCTTGCGCTAAGATTCAACGAGCCGTGCAGTTCGCTCCGGGTGCGGCGGGCAGGCACTTGCCGTCGATCGCGCCCGCGGGCAGCGCGAGCCCCATCGCCGAGGCAATCGTCGGCAAGATGTCGACCGTCTCGACCGGCTGGTCGATCATCTGCGCGGCATATCCCGGGCGCCAGAAGATGATCGGCACCCGCCGATCATAATCCCACACGCTGCCGTGGGTCGCGACATAACCGCGCGAGGTATCGGCGATCGGCGTGATCCGAGATTTCAGCAGAACTACGAAATCGCCCGACCGCGCATCGTCGAACGACTCCCGGGCACGTTCGAGGATGCTCCACTTGTCAGGAGTCGTGGTCGGCGGCGGGGTACGCGCCAATTGCGCGTGGGTGAATACCGCCTCGACCTGCGGATGCGCGCGATACGCCGCGACCGCCTCGGAAAGGACCCGGGCGCGCTCGGGGGCCGTGAGCGACCGGTCGATATACATGTCGCCGAAGGTGTCGGTGCCATAGAGCGGCGATCCGGTCAGCACGAGCTTGGTCGCGATCGCCTTGCCCACCCCCGCCGCGGACAGCCCCGGGTCGACCCGCGCCGCATTGGGCAAACCCGTCTCGCGCTCTCGCTCGGGGACGTCATTACCGCCATGATCGGCGGTCAGCACAACCGAATAATCAATTCGCTCGCCATCGAGGAACTTGAGGAAATCGCCGATATCGCGGTCGAGCGACAGCAGTTGCAGGCACATCTCCTGCCCCTCGGTGCCGTACGTATGCCCGACATAATCGGTCGCGCTGAGCCCGATCGCAATGACGTCCGGCGCTTCTGACTTGCCCAGCTTCAACTCGCGCACCAGCCCCGCAGCGATCGCCAGCGTCGCTCCGTCGAACGCAGGCGAGGCGCGGAACTTCGCCACTTCCCCCGCCGCCCGCTCGAACCGCCCCGCGCCGACCGGCTTGCCCCCGCCTGACACCGCCACCACGCGCGATTTCGCAGCGCACAATGCCGGCGGATCGAGCGGTGCCTGCGGCTGCGCAAGCAGCGCCGCGACCGCCGCATTGCCTGCGACGATCGCCTGCGGGATGGTCGATCCCATGAGGTCGGTGGCGAAAGTCTTGCCATTCCAATACCAGCGCTGGTCGGGCCGCTGCCCGCTCATCATCACCGCCGCGCGATCCTTGCCCGCGACCGCGACGCTGCGGCTGCCCGGCCACTTGCGCTTCATATATTCGCCGAGCGTCGGCACTTTGAGGTGCCACGGCGAGACCGTGTAGGCGGTCGACGACGTCCCCGCGACCCGCTCATCCTCGGCGCAATAAACCGCTTTGTCCGACCGCTTCTGGCTCAGATCCTGCCACAAATTGGCGATGATCCCCGTCCGCGACGGCCGCGCGCCGGTCAGGATGGTCGAATGCCCCGGACACGTCTCGGTCGACGCATGCCCCTGATACGCATGCGGATAGACCGTCCCCTGCCTGAGCCGCGCAAACCCGCCCTGCAGCACCGGCGCATATTCATCGAACAGGTCCGACGAAAATTGATCGACCGAGATGACCACGGTGAGCTTGGGCGGCGGCGCTGGCTGGGCCTGCGAAGCGGAAGCCGCCAACACGCCCATCATCGCGATCAACTTACGCATCCACAGTCCCTTCGATCAGGTTAGCCCAGTTTCGCCCGCAGCCGCTCGTTGACCACGCCGGGATTGGCCTTGCCCGCCATCGCCTTCATCGTCTGACCGACGAAGAAGCCGAACAATGCTTCCTTGCCGTCCTTATACTGAGCGACCTTGTCGGCGTTGGCGGCGAGGATGTCGTCGATCCGCGCGTCGATTTCGCCGGTGTCGCTGGTCTGCTTAAGTCCGCGCTCCTCGACGATCTTGGCCGGCGCGTCCCCGCTCTCGAGCATGATCTCGAACACCTGCTTGGCCAGGCTGCCGCTGATCGTCCCGTCGGCCACCAGTGTGAGCAATTCCGCCGCCGCGCTCGGGCTGACTGGCGAATCGGCGAGCGTCTTGCCCATCCGGTTCAATGCCCCGAACAATTCCGACGACACCCAGTTCGCGGCCTGTGGCGGCGGCGCGCCTTCGTCGAGCAACGTATCGAACCAGCGCGCGGTCTCGACCTCGGCGGTCAGCACCGATGCGTTATACGGCCCAATCCCGAGCCCCTCGAACCGCTTGCGCTTGGCGTCGGGCAATTCGGGCAAACTCTCGCGGCACGCCGTCAGGAACGCCTCGTCGAGTTCGAGCGGGAGAAGATCTGGGTCGGGGAAATAGCGATAATCATGCGCATCTTCCTTCGACCGGAGGGTGCGCGTAACATTCTTGTCGGGGTCGTACAGCCGCGTCTCCTGCGCGACTGTGCCGCCGCTCTCGATCAGCTCGACCTGCCGCTTCGCCTCGCTCTCGATCACGTTCATCACGAACCGCACACTATTGACGTTCTTGGTCTCGGTCCGCGTGCCCAATTCCGCTCCCGGCTTGCGCACCGAGACATTGACGTCGGCGCGCATCGATCCTTCTTCCATATTGCCGTCGCACGACCCGACGTAGCGCAGGATCGCTCTCAGCTTCCGGACATAAGCCCCTGCTTCAGCTGGAGAACGCATGTCGGGCTTGCTGACAATCTCCATCAGCGCCACGCCCGATCGGTTGAGATCGACATAGGACATGGTCGGATGCTGGTCGTGCATCAATTTGCCCGCATCCTGCTCGATATGGATCCGCTCGACCCCGATCGACTTGACGCTGCCCTCATCCTTTTCGTCGACCAGGACGGTGATTTCGCCTTCCCCGACGATCGGATGATACAGCTGCGAAATCTGGTAGCCCTGCGGCAAATCGGCGTAGAAATAATTCTTCCGGTCGAACCGCGACCATTTGTTGATTGTGGCGCCGATCGCCATCCCGGTGCGCACCGCCTGGCGGATGCACTCGCGGTTGGGCACCGGCAACATCCCCGGCATCGCCGCATCGACCAGCGACACCTGCGTGTTGGGCTCGGCGCCGAACTTGGTCGAGGCGCCCGAGAAGAGCTTGGCCTCGGACGTGATCTGGGCATGAACCTCCAGCCCGATCACGACTTCCCATTCGCCGGTCTCGCCGCTGATCCGATAATCGCTCACCACCACTTCTCCGCCCGCGCCGTGAACCCGGCTCGCTCCTCGATCGCCAGCCCCGCATTTAGCACACTTTGCTCGTCACACTCGCGCCCGATCAGGTGCAGCCCCAACGGCAAGCCCTGCGCATCCAATCCGCCCGGCACCGACATCGCTGGCAGCCCCGCGAGGCTCGCCGGCACCGCGAACACGTCGTTGAGATACATCGCCAGCGGGTCGCTCATTTTCTCGCCTAGCCCAAACGCGGCGCTCGGCGCGGTCGGGGTCAGGATCAGGTCGCAATGCTCGAACGCTTGGGCAAAGTCGCGCTTGATAAGGGTCCGCACCTTCTGCGCCTTGGTGAAATAGGCATCATAATAGCCCGCCGACAGCACATAGGTGCCGATCATGATCCGCCGCTTCACCTCCGCGCCAAAGCCGGTCTCGCGGGTCGATGCATACATCGCGTCGAGATTGCCGCCCTCGGGCGTCTCGCGCACCCCGTAGCGAACCCCGTCATAGCGCGCGAGGTTGGACGAGGCTTCGGCCGGCGCGATGATGTAATAGGTCGGCAGCGCATACTTTGTGTGCGGCAGGCTGATTTCGACAATCTCGGCCCCCGCATCCTTGAGCCAGGCGATCCCGCGGTCCCAGATCGCATTGATCTCGTCGGGCACGCCGTCGATCCGATATTCCTTGGGAATGCCGACGCGCTTGCCCTTGAGATTGCTTGATAACCCAGCTTCCCACTGCGGCACCGGCAAATCGAGCGAAGTCTCGTCCTTGGGATCGAACCCGCACATAGTCTCGAGCAATATTGCGCAGTCGCGCACTGTCTTGGCCATCGGCCCGGCCTGGTCGAGCGAACTTGCGAACGCCACAATCCCCCACCGCGAGCAGCGGCCGTAGGTCGGCTTGATCCCGCTGATCCCGACGAACGCCGCCGGCTGGCGGATTGACCCACCGGTGTCGGTCCCGGTGACGCCCGGGGCCATCCCCGCCGCGACCGCCGCCGCCGACC
>ENA-OBIT01000044-OBIT01000044.1-metagenomes-genome-assembly--contig:-NODE-44-length-43230-cov-5.59921_pt1 | contig 43230 bp, 43 predicted proteins | sample MGYA00153386_OBIT01 | MGnify analysis MGYA00153386
GACCCCCGCGCGCCACGTCAAATCGGCCGGGCTGGCCCCGGTCGAGACGACGGCATTGGCGAACCGCGCGCCGTCGAGCTGGAACCCGAGCCCGCGCGCCTTGGCCAATTCGCCCAGCGCCGCAGTCTCGTCGGCCGAATAGGTCAGCCCATATTCCGTCGCATTGGTGATCGACAGCGCCGCCGGCTGGACTTGATGGACATCGGGGCGGATCCGAGCGCAGGCCGCTTCCGCTGCCTCGACCGTGACCTTCGCCTCCGGCCCGTCGAGCAGCATCAGCTTGGCGCCGCCATTGTACATCGCCGGCGCGCCGGCCTCGTCATTCTCGATATGCGAGTCGCGGTGGCACAGGATGGCCCCGGTCGGCGGGCACAGCATGGCGAGGCCGATGCTGTTGGCGGCGGTCCCGGTGGTCACCCACAACGCCTCGACCTCGCGCTCGAACACCTGCCCGAAGGCGGCGTTGAGCCGCGCGCTATACTGGTCGGCGTCATAGGGCGGCTCGAGCCGGTTCGCGGCGCTGATCGCTGCGATCACCGCCGGGCACGCCGCAGCGGCATTGTCGGAAAAGAAAAGATCGGCCACCGCCAGCGCATGACGCGCACGTTCGCCCGGGTCAACTGGACAAGAAAAAGGGGCCCGGCGCGATGTCGCGCCGAGCCCCCGATTTTCGTCGTTGAACGAGCTTAGAGCTGGTTCGAAACGTTGTTGAAGGTCGTGCCCAGCTTGGTGCCGATGCCCTTCATGGCAGCAATCGCGGCAACGGCGATGAGCGCTGCGATCAGGCCGTATTCAATGGCCGTCGCGCCCTTGCTGTTATTCATCAGTTTAATAAATTTGCGCATGGTCTGTCCCCTTGGTGTTTGACCTGAGCAAATTGCAGGAAATTAGTTAACAAGCGGTTTCGCGGATGCGGGCTTTTGTCGCTCAAAATGTTCGATTTTGGGACATGCGGCCGGGACCGGCCGCTCCTGAAAGCGCAGCCACCGGGGCTTTTGCTTTCAGGAGATGGTGCTGTCGGTGAGGATTGAACTCACGACCTCAGCCTTACCAAGGATGCGCTCTACCACTGAGCTACGACAGCATGCCAAGCGCCAGCAGGAAGGCGGCATGGACGCGCGCCTTTGGCCGCAGCGCCGCTCGACTGTCAACCCGCTTGGCCTTAGGAACGCGGCCATGCCCACCGCCGACCAGCAACGCCAGGATCGCCTCGCCGCCGCGCTGCGCGACAATCTCAAGCGCCGCAAGGCCCAGGCGCGCGAGGGCGATCTCGCCAAGCCCGACCCCAAAGACGACGACTAAAGCGGAGCGCAGGCCGCCTCAAGCCACGTGCGTTCATCGCTCACCAGCTGCGACCCAATCTTGGCCACCACGTCGCGATGATAGCCGTCGACCCACGCAATCTCCTTTGCCGACAGCATGTCTTTCACGATCAGCCGCCGCTCGATCGGCGCGAACGTCAGCGTCTCGAACCCGAGCATCGGCTTCTCCGCGCCGTCGATCGCTTTCTCCACCACCAGCACCAGATTCTCGATCCGGATACCATATTCGTGCGCCTTGTAATAACCTGGCTCGTTGGACAGGATCATCCCCGCCTGGAGCGGCTCGTCGCCCCCCGACTGGCCCGACCCGACCGGCGAAATCCGCTGCGGCCCCTCGTGTACCGACAAAAAGGCGCCGACCCCGTGGCCGGTGCCATGCGCATAATCGACCCCCGCGTCCCACAAGGCGCGCCGCGCGAAACTGTCGAGCTGCGACCCGCGCGTCCCCTTGGGAAATAGCGCGGTGGCGATCCCAATATGCCCCTGCAGCACCCGCGTGAACCGGTCGCGCATTTCTGCGGTCGGCTCGCCGATCGCCAGCGTGCGGGTGATGTCGGTCGTGCCATCCTCATATTGCCCGCCCGAATCGACCAAATAGAGACTATTCATCTCGATCGGCCGGTTGGTCTCGGGCGACGCCTTGTAATGGACGATCGCGCCGTTCGGCCCCGACCCCGAGATGGTGTCGAACGACAGGTCCTTGAGCATCCCGCCCGCGGCGCGGATCGCCTGTAGCCGGTCGGACGCGATCAGTTCGTCGAGCTTGCCCGACGGCGCCTCGGCCTCGACCCATTTGAGGAACCGCACGATCGCCGCCCCGTCGCGCGCCTGCGCCGCCTGGTGGCCGGCAATCTCGGCCTGGTTCTTGATCGCCTTGGGCAGCACCGCCGGGTCGCGCACCCGCCAGGTCACCGCGCCCGCTTCATCGAGCGCCTGCCCGATCGCCGCCACCGACCGCTCGGGGTCGACCGCGACTTTCTTGCCCTCGAGTCCTTTCAGATACGGCTCGAACCCCGACCGGTCGTGCAGCCGCACCCCATTGCCGAGATGCGCCTTGACCTCGTCGCCGACCTTCTCCGGATCGACGAACAGTTCCGCCGTCCCGTCGCGATTGACGATCGCATAAGCCAGAGCGACCGGCGTGTGGCTGACATCCGCACCGCGCAGGTTGAACGTCCAGGCGATCGAATCCAGCGCCGCAAGCACCGCCGCATCGGCATTGTTTTCGGACAGCCAGTCGGCCATTTGCTGGCGCTTGTCGGCCGACGATTGCCCCGCAAGTGCCTCGCGCTGAACCACCAGATGCGCCTTCGAAGGCTGCGGGCGATCGGCCCACACCCGGTCGATCGGATTGGTGCCCACCGGCACCAGCTCGGCGCCCTTGGCCGCCAGCTGCTCCTTGGCCTGCTTGACCCAGTCGGTCGTGTGCAGCCACGGATCATAACCGATCCGTGCACCCGTCGGCGCATGCTCGCGAAGCCACTCCGCCGCGCTCGTCTCGGGCACCGATTCGTAGCTCCATTCGCTCCCGCTGACTTGGCTGCGCACCTGCAGCGTGTAGCGCCCGTCGGTGAAGATCGCCGCTTGCTCGGGCAGCACCACCGCCGACCCGGCCGATCCCTTGAACCCGGTCAGCCACTCGAGCCGCTGGGCGTAGCTGCCGACATATTCGCTCATATGCTCGTCGGTCAGCGGCACCACGAACCCGTCGAGCCGATCCCGCTTCAACTGATCGCGAAGGGCGGCGAGGCGGTCGGCGTAGGAAGACATGGGCTTACTCCTTGTTGCTCGCTAGATAGACCTCTGACCACCGTTTCGCCAATGCCCGGAGAGTGAATGACCCTGCCACCCCCACCCGTCGCCGCGCGCAAGCCCCATCAAGCCACCTTTCACGGCGTCACCCTGACCGACGATTGGGCGTGGCTTCGCGATCCGGCGTATCCCGAGGTCAACGATTCCGAAATCCTCGATTACCTCAAGGCGGAGAACGTCTATTTCGAGGCCGCGATGGCGCCGCATGCCGACCTCGTCGAGGGGCTGTTCCAAGAGATGAAGGGTCGGATCAAGGAGGATGATAGCTCGCCGCCGTTGAAGGACGGCAATTGGCTCTACTGGACCGCCTTCAAGGAAGGGACGCAATATCGGTTATGGTACCGCCGTCCCGCGACGGGAGGGGACGAGTCCCTCATATTCGACGAAAATGCCGAGGCCGAGGGCAAGGATTATTTCCGCCTGGGCGCCTTCGCGGTCAGCCCCGATGGCGCGAAGCTCGCCACTCTCGTCGACGATGACGGGTCCGAACGCTTCAAGCTCGTCGTCCGCGATCTCGCAACGGGCGAAAACCTCCAAATCGTCACCGCGGTCAGTATCGGCCAGCCGGTCTGGACCAGCGACTCGGGCGGGCTCGTCTTCACCGAGGTCAACGACCAGTGGCGCAGCTATCGCGCGCGCTACCACCGCATCGGCGCCGACCCCGCCGCCGCGATCACGCTCTACGAGGAGACCGCCGACATCGCTTTCTCGGTCGGCGTCGGCCACACCACCGACAAGTCGCTGATCCTGGTCTCGACCGGCAATAACAGCTCGAACGAGGTCCGCTTCGTCCCCGCCGCCGATCCTTCGGCACCGCTGACCATGATCCGTCCGCGCACCCCCGACGTCCAATATGAGGTCGATTCGGCGCACGGCAGTTTGTGGATCCTGACCAACGACGATCACGTCAATTTCCGCATCGTCTCGGCCGATCCCGCTCGCCCCGCCGACTGGACCACGATCGTCGCCGGAAGCGATCGCACCTATCTGCGCGGGATCGCGTCGCATCGCGATCACCTCCTGATCACCAGCCGGGTCGATGGCCTCGACCAGCTCAACCTGCGCGATTACGCCACCGGCAACGAAATCCGCGTCCCCTTCGCCGAAGCTAGCTACAGCGCGGGTTTCTCGGGCAACCCCGATTACGCGCCTGACGCTTACCGCCTGCATTATTCGTCGATGGTCACCCCCGGCACCGCGTACGATTATCACCCCGCCGACAATCGGCTCGAAACGCTCAAGGTGCAGGAAATCCCGTCGGGCTACGACGCTTCGCTCTACGTTACCGACCGACTGATGATCGCCGCGCGCGACGGCAGCCGGGTCCCGGTCTCGATCCTCCGCCGCAAGGACAGCAAGCTCGACGGCTCGGGCAAGCTCTTCATCTATGCCTACGGCGCCTACGGTTACGCCATCCCGCCGAGCTTCTCGACCGCACGCCTCAGCCTGGTTGATCGCGGAGTGGCCTTCGCCATCGCTCACATTCGCGGCGGCGATGATCTTGGCTATCAATGGTTCCTCGACGGCAAGTTGAAGAACCGCACCAACACCTTCAACGATTTCGTCGATGTCACCCGCGGGCTGGTCGATGCCGGTTACGCCACCGCCGGCAACATCGGCGCACAGGGGGGCTCGGCCGGCGGCGAGCTGATGGGCGCAGTGATCAACCAGGCGCCCGAGCTTTATGGCGCGGTGGTCGCCGACGTGCCGTTCGTCGATGCGCTCAACACCATGCTCGACGACACGCTGCCGCTGACCCCGGGCGAATGGACCGAATGGGGCAACCCGATCACCGATCCGGAAGCGTTCGCGTTGATCCGCAGTTACAGTCCCTACGACAACGTCACCGCCAAGGCTTACCCCCCGCTGATGATCACCGGTGGCCTCCACGATCCGCGCGTGACCTATTGGGAACCGGCCAAATGGGCGGCCAAGCTCCGCGCCTCGAAAACCGATGCCAATTTATTGATATTGAAGATCAACATGGGCGCGGGGCACGGCGGCAAGTCGGGCCGCTGGAACCACCTCCACGAGGTCGCCGAGGCCTATGCCTTCGTATTGACCCAGCTCGGCCAGTGACCCGCCCGATCTTCGAAAAATCAATCACCGCGGCGCCCGAGCACATCGACGAGCTCGGGCACGTCAATAATGCGGTGTGGGTGCAGTGGATCCAGGACGTCGCGCTGGCGCATTGGTACGGGGTCGCCTCGCCGGAGCATCAGGACGCCTATATCTGGGTCGTCGTCCGGCACGAGATCGACTACCTCCTCCCCGCCTTCGACGGCGAGACGTTGACCGGCCGCACCTGGGTCGGCGAGGCACCCAAGGGCGCGCGGTTCGACCGGCACATGGAATTCGTCGGCGACGACGGCAAAGTCCGCGTCCGCGCGGTCACCCAGTGGGCAATCATCGACAAGGCCGCCGGCCGCCCGATCCGCGTTCCCGCCGAAGTGGTGGCGCCATTCATGGAGGAAGGCTAAGCTTCGCTAATGAAGCGGCCTTTGCTCCACGATTATTTCCGCTCCTCGGCCTGCTACCGGGTGCGGATCCTGCTCAACCTCAAGGGCGTGGATTACGACCGCCATTCGGTCAATTTGGCCGAAGGCGCTCAGAAAGACCCAGCCTATCGCGCGCTCAATCCGCAAGGCTTCGTGCCGATGCTCGAGATTGACGGATTGAAGCTCACCCAGAGCCTGTCGATCGCGGTCTATCTCGACCAGACCCGGCCCGAACCCCTGCTGATGCCCCGCGATCCCGCCGACGGCGCCCACGTCCGCGCGCTCGCGCTGACCGTGGCCTGCGACATCCACCCGCTCAACAACCTGCGCGTCCTCAAATATCTCTCGGGCACGCTCGACTCGACGCAGGACCAGAATGACGCCTGGTACGCCCATTGGGTGACCGAAGGTCTGGCCGCATTGGAAGCGCTCGCCGCGCCCCGCGCCGGTGCCTTCTTGTTCGGCGACAGTCCGACGCTCGCCGACGTCATGCTCGTCCCGCAACTCTACAACGCGCGCCGCTTCGCGGTCCCGATCGCGCCTTATCCCTCGCTCCGCCGCGCCGACGAATCGGCCAGCGCGCTGCCCGCCTTTGCCGCCGCCCACCCCGACATGATCGCCCAGCAGGACATGGTGAAATGAACCGAGCCCAATCGATGAACCGCGGGATCACCGGCGTCGCCCCGATCACCGAAGTCGCGATCCCGTCGATGAAAGATCATGTCAGCGCGGAGGAATGGGCGATCCGCGTCGATCTCGCCGCCGCGTACCGGCTGGTTGCTCATTATGGCTGGGACGATCTCATCTTCACCCATCTCTCGGCGCGCATCCCCGGCCCCGAGCATCACTTCCTGCTCAACCCGTATCAGTTGATGTTCGAGGAGGTGACCGCCTCGTCGCTGGTCAAGGTCGACATCCACGGCAATGCGGTCGATCCGACCCCGTTCATCACCAACCCGGCGGGTTTCACGATCCATTCGGCGGTGCACATGGCGCGCGAGGATGCGCATGCGGTAATGCATCTCCACACCCCGCACGGGCAGGCGGTCGCGGCGCATGAGGACGGGCTGCTGCCGATCACCCAGACCGCGATGCTGGTCTGCGGCGATCTCGCGTTCCACGATTATGAAGGCGTTGCGACCGAGCTTGAGGAGCGCGAGCGGATCGTCGCCGACCTTGGCACCAAGAATGCGATGCTGCTCCGCAACCACGGCACCTTGGCGGTCGGCGGCAATGTCGGCGAATGCTTCGTCAAACTCTATTTCCTCGAGCGCGCATGCCAGGCGCAGATCATGGCGCTGTCCGCCGGCGACAAGCTCAACAACCCCCCGCAGGGAACGCCCGAGCTCGCCGCCGAACAAGGCGGGGTCGGCCTCAAGGTCGCCGCCAACCTGCTCGCCTGGCCGGCGTTGCTGAGGAAAGCGTACCGCCTCGACCCCAATTTCGCGACGTGAACTTTTCCGTACCGCGCCGCGTTCCGTGACCAAGCCCCCTGCTTGGGGCAATCATGGAGACGTGCCCGATGAAGATTTTGATGGTTCTCACCAGCCACGACCAGCTTGGCGATACCGGCAAGAAGACCGGTTTCTGGCTCGAGGAATTTGCCGCGCCTTATTATGTCCTCAAGGACGCCGGGGCCGATATCACGCTCGCCAGCCCGAAAGGCGGCCAGCCGCCGCTCGACCCCAAGAGCGACGCACCCGATGCGCAGACCGCAGCGACCAAGCGGTTCAAGGCCGACACCGCCGCGCAGGCCCAGCTCTCCTCGACCGAAATCCTGTCGAGCGTCGATGCCGGCAGGTTTGACGGCGTGTTCTTCCCCGGCGGCCATGGCCCGTTGTGGGATCTCGCGCATGATGCCGACGCCAAGGCGATCATCGAATCGACCCTCGCCGCGCACCGGCCGGTGGCGCTCGTCTGCCACGCCCCCGCGATCCTCACCAATGCCACCGCCCCCGACGGCCAGCCGCTGGTCAAGGGCCGCACGGTCACCGGCTTCACCAATGCCGAGGAAGAAGCGGTCGGGCTGACCGACGTGGTCCCGTTCCTGCTCGAAGATGCGTTGAAGGCCCAGGGCGCGAACTTCTCCGAAGGCGGCGCGTTCAAGTCGCACGTCGTTCGCGACGGCTTGCTGATCACCGGCCAGAGCCCGCCGTCGAGCGAAGCCACCGCCGAGGCGCTGCTCGAAGCTTTGGTCAGGGAGTCTGTTCCCGCAGCATGATCGAGCGGAACAGATTGGACCCGAGGTAGTCATTGAGCCAGGCGCGCAGAGACGGCAGCGCTTGAGCGTCGAACCATCCCGGGTCCACCGCCGCAAACTGCCGCACGAACGGAATTATGGCAGCGTCGTTCAGCCCGAGCGCGCCGCCACCAAGTCGGTCCCCGGCTGCAACCAGCGCGTCAATCTCGCGCAGGAACTCCAGGCAAAGCGCACGATAGGGGAGTGGATCGACCGCATATCGTTGCGGATATTTGTACCGGTCGAGATTATCCTTGAACGGTCCGTCATTGGCCGCGATCAAGCCAATATCGTCGCGCTCCAGCCAGCCTTCGGGATCGTTGATCGCCAGCGTCCAGCGCATGATCTCGAGGCTCTCGTCGAGCACCTCGCCGTCGGGCAGGACCAGCACCGGCACCGTGCCCTTGTTCGAAACCGCCAGCATTTCGGCCGGTTTCGCCTTTAGGCTGACCTCGCGCAGGTCGGTCCGGGTTCCGCTCACCGCCAGGGCCAGCCTCGCCCGCATCGCATAGGGGCACCGGCGAAAGCTGTAGAGGATTGGATCAGGCGCTCCGCTCATCCCTTAACGTCGCCAATATGCGAGCGGCCCCGCGCCACCGCGAGTGCCTCCTGCCGATGGCGTTCGCGGTATGGCGCGCGCTGCTCGTCGCTGCGTACTGCATGGCAAGCGCCGCAGCTCGCCCCCGCCTCATAATGTGGTGAGGCCAGGTCTTCCTTGCTCAGCGGGCGGCGGCAGGCACGGCACAGCTCATGCGTTCCGCGCGCCAGCCCGTGCCCGATCGCGACCCGTTCGTCGAATACGAAGCACTCGCCGCGCCACAGGCTCGCTTCTTCGGGCACCAGTTCGAGATATTTCAATATCCCGCCCTTCAAATGGCGCACGTCCTCGACGCCTTCCTGTTTGAGGAAGGCGGTCGACTTTTCGCAGCGGATTCCGCCGGTGCAGAACATCGCGACCCGTGGTTGGCGCCCGCTGCCCAATAGTTCATCGCGCGCGCCCCGAAACCACGCAGGGAAATCGCGGAAGCTGGCGGTGTTCGGGTTGATCGCCCCCGCGAACGTCCCGATCGCCACTTCATAATCGTTGCGCGTGTCGATGAGGATCGTGTCGGGGTCGGCGATCAGCGCGTTCCACGCATTGGCCTCGACATAGGTACCGGCGCTTGCCCGCGGGTCGATGTCGGGTTCGCCCATCGTGACGATCTCGCGCTTGATCCGCACCTTCAGCCGATGGAACGGCATCGCCGCCGCACTCGACAGCTTCACCTCGAGGTCGGCGCAGCCGGGCAACGCACGGATGTGCGCCACGACGCTGGCAATCCCCGCGCGCGGTCCGGCGATGGTGCCGTTGATTCCTTCGGGCGCAAGCAACAACGTGCCACGCACTTGATGTTCGCGGCAGATGGCATCGAGCGGCGCGCGCAGGGCCGCGACATCGGTGAACCGCGTGAAGCGATACAGCGCCGCCACAATCAATGGTTCAACGGGTTCGGCCTCGGAAACGTCCATGCCAGGCACCATAGCGGACTTGCCGGGCGCATGGCGAAAAATGGTCGGGGAGAGAGGATTCGCGACCAATTATTTGCGAGCCCGCCAAGTGACAGAAAGCCGCCAAAATTCCGAACCGCTAACGCCGCCCGTGCACAATCTTGGGCACAATCTTGGGCACAATTCAAGCGGCTTGCTGGGCCAGCCCGCGCAGGTCACCTCGGCGTCTATGGTGGCTTTGCGCCCATCCCGGCCGTTTGGTGGCAACGTGCGAGATTAACTGGGCACGACCTTACGCTCAAAAGCGTCTTCCGAGTTTCAGTGACTTGAAAGGGTGGGTGGGTGGAAGATTTCAGGATGGAAAAACTGAAGTCTGATCCAAAACAGCAATAGCAAGGAATTCCTCCCATGCTGCCCGCGTCTACCCATTGTATCGAGCGCTTTGAGTTTCTTACGGACACTAGCATTACAGTTGCATTCCAGATTTGATGTGAGCTTTGCGTGCGGCGGCCTGGTGGGCACGTCTCCAGCTTGACCACGCAATGACATAGGCAGGCTGGATGCGGCGCTGGGCAAGCCGGATGGCGATCCGCCGTACTTCCTGGATTGACCAGCGGATCAGATCCGGATGGTTCTGGTTCTCAGTCTTTTTGGGGGCGTCAGGGTGTTGGCACGGTACCGGATGACCGCCATCATCGCGAATGCCAGCATGACGAGCGATACATGACGGTGCCAGCCATGCCAGGATCGGGTCTCATTGTGATCAAGGCCGAGCTCGTTCTTGGTGGTTTCGAAGCTGTCCTCAATCGCCCAACGGTGACCCTCAACAGCGACCAAGGCCTGGATGGCTGTTCCCGCGGGGCACCAGGTCGTGAAGAAGGCGAACTCGCCGTCACTGATAGTGCGCCGGATCAGCAGGCCACGGGTCCACAGACCGGATTTCGTCTCGTCATATTCGTCGGCATGGAGATCGGCGAGTTCGAGGTACGCCCAGTCGTGAAGCCGTGCACCCTTTGTGCCCTCGCCGGCCGACAGGCGTTGCCATGCCGAAGGGGCAAGATCGCGGGCGATTTCTGCAGCAGTGCCAGCCACCGCCGGCTTGCCCGCCCATGAGCCAAAATGATGATCGGACCTGACCCCCAGCACATAGCCTTTGCAAGCGCGCCGCAACGCCTGCTCGACGTCGCCGACACCATAAACCGCGTCCGCTGCAACCCAGGAGAACGGGACGCCTGCCGAAATTGCCCGCCGGATCATCTGCATCGCCGGCGCCGGCTTGGTGGCAAAGGCCGTGTCATTCGGAACACGAGCCGCGGCGAGCCGAGCGGCATCACCAGTCCAGCTTTTCGGCAAATACAGAGCGCGGTCTATGAAAGCGTGACCGCGCGTGGATACATAGGCTGCAAAGACACCGATCTGGCAATTTGTGATCTTGCCTGCAGAGCCGGTATATTGGCGTCCCACGCTGCACGATGCCTTGCCCTGCTTGAGAAAACCCGTCTCATCGATCACCAGAACCGCATCGTCAGCTCCAAGATGTTCGATCACATAGTCACGCACGATGTCGCGCAATCCGTCGGCATCCCACCGGCCTCGACCCAGAATGCCTTGCTGGCGCCAAGGCCCCGGGTCGCCCGCCGCCTCAGCCCGCATCCATCCCGTCTTGCGGCGCTCATCACCCAGCAATCCATCCAAGAACAATCCTGCAGAAACTGCCACGCGCTTTTGCGTGAACAACCCGCCCATCCGGCTCTTCACATCCCTCAGCGAAGATGCCCAAAGCTCCAGCGTCGTCTCGATCGATGCACCCATCACCACAGCCTCCTACCATGGAGACCCATTGATTCAGAGTTCGCTTAACTATGCAACTGTAATACTGGGAAATAGTTGGCCAGCCCATTCCCCGGAGCGGCAACAAGCAGCCCGATCATAAGTAGGCCGTTCAGTGCCAGCAACAACAAAACCCAGCTTAATGGTCCCATTTGCGAACTGTCTCCGGTCGACGTCGAGCGGTCCAGACGGAAGCATTTAGAAATGATCGTCCACTTTTCGCCATTTACGACCAAAAGCTGTCGGTCCGCGTTCGGCCAAGATAATCCGTCACGCGGACGGCGCAGCTTCCCATTTTGGCTTCATCTCTCGGCCCCACTGTCGAGGATCCGCTTCATGCATTTCTTTCATTGCCTGAGCCACATTCGGGTGCTTCTCCATGACGTGGGCCGTCATTTTCTTGACCATTTCGTCCCACGTCTCAGCTGTCAGTTTCTGATCGCAGGCTCCGCCTAATTCGCGGCAGGTAAAAGTTTTCATGGGCTTCTCCGATTTTCCAAATTCAACGCTTCCGCCCCGATCCGCGTTCCTCGCCGGTCTGGCGGATGCCCATCCGGCGACACTCCCGACGTAGCTGGACGATGGTCTTTGCTTCGCTTCGTGCGTTGTGATCGGCGAGGAGACTTTACCGCATGACTCAGTCCACAACCACCGATTTGGCCGCGCTACGTAAGCCCCTGGCGGGTGAGAGTGCCGCTTATGGCAAAGTCCGCCAGGAATTGCTCGCGGAAGAAATCGAGTTGCAGCGGCGCATCGACAGCGTGTCGGAGAGAAGGCGATCGCTTCCCGACGGTCCGCTGATCGAGGTAAATTATCGGTTCAAGGACATGAACGGCGAGGAGGTGGGGTTGGCTGATCTGTTCGGTGAGCATGACACGCTGGTCACCTATTTCTGGATGTACGGCCCGGAACGTGAACGCCCCTGCCCGATGTGCACCAACCTGCTCGGTCCACTTGACGCCAATGCCACGGACCTGACGCAGCGTCTCGCCTTGGCGGTTCTTGGACGCAGCAGCGTTGAGCGGCAACTGGCCTTCGCGCAGGAAAGGGGCTGGCACGCGCTCAAGTTCCACCAGATTGTCGGCGACGCTTATGCGCTAGATTTCGGAGGTCTCGATCCCGCGAGCGGCTCGGAATGGCCCGTAATGGCCGTCTTCAAGAAAAGCGGAACCGGCAAGGGCGCCAAGATTCGCCTGTTCTGGAAAGGCGAGATGACCGGCGCGATGTCGGACAACGGCAAAGACCCGCGCGGCGGCCCCGACCTCTCGCCCCTATGGACTGTGCTCGATCTCACACCCGAGGGGCGTGGCAATAAATGGTACCCGAAGCTCGACTACTAGCGGCCGGCTTCGAACTGACGGAGCGAGTTGGTGAAAGTTCACAGCGGGTCGAATTCGGCCGCCCGCGAGCTTGCTGAACTAGCGGCCGATCATCGCGTTTCTGCTGCTCAGAGCAGACGGTCCGCATTCGGCCAAATTCCGCCATAACCATTGGGAGAGAATAAAGGATTCTCAGCCAACAAATGAGCCTGCAATAAACAACCGAAACCCGCAAATTTTGCGTCACTGTCGAAGCGACTGTAGCCAGCAGTGGCTACTGTCGCAAGGTACAGTCGGTTGGCGGCGATGATGACCAGTGAATCCGAGCCAATGAGCTTCGGAACGTCCGCTTTGCGCCCATCCCGGTCATTCCCAGGATATAGGCCCGTATCCGTAAGCGGACGTTGGTTGCCTGACCGCGCTAGGGTCAGGACTCGTTGATCAGAGCCAGAAGATGACGGTGGCGGCGAGGGCGATGGCGGAGAGGAAGACGGTCGGGCATCGATCGTAGCGAGTGGCGACCCGGCGCCAGTCCTTGAGGCGGCCGAACATGATCTCGATGCGGCTGCGGCTTTTGTATCGGCGCTTGTCGTATTTGATGGGCATGATCCGGGATTTGCGTCCCGGAATGCAGGGTGTGATGCCCTTTGCCTGAAGAGCGTCCCTGTACCAGTCTGCGTCGTAGCCGCGGTCGGCCAGCAGCCACTGCGCCTTGGGGAGATCGTCCAGCAGCGCCGCCGCACCGGTGTAGTCGCTGACCTGGCCAGCGGTCATGAAGAAGCTGATTGGGCGGCCGTTGGCATCGGTAACGGCGTGAAGCTTTGTGTTCATGCCTCCTTTGGTGCGACCGATGAGCCGCCCGAGACCCCCTTTTTTACCCGCAGGCTTGATGCCGTGCGGTGTGCCTTGAGGTAGGTCGCGTCGATCATGATCGTCTTCGGCGTGGCGCTCGCAGCCGCAAGTCCTTCCATCATGCGGAGGAAAACGCCCCTCTCACCCCACCGCTTCCAGCGGTTGTAGAGCGTCTTGTGTGGACCATACTCCTTGGGTGCGTCGCACCAGCGCAACCCGTTGCGGTTCACGAAAACGATGCCGCTCAACACCCGCCGATCGTCAACCCGCGGCCTGCCGTGACTCTTGGGAAAATACGGCTCAAGCCGCGCCATCTGCTCGTCTGTCAGCCAGTACAGGTTGCTCATGCTCAGTCTCCTTGCGGAGCCTGAATCAGATCGCGCCTCTCAGATCAATGGGTCCTGACCCTAATCGCAATCGGAACGGCTCGAAATATGGATGTGCCGCTGACACTCGAAGTTTCCGATAGCGAACCAGTCAGCGACATTTCCGAATGGGATCAGGTGATTGAATGCGCTCTCGCCCTACCTAGCGGCACGGTGATTGCGTTCGGTTGCACTGAAGTCCCCGATGATGCCGAGCGGTTTCAGGTCGATCCTGGATCATATCTGGCACGAGTATCGTACGGCAATCTGGCCGATCTCTCCGATGATGGCCTTGAGGGCAATGATCGATACAGGGTTCAATTATGGCCAGGCAAAGTCGACGGAGTTATCGTTGTAAAGCGGCGGCTCGCCTAACTTCTGAATGTCCGCGATGGGTCGAAAGCGGACGTTAGGCGCGGATGTCTGTTTTGGGTGGAAAGCAGACATTGCGCTCCGTTAGAGAATCATCCAGTCCGAGGTATGCAAAACTACTCCCGCCTCCACTCAACCCTGCGTGCTTTCGAGCATCACTTGTTCGCAGTGACCAGCCTCTTAATGCTTCTGTTGGGTGCGCTAAGCGCCGTTTTCAGGAATGACGTGGAAGCAAAAGCAATCTCCGCTGGCTGCTCCACCACCTTGTTCCTTATTGCAGTTATCTCGCACCTAAAAAAACAGCGACCGAAGCCCTGATCTGGGCGCGACGAATGTCCGCAATGGGTCGAAAGCAGACGTTAGGCGGCTAATGGCAGGAATGGGTGGAAAACGGACGTTAGGCGCGGAGATTGCAAGCTGGCGTGTCGAGTTTTTGCGTTCGTGGATCAAAGGTAATTTCTATCACGCCACATCCGCCTTCGGATATAAGCGGTAACGCGCGATAGTCGTCCACCCATCTCCGCCGCCCTATCGGAAGGTCGTAAAACTTGTTCTGTGGAAGGTCGTGTAAGCTCGTGTAAATGGCAACGACCATGCCCTGTTGGTCCATTGAGTAGTATCTGGCGTAACCATTGAGCGGGCTAGCTCCCTGCGGAAGCTCGATCCGGCTTTCAATAAGCGCCATTAAACTATCATGCTCACGTTGCTTCTGTGTCGAGCAGGAAGTCAGCGTCATGAGCGAGAGAAAGAATATGGCCTTCATCGACTTTAGCTTAGCGGGTCAGCTAATGTCCGCAATGGGTCGAAAGCGGACTTCAACTTTAGGGAGCCCGGTTGGAGCAAATCGCCTTTCCGTTTGCAGTCAATCCCGGTGACGTAACCGGCTGCAAGCGCAAGATGCGCAGTTCGCCTCCTACTTTTCTTAAGTTGCGTTCGTCCTCAGGGAAGGAGGTTTCGACCTTCTCAACGCGTCCCCCGCAATAGCGGACGAGAATGTCATCGGCAGTTAGAAGCGAAAGGGTCGGCGCTGGTGCTCCTGAACCTTGAAAAACCAAGTCTCTATGGCTCCCAAAAACGTAGTAGATAGAGTGCTGGTCAGACGTAAGAGGTGTCGTGCGGTAGTCATCCTCGATTACGAACTTGCCCCGAATGTTTGGCAGGGATGTCGTGCCAATCACTCCACCGTCGCGGCCACAGGATGCGACGATCACCGCTATGGTGACAAGAATTAAGGTTCTTTTCAAGCGCTCGTTCCACCGCAATCAAGCGAATTGTGGCGGACAAATCGAATGTCCGCAATGGGTCGAAAACGGACATTTTATCATGGAGTGATCGACGGACAATTCCCTCCAGGGACGAGCGAAGTTGAGACCCAAAGACCCGTCCAATATCGGCAAGTGAGCCAAGCCTCCTGGACGGCGCGGGACGCGTCCGATGGTCTTGGGGGCGTTTGGAAAACAAGATCGCCCTCGATGATGTAAACGGGCGTTCGCTTTGCAGTCAGCAAGACGCGCCTTTGCGTACCCTAAAGCAGAGTGGCTTGAACTAGGAACACGCCGATCAATACGGCGGCAATCCGGGTGGTCGCGGAGCGACTCATTTCTCCTGCTACAGCTGCAAAGCTAATGTCCGCAATGGGTCGGAAGCGGACATTAGCAACTCGCCGCCACGTCCACTTCAAATTCCCCTTCCATAATAGGATTTCGTCTGCTTGGCTCACTGATTGCGGTTCGCTCGCCCGGCTGTTTGACATTGTTGATCGTCAATTCCCACCGCGCGGTCCTAATTGGACTTTACCGGCAGCTCCCTGTCGATTCCACTCGGGGATCCTTAAGTTTACAAATCCCCCCGAAAAAGCCGACGAACTCGGTAAACTTAGTAACTTTAAGCGCCTGTCCTTTGCGCAGCCGAAGGGCCTGTCCTAAGCCAATCTGCCTCTGGCATCCTCTGGCAATGTGGCACGGCTGACTGCGCCTCTTTCCTTGACTTTTCAGTCGTTATCCCCCAATCGCGCCGGTGCGCTGCCGCGACGGTTCGCGACTGGCCTTTTTCACACCGGATTTTACATGAGTTTTGCCGACCTCGGCCTTTCCGACCAATTGCTCAAAGCTGTCGCCGACAGCGGCTATGACACGCCCACCCCGATCCAGAAGGGCGTCATCCCCTCCGCGCTGATGGGCCGCGACCTGGTCGGCATCGCCCAGACCGGCACCGGCAAGACCGCCGGCTTCGTCCTGCCGATGATCGACATTCTTGCCGAGGGCCGCACCCGCGCCCGCATGCCGCGCTCGCTGATCCTCGAGCCGACCCGCGAGCTGGCTGCGCAAGTCGCCGAGAATTTCGTCAAATATGGCAAGAACCACAAGCTTTCGATGGCCCTGCTCATCGGCGGCGTCCAGATGGGCGACCAGGTCAAAGCGCTCGAAAAGGGCGTCGACGTGCTGATCGCCACCCCGGGCCGGCTGATGGACCTGTTCAGCCGCGGCAAGATCATGCTCAACGATTGCAATTTGCTGGTGATCGACGAGGCCGACCGGATGCTCGACATGGGGTTCATCCCCGACATCGAGGAAATCTGCTCCAAGCTTCCGCGCGGCCGCCAGACCTTGCTGTTCTCGGCCACCATGCCGCCGCCGATCAAGAAATTGGCCGACAAGTTCCTCAACGATCCCAAGACGATCGAGGTTGCCCGCCCGGCGACCGCCAACGTCAATATCGAACAGAAACTGGTCATGACCAGCGGTCCCAAAAAGCGCGACGCGGTGCGCAGCATCCTGCGCGAGCCGGGCTTCAAGAATGCGATCATCTTCTGCAACAAGAAGGTCACCGTCCGCGAAGTCTACACCAGCCTCAAGCGCTCGGGTTTCGCCGTCGGCCAGATCCAGGGCGACATGGACCAGTCGAGCCGGATCGCCGAGTTCGACCGTTTCAAGACCGGTGACGTCACCGTGCTCGTCGCCTCCGACGTCGCGGCGCGCGGGCTCGATGTGAAGGGCGTGTCGCACGTGATCAACTTCGACGTGCCGTGGCAGCCCGACGATTACATCCACCGCATCGGCCGCACCGGCCGCGCCGGGATGACCGGGATCGCCTACACGCTTGCGACGTCCGCCGATGGCGAGGCGGTGGCGAATATCGAGAAGCTCACCGGGATGAAGCTCGGCCGGTTCGGTGCTGGCGAAGCTGCTGCCGAAGCGCCCGACGAGGTTCAGGCCGAAGCGCCCCGCCGCGGCCGCGCCCCGAAGGCCAAGCCTGCCCCGGCCCGTGAGAAACGTCCCGAGCCAGCCCGCGAAGCGCGCCGTCCCGATCCGGCCCGTGAAGAGCGTCGTCCCGATCCGGTTCGCGAGGAACGCCGTCCCGATCCGGCCCGTGAAGAGCGTCGTCCCGATCCGGCGCCTGCCAAGTCGACGCCGAAGCCCGCCCCAAAGCCCGTTGCGAAGGATGAGGATGACGACAGCTGGAACGGCCCGATGCCCGGCTTCCTCTCGGTCGGGTTTGGCTCCTCGGCCGATTAACGCCGGCGGTATCGATCGATAAACGCCGCCGCGTGGGCTGCGAACTCGCCGGCCCGAATCGCATCGCGGAGGCCCTGCATCAGCCGCTGGTAGAACCACAGATTATGCTCGGTCATCAGCATCGAGCCGAGAATTTCGCCTGATCTTACCAGGTGATGGACATAGGCGCGGCTGTAATCGGCGCAGCTCGGGCAGCCGCAATCGGCTTCGATCGGCGCTTGGTCCTCGGCGAATTTGGCGTTGCGGATGTTGATCCGGTCGGCATTACGCAATCGAACATGTCTATCCCGCGCCGCACCGCCTCGACGATGTCGTTGGGTTTGCCGACCCCCATCAGATAGCGCGGCTTGTCGGCGGGCAACATCTCGACCGCGAAGTCGAGCACGCCGCACATCGCCGCATGCCCCTCCCCCACCGCCAGCCCGCCAACCGCATAGCCATCGAACCCGATCCCGATCAGCGCCTCCGACGATCGCTTCCGTAAGGCCTCGAACATCGATCCCTGCTGGATCCCGAACAATGCCGACCGCGCGGCATGGTCACCACCCGCATCGAACGCGTCGCGTGACCTCCTCGCCCAGCGCATCGACCGCTCCATCGAAGCCTCGGCTTGCTCCTCGGTCGCCGGAAATGGCGTGCATTCGTCGAACGCCATGACGATATCGGCACCGAGCAGGCGCTGCACTTCCATCGACCGCTCGGGGGTCAGCATGTGCGCCGACCCGTCGAGGTGCGACTTGAATCTGACCCCGTCCTCGGACTTCTTGGTCAGCTCGCCCAGGCTCATCACCTGGTACCCGCCGCTGTCGGTCAGGATCGGCCGGTCCCAGTTCATGAACTTGTGCAGCCCGCCCAGCTTCGCCACGCGCTCGGCGCCGGGCCGAAGCATCAAATGATAGGTGTTGCCGAGCAGGATGTCCGCCCCGCTCGCCCGCACGCCCTCGGGCTTGACCGCCTTGACCGTTGCCGCCGTCCCGACCGGCATGAACGCCGGCGTGCGGATGGTCCCGCGCTCCATGATGATGGCGCCAGTGCGCGCGGCGCCCTCGGTGGCGGCGATGCTGAAAGCGAAGCGATTGGACATGTCGCGCCACTGGCCGCAACCATCGGCGTGGTCAATCGAGCGTTTTTACCTGAGGCCGGGAATGAGTGCCGCAGTCGAAGCTCGATAGTCGCGCCACTCGTCGCCGAAATGCCGCTCGAGCGCCCGTTCCTCGACCCTGATCCGGTACGCGAACGCCAGCGCGGGAAGGATCACGGTCACCGCCAGCGATGCGAGTGAGCCCATGGCAAGACCAACAGCGGCCGCAGACATCAGTCCCCCGGTATAAGACGGGTGGCGGATCCGGGCATAGGGGCCGGTCGTCACCAGCCGGTGATCGTCGAGCAGCATCACGTGCGTCCGGAAATACGCCCCGAGGAAGTGCACCGCGCGCTGACGAACCACGATCCCGGCGAGCATCAGCAACGCGCCTGCTGCCATCCACAGCGCGGCGGGCCCCGCAAGCAAGCCGAGCCGCTGGCTCCGGACGCCAAACGCGATCCACACCGCCGCCGTCATGGCGATGAGGATCAACGACCGGCTGCCGCCATCGTGCCGGGTCCCGCCCCCCGGCTGGCGATCGCGCAGGAACACCGTCGCTTCGCTGACGAACCAGGGCAGCATGAGCAATTGCGCGAAGCGAAGCGGGTCCATCCCAAGCTGATAGCTCGCCTGTATTAGCCACGCAATACACATCGACAAGAGCCGGCAAGTCGCGCATGCGGCTGCATGATCGATCCCTGGCTTTACCCAATCCTCACCACCGTCGCGGTCGTCACCGGCTTCATCGATTCCATCGCTGGCGGCGGCGGGTTGATCATGATGCCGGCCTTGCTGTTCGCCGGGGTGCCGCCGATCAACGCGCTCGCCACCAACAAGCTTCAGTCGATGTTCGGCACCGCCACCGCCTGCGCCAATTATGCGAGCAAGGGGCTGATCGACTGGCGGTCGAACTGGTTGTCGATCGTGCTGATCTTCATCGCCGCGGCGGCCGGCGTGATCGTGGTGCAATCGGTCAGCTCCAAAGCACTTGCGCTCGTCATCCCGCTGCTGCTGCTCGCGGTTGCAGGCTATGTCCTCATCAGCCCGCGAATGAACGACGAGGATGCGCACGAGCGGATCGGCGCCAACGCTTACGCACCAATCGGCGCGGCGATCGGCTTTTACGATGGCTTCTTCGGGCCCGGCACCGGCAGCTTCTTCACCACCAGCCTGGTCGCGCTTCGCGGGCTCGGCCTGACCCGCGCCACCGCGCTGACCAAATTATTCAACCTCACCAGCAATGTCGCCGCGTTCCTGCTGTTCGCGATCGGCGGCAAGATGTTCTGGCTGCTCGGGTTCAGCATGGCCGCCGGGGCAATGCTCGGCGGCTGGATCGGCAGCCATACCGCCATGCGCTTTGGCGCCAAGGTGATCCGGCCGTTGCTGGTCATCCTGTCGCTCGGCCTGACCGCGCGGCTGCTGTGGAGCTATTTCGCAACTTGAGGTAACGTCCGCATATGCCGTCGAGCGCCTATGAATCTCTCGCCCTGAGTCTCGATCAACGCGACTTTGCCGCTGCATCGGGCATGCTGGCGCTGGCCAAGGCGGGCGACGCCGATGCGCAGAACAAGGCGGGCGAACTTTGCCTTCGCGGGATGGCCGGGCCGGTCGATCTGGAGCAGGCCAATCGCTGGATCGGCAAGGCGGCGGCGCAAGGCCAGCCCGACGCGCTTCGCACCGCGGCCTATTTCACCGCCGCTGGCATTGGCTGCGAAGCCGACCCGACCAAGGCGTTGGCGATGCTGCAGGCGCTGGCGGCAAACGACCGCTTCGTCGCGGTGCAGCGGGCGTTTCTCGACCATGTCCAATGCGAAACGAAATTGGCCACCGCCGAGCGCAAACTGATCTCGGCCGATCCGCATGTCGAACTGATCATCGGCCTCTTCAGCCCCGCCGAATGCCGCTACCTGCAATTGCTCGCCCAGCCGTGGCTCGAGCCGGCGATGATCTATGCCACCACCGGCGAAGGCATGCGCGACCCGCACCGTGACAGCGACAATATGGTGATCGCGCCGATGACCGAGGATTTGGTCGTCCAGGTGATCAATCGCACCATCGCCGCCGCCAGCGATACGCAGGTCACATGGGGCGAGCCGCTGCACATCCTGCGCTATGCGCCGGGCCAGCAATATCGGCCGCACCATGATGCCCACGCTTATCCACAAATCGAAAAGCGTCGGGTGGCGACGGCACTGCTTTACCTGAACGACGCATATGAAGGCGGCGAGACCAACTTTCCCGAACTTGGAATCACCGTTCGCGGCGGGGTCGGCGATCTGCTGATCTTCCATAATCTCGACGCCGACAAAATGCCCGACATGCGGATGATCCACGCCGGGTTGCCGATCACTTCGGGCGAGAAATGGCTTGCGACGCGGTGGATCCAAGGCGGGAATTACTTACCGCGCTGAGGAAGCAGCAGCGATCCGTCGCCGTAGGAATAAAAGCGGTAACCCGCCGCGATCGCATGCGCATAGGCCGCCTTCATCACGTCCAGCCCCATCAGCGCCGAGACCAGCATGAACAATGTCGATTTGGGCAAATGAAAGTTGGTCAGCAGCCCGTCGACCGCCTTGAAGCGATAGCCCGGCGTGATGAAGATTGCGGTGTCGCCGTCGAACGCGCGGATCGTGCCATCGTCCGCCGCCGCGCTTTCGATCAGGCGGAGCGAGGTGGTCCCGACCGCGATCAGCCGCCCGCCCCGCGCTCGCGCTGCGTTGAGGCGATCGGCGGTGGCAGCGTCGATCCGTCCCCATTCGGAATGCATCCGATGGTCGGCGGTGTCGTCGACCTTGACCGGCAGGAAGGTCCCGGCGCCGACGTGAAGCGTCAGCGTCTCGCGAGCGATCCCCCGCGCGTCGATCGCCTCGACCAGCCGCTCGGTGAAGTGGAGCGCGGCGGTCGGTGCTGCAACCGCACCGGCCTCGCGGGCGAACATCGTCTGATAGTCGGCAGCGTCGTCGGCGTCGGTCGGTCGTTTGGAAGCGATGTAGGGCGGGAGCGGCATCTGGCCGGCTCGCTCGAGCAACAGTTCGACCGGCTCCTCGCCGTGGAAGGTGAGGAGAATCGCCCCAGCGTCGTCGCGCTCGATCGCGGTGGCTTGAACCCCGAAACCGAAGTCGACCACGTCCCCATTGCGCACCCGTTTGGCGTTGCGGACGAACGCCCACCAGCTGCGCAATCCCTCGCGCTTGTGCAGGGTTGCTCCCACCCTCGCGTCACCGCGCGTCCCTTCAAGCTGGGCGGGGATGACCTTGGTGTCGTTGAACACCAGCACATCGTCGGGGCCGAGCAACGACGGCAGTTCGAGCATGGTCCGGTCGCTTATTGCCGTCCCATCGACCGACAGCAGCCGCGCCGAATCGCGCGGTCGCGCTGGCCTGAGCGCGATGCGGTCGGTCGGCAGGTCGAAGTCGAATAGAGCGACGTCCATCAGCCGCCGGCGGGCTTGGCCTCCGCCACCGGTGCGGGCGCCGCGGCTGGCGGCGCCGGAAGCGGCCCGTCGATCCATACGCGGACCATCTTGGTCGGGGCCTCGGGTGGCTCGCCCGGGGCAATCCCGTCGACGAACTGCATCCCCGACATCACCCGCCCGAAGATCGTGTATTTGTGATCGAGCGAGGTCCCCGCCGACAGCATGATGAAAAATTGGCTGTTGCCGCCGTTGAGATCTTCCAGCGTGCGAGCCATCGCCAATACGCCGCGCATGTGCGGCAGGATGCTGAATTCCGCCGCGACATTGGGCAGTGTCGAGCCGCCCGAGCCATTGCCCTTAGGATCGCCGCCCTGCGCCATGAACCCGGGGATCACGCGGTGGAACGCCAGGCCATTGTAGAAACCCTGGCTGGCCAGGGTCTGGATCCGGTAGACGTGGTTGGGCGCGACGTCGGGGCGAAGCTGGATCACCACCGTGCCACCGCTCGACAATTCGATGTTCAGCCGGTTGGCGGGATCGGCGGCGACAGCGGGCGGCGCCATCAGCGTAAACTTCGGGGCCGGCGGGGGCGCCGGATGTTTCGCGGCGATCAGGGCCAACGCCATCAGCGGCACGGCGAGCAAATATTTACGCATGGTCATTGTTCCCACTCAAACTGTGCGCCAGCCGGTAGCCGGCATCCGCTGAACCGCGACTGACGATCATTTGCCAAGCTTGGCGGCGACATCGGCGACCACCGCCGGCGGAACGAACTTGTCGATCTTGCCGCCGTAGCGCGCGATTTCCTTGACTAGCCGCGAGGCGATTGGCTGCAGCGAGACATCGGCCATCAGGAAGACAGTCTCGATGTCGTCGTTGAGCTGCTGGTTCATCCCCGCCATCTGATATTCATATTCGAAATCGGCCACCGCGCGCAGGCCGCGGATGATGATCGTGGCGCCTTCACGAACAGCGAAGTCCATCAGCAGTGAGTCGAACTCGACGACCTTGATGTCGCCCGCAATGCCGTCGATCTCGCGCTGGACCATCGCCAGTCGCTCGGCGACGGTGAACATCGGTTCCTTTGACGGATTGGTCGTCACCCCGATGACCAGGCAATCGACGAGGTGCGCGCCGCGGCGAATGATGTCGAGATGACCCAATGTCAGCGGGTCGAAGGTGCCCGGATAAACCCCGATGCGCCAAACCTGTTCGGAAACGCGGCTCACCGGTCGCGCTCGATCACGAAATGGGCGATGGCGCGGAGCAGGTCGGCCTCCTCGCCATGGTTGCTCAAATGCTCGATCGCCTGCTCGATCAGCATCGCCGCCTGCACTCGTGCGCGCTCCTCGCCGAGCAGGGAAACGAACGTCGCCTTGCCCGCGTCGGCATCCTTGCCGACCTTTTTGCCGGCGGTCTCGATATCGCCGCAATGGTCGATCAAATCGTCGGCGATCTGGAAGGCGAGGCCGATGTTGCGCGCGTAGCCGCGATAGGGCGTGCGCGCTTCGGTCGGCAGCCGCGCCATGGTGCACGCCGCATCGACCGCAAACTCGATCAGCGCGCCGGTCTTGAGCTGCTGGAGCCGGGTGATTGAAGCAAGATCGAGCGTCTCGCCCTCCGCCGCAAGATCGAGCATCTGCCCGCCGCCCATCCCCGACAGGCCCGAGGCATTGGCCAGACCGAGCACCAGCTCGGCGCGGGCCGATGGGTCGGGGCAGGTGCCCGGATCGGCTAGGATTTCGAACGCGAGATCGTGGAAGCAGTCGCCGGCGAGGATCGCGGTCGCCTCGTCATAGGCCTTATGGACCGTCGGTCGACCGCGGCGCAGATCGTCGTCGTCCATCGCCGGCAGGTCGTCGTGGATCAAGCTGTAGACGTGGATCGCTTCGATCGATGCCCCGACGCGGACCGACCGCTGTTCATCGATCGCGAACAACCGCGACGCCGCGACCACGATCAACGGACGCAATTTCTTGCCGCCGCCAATCGCCGCGTGGCGCATCGCCGCGAACAAGCGGTCGCGCGGATCGCCCGGTGGCTCGAGCAATACGCTGAACAAGGCATCGACCGCGCCCGCAATGCGCATCGACTCCCGGTCGAAATCGAGTGAAATGCGGTCTATCATCCTAGTCGACATCGAACGGCACCGTCCCGGCGGGCTGGCCGTCGGCGCCGATCGAAATCTGCTCGATCCGCTCCTGCGCCGCCTTGAGCCGGGCCTCGCAATGCCGCTTGAGCCGGTCGCCGCGCTGATAGAGCTCGATCGAATTGTCGAGCGGCTCGCTGCCGACCTCGAGGGTGCGGACGATCTGCTCGAGCTCGGCAAGCGCCGCCTCGAAGCTCAACTGGTCGATACTATCGGCGGTCATCGTTCAAGCTTGTCCCCGAGCCGTTGGTAATTGGCAAGTCAGCGCTTGAACGGATCCTTGATGCCAGGGACGATTTCGTCCGAGGTATCGACCTCGCCAGCTTCGGCGGCGACGAGCGCGGCCTCGGCATCGCGGGCGTTTTGAGCGCGTTCGTCGCGGAGTTCCTGGATCAGTGCGGCGCGGTCGCTGTCGAAGCGGGTGTCGGTCGGCGCCGGCGTTCCGGCCGCCTTCTGCGCCTTGATCACCGCGGCATCGAGTTCGCGCTGCGAGGTCAGGCCGAGCGTGACCGGATCCTTCGGCTGGATGTTGGCCATGTTCCAGTGACTGCGGTCACGAATCGCGCCGATCGTGGTGCGGGTGGTGCCGATCAGCTTGCCGATCTGGCCGTCCGATACTTCGGGATGATTGCGGATGATCCACGCGATCCCGTCGGGCTTGTCCTGGCGCTTCGACACCGGCGTGTAGCGCGGGCCCTTGGTGCGGGTAATCGGGTCCGGTTCCTTGTGCATCTTGAGCACATAATCGGGATCGGCCTGGCCCTTCGCGATTTCCTCGTGGGTCAGCTCATTGGCGCGGATCGGGTCGCGGCCGGTGAGCTTGGTCGCGGCGGTATCATCGGCAATCGCCTGGATCTCGAGGATGTGAAGCCCGCAGAATTCCGCAATCTGGGTGAAAGCGAGCGAGCTATTGTCCACTAGCCAGGCGGCGGTGGCATGAGGCATGAGCGGCTGGGCCACACGAAATCTCCTGAAAACAAATTGGGCCGCCCCTTCCCGGAGCGGCCACTATCGAAGGCGATCTACGCTCCGGCGACGGCAAGGGCAAGCGGCAACTGGGGCTTAAGGTGACTAAGGTTAGCCACTCCGACGGCTTTTTCGGGGGTATTTGTAAACTTAAGACTTCAATCGTCGCTGCGTTCCAACGCGGCTATCAAGATCGACGATTTCAAAGAGCCGGATGCAATTCCCACCGCTCGCCAAGCCAAGCAGTTGAAATCCTATTTTGGAAGCCTTTTGTGAAGGGCCCTAAACTTCCATCTCCAGCACGATCTTGCCGATGTCGTCGCCGCTTTCCATTCGGGCGTGGGCGGCGGCGGCTTGGGCCATGGGAAACACCCGGTCGATCACGGGCTTGAGGCGGTTGCCCTCGACATAGGGCCAGACGGTCTTAACGAGTTCATCGGCGACCATCGTCTTGAACCGGACGTCGCGCGGCCTCAGCGTCGACCCGGTCAGGGTCAGACGACGGCACATGACCTCGACGATCGGCACTTCGGCGATCGGCCCTCGCTGGAAGGCGGCCGGCCGGACACTGGCCCTTTGGCCGTATCGCTAATCCCAATAATCCAGTGCAGGCAGCGCTAATGATTGATCGACGCAAGACACCCTCGCCATCGAGCGTACCCAGCAATGCTGGCCGCTGTCGCCGCCGTCCCCGATCCTATATTCGGATTTGCGTGGCGTGAAGAGCGCGGACAGCCATTACTTGCGCGCACGGGTCGTTGCCGAAATGCATATGCGGCGGATGCCGCCCCTCGTCGCGCCAGTCACAATGACCCAGACAGTTCGCTTGCTCACGCCAGCAGAACGCGACGCCGAACTGGCGCATTTGAAAACGTTGGCGACAATCGTTCCCGATGCCCTCAACATCAGACAGCGCGACGCTGCCGGGGGTACGGAGGGAGGCGTCGAGATTTTGTGGGAACGGCATAGCGAGGCAACGACCGCGACGGTTATCTCGCCTGCGGATCCGCAGGCGCCATTTACCCATGGCCCCGCTGCCGAGCGCGCTTTCCAGTGGTTGGAGGCGGCACCTGGCGGCGTGATAAGGGCAGCGCGGATTGCGATCGTGGTGAGCGAGGATGCGGCAGAAGCATTAATCCCGACACTTGACTTCGCGATGTCGGAGTTGGTGAGCTGTCGATTGGGAACGGCACGCCTGTGGTCTGATTTTCATATTCACGAGGACGGCTATGGCCGCTTGCTGGTCGCAGCCGGCAACGTGGCCCCCGCCGATCTGGGCCGCCTTGTCCAACGCATTCAGGAATTGGGCAATTATCGCAACTTGGCATTGCTTGGCCTGCCACTGGTACAGAGCGAAAGCGAAAAGCTACTCGGTCTCGAAGATGCACTTGCGCAAATCGCCGAGCAGATGAGCAACGGAGTCGACGATGCGGCTTTGCTCGACGAACTGTGCGCCCTTTCGGCTCAGGCCGCCGCAATTACCACCGCCACCGGCTTCCGGTTGAGCGCGACCGCTGCTTATGCCCAAATTGCGCACGACCGGCTCTCCTCGCTAGATTGCGCCGACATTAATGGTTTTCAATCGCTCGCGGAATTCACCGACCGTCGACTACTTCCAGCAGTGCGAACCTGCGCCTCATTCGTACAGCGGCTTGAGACGCTATCGGTACGGATCGAACGCGCCACGTCGTTGCTTCGCACGCGCGTCGATCTCGCCATGCAGGCCCAAAACGTTGAGTTGCTGCGATCGATGGACGCCAGTGCTGCACGTCAACTTAGTCTTCAGCGTGTGGTTGAAGGCCTGTCGGCGGTCGCAGTCAGCTACTACACGCTTGGTCTGCTCGGCTACTTCTTCCCCTTATTATCCAACTGGCTGGGCTTATCCGAACATTCCATAGCGGCCTTAGCTGTGCTGCCCGTGGTTGTGCTGATCGTAGCGTTCCTCCGCTGGCGTTCGCGCGGCGTAATCGATCGATGAAACAAACGTCTGTAACCAAAGGCCACGCGGTTGCCGTTTGCCCATTCCAAGATAGCCGTGACCGCAATGCTACGAGAAAATCACCCCGGTACCTCCAGCACGATCTTGCCGACGTGGTCGCCGCTTTCCATGCGGGCGTGGGCGGCGGCGGCTTCGGCGAGCGGGAACACCTTGTCCATCACCGGCTTAAACCGATTCCCCTCGACGTAGGGCCAGACGGTCTTGGCGAGTTCGTCGGCGACCATCGTTTTGAACTGGACGTCGCGCGGTCGCAGGGTTGAGCCGGTGAGCGTCAGTCGGCGGCGCATGATCTCGACGATCGGGATTTCGGCAGTCGCCCCGCGCTGGAAGGCGATCGAGACGTGGCGGCCGTCGTCGGCCATGCATTGCAGGTTGCGCGGCAGATAATCGCCGCCGACCATGTCGAGCACCACGTCGACCCCCTTGCCGCCGGTGATCTGCCTGACCGCCTCGACAAAGTCCGCGGCGCGATAATTGATTGCGTGGGCCGCGCCGATCGCTTTGGCGGCGGTGCATTTGGCGTCGCTACCGCAGGTGACGATGACGTCGAGCCCGAACAAGCGGCCGAGCAGGATCGCCATCGTCCCGATGCCGCTGGTGCCGCCGTGGACCAGCACCGTATCGCCATCGGCCGCAAAACCCCGCTCGAACAGATTGACCCACACGGTGAACAAGGTTTCGGGCAGCGCCGCGGCCTCGGTCATGCGCAACACTTCGGGGACCGGCAGGCAGGTGCCCATCGGCGCGATGCAATATTGGGCATAACCCCCGCCCGCGACCAAAGCGCAGACGCGGGTGCCGATCAGCTGGCTGGCGCCGTCCCCGGCGGCGACCACCGTCCCGGCGATCTCCAGCCCCGGAATGTCGGACGCGCCGGGCGGCGGTGGATAGGCCCCCATCCGTTGCAGCACGTCGGGCCGGTTGACCCCGGCGGCGGCGACCCGGACGAGGACTTCGTCGGGGCCCGGCGTCGGCACCGCGCGTTCGACAAGGCGCAGCACTTCAGGCCCGCCCGGAGCCGAAATCTCGATTGCCTGCATATGCTTGGGGATGTTCACGACGCGCCTTATTGACAGCGTCTCGCGATCGGTCAACGCTGCATGTCATGGACGAGGACGACTTCTTTTCCAGCCGGCCGGTCGACCCGCTGACCCTGGTCTGCAAGCAGGACCTCGGCCCGCTGTCGGTGGCCGAGCTCGACGAACGGATTGCGCTGCTCAGGCAAGAGATCGCGCGGGTCGAGCAACACCAGGTCGCCACTCAAGCCCACCGAAGCGCCGCCGATGAGTTATTCAAGCGGAGCTGATGTGAAGCAGAAGCTCATCATTTGCGTGACCGTTTGCGTGAATGCCTTCGTGGCTGAACCTTGTTTGGCAAAATCGGTCAAGCTTCAGGCCATCGATCTCACGGACAAAGGCATGTCCACCGAGGGTGGAGAGACGACGCTTTACCGCGTAACCAATGGCAAAACCGTCTACTGCAGGATCGAAGCCATTCATTACGGCGAAGGCGGTAAGACGATCTACGGCTTCGCGTTCAACCCACGGTTGTTCTCTGCAGTGAGGCGTGGATATGAATACGATCATCCGATCTACGTTGATCCAAACGTCAAGCAGAGGTTGACCAGTACGGAGTCTCTCAAGACCAAAGAGGGAGCAGCGACACTCCCGGCGGCGTTCAGCGAATATCGCTCGTTTTTCGACCGCCGGAAGTTGGCCACCTGTGATCAGCTTTAGGCCGCCACCCAAGCCCACCGAAGCGCCGCCGATGAGCTGTTCAACCGATAGTTCGTCAGCTCAAGCCGCCAGTTTTTCGGTCTCCGCAATCTCCGTCGCCTTGTCGCGGCGGACGATCGATAAATCATAGTCGCGCTGGAGGTTCATCCACATCTCGGCCGACCCGCCGACGACGCGCTCCAGCTTGAGCGCGAGCAAAGGCGTTACGCCCTGCCTGGCGGCCAGCAGATCATGCAGCGTCTGGCGGCTGACGCGGAGCGCCTTGGCGACCAGCACCTTGGACATGCGCAGCGCGGGGATGATATCCTCGCGCAAAATCTCGCCTGGGTGGGTCGGCCTCATTTGCCTGGCCATGGTTTCAGTCATCGCGCATCATCCTCTCGATGATAATCCTCTAAATCCACATCCACCGCGTCGGGATGATCCCAGCCGTATGTGACCCGATAATTGCCGCCGGCGTCGACCGAATGGCGCTTCGGCTTGCCTTGAAGGGCATGGAAACGGTAGCCCGGCAAGTTCAGATCCTCTGGCTTGGTCGCGGCGTTGAGCAGGTCGAGAATGCGACGCACCCGACCTTTGTTCGGCACCGGCAGTTTTGACTCATCGTCTTGAGTCCAAAGAAGCTTGAGCGCCTTGCTGCGGAAACTCCTGATCACCGCTGATTAAGTAAGGTATTACCTTACATATGTCAAGCATGGCCTTACGTTATGCGACGCTAATGTCGCTGGCGGTCGAAATTCCTCGTCCTTCCCTCTTGATCGACACGACCAAGGGAACGACATTGATGGGCAAGGAGCGCTCACGACATGCCCAGTTTTGCCCGCGAACTCGAACAATCCCTTCATAATGCGCTCGGCGAGGCGTCGAAGCGGCGGCATGAATATGCCACGCTCGAGCATTTGCTGATGGCGCTGATCGACGACGAGCATGCGTCGAAGGTGATGACCGCGTGCGGGGTCAACCGCGACGAGTTGAAAGCGACGGTCAAACATTATCTCGACAATGAACTTGGCGCCCTGGTCGCCGACAGCGCGACCGACCCGACCCCGACCAGCGGGTTCCAGCGGGTGGTCCAGCGCGCGATCCTCCACGTCCAGTCGTCGGGCCGCGACGACGTGACCGGCGCCAACGTGTTGGTCGCGCTGTTCAGCGAACGCGAAAGCTATGCCGTCTATTTCCTCCAGCAGCAGGACATGAGCCGGCTGGATGCGGTGACCTACATCAGCCACGGGGTCGGCAAGGGCGACGCCGAGCCGGAGGCGCGCGAGGTCGGCGGGACCGAGGAGAAGACCGAGGCCAAGCCGGGCGACAAGAAGGAAAGCGCGCTCTCGCAATTCACCGTCAACCTCAACGACAAGGCCAAGGCAGGCAAGGTCGATCCGCTGATCGGGCGCATGGCCGAAGTCGATCGCACGGTACAAATATTATGCCGGCGGTCGAAGAATAACCCGCTTTATGTCGGCGACCCCGGCGTCGGGAAGACCGCGATCGCGGAAGGACTGGCGCGCAAGATCATCGAGGGCGATGTGCCCGAAGTGCTGAAGCCGGCGGTGATTTACTCGCTCGACATGGGCTCTTTGCTCGCGGGCACGCGGTACCGCGGCGACTTCGAGGAACGGCTGAAATCGGTCGTCAATGAACTCGAGAAGCTGCCCGACGCGATCCTGTTCATCGACGAAATCCATACCGTAATCGGGGCCGGCGCGACCAGCGGCGGGGCGATGGATGCGTCGAATTTGCTCAAGCCGGCGCTGTCGTCGGGGGCGATCCGCTGCATCGGGTCGACCACCTACAAGGAATTCCGCAATCATTTCGAAAAGGACCGCGCGTTGCTGCGCCGGTTCCAGAAGATCGACGTCAATGAACCGACGATCGAGGATACGATCAAGATCATCGCCGGGCTTCGTTCGTCATTCGAGCAGCATCACAAGGTGCGCTACACCGCTGACGCGATCAAGTCGGCGGTCGAACTGTCGGCGCGCTATATCCATGACCGCAAATTGCCGGACAAGGCGATCGACGTGATCGACGAAGTCGGCGCGATGCAGATGCTCGTGCCCCCGAGCCGCCGCAAGAAGACCATCACCACCAAGGAAATCGAGGCGGTGGTGGCGACGATGGCGCGGATTCCGCCAAAGTCGGTGTCGAGCGACGACAAGCGCGCGCTCGAGACGCTCGAGACCGACCTCAAGCGGGTGGTGTTCGGGCAGGACCTGGCGATCGAGCGGCTGGCGTCGGCGATCAAGCTCAGCCGCGCGGGCCTTCGCGATCCCGACAAGCCGATTGGCAATTATCTGTTTTCGGGCCCGACCGGAGTCGGCAAGACCGAGGTCGCGCGGCAGCTGGCGTCGGTGATGGGCATCCCGCTCCAGCGGTTCGACATGTCGGAATATATGGAGCGCCACTCGGTCAGCCGGCTGATTGGCGCGCCGCCGGGCTATGTCGGCTACGAACAGGGCGGACTGCTGACCGACGCGGTCGACCAGCAGCCGCACAGCGTGCTGCTGCTCGACGAGATCGAGAAAGCGCACCCCGATTTGTTCAACATCCTGTTGCAGGTGATGGATAATGGCAAGCTGACCGATCACCACGGCAAGACAGTCGATTTCCGCAACACCATCCTGATCATGACCACCAATGCCGGCGCCGCCGACATGGCGCGTGAGGGAATCGGGTTCGGGGCGCTGAGCCGCGACGATGTCCAAGAAGATGCGATCAAGAAGATGTTCACCCCCGAATTCCGCAACCGCCTCGATGCGGTGGTGCCGTTCGGCTATCTGCCGCCGGCGGTGGTGGCGCGGGTGGTCGACAAGTTCATCCTGCAGATGGAAATGCAGCTGGCCGATCGCAACGTCCACATCCAGCTCGACGATGAAGCGCGCGAGTGGCTGACGACCAAGGGCTATGACAAGATGAACGGCGCGCGCCCGATGGGTCGCCTGATGCAGGAGAAGATCAAGCAGCCGCTGGCCGAGGAGTTGCTGTTCGGCAAGCTGGTCGACGGGGGCGAGGTCCAGGTCCGCATCAAGGACAACCATCCGGTGTTCGAAATCGTCTCCGCCCCGCCCAAGGCGGTCAAGTTGAAGGGTGCTGCCAAAGCCAGGTCGGAGGCCATGAAGGCCAAGGCCAAGGCGAAAACCGGGGATCAGCCGGCCGACTAGCCAATCGCCGACGCTTCTGCTTGTTTCCCGCGACACAGGGGAGACGGATGATGAAGGCATGGCGAGTCGCGCTTGGCGCGTTGTTGGTGAGTTCGGCGGCGGCTGGCGTGGCGGCGTCGGCGACCGGGCCCAGTTCGGCGTTCAGCGGCAGCGACTTGTTCAACCTGGCGATGGCGAGCGACCCGCAGATCAGCCCCGATGGGCGGCAGGTCGCATATGTCCGCAAGTCGAACGACGTGATGACCGACAAAGCGCGATCGTCGATCTGGCTGGTCGATGTCGCGACTGGCCAGCAGCGGCCGATTGCGGCGGGCGGCGGCGACAGCTTCGGCCCCGCCTGGTCACCCGACGGCAAGCGGCTGGCCTATGGATCGACGGCGGAAGGCGGGGCGCCGCAATTGTTCGTCCGCTGGATGGATACGGGGCAGACGGCACGGATCACCGGCCTGCCCGACAGCCCGCAGGCGATTGAATGGTCGCCCGACGGCAACCGCCTCGCCTACGCCATGAACGTGCCCGACGATGGCCCGAAGCTTGGGTCGGCGCCGGCCAAGCCCGAGGGCGCGAATTGGGCCAAGCCGCTCGAGATCATCGACAAGGTCACCTATCGCGCCGACGGTGCGGGGTATCTCAAGCCCGGCTTCGACCATATTTTCATCGTCGATGCCAATGGCGGAGCGCCGCAGCAACTGACGTTCGGCGCTTTCCGCGACGGCGCGCCGCATTGGGAGCGCGGCGGGCAGTCGATCCTGTTCAGCGCGGTGCGCAAGCCCGACTGGGAAATGATCGCCAATGACAGCGAGGTCTATCGGGTCAGCTTGTCCGGGGGCGAACCGCAGGCGCTGACCAGCCGCAAGGGGCCCGACGATAATCCCCGCCCCTCCCCCGATGGCCGGAGCATCGCCTACGTCGGGTATGACGATGACCTCAGGGGATATCAGCAGGGCGACCTGTATGTGATGGATTCGGGCGGCGGCGGCGCGCGGAAAATCGCGCCGGGGCTCGACCGATCGATCAACGACTTTGCGTGGAGTACTGACGGGCGGTCGATCGTCGCATCGTATGAAGAAGGCGGCAAGACCACCGTGGCGCGGATCGGGCTCGATGGGCGGGTGTCGCCGATCACGCACGAGATGGGCGGCAGCGGGTTCGATCGGCCTTATGCGGGCGGATCGTTCAGCGTGGCGCGGACCGGAGCGATCGCGTTCACGTCGGATTCGCCGGGGCGACCGGCGGACGTAGCGGTGACGCAAAGCGGGCAGACGCGGCTGCTGACGCGCCTCAACGATCTCGCATTGTCGCGCAAGGCGCTCGGCGGGCTGACCCCATTGGAAGTGCGTGCACCCGATGGCGGCAAGGTGCCGGCGTGGATCCTGCTCCCGGCTGGCTATCAGCAGGACAAGCCGCTGCCGATGATCCTCGAAATCCACGGCGGCCCTTACGCGTCCTACGGGCCGCATTTCTCGGCCGATTACCAGCTCTACAATTCCGCCGGTTATGCGGTGCTTTACACCAATCCGCGCGGGTCGACCGGTTACGGCCAGAAATTCGCCGACGGGATCGAGAAGACCTATCCCGACAGCGACTATGGCGATCTGATGGCGGCGGTCGATGCGGCGGTGGCGTCGGGGATGGCCGACCCCAACAATCTGTTCGTCACCGGCGGATCGGGCGGCGGGATTTTGACCGCGTGGATCATCGGCAAGACCAACCGCTTCAAGGCGGCGGCGGCGCAGAAGCCGGTAATCAACTGGACCAGCATGGCGCTGACCGCCGATGGCCCGAATTTCTTCGGCCCCTATTGGTTGGGGGCGCTGCCGTGGGAGAATTACCAAAGTTACTGGGCGAGATCGCCGCTGAGCCAGATGGCCAAGGTAAAAACGCCGACATTGGTGGTGGTCGGGAGCGAGGATTATCGCACCCCGGTGAGCGAGGCCGAGCAGCTCTACACCGCGCTCAAATTGGTCCATGTCCCGACGATGCTGGTCAAGGTGCCCGACGCCAGCCACGGCGGGATTGCCGCGCGGCCATCGCAAGCAGCGGCCAAGGCGTCGGCAATCATCGCTTGGTTCGATAAGTATCGGAAGCGCTAGCGCTTCCGTGGGTTTGATAAGTACCGCAAACGCTAGCGCTGTGGCGCTCAGACGTTAGGGTGGCGGAGACTTACAGGAGATTGTTGATGACGCGTCGTCCGTTGCTCGGCCTTGCCACTATCATTTCCCTCAGCCTGTGCGGTGCATCATTTGCTGCGCCGCGTGCCGCGCCATTCAAATATAGCGCCGCGCGGATGTCGGAAAATATCCGCATCCTCAGTTCCGACGCGTTCGAGGGGCGCGGGCCCAATACGCCGGGCGAGACCAAGACCGTCGCTTATCTGATCGAGCAGTTTCGACTGGCAGGCCTCAAGCCGGGCGGGGTGATCAAGGCCGGCAAGCGGACGTGGACCCAGCCGGTGCCGTTGCTGAAGTCGGAGTTTGCGGTGACGCCGGTGGTTTCGGTGAAACTTGGGGGCCAAGCAGTGGCGCTGACCCAGGGCGAGGACATTGCGGTCCGCGCGCCGACCAATGGCGACCAGGGCATCGACCTGACCGACAAGCCATTGGTGTTCGTCGGTTATGGCGTCAAGGCGCCCGAGCGCGGGTGGGATGATTACAAGGGCGTCGACGTGCGCGGCAAGGTGATCGTGATGCTGGTCAACGACCCCGATATCGAAGGCGGCGAAGGCCAGTTCGGCGGCAAGGCGATGACCTATTACGGCCGCTGGACGTACAAATTTGAGGAAGGCGCGCGGCGGCAAGCGGCGGGCGTGCTGGTGGTGCATGAAACCGGGCCGGCGGCCTATGGCTGGGCGACGGTCAAGAACAGCAACACCAATGCGATGTTCGACATCGTGCGGAAAGACCCGCGCGCGGAACATCCGCCATTGGAAGGCTGGATCCAGCGCGACCTGGCAGTCAAGCTGGCCGCCGATTCGGGACTCGATTTCGAGGCGCTGAAGGCGGCCGCGCGGAAAAAGGACTTCCGCCCGGTCGAACTCAAGGCGCGGCTCGATGTGCATGGCGATGCGCGGACCGAAGTGATCACCTCGCAGAATGTGGTCGGGATCGTCCCTGGCACAACCCACCCCGACGAGACGATCATTTACTCGGCGCATTGGGATCATCTCGGGATCGGGTTGCCCGATGCCAATGGCGACAAGATCTACAATGGCGCGATCGACAATGGCACCGGCCTGGCGCAGCTGATCGAGCAAGGTCGCTCGTTCGCCGCCGGGCCGCGGCCGCAGCGGTCGGTGGTGTTCATGGCAGTGACTGCCGAGGAAAAAGGGCTGCTGGGCAGCGAATATTATGCCGCCAACCCGATCTACCCTGCGGGCAAGACGGTCGGCATGCTCAACACCGACGTGATGAGCGTGGTCGGCGCGGCGAAGGATTATTCGATTCGCGGATCGGCCAAGCTCGGGTTACTCGGCGACCTGATCGAGGAGGCGACGCGGCTGGGGCGGACCTACACCCCCGATGCGCATCCCGAGACGGGTGGTTTCTATCGGTCGGATCACTTCACCTTTGCCAAGGCGGGCATTCCGGCGATCAGCCTGACCCCGGGGCAGGATTTGTTCAACGGCGGGGTCGCGCGCTCCGAGGCGTTCGGCAAAGCCTATACCTCGAAATATTACCACCAGCCCGACGACGAATGGTCGCCCGACTGGGATTATTCGGGGATGATTGCCGACGCGACCCTGCTCCATGCGCTGGGGGTGCGGCTGGCCAATAGCCGCGAGTGGCCCAACTGGAGCGCCGACAGCGAATTCCGCGCCGCGCGCGATCGCACCGCCAGCGAGCGGCGCTAGGGAGGCTGGACGATAGCGGAGCTCACTTTTTACACCAACCCAATGTCACGCGGGCGAATTGTGCGCTGGATGCTCGAGGAGCTCGGCCAGCCGTACGATACCGAGATCGTCGATTATGCGGTAATGCACGACGCCGCCTACGCCAGGATCAACCCGATGATGAAGGTCCCGGCGATCGTCCACCGCGGCAAGGTGGTGACCGAATGCGCCGGGATCATCGCTTATCTGGGGGACGCGTTTCCCGAGGCTGGCCTGGGACCACGCGCGGAAGAGCAAGCTAATTATTACCGCTGGCTGTTCTTCGCCGCCGGGCCGATCGAGCAGGCGGTGACCAACAAGTCGGCCGGGTTCGAGCCGAGCGAAGAGAAGGGCCGGATGTTCGGCTATGGCAGTTACGACCTCGCGGTGAATACGCTGGCCGACCATTTCTCGCGATCGGATTTCGTGTGCGGCGACCGCTTCACCGCCGCCGACGTCTATGTCGGAAGCCAAGTGATGTGGGGCACACAGTTCGCGACCCTGCCCTCGCTCCAGCCGTTCCTCGATTATGGCGCGCGGCTGGCGTCGCGTAAGGCCTATCAGCGGGCCAAGACGATCGACGGCAAGTTGATCGCCGAGATGCAGGCGAAATCGTCCGCCTGATCAGCCCAAGGTCTGGCGATAAAGTTTTGAGAGTTCATGCCACGCGCGCTCGGCGGCGGGCTCGTTGTAGGCCTGGCTCCCGGCGACGCACCAGCCGTGATCCGCCGGATAGACTTCAACCGTCGCCAAGCGCTTCGCCGACGCGAAGGTCGCTTTGAGGATGTGCTTGGCGTCGGGCTGCTTCTGGTCGTCGTTCTGCGCGATCGCGACGAGGAAGCTCGCCTTGGCGTTCGGGATCAGCAGGTGCGGGCTGGACGAACCCTTGGTCACCAGGCCACCGCCGTGGAAGCTGGCCGCGGCTTTCACCCGGCCCGGCAGCAACGCTGCCGCGCGGAAGGTGTAGGGGCCGCTGAAGCAATAACCCTGCACTCCAACGCCCTTGCGCCGGTCCACCTGCTTCTGCTGGTCGAGGAAGCCAAGATAGGCCCGAGTGTCGCTATCAACGCGGGCGTCGGTCAGCGTCGCTTTCAACTCCATCAATTTGCCCATCGCCGCCTTGTCAGCGAAGTCTACCATCCCGGTGACAATCGGCGCGCGGCGGGTGCGATAGAATGGGTTCGGCACCAGCACGGTATAGCCTTGCGCCGCCAGCCTGCGCCCCATCTCGCGAAACACCGGCCGCAGTCCGAGAATATCGGGCCACAGCAGCACCGCGGGCCAGGCGCCGCGGCCGGCGGGATGGAACAGCACGGCGTCGGCCTGGCCATCGGGGGTCGTCACCATCACGTCGGTTTCTATGACCTTCGTCGCCCGCGCCGCGGCGGGGAGGCCAGCAGCGGCAGCGACCGACGACAGACCGATGACGACCGAACGCCGGGTAACCGAGGTATCGACGATGAAGTCGGCATTATCGCTATCGCACATGATGTTCTCCTGAGGGCGGCTCACGGACAGAATTTCATGAATGAAGCTTTCACTCAAGCCATGCAGAGACAAAAAGGCCCGGCGGATCGCTCCGCCGGGCCTCTTGTTGCTTGCTCGAGAACGACTGCCCTAACGGCGGTCGCCCATGAAGCTGAGCAGGAAGGTGAACATGTTGATGAAGTCGAGATAGAGCTGGAGCGCGCCCATGATGGCGGTCTTGCCCATCATTTCGGTGCCCGCAACATAGGCGTACATCGACTTGATCTTCTGCGTGTCATAGGCGGTGAGGCCAGCGAAAATCAGCACGCCAATACCGCTGATCGCCAACTGCATGACCGGCGATTGCAGCCACAAGTTGAGCAGCATCGCGACAATCAGCCCGACCACACCCATGATCAGGAAGGTGCCGAAACCCGACAGATCCTTCTTGGTAGTGTAGCCGTACAGGCTGAGCCCCATGAACGCCGCCGATACTGCGAAGAACGTCTGCGCAATCGACGTTTGGGTGTAGACCAGGAAAACGGTCGACATCGACAGGCCCATGACGAACGCAAACGCCCAGAACAACGCCTGCAGCGTGGCGGTCGAAAAGCGATTCACACCAAGGCTCATCGCGAACACGAAGCCGAGCGGCGCAAATATGATCAGCCAGCGCAGCGCACCGCCGCCGACCATGATCGATTGGCCGATATCGCTGTTGGCAAACAGGAAGGCGACGATTCCGGTGAGCAAGATACCCGACGCCATGTAGTTGTAGACTTTGAGCATGTAGGACCGAAGCCCCGCATCGCGGGCAACGGCAGGCACACCGACGGCAATCGCCGGGTCCACACGGCCAGCATTGCCCGAGCTTTGGCGCGGGTCGAACTGGTTCTGCATTTCTTCTCCTCTTCCGGGGGGCCTCGACGACACATCCCCAACGACCGCAATATCGGTGCTTTCCCCTCCCACTTCAAGGAGAAATCCGTCGCGGTTCGTCTTGAGGCCGGATAGGAGACCAGAATGCACCGCTTGTTCGTCGCCATCCGACCGCCGCCTGCCCTGCTTCGGGCCTGCCTTTCGGCGATGGAAGACGGGCCGCCCGGATGGGCCTGGCAGGACAATGAGCAGCTCCATTTGACGCTTCGTTACATCGGCCAGGTCGAGCGCCCGGTGGCGGAGGATGTCGCCGACGCACTGGGGGCGATCCGCGCGGCGCCGATCGAGGTGGGGCTAAGCGGGGTCGGCTGGTTCGACCAGGGACCGCGTGGCGGCTTGTTTGCGCGAGCCGCCCCCGCCGAGCCGCTCGCCGCGCTGCACAAGAAGATCGACCGGGCATTGGTCCGGATCGGGCTCGAACCCGAGCGCCGCGCCTATTTGCCGCACATCACGCTGGCCCGAAGGCGATCGGGCGCGGTCGATCCGGCGGGGTGGGTCGAGCGCAATGCCGGGCTGGCCAGCGCCGCTGAAGCGGTGAGCTCGATGATCCTCTATGAAAGCCACCTGGGCCGCCATGGATCGAGCTATGAAGCCATCGCGCGCTATCCGCTGACGGGTTGATCCTGCGCGCTGGAAACCCATCTAGGGCGAGGCGTTGTTCCCCGGGATGGCCGCCTTGCCCGAATCGAACAAATATGGAACAAACGCCGCATGCTAACTCATATTTCAAAGCATAGGTTTACTGTATGCTGACCCACATAAGCGTTCGGGGCGCGCGCGAGCACAACCTCAAGGGCGTCAACGTCGAGATTCCGCGCGAGAGCCTGACGGTGATCACCGGGCTGTCGGGCAGCGGCAAGTCGTCCCTCGCCTTCGACACCATCTATGCCGAGGGTCAGCGGCGCTATGTCGAGAGCCTGTCGGCCTATGCGCGGCAGTTTCTCGAGATGATGCAGAAGCCCGATGTCGAGCATATCGACGGGCTGTCGCCGGCAATCTCGATCGAGCAGAAGACCACCAGCCGCAACCCGCGATCAACGGTCGCGACAGTGACCGAGATTTACGATTACATGCGGTTGCTGTGGGCGCGCGTCGGGGTGCCTTATTCGCCCGCGACCGGGCTTCCGATCGAGGCCCAGCAGGTCAGCCAGATGGTCGACCGGGTGATGGCGCTGCCCGAGGGGTCGCGGCATTATCTGCTCGCCCCGGTCGTGCGCGGCCGCAAGGGCGAGTATCGCAAGGAACTGGCCGAATGGCAGAAGGCCGGCTTCACCCGCGTCCGCATTGACGGCGAGATGATGGCGATCGAAGACGCCCCCGCGCTCGACAAGAAATACAAGCATGACATCGAGGTGGTGGTCGACCGGATCGCGATCAAAGCGGGGATCGAAAGCCGCCTCGCCGACAGTTTCGAGACCGCGTTGAAGCTGGCCGAGGGACTGGCGTTCCTCGACCCGGCCGATCCGCCGAGCGATCCCGACGGCGCGCATTCGGGGATGAAGCTCGACTATGGCGCGCCCGGCCGCATCGTGTTTTCGGAGAAGTTCGCCTGCCCCGTCTCGGGCTTCACGATCGCCGAGATCGAACCGCGGCTGTTCAGCTTCAACGCGCCGCAGGGCGCTTGCCCAACGTGCGATGGCCTGGGCGAGAAAATGCTGTTCGATGATGATTTGGTGGTGCCCAATCACGCATTGTCGATCACCAAGGGCGCGGTGGTGCCGTGGGCCAAGAGCCAGCCGCCGTCGCCTTATTACATGCAGGTGCTCGGCAGTTTGGCGCGCGCCTACGATTTCGATCTTGCGACCCCGTGGGGCGAGCTCCCCGATGAGGTCCAGCAGGTCGTCCTTCGCGGCACCAAGGGCAAGGCGGTTACGCTACGCTTCGTCGACGGGCGTAAATCCTATGAGGTGAAGAAGCCGTTCGAAGGCGTGATCGGCAATCTCGAGCGCCGCATGCTGTCGACCGAAAGCGCGTGGATGCGCGAGGAATTGTCGCGTTACCAGGCGAGCCACGCCTGCGAAGTGTGCCACGGCGCGCGGCTCAAGCCCGAGGCACTGTCGGTCAAGATCGCGGGTGAAGATATTTCGCTCAGCGCGCGCCGCTCGGTGGCCGACGCGCTCGACTGGTTTTCGACGCTTGAGGCGCAATTGAAGCCGCAACAGCGCGAGATCGCGGCGCCGATCCTCAAGGAAATCAACGCGCGGCTCGGCTTCCTCCACAATGTCGGGCTCGATTATCTCAACCTCGACCGCACCAGCGGCACCCTGTCGGGCGGCGAGAGCCAGCGCATCCGCCTCGCGTCGCAGATCGGCTCCGGCCTGTCGGGCGTGCTCTACGTGCTCGACGAGCCGTCGATCGGCCTTCACCAGAAGGACAATGACCGCCTGCTCGAGACTCTCCAGCGCTTAAAGTCGCTCGGCAATACCGTGCTGGTGGTCGAGCATGACGAGGACAGTATCCGCAGCGCCGACCATATCATCGACATGGGGCCCGGCGCGGGCGTTCACGGCGGCGAAGTGGTGTGCGCGGGGACGCTCGCCGATCTGATGGCGTGCGAGGACAGCCTGACCGCCGATTACCTCAGCGGCCGCCGCTCGATCCCGATCCCGGCCAAACGCCGCAAGGGCAATGGCAAGAAGCTCACCGTCCACGGCGCGACCGCCAACAATCTCGCCAACATCACCGCCTCGATCCCGCTCGGCACCTTCACCTGCATCACCGGCGTGTCGGGGTCGGGCAAGTCGAGCTTCACCATCGACACGCTCTACGCCGCCGCCGCGCGCACGCTCAACGGCGCGCGCATCCTGGCCGGCAAATATGACCGGATCACCGGGCTCGAATATCTCGACAAGGTGATCGACATCGACCAGTCGCCGATCGGCCGCACCCCGCGCAGTAATCCGGCGACCTACACCGGCGCCTTCACCCAGATCCGCGACTGGTTCGCCGGGCTGCCCGAAAGCCAGGTCCGCGGCTACAAGCCCGGCCGGTTCAGCTTCAACGTCAAGGGCGGCCGCTGCGAGGCGTGCAAGGGCGACGGCCTGCTTAAGATCGAAATGCACTTCCTACCCGACGTCTATGTCACCTGCGACGTGTGCCACGGCCAGCGCTACAATCGCGAGACGCTCGAGGTGAAGTTCAAGGGCCGCAGCATCGCCGACGTGCTCGACATGAATGTCGAGGAAGCGGTCGAATTCTTCAAGGCCGTCCCCGGCATCCGCGACAAGATGGCGATGCTGGCCGAGGTCGGGCTGGGTTACATCAAGGTTGGGCAGCAGGCGACCACGCTCAGCGGCGGCGAAGCCCAGCGGGTCAAGCTGGCGAAGGAACTATCGCGGCGGGCGACCGGGCAGACATTGTATATCCTCGACGAGCCGACGACGGGGTTGCATTTCGAGGATGTGCGCAAGCTGCTCGAGGTGCTCCACGCCTTGGTCGAGCAGGGCAACACCGTGGTCGTGATCGAGCATAACCTCGACGTGATCAAGACGGCGGATTGGGTGCTCGACTTGGGGCCGGGCGGCGGGGTGAACGGCGGGGAGATTGTAGCTGAGGGAACGCCGGAGCAGGTGGCGGGGAATGCGGGGAGCTTCACGGGGCAGTATTTGAAGCCACTGCTGGAGCGTGCGGCCAGTAGTTCTCCGGCGGAGGCCGGGGTCCAGGCCGTCAGGAAAATTCGTCGAAAGGCGGCAGCTTCAGCTGTGGGTCAGCCCGACCTGATCGCGGCGAAATAGGGCCTAAATTCACGATCCATGGCACTCGATCATTTCGTCTCACAGGTTCACCTTCGCAAGTTTTACGCGGAAGCGTTAAACAGGAAGAAGATGTATGCGTGGCGAAAATCAAATCTAGATCATTTCGTGTGCGACGCACGAGACGTTTGCCGAATTCCGGAAGGAAGCACCAACCGATACATAGCGGAGCCGCGCGCTGCCGAGGAATTTCTCCGTCTTGTCGAGCCCAGATACAACGCCGCCTGTGCGGCCGCGCTTAACGGCTCTTTGGAATTTGAAGACGTATTTTCATTGGCTGGCTTCACTGCATTCATTGTCGGGTGCTCTCCTACATCAATTAGGCTGGGGCGACTTAGCATCAGCGCGTTCGCGGATACACAAGCGCGCCTACTCGATGAGAACGGAATGATTGATCGTTCTCCAGAAGAGCTGGGCCGCCGAAGCCTATCCCAGTTGCTCGATGACAATGCCATCTTAATCAACGTCGATGAAAAGTTTGCCCAAGCGATGGGGATCGCACAAGTGCTCGAACTGACAAACGGATTTGCAGACACTCTATGGGAGTTCGTATTGAATCCCTTCGAGGATTCGCCCTTCCTAAGCAGCGATTTTCCCGTAGCACTCGCTCCAAACAGGGCAGAGATCGCGCTTCGTCGTTTTATTCCATTGCAACCCAATCTAGGCGCTTACGTCAGCCCTTCGAAAGCTTCATCCGACGCCCGGCCCACTAAATTTGACAATTTCAAGTGGCGGATAAGAACCGCCAAACGTCCTGAAGTGCACCTTCTAAACCGCCTAATCGTGCAATGCGCGGAGGACATGGTTTTTAGCAATATAGAGTCGGATTGGATAGGACGGCTCGTTGAACGCAACGCAAAGCATGCGGTCATAAATACCACTGGAAGACTCAAAGCTCGCGATGGATATTACACTTTCACTTCGCTCGCCGTTCGAAGGAAAACAGTCTGACCACGGTGACATGATCACGATTACGGTGACAGTGCACTAATTGGCCGTCTGAACCACGCCCGTGTCACGGACAGAGCCTCCGCCTCACTCCTCAGCGCCGACCCCGGCAAGCCGCGCGGCGATGAGGTCGA
>ENA-OBIT01000045-OBIT01000045.1-metagenomes-genome-assembly--contig:-NODE-45-length-43015-cov-14.8932_pt1 | contig 43015 bp, 32 predicted proteins | sample MGYA00153386_OBIT01 | MGnify analysis MGYA00153386
TGATGAATTCGTTAACGATGCCGTTGTCTCCCAGTGTTTCCTTCTCGATGACGGTGTGTTCTCTGATGTCGGACATGGATGTGCTATGCTCGCTAATTGTATGAACGTTGAGGTGTAATCCCTCTTTCCTCACACTCCTATCTCCTTAGACTCGTTACACTGTAAGTGTATAAGAGTCGTAAGCTATCCTCTATCTAGGGATAGAGTATATCTTACTCTAGATTAGAATGAATCTAACGCACACGTACGTGTAAGAGAGGTGTTACATTACATACCCCCGCTAAACCCAGTTACTCGTAGAGTTACACGGATGACCTACCCCTAGGTAGTCATTCGTTACGTACACCCAACGTACACTGTAACTCTTATAGGCTGTGGGATACACTGCCACGGTAACTACGTGCATTATAACCGTACCTTATTGTATTAACAAGCGTACACTATCGTCCCCCCGTACACATCGCCTCATGTCCATCCGTTGCGTGTAGGGTTATCCGTACGTTGAGTGTAGTGGTATCCGTAGTGTGTAATGGTACGCGGGAGTTACATGTCATCACTCTGCCGTCACTTGTCATCACTTTGTCCCAGGTGTTGGTAGAATTTGACGTCGGGCAAGGGCACAAGACATACTAATTACATCGAAAGACAACCAACCACCACACAGGACAACCGACATGCTCACGCTAATCCTCACAATCGCCCTCTACCTTATCACCTCGTTTATCGTCCGTTCATCCCTCGTTATCGACTGCCATTCCTACACGGGGAAAGTACGCACACACAAAGTACACATGTCTAAGGCGTTACGTCCCGCTAAGATTGCACACATCGCCGCTATGTTAGATAACCTACCTACTCTCAACTAGTTGCCACGGGGCATCGTCATCACACATACTTAATTCATACACACAACGAGGTTAACCATCATGTCTCACGTCATTAAACCATTCGTATCCCGCAAGTCGTTAAAGGCACACATTACGGCCCTTGAGTTAGCGAACCGTGCAGTAGAGATCATGAACGGTGCGTTATACCTATCAATCCAGCGAGACAAGGCATTCAACCAAGTACACAACAATGATGACGCCGAACAAGCACATATCGAAGCGATAGCACGCATCAAGCGTATCAACGGATAACGAACGGATTAGCGAGGGTAACCAATGTGTTCTTGACATCCTTACCCTCATCACGTACAGTTAATACATACCGCAACTGAGGACAACGACATGCCACAAGTAATGACTATCGCGTCAACGTTCGCATCCATGTACACTCCTGACCACTCGGACTTAGACATCATCGAATCAATCGTCAAGCAATGCGACCTACCATACACACGTAACGCCTATTACGTAGCGATATACAGTGAGGTAACGCCTAAGCTAACAGCGACGGCATACATGGACGGAAGGATAGAGCTGACACTTAACACAATGCGTAATCACGACTAGCACACACACACATACACGTAAGGTAATGATATGACTACACAATACGGACCTGATGACACATACGTTGAGCCTACCGATGATGAGACGGTAGATGTAACGAACCTATCGAACGTTGACCTTGATGACCTGATAGAGATGATAGAAGCAGCATTAGATAAGGTAGAGGAGGATTTAGATTACACGGTTGAGACACTAGACAACCTTAAGGATATGATGTAAGATAGACAGAGACACACACAACACTACCCGCGCTAATACATGCCACACTCCGATAAACTATTTCACCGCTTGCAGTTGACAGTCGCCTCTCTCTGTGCTATCGTGTTAGCAGTTCAGTTACAAGGATGCGAGTCATCTAATGGACGTACCAACACACCGACTACAGGCGATGTCTTTCTACCTTGCAATCAAGTAACCTGTTCACCGACTACTGACCCATCACCCATCACCAAGTAACTAACATGACCTTCTCAATTACCGATACACACACATCAATTGAAACGTACACAATAGCAACCGCTCCCATGATGTACAGCACACTCGACCTAACAATTGACAACGACTCGGAACTATACTATCATAGAGATGACACAGCCTATGTGTATAAGAGAGTCCTTGAACTGGTCGAACTACATCATAAGAATGAGTGCTTGACACCTGCATTCATAACCGCTACACTATTAGAAACACTCACCGAATGGAAGGACCATAACTAATATGACCACTAACAAAACGACATCACAGAAAGTAGCTATCGTATACGAGGAAGCCGCTAAGGAAGCTAAGGTTGACGGACGTTCTGATATCACTGCCCAACATGACCGCACGGTAGAACGTATCAACACTGAAGTTAAGAAATAAGATACACGCAACGGGGAAGTAACTAACCCAATGTGTTGACATCTCACCCGATACCTGATAGACTGATAACATCACCGATTAAGAGAGGCACACAACTTGAAAGCATACACTTACATCTGTTACAACTATGCACCGAACGGGTCACTCGTAGCACGCTACGGTTTAACTGCCGCTACCTCTGCACATAAGGCTAGACAAATGGCAAGTGATATATTCTACGGTGGTACTGGTACTCATGCGGTAGTAGTCAACGTTACGGAACAAGATACGGAGAACATGCAGGATTTAATGGCTTACCTTACTTGACATACCCGCGCTAATCTGATAGACTGATTACAGACAGAGATACGAAACCACCTTTCAACTACACACTACGGACTTTAATTACCATGTCTAACACCAACTCTTCTATCAATCAATCCGTGTTCACCGTCGCTAGCTATTCCATTCAGCAACTGATGGACATGCCCTCTACCCTTAACGGTGAGCAATCCCCTCTCGACCTTAAGCGCTCTGACAAACTCATTGACTCGTTACTTGACGGTCCTTTACTGCAACCTCTCGAAGTCACCTTGTTTAATGACATGCCTATCCTCACGGGTGGCCGTCACCGTACCGCTTGCCTCGCTCAACTGTACGCTGATACGTTAGACAAGATGGTAACTGTACTACAGTACGTCGCACTCACTGCTGATGACGTGTTAGCCCGCGTTAAGTCTAGCAATGGTAGCCGCGCTATGAAACAAGGTGAGGTTAAGTTACTTGATGTCGCCGCTAAGTTAGGGTTCGGACTGGTCACCGTTGAGTCACTCATTGCAAGCATCGATACGGTACGTGTGTTAGTACCCGGTACTACTAACATTAACGTTGCAGATACCCGCGCCGAACAAGTCGAGCTATTCATTACCGCACTTAGCCTGTCGCTTGATGAGACCTACGACATGGGAGATACGACTGCCCTCGTGTTGGCACGTAGCATAATGACTCCTCTTAAGAAGGTTAAGGCTACATTAAATCATCCCGCTAAGTTTGACACTGACGGTACAATGTTAATCAAGCCTTCCGTTGAGAAGTATGTGTTCGTCTCACAAGTCCTAGACATGGGGACTGATGCGGTTACGGAGTTACTCGAAACTATCGTTAACTCTATCGGTGATATGTCGAGCCGTCTCTATCCTCTGTCTGCCAAGGTGTTCACGGATGCGTTACATCTGAAGATGGATATGGTAACTGATGTCGAGCCTACGATTACCGATGGTGTTGTCACATTCGTTACCACTATCCGGCGACCTGCTGCACTGCAACGTAACAGCGCTAAGTTTGTCAAGGTAGCTATCAAGCCTATGCTTTCATACATCAGCCAAGCACTCGAAGTTGAGCTAATCTAACACGACTATTAGCGGGGGTATGTAACGTACCTCCGTTCTGTACACGCACACACGCACACACACACACACAATTAGGCGCTAATACCGTGTATGACGAACACGACAACGACTTAACTCTCATTGATACTACATACGAAGTATGGGTTACGTTACCTTGTGATAACGGAATACGTACCTACGTACTGAGCGGACATGAATCATTCGTACCGCTACTGATGGTAGACCCAGACCTTGAACCGCTACAGTGGCAGACCCGAGAACAAGCAGCGACGTACGCTAACAAGTTACAACTGTCTGACTACAAGGTAATGCAAGTAAGCACAGAGTTCTGATGATAGCGACTCTATTGTTAATCATCACTGCACTAGTCCTCATCTCCCAGTCCTAACGTCTCATCTAAGCCCTGTATCCGCCCACTGAGGGTGCCTCTACCCTACTACCCTAGGGAATGTACCCTCTACCTTTACCGTGCCTTACAACCACAACATACCCCCGCTAAATCCACTATGCAATTACCCACTGACTGTGCTATACTATCAGAATTAGATAAGAGAATTAACTTATCTTTCTCACGCTCACACATAGGACGTCTAACAGAACATCATGCCAAACTTAAACTTTCACGCGATGAACAATCAGCTATCGGCAGCAACAACCACACTAGAGAATTTCGGTGCAACAGTAGTGATGTGTGCCAGGGGTAACAAGGTTCTGTACGTCAACGGTGTTAAGGTACTGCTACGTAACCAGAATGCACCCGCTGCTAACGTCATGGTTGAACTGTTTCATGAGGCTAATCAATCTATCTGGGTTAAATCATGGGGGTTAACGAGTGACGCGATATGGTTACTCAACGTATCGTATGACGGACATCACCGATGGTACCACTTCGACCAGTTACGCAAGTACATCACGGACATGGTAACTAAGGGTGACATGCAACTAGTTAACAACTCGTTACATACCCGCGCTAACAACGGTCCTTCGTCTAACGTCCTCGCTGTGTGGATGTCGCCTGATGATGCGGCCTACGTACACGTACCTGGTACACGTCCCACTTACTCTGCCTTCCTTAGCTGTATCAAATGACACTATACTCTCCCGCTCACATGGTAATACTTGAGAACATAACGCATCGTTGGCAACACAACGAACCCACTACGGGTAGTGATATGAACGCACTCGCTAGTATGATAGAGAATGTGTCCTTCCTTAGGTGGAACGTACACTTCAACGGTATCAAGAGTGATTGGGGTAGTACTATCAACGTTAAGGAGAACATACCGCTCGCTCTAATGGACTACATCAAGACACGTAAGTCTATCAGAACATACTCACCTAACCTATGCTGTGTACTAGATACCCCCGCTAAATACAACTCGTTAGCGTACACCCTTAACGAGTTCCGTCGTCAGTTCCCGCGCATCGTGTCTGTCTTGGTAGCGAGGGAGTGTGGAGTGCAGGTTATGCGTGATTGGCAATCGTCATCGTACAACATCAGTCAACTCGTACATTCTACCGAACACTATGAGCTACATCTATCACTATGTCTCATGCGTAAACTTGCCAAGGATAAACACATCCCTCTCTACGGGGTACACCGTTACGAATTACTCAACGATTGTTTCGTGGCACTCATATCTAAGCTACGTAGCAAGCAAGTAACTAAGGCACGACCATTAACACTCGACTCATGTATGGAGATTAGCGGGGGTAACGTAGTCAACCGGGTAATGGCTCGACGTGCGGCCATGGTATACGCAGCTAGTGACATCCTCGCGGTACGTTCACACAGTTCATTCCAACACAACAGTAACTACAGGACTTGGCAATAATGAGCAACACACCACAACTAGAGAAGAACTTCGCACGACTCGGAGTAGGTTGCACGCATCGGGTGTACGTCATGTTCACATCGGACTACATCCCACTGTGGACTGAGTTGTTACGCTTCATCCTCCGACTCAAGCAAGGCACTAAGGTAACACACACTCATGTACTAGTGGCGGTACAACACACAGAGGATAGCGTGTTGAGCTTGTATGAGATGGAGTATGATAAGGGAATGAATGAGTACGCCTTACAGTATGACGCTGCTTACTTCAGTGAGAACACACTAGAGGTACACCAAGAACAGTACAACGGTGTAATGCAAGTCATCAAGTGGCACGCACTCGACGTCACCCCCTACATCCAAACCCCTACACTTATACCTCATCGCTTCTATGACGCCTTTACTGACGTACCGCTCACACCATGGACGTTACTAACTCACATTACCCCCGCTAATAATAATAAGGAGACGTGGACCTGCACCGGATTAGTTCAGGTACTCATGGGGTACGACAAGCCGATGGCATTCAACAACCCATTGACACCTGACCAGTTACATGATACGCTAAGTTTAGTGTTACAAAATTATTAACCCCACATTAAATCATCATGTCCTCCAATCAACAGACCCCGCTTACTCAGAAGTTACTGTCACTCTCACTCGACGAAGCAACCTCACTTGCGGATAACCGTTCCGTTAACTACCTCATTGCACATTCAGGGTACATGAGCTTAACGTTATTCCGTAGGGCACTCATCGATATTGCATCCATGCGTTCACGTAAGTTTGCCGCTAAAGCTGCTGCGTTACTTGCTTATGGTATCGAGAGTAACCCTGTCGTATCAGAGTACGTTAAGTCTAGCCTGGTGCATCACATGTTAAACGTTATCACCGCTCACGTTGTTGACTGTGTACCGTACGTGGTGACTACAAGCGACATCCGTATCATGAACCATAACAATACACCAGGGTACACGCCTGTATTCGTTGGAGATAGTGAGCACTTCATATCTTGTCTACGTATCGGGTACTACACCATGAAGAACACTCAACCTACAACGGAAGACGCACTCGAACGATGCATCAAGCGTACACCTAAAGGTCATCCTGTAGCAGTAGACTGGCAGCACGTCAACACATACCGTGGTACTTACGGGTGCAACGTTGAGTTCCTCGACGCAGAAGTTAAGGCGTTCGGTGCTGGTGTTATGTTCTACGTGGGTGTAGGTTCGTTACCATTCGAGGGTGTATCAAGTAAGGGACTTAGTACACGTATGCGTTGTGTTCGTATCAACGGACGTAGCCCCAAGATTATCATCAACCGTATCTATGGTGATGACAGTCGAGTAGCTGACATGATTAACAAGCTCAAGGAAACATTCCCTAAACATAAGATACTGGTACCTGCTGGACTACGGCAACTAGGACTGACGCTTGGTAACGCTGTGATACACAAGGAGAGTAAGGTACTCGGTAAGGTATACACTGACTACTGCTATGATACGTTACGTAGTGTAGTTGAATGCACCAGACCTAAGAACGGTTACTCTGTCAAGGGTAACACACAACGTAAGCGTGTTGACTTACTCGACAGAGACGGTGACGCTATATCTATGCGTACTATGCAGACGCACAAGGATGACCTTCGCTCGTCCGCTAAGTACAGTCATGACATGGTACATCGACGTGAAGTGTACGATGAGTTACGTGACAACTACCGCAACTACACACATCAGAGAGTAACGAGTAGACTACCACGTATCGTCATAGATATAGCCCGCTCGTTAGGTTACTTTATGTACCTTGCTAACAACGGGTACGACTACTACACTAAGGGTGACGTATTGTTCAGTCCGTTAATGAGCGGTGACAACAACGACAAGGTAGAAGGTGTTACTTGGATTGGTACGGACAGACGACGGTACAATGTGATAGCTGACAAATGGAGTTACTGTCACTACCTCACTCGTGGTACCAGAGTTAAGGAAATATACTCAGTTGACTTACGACGGTGGATGCTCTATACTGGAGACTTACAACATCAAGCGTACACCATAACGGAACGAAATCAACGTGAAATAAAGCAACTGATACTGCGTACTCTACGATAACAACACACATAATGGTACAGTACACACAATGCCCGTCATGTATGAGAGAACGCAACACCCTCGCTGTGTTCTCTACTAATCATCACTGTCACGCCTGCGGATACCACGAGTACACATCACACAACACTACAATGAGTAACAACAATACCCCCGCTAAGAACCATATCATACTTCCATCAGTTGAGTCATTCGACTGGACTACCAAGTGCATACCATCCACGGTGCTAGACTTGTACGGTGTAGGTGTAGACAGTAGTGGACGTATTGTATCTCCGCATTACTCACCTGACATGCGCGTCCTTGCTTATCATTCACGCACGCCTGGTCAACGTGACTTCCGTACTACTGGGGCTAACGTACCACTAGGACTACACACCCTCAACACTACCAACAGTGAACTCATTATCTGTGAGGGACACACTGATACCTATAGTGCTAAGGTTATGTTCCCTACGTGTGACGTCATCGGTGTACCTGGTAGCGACACAGTAGAGGGATTGCGACCTTACCTGTCTAAGCTGCGACGGTACAAGCGCATCACTATCATGACTGATGGTGACGTAGCGGGTGCTAAATGTGCTGATGCATTGGTTGCGTTACTCCCGCCTAGCAAGACCTACAGGTGCCACCTCATGGACGGTACCGATGTGAGCGATTACCTCACGGGTAACAGACAAGATGAACTGTACGTATCACATAAGCTATCCACCGCTAATCTCTCCGGTAAGTTTGTCACTGCTGAGGACTGTGAACGGTTCACTACTATGCAATCGGTTGACCGTATTAGCACGGGTATACTATCACTCGACGAGATGTTAGACGGTGGATTCGACACTCCATCTCTTACACTACTTGCGGGCTACACTGGTATCGGTAAGTCTGCACTCACTCAAGGTATCGCAGTCAACGTAGCTAAGCAGGGCATGAAGGTGATGTACCTCGCAGGTGAGATGACACCTAAGCAAACGCTTGACAGATTGGTGCGTCAGTGGTATGGTGGACCTATCAGTAAGGACAACCTTGTCGATTGCTACAAGGAAGTAGCCGCTAGTATCCTTATCACCAAGTTCACTGACATCACTCTCGCTAACGTAACTAGTACCATTGAAGAAGCGGTACTCGACCACGACGTACGCCTTGTCATCGTTGACGTCCTATCAGATGTTGACGGTTTCCTACAAGATAACATAATGCCAGCTAGAATCATCAAGGCTATCCACAAGGTAGCTAAGGGTAACAGCGAAGTTCCTCCGTGTGCTGTGTTCTGTGTAGCACACACTAAGGGTAACGATGACGGCAAGGTACGCATGGATAGTATCCGTGGTGGTACTGCTATCAGGCAGGAAGCTACGTGCATCATAGGGTTCTCTGAGGAAGAACAAGGTAACGCCAAGATAACGAACAGGATAATCAACCTGTTCAAACAACGTACATCATCTGACAACGAACCCATCACGGAGATAACGTTACAGTATAGTAGACACGACCAACGATACACTGACCACTGTACCTACAAGAAGCAATACCACGATGGCAACCAACAGCAACCGACACCGGACGAAGACGGGAATCATGTACGACTCGTACCTAGAGGAATCGTACCACTTGAGTTACCCGGCGCTAGTCTTCCACCCGAAGGTGAAGTTCCCGTACATAGCGACACAGAAGGTGAAGAGTTACAACGACCTAGTGGCATTCTTAGCGGGCAACCAAGCGATGCTAAACCTACTAGCAAGTTTAACCAACAGATACGAGCCAGACTATTACTGTCCAACGAGCAACATGTACATAGAGACGAAGGGAATCCTACGAGTACAGGACAGACTGAAGTTCCAGCAAGTAGTCAAGATGCACCCGTCGATACAGTTCAAACTAGTGGTACAGATGACGGAGAAGTACTACCCGTTGGAACTATCGACCTTGATGAAGCAACGGAACAACTCAATCCTGAGTGGGACGACAGACTCCGGACGATACAACGAATGTACCAAGCAAATCCAAGCATCCTTAGAACGCATCAATCCTCAACGTATCAAACCAACGACCTTATCAGGGACAACCTTATTGCACTGGGGTACACGCTTGGACAGACTACTAGTTGAAGGATACGTACCACTTAAGCGGATGAGATAAGGCACACTACCATGACACTCAACATACTAGGACACGACGACTACAACACATACATTGTAGACATAGAGAGTGACAACTTATCTGCAACTCGTGACATCAACACTCGTGTGTACCTTGTGGGTGTTATGGATGTTATGACGGGTGAGTACACACTATACAACTCAGTCGAGGAGTTTAGATTAGCGGGGGTAACTGGTACCTACGTCTTCCATAACGCATCGTTTGACGTGCCGTGTCTACGTCTACGCGGCATGACTATACGCGACTACTACTGTACCATGGTAGGCAGTCACACACTACACCCTGAATCATCAACGTACCATTCACTCGGTGCGTTACAACCTACTGTCAAGAAAGCGCTACGTGAACTACTCACTGAACACGGGTTCAACTTCCACGGTGTACCTAAGGGTAGCGAGTACTCATGGTACGGCAAGGGTGACATGAAGTTAGACGCGCTCGTTAAGGAGTACCTTGTCCGTGACCTTAACGCTACGTGTAACGAGTACATCAGGCAAGTGTTAGCCTACGAGCATACCCCCGCTAAACTGGTAGACGTTCTACTCACGGTTAACATCCCGTACGTCGAGCGTATCATATCTATGGAGCAAGGCATCAACGTCACGTATGATGACCACGTAGCTACCGTCCTCGCTGAGGCCACTGAGCGGTCCTACAAGGCGTGCTTCGAGACTGTTGGGTACATTCCTAACCCCACCATAATGGACGCCGGGAAGACCCCATACCCTAAGGCAGGTTACAAGACAGTAGGTCCGTCATGTGTACTCACTCCGTTCAACCCTAACAGTAACGCTCAAGTAGCTGACGCACTCACTCGTCTATACGGGTGGGAACCTCACGTACTATCTAGCGCGGGTAATGCTAGTGTAGCATCCGAGGTACTAGAGGCGCTTGACTATCCGTTGTGTGGTTCACTACTTGAGTACGGCAAGTCCACCAAACTCATGTCCTTCTGTGGTGCGTTGCGTGACAGTGGCGGTATCATACACCCGTCGTACAATCAGTGCGCTACTCGTACCACTCGACTCAGTTCGTCATCTCCTAACATTCAACAGATACCAGCACGCGACAAGGTAGGCAAGCAGCTACGTCGTATGTTCACCGCTCGACCAGGGTACACCCTACTTGTAGGCGACCAGTCAGGGTTTCAGTTGCGTATCGTTGCAGCTTACATGTCGTACTACTTCGGTGACGGCAGGCTGGCTGAGTGCTTCAATCGAGGTGAAGATGTACACCAGTTCTTCGCTGACATCTACGGCATTGACCGTAAGCCTTCCAAGAATGTAACGTTCGGTTGGTTATTCGGTGCAGGTGTAACTAAGATGACAGCTACCGCTAACCGTGGTAATCCTAACCCTATCAAGGCGTCCGTCATTAAGGGTGCGCTTGCATCCCTCGAAGCTAACATGCCCGCTATGCCAGGTATCAAGAAGCTGTTCATCGACGCGGCTAAACGTGACGGCGGTATCGTACACGACTGGTTAGGTACACGTTATGTGATACCCGAACTACTTAGCAGAGACAAGTCAGAGGTAGCGAGTGGTGAGCGTAAGGTATGTAACTACGTGGTGCAGGGATTCGAGGCGTCACTCTTCCGTAAGTTACAGAACGAAGCAGCATCACTTGTCGAGTCGTACGGTGGACGACAAGCCTTCTGTGTGCATGACGAAGTAGGATACGAGGTACCGCTTGGTGTAGAGGATATGTTGATACCCGCGCTAAACACTATCATGTCACCCGCATTCAGTGAGTTCACGCCTGAGGTTGACGACGTACACGGATTGCGATGCGAGTGTGAGTTTGCACCTGGTAACAATTGGCTTGACGCGAAGGGGGAGTAGGTGCTATAGTATATACATACACCGGATAAGAGACATCCACACCACACACACCACACACACCACACACATTATGACATTAAAGGATTTCACTGACTGGGTTAAGGGTATCGCGTTAGTCAAAGAGCTAATCAGTCCTGCTACTCCTGCTACTCCTCCTACCCCCAAGCCACGTAAGCCACGTAAACCACGTAAACCTAATGATGAAACCTAACATGCCTATTGTATTCGGAGTGTACGAGAATGGACTAACCCGTAACTACAACCAAGAGTGGGAAGTACGAGTCGGTATGTACGCAATCATCTACTACGCAGAAACGCTGTTGACATTAGAACAAGCACGAGTTAAGATTGCAGAGATTACCACCGCTATGGGTTACATTACATCCATCACCAACATGAACCTTATGGTACCACGCAAGACGTGGGAGGATGACTTCTAACATGGAACTATACATCACCGTTACGACACTCATTACACTGTGGTCATGCCCGTTCAACGTACAGCCTACACTGATTAACAATCAATGCAACGCGGTACAACTGGAGCAGTCAAGCCAAGCACCGACTAGGGTACCACCTCACGTTACCCCCGCTAAAGGACCGTTACCTACTGTACTCACACACCGTGGGTCAGGACGTAAGGACACTACCAAGTCATGCGGACACGAGCCAAGCAAGCGTAACCCTACTGGATGCTACGACATCTACACACCGGAGTCATAACAATGCAACTACCACTACACCTCGCTCAATCAATGGCTGATGATATGTCACCACCGAAGCACCCGTTCACTCCAGAACAGTTAACCAAGTACATAAAGGCTACGTCATCTAAGAAAGAGCAAACTGATTGGGAGGAATTCGTTAAGCCTATGTATCAAGATAACACTGAGTACGTCGCTAGTTACTACGCTAACACGCTAGACAAGGGTATCGCTAACGAACCATCACAGGACGCACCGACCGTCACCAACGAACTCGGAGGTAAGCAGAGTAAGGTAGAGCGAGCGTATCACCTGGTACCACCGGAAGCGTTAGCACAAGTAGCGCGGGTATTGCATCACGGTTACATCAAGTACGGCAAGGATAACTGGAGACTCATCAGCACGGACGAACACCTTAACCACGTATTGAATCACATCTACCTGTACTTCGCAGGTAACGTAAGTGAGGACCACATGGCTCACGCTGCTACTCGACTACTGATGGCGCTCGAACTGCACACACTACAAGGTGACTAACATGGAACCCTCTAAGTTGATTCTAATCTCGTACCTACTACAGGATGAGACGGTACAGTACTACGCGGTACCATACAACGAGAGGTTACTGGCACTCAACAATCTGTACGTTAACGTTGACTTCGTAGACGAGGACTTAGTTACTGTACTAGAGAACTTACACCCTGACGAACGCATCGAACCTACTGACTTACGTTTGTACTCACACCTTATCACTACAGGATGGATGTAACCACTATGACAACTACTGATACTACCGCTGCTACCTGCACGTTGTTCGCTGATTGGAACTCACTCGTTGCAACTATCCGTGCTACCAAGTCATCGACTAACCCCCACTTCAAGAACAAGTTCGCCCCGTTGGATGTGTGGTTAGAAGAGATTCACCGCCTTGCTGGACTACACAACTTCATCTTCCTTGAGTCCATGGCTACCCGTGTCAGTGAGACGGGTGACATCTACATGATTCACACATGTACGCTACTCCATCAACAAGGGTTCCGTCAGCAGTCGGACTACTTAGTGGGACTACTCGACAAAGCACAAGCTATGGGTGCCAACACCACGTACGCTCGACGGTACAACATCCAGGTGCTACTAACTTGTACTGGTGAGGATGACGACGACGGTAACATTGCACAAGCTGCTTCGACTAACACCGCTTCGACTCAGGTTGCGATGACTAAGAAACGACTTGCGTAACACAGACCATTCATGCTACAGTAAACACAGTTAACAGTACAGGACTTATACAACCATGGCAAGCAGCAACTCCCAAACGTTCGGTTACATGAAAGCGTGGGCTAAGGGTTTCTTAGACCGTATGCTCAAGGAGTACGAAGCAGATGGTATCCTACTCAGTGGTAAGGTACAGCTCAAGGAAACGCAAGTAGATGAACTCATCCGTTACTTGCAAGACCCTGCTAACATGGGACAATACGGAGTGGACCTCGACTTCGCGTTGTTCTACAAGGAAGAAGATAAGGTACAGATTTCAGGCAAGCTCAGCACACCATATGTAAAGGACGGTAATACCAATGCGAACACTAACACGACTACCCGCGCTAAACGAACGATGTAATGAGGAAGACCCTACTATCATTGTAGTAGACTCCATTGATAACGACGACGATGCTAACACATGGGACAGTGGAACGTCTGACGCTACAGTAAGAGTATCCGGTTACGACCCGGCTGATGACCCTGACAACGACGACTAACAACTAACTCATTCTTTAGCGGGGGTATGTAATGTGCCCCCTTTCACTATGTCACAACAACTACTCGACTTTGCTACCAACTGGAACATCAACAACATCAAGCTACCTGACAATCACTATGACAAACCAAGCAAGCAGGACTACAGACTACGACCGTCACGACTCGGACGCATCGCCTACGTTACAGCCGTCGAACACCTTATCCACCTGTACGGTAGGGACCACGAAGCAATCGACAACACAGAGTTCTACGGAAGGCAGTCAGATATATTTCGGACAGGTCATGACAAGGAAGCGCTCATCGTTGAGATGCTTAGAGCGACAAATATCGTTCACGATTATCAGGTTCCATGTTCGTTTGTACTTCATGGGTATGTCATCGAAGGAACTGCTGACCTCGTTGTCGAGGATACCGTAGTCGATATCAAGACTGCTAGTGCATCTAACTACAAGCGACTACTCACCGGATACAACACACTCACCTACCGTACGCAACTCGCACTGTACGCACACGGACTAGGACTAACATCAACCGCGCTATTCCTGTACAACAAGGATACGTCTGAGGTAACGTATCAGTACATCCAACTCACTAACGAGCTAGCACGGGTCACCCTTATCCTAGAAGGGTTACGTCAACTAGAAGAGTGTCCGTCGTTAGAAGAAGCGTGGACTGGCTTAGAAGACCTGTTCCTTATCCCGGCTCCACCTGCTCAGATGCGTAACAAGCAAGCGACCGGACAGTTACTTGTACCCGCTGAACTACGATACGAACCTAACGTACTCAACGTACTGTGGAACACCGAACATCGTAACGGTACTACCTACATTACAGGCGGGTCACAGGATGCATGTGAGCGTATACGTAACACGTACAAGCAGTAACACCCGTAAAGACAAGAATACCCCCGCTATACAGAACTACGAAGTCCTTATAGACGGGGGCTTTCCTTTATGTGTCGATACCTAGGTACTCAATTGTCATGAATGCAAGAGTTTGTGACGTAGTAGAACCCTCCGCAAACGTACTCGCTGCATGTCCTGAGGATACTACTAATTTACGTGTGTCTCCTGCTGTAAGGAAGGTCAACGCACTACCAATACCGTACACATTAATACCTGTTGTTTGGAACACAGTGTTAACCCGTAGTATATCTACATTCGTAACGTTGTTCCACATGGTTACGAAGTTAGTTGAGGACGTAGCGAATGCAGGGACACCACACGCAGCAGCAACCCTGTAGATACCCGTGTAAGGTGCAGTGAACACTCCTGTCGTTGTGTTGTACGTTCCACTACTATCCCGGATGACGTTGTTGAACACCATGTCAGTGGGTACAGCCGCTGCTAGTGCAAGTGCAGTGGTCCTACTAACGATAACAACTGGTCTACATGAACGAGCGACCGCTGTGGTATTAGCTGCCTGAAGTGATACGTTGCCTAACGCTGCGGTTGGTACCGTAGTGGTTCCGTTAAATGTAGCCGTACCGTTAAACGTAGATGCTCCAGTGAACGTTGAAGTACTACCTGCCGTGAGGGTACCGTTGAACGTAGAGGGTACACTTGATGTGAGTGACGTACCACCAACTGTAGATACCCCCGCTAATGTCACACCCGTTAACGTACCACCCGCTAATGTCGGTGATGTAATGGCTGGACTGTTGGCAAGGACAAGCTTAACGTGCGCTGTGTTAGCAACTCGTGTACTGTCATCCGAGAACAACTGTGTCGTAACGGTAGGGTTACCCGTAAAGACAGGTGACGCAATAGGAGCAAGCAGGATATTAGCGGAGGTAACGAATGCGGTTGTTGCTACCTGTGTGGTGTTGGTTCCGTTAACAGCCGTAGGGGCCAGTGGTACGCCCGTGAAGGTGGGACTGATACGTGGTGCTAGGGTTTCTATCTGGTTGTATACGACGCGCCTTGTGGGAGGGAACAAACTGTCACTTGCCCAACTAACACCGTACGCTGTGTCATTCGGTAGACGTACACTAAATCCTCCACCTGCACCGTACAAGTCAATCTCCTCCTGGATACGGACTCGCCTGTCAAACTCAAGGTTCCAACTGGATGCGCTAACCTTCGTGTTGGGTAGCACGATGGTGCGTTGTGGTCGGGGTGTACTGCGTCGAATCTCTAACGTGGTGGATACGAGTGTGGGTCCAGCGTACGTTAACGTCGTGGCTGTGGTCTTACTGTAACTGTTAGGGTTAACCGTGAGTGTACCGTTCTCTAGTACAACGAAGTCTCTGATAGAGAGTACGCTGTCTAACTGAGCTGTGGTAGTGTTAACGCTGAACGATGCACCTACTACGGTGGCTACGACTGGAGATGTGGGCATAGGTCTAATGGCTCCTGTAAGGGGTCTGAGAGGCCCAGGAAGGGGTGTCCACCCAGCACCCGGTAGGAGTGGATGGTAGGGTAGACGGGGCACCTTCACGGGGCTAAATGGTTATCTAACTTGAGTGGTCTTGAGGTACTCGTCGATGTACTTGGTGATGGTAGCGTTGGGTACAGGTAGTGAACGCACGGTGATGCCGTCTACGTTGAGCTTCTGTAACGCCTTAGGGTCCGCTACGTTGTTGTCCTTCATGTACTTAGAGACGCGGGCTTCATCTACCTTGAGGACTAACATCTGCTGTGCTACAAGTTGACGACGTGCCGTTACATCAGGTGACTGTACTTCCACCGCTAACGCCTTCTCTCGTTTCTGTAGGGTAGCTATGGTGAACCGTATGTCCTTCATGGTAGTCTGCCGTCCTTCCGACGTGTCGATGGTACGCACATCAAGCCCTACGAACCTACGTATGACGTCGTACGTTTCATTACCCATGAACTTACCTGCACGGTATCGTCCTTCTTCTGCTCGACTAGCTTCACGCATAGGAGTACCGAACACACCCGCTACAGGAGGAGCTTGGATAGTGCCGTCGTTACCCGTGATAGCACCACGTCCACCGAATGCACCGTTGAACTGTGACACACCAGGAATCTTACTGAGAACCCAAGCTACCTTAGGGTCAATCTTCATCCCGCCTAACTCTGCTCGTTCGTTCTTGTCGATATCCCGTCCGAGTGAATCCTTACCTGACATTAGTTCCGTCACCATAGCGAACACTGGGTTCTGGTTGTCCTTGATGTTATCCTTAACGAAGTCCATCAGGTTGTACGGGTCACGTACTTGCGCCCTGTCCTTGGTACCCTGCCCAACAAACCCACCTTCAGTGGCACCGAGTCTACCGATACGTTGAGTCTGCTTGGCTAGGTACGCTATGCTCGACTGGTACATGTCCACGTTAGTAGGGAACAGTGTGAGTACTTGTGACGGGTTCTTGTAGTCCTTGAACAACGTCATAGGTAATGCTGCCATTTCGTAGTCAGTGTATCCCGCCTCTCTGATGTTGGGGTCGTTCATGTTCTCACGGTGATTCATACGCATCATACGCAGGTACGCCATAAACTGTGCAGGGTTACGCGACATGTGACGGATAGCCATAGGTGTAGACGTCATAGCGAACGTACCGAACGGAACAACGTACTTACTGAGTCCCTTCTGTAACGTACCCGACGTGTAACCGTTAATGAAGAAGTTGTCCATGTTGTCAAACAGTTCTCCTGCATCTTTGTACTTCACTCCACCCGTAACGAACTTACCGAAGTCGTCCATCTTGCCAAGTGTACCGTCCACACTGTCGAGGTGCGTCATCATCCACGACCACTTCAGTCCACCGTCTACCACTGCGTTACCGTATGCGATAGGGGCGAACGTTGTGCGGATGTACTCTGACAGTTGCTTGGCACCTAGTCCTGCCGCTTCCTTGAGTCCCCACCCATCCATGCCCATCTCCTTAGCGTACTCGTACTGTTGACGGATAGCCCGTGGTAATGCAATGGGAGGAAGGACATCAGCCGCGTAGTTAAGTATACGTTTAGCGGGGGTATTCCCTGAGCCTACACCCAACACGTTGCCTGACTCTGCGCTCACGTAGTCGGTACCTCGCTTGACGAACATCCGTTTGAACGCCTCACGCTTGGTTAACGTTTCACCTGTACCTGGCCACTTCACTATCTTACGAGTGTCGTCGAGTGCCTCTAGTCCACCCTTGCCTACTACACTAGCGTACTCATGGATACCAGGGATTACCCGCGCTAAATTACCACCACCCGCTACGAAGTTACGGACGCCCGCTAAGACGTTACGATTCAGGAAGGGGACACCGTTAGATGTAAGTGTTGACAGGTTGAAGTTAGACAAGACGTATGACCAGATGTTGGCGAACTGTCCGAGCTTACCAGGGTTAGTAGATAGCTCAAGGTACGCGCTCAGTTGTGCCTTCACCGTTGGATGTACACTAATCCCGTTCCACTGTTCTGCTATCTTAGGGTCCAGTCCGAATCGCTTAAGGTCGATGTCACCTAACTTAACGAATCCCGCATGTTCGATAGGGTCCAGCATTGAATTAGGTACCGCCCATCCAGCGTCCACTCCGTCTGTACTGATGCGCTTGATTAGGTTAGACTCACTCGCACTGACACGTAGCTTCTCAACGTACATGTCCATCCGTTTAGGGAAGTCAAACTCAAAGTTGTCGAGCGCTTTCTGGTAGGGTAGGTTGTACTGACGTGCCGTGTAGTCTGCCAGTTCTCGTGTGGTCATCTCTAACTTGTGTAGGATCCCCGCGTCTACTAACTCGTCGAGCTGTTGTCCGCTAAGGTTCTTGTGTAGGTAGGACGTGAGTTCCATGCCGTCATCCGCCATACCGTGGATGTCTGTTACCATGGAGTCTAGCCCACTGAACCGCATCGCGTGTAGTTCGTCTGGTGTCTTACCCGTAATGCTACCCAGTACATCAAGCGCCTTGTCCTCGTCGCCTCCGTACTTCTTGAGTAGGCCGTTGTAGTCCGTACCACTACCGTCCTTCGTGATGTCTTCCAGGAATGCCTTGCGTCCTTTCATTGTGGTCATGTTGAACTTACCAGCACGGTTACTGTACAGGTCAGCGATACCTACCCACGCACTGTTAGATACCCCCGCTAAATGCGAAGCTTCTATGTCGTCTCCTACCTTAGTGAGTGCAGTTACCCTGTCCGTGAGTGATGCTATACGTGCGCTGTCCGGTGCCTTGGTGGCGCTGTACCGCGTGAGGATACGCTCTGCTGTAGATTGTGCCCGTCGTGCCTTGTCGAGGCTCTTAACGCTTCCTCGTAGCAGCTTCTCCTGGGAGAGTAACTCATTAGCGGTGGTAGTCTTAACGTCCGTGAACATTCCCTTAACTACGTCATTCCAATTCTTGTTCTTACCGGGAGTAAGGAAGCTTGCTAGTACTTCGTAATCCTCTGGGATAAGTGCCCACGACTCACGGCTACGTTGTACACTAGAGGTACCAACTGAACGCTTACCCCAACTAGACACGTCTACGTCCCGTAACTTAAAGTGAGCTTGTGCCTTTTGGGTGAGTTCACGCATCGTGTAACCGATGTTATCCACGTTACCAATCTGTACGCCCAACACCTTAGCGAGTGCATGGACGTCATCGATAGGTTTCATCACCTTAGTGAGTTGTGCTACAATAAGGTCGAGGTCATCAGTGGACAGTCCTAGCTTGGTAGCTTCATCCATCATCTTGTTGTGTCGCTTGTTGAGTACCATGTTCACTGTGTCAGTGTTACCGTATGACACACGTTGTCGTGGTGACTTAGCGACTTCTGCTACGTTGTTGAGGAACTCATCAGCCGACTTACCAAGCGGTACACCTCGTGACTTGAGTAGTTCGCGTACGCTCTGTAACGCTTCGTTCGTTGTCTTCTTGAATGCGTAACGTCCGAGTGTGTCGATAAGGTTAGCGGAACTCTGCTTGATGTCAGCTATCTGTAGCTTAACGGCACCTGCTTGGGTAAGGTCATCACCGATACCGAACACCTTCTTGTGGATGCCAAGTACTTTAGCGAGGTAGTTCTCCTGCTTGTTGAACTCCTGAGGGTACAGATGTACAAGGTCGATACTCACACTTTCGTACTCGTCGAGTACACGCTCTGCTCGTTGTAGTTCCGTGAGGATACGCGCTTCGTTCTCGTTACCGCCTACTTTCTTAGCGAGTTCCAATCGTCGATGCTCGGCTTTAGTCTTGCTCCTAATCTGTGACTCCTCACTACTACTCCAGTTACGCTTTGAACGTCCGTTCTCCGCTTGATTAAGTGCGCTCGTACTCGTTCTACATACATCTGCCATGGTTACTTACCTTATACGTTTACTATTGACTTTGAGGCGTTACGTGTGCTATACTATTGGGATAAAGCAAACCAAGCAAAGCGCGGCAGTCTACCACATCACACAACGAACACACAGTTACACGTTGAGGGTACACAGAACGGAGTCAGCTACATAGCGAACCTATAACGGTTCACTACTCCGCTCTTAAGAGTATAGCGCGGGTAAGTGTTAAGTGTACACCTTACACATAGTGTACTGTATAACATACCCCCGCTAAATCCGTTACAGGCAGGGTCCGTTGAAGTCACGGTTCAGTTCTTTAGTGAACTTAGCGTGAGTGTCATCGTTACGTACCGTGGCCTCTAGTAACGCTTCACTCTGTTGAGTCTTGCCTATCCGTTGTATGACGTCATCCTGGTCAAGTAGGTCACTTACCGCTTTACTCTTGTATGCGTTAAGGTTATCGAGTTCATCACTCAGTCCGTCACGTATACGACTAGCAGCTACAGCCTTGGCTTCCTCAAGTTGTACTTTGAGTAACATAGATGAAGGCGCTGCATCACTACTCGCTTGTAGTAAGTTGACGTTGTGTAACGCTAACGCTACTTCATCGGTAGTGTCACCTACGATATCCGTCACGTCATGTACTCTACTTGTCAAGTTACGCGTGTTGTATAACGCTGTGTTGGTACCGTTAGTGATACCGTCTACACCTGCACTTTCGAGCATGTCCGTAAACACACGTTGAACGTACGTTAACTCAAACTCATCCGCCCTGCTGCCAGTAGCACGCATTGCACTCTTGTGTACAAGGTTGTCAATCTCACCGAACAAGTCACCGTACGCTACAGGTTTACTGAAGGTACCGTCAAGTAAGGCAATCATGTCGTCTCGTAAGTCAGAGGCATACGGGATGTGGTCAGAGAACACTTGTCTATTGTAACCCAGTTGTACTGATATGTCACCTGCTACGTTGTCAGTTACGTTGTCGATACTGTTCACGATGTCCAGTCCGTCAAGTCCTTCTGATGGTACCTGATGAATGAACGATGATTCACTGTACACTCTGTCTACGTTAGGGATGTGATTGTTAGGCGCACGTCGTCCAGCAGCGGAGGTAGCTACACTTTCCTTTGTGGTTAACCACACACCAGTACCGTACTCACTACGAGCAGCACCCTCTAACGGATTAATAGCACTAAGTTGCAAGTCCTGCACACGAGTACCGTGATACAGCATAGGCTTACTATTAGCGGGGGTAATCGCCCCTGTAACGTCGTTAGTGTTAGAGTTGACCATTCGTACCGACATACGGTCTACCACGTCGTCTAGGTCCATTGCACGCTTGTACGCGGCGATGTAGTCACCACCACTTAGCACTTCGTACGTGTCTACCGTAATCTGACGTACGCTAGGAGTGAGATAACTTCCACCTCTAAACATCAGCGATATGTCATTGTCCGTTAATCCAGCGGGTACGTTACCGATACCACTAGTCATGCCGTCTACGTCTGTGATACGTGTGAGTGTCTTATCTACTCCGGGTACGTCACTGAAGTTGTAACCGAATACGTCATGCTGTCTGTTAGCCACTGCCACTTCATCGGGTGTAAGTAACAACACACTGTTACGTGGATTGTCAGTTATATTACCCCGCGCTAATGTCAGTATCCCGTCTGGTCCTATGACTCCGTACGGTGTGGTACCTGGTGCTGGCAGACTGCCTGTGTCAACGATATCCTCTACGTCGTATAACTTAGTTTGAGGAAGGTTACGCTTACCGTTAGGTGGAAGCGGGCTGAACGGTACGTCATCAGCGAGGTGCTGTGTACCAATGTCAGGTAGTTGTTCGTCGATACGTTTCAGTTGGGTAGCTAACGACTTCTCTACGTCCGTCAATTGTGAGGATACGTCTTCGATAAGAGAGTTGTGATAGCTGATGTCATCCACGATTGACTGATGTACTCCCAGTTGTTCACGGGTTGCACGGTCAAGTTTGAGTGGAGCGTCACCTTTAGGGATGTTAGCGCGTACGTAATCCTTAGCAGCTACGACGTCTACCGTAATGTCAGGACTGAATGCATCCTCAATGGCACGCTTAGGGATGGTGAACCCATCCGTAGCACTTCTACTGAGTAACGCTTGTCTGTCCATGACGGGTAACTTACGCAACGCATCACCACTGATAGGCTCGCTACGTACAGCAGGCATGAACTTACCCTGTATGCCACCGTCGAGCGGTACAATACGGTCAAGCTCCTTGTCGTAGCGTACACGTACACCGATAGCGTAGTCCTCACTGAGCGGTACCTCTGGCTCGTAACGAGAAGCACGTCCCGTCCACATGTCGTCGGGTGACACTGTTTTAGCGGGGGTAACGTATGATGTCGGTGTGTCTACGCCTCGTGGTCCTACTTGGATGCTGAAGTCAGGTGACAGGTTAGTAGGAAGTGCCTTACCGTTCTTGTCGAACAGTCGTCGTATACTCGCTGCTTCTTGACTAGACGGGTTAAGTCCACTAGACACGATAGCTGCTTCTACCTTCTTGGCTAGGCGGTCGAACTTCATTACGGAGATGTCCTTGATGGAGTCCGTAAGGATAGGTACGCCACCTGGTAACGTTACACGTCGAGCCAACGACACGAGTGATGCGATGGTACGCTCACCACGTTCCACTTGACGCGGGTTGTATAACGCACCTGGGATGTCATCACCACTGGTCAGTCGTCGTACAATGTCTGCACTGTTGACAGAAGGCGATATAGCTTCTGCGGTGACATACTCAACCTTGGCAACTGGTACCGGAACTACTTCACTTACCTTACCCGCGCTAAGAACTCCTGCTGGTGTCGAGCGTTGGGTTGCAATACGGATGACTTCATCGGAGTCACTGAACACTCCGGTTAACGGGTCCAGTACGTGAGACTCTACGAGTTCGTCACTTAGTGTACTTGCAGGGGACACCGTGAAGTTAGGAGCGTTACGGGGTACAACGGGAGGTAATGGCTTACCACTTAGTAGTGCGTCGAACTTAGCGTCTGATGCTGCGGTTAGTGCATCCGCTGCTTGTTCTTCCTTGTACGCCTTCTCCCACGCTACGTCATCAAACAACGGATTACTTGTCTTGGGTGCCTCGATAGGTGCCCTGTTACGTGTGTACTCTCCAGTTACGGGGTCAATCGTGAACTCCTTCGCCTTGGTCGGGGGTACCACAGTATCGCTAACAGCTTCTGAGAGGCCACTCACAGGTCCAGGAAGGGGTGCCTGGGGTACTTCGGGTGTATTCCTACCTAGAGGATCTACCGCGTCTACAGTGGGCTGTTTATTGACCGGTAAACTAGAGGACGGTAACAACTCATCGCCTACCTTAGTTGGTGGGGATGCATCCGTTAGCCCTTGCATTGTCCACGACGGGGCTTGTGTGTTAGGTTTAGGGAGTTCCGGTAGACCGTCGAGTGAGTTACCTGCTTTGTACAGCGTTCTGTTGTTAATGGACTTGGGTGCTACCTCTGGAGACTTAACGCGATTGAGTCGATTGTTAACTCCTGCACGATATATCTCCTTATCAGCGGGGGTAACTAATGTAGGGTTGTCAATTCCTGGTACGGGTGCCTTACTTGATACGCCTTGCGGTAGTTGTGGTACGTCGATGACTTCACCGTCGATGATGTCGTCTACGATTGCACCAGGTCGAGCCTTAGCAGAGGATGAGAACACGCCTTCCTGTGTACTAGAACCACCACGGTTGATAAACGTACCCGACACTTCATCAAATACTGTAACAGGAGGAGTCGCACCCGTTGACTTAACGCCTACTGATGGAAGGTCGCCTGGTTGTCCACCCACTCCGAGTACAGAGGAAGTCCACCGTGTATTACTACGCGGCATGATGGCTCCACCTTCACCAAAGTCTACTCCACCCCACCCACTTCCTGGTACGTACACTCTGCTCACCTTGGTAGCGAACGGGTCAGCACCTAACGGAAGGTAGCGTTGTACAACAGGCGGGTTATAGTCACGTCGTCGATTCATCAAGTCACCAGCACCGTCACGCAGTTGTTGCTGTGTTGGGTTCTTGTTACTGTAGTACGCTCGTGCTTTGTTGATGTAGTCGTCCATAGCGAAACGATTAGTGTTGTCCACTCCGTTCGATATAGCGTCCTTGGGGATGCGGGCTAGTGGTGATACGTCTCCGGTAGGATTCGTAACGTACGTACCGCGTGGAATCTCTCGTGCGGGAGGTAGTTGTAACTGTGTACGCCCTGGTAGTTGTGGTAATCCCTTGACTAACGGACGAGGAACGTCGTTACGTAACGCCTTGATACCCGCTTGTGTTGCTACTCGGTTGACTGGAGCTGCTACCTTTATGGCACCCTTGATTAGCGCACCGAATGCTTTGTCTATACGTCCACCTAATACGATGTCACCGATGAGTCCTGCACCACCCTTGAGATACTGGTCGTAACCGTGAGTAAACCCTTGTTTCCCTGAGTCACGTTCCTTCTTCTCTAATGCGCCTGTCTGAAATGCTCTGAGTGGGTCACGTACACCGAACGGGTTAAAGTTCTCACCGTTGTTGACTACGTTACGTTGTGCATCCCCTGTGATAAGCGGGTTGTTACCGTTACCACTGAGCGAGTAGTCTGTCATCCCCATCAGTCCAGCACCGAAGTAACTGTCAGAGAAGAAATCTGCTACTGCCTTGTTGCCACCGATAGTCTTGGTGTACATCCCGCGTGTACGTGGTGCGTTCGCTTCGTAGTTCTCTAGAAGTGCTCCTTCTGCTACACCCATGGCCTTGGAGAAGTTACCCGATTTAAACAGTTCCGAGAATCCAGCGTTACCACCTTCGTAGATACTTGCTGCTCCTCGTGCAGTGTCCATCGCTATACCTTGTACGGCGCTCGTGTTGAAGATGCGTCCAAACACCCAACCTACACCACCGAGTAACCCGCTACCACTGGCACCAAACTCTAACTTTGATGGGTTGATGTCCGTAGTCGTGTCACCGATGAGCCAACTAAGCGGTCCCTTCGTCTCTGCTGTAGGTGCAAGTCCCCCTGCTGGTCCTGGTGCTAACGTCTGTGGTGTGTACTGTAGCGCGGGTAACATGTGAGGCGCTGTGTACTCTCGTAATGATTGTAAGCTTCCGAAGAAGTTACGGCTGTTCTGTTGACTAGTCGTTAGTCCGGTTGAGTACTGCCCTACGTATGCAGGTGCGCTACTCTGGATGACTACACCACTGGTACCTTTACTGTCCATGACAGGCTTGGCAATTTGTCCAAGGTCACTGTCGAACTTAGCGGCACCAAGGTTTGGTTGTACTTGTGTTTGTTCTGTACCTACTTGTCCTGCACCGAACCCAGTGTACGCATACGGGTCACTTACGTCTCCGCCTAGTTTGTTGACGAGCTGACTGTTAACGGGTAGTTCTGGTGTGCTAGGAATACTCTGTATAAGTGGTACTCCTAACGCGAGGTCACGCTCTTCTGTTGGTCCTGTAGTTGTAGGTGCTGCTGCTGATAGAGGGTCCACCCCCTTGAACGTTGCCGTCGAGGGAATGGGTGCTCTCTTGACAGAGGGAGGAGCCGTATAGGTCAGCTCCTTAATGACGGGAGTAGGTAATTTAGCGGGGGTAGTAGGCTTGGTGCTGTCTAAGTTACCTAGAGGCGGTGCTTGCTTACTCATGTTGGGTGTTACGCGAGGTTAAATGTACTGTTACCCTTGTTGAGGTTCACCCGTTCATGAGGAACAAACATGTCGTTAGAGGCCATCATTTGACATGACGAACATCCTGCAACAATCTTGTTGTCGATGCGTGTAGTCAACTTGTTAGCCCGGTCACTGCTGTACACATCAGCCGACGCGATGTTAGTGTTACGGTTAACAGTGTCAGTGTTACTATACTTACGTCCGCTAAACTTACCTAGTCGTCCGAGTATCTCGTTACCACTAATACCGTGCGCATCCTTCATACTTCGTGCCTTAGCTGCATTACCGTACGCCCATACAAGCGCAGACATATCCTGAATGGTCGGAATACGCTTCATACCGTTAGCTGACATCGCCTCTCGAATGTAATCCGCAACAGGTCCACGTACTTGTGCTGCTGCTGACATACGTCCGATAGTGTCGAGGTTGTACACTTTACCGTTGATAGTCTTAGTTGAGCCTCCGTCGTTGTCAGGGTAGAACTGAATGAGTCCAGTTGCACCACTTCCACCGTTCTCCTTGACGTTGGGGTCAAACGTGTTACCCGTCTCGATTGACATTACCTCCGCTAACCATTCACCTGGTACACCGAATGACTTAGCTGTTTCGTTGATAGCCCGTGCAAGTACAGGTTGTTTCTTGAGTGCAGCAAACCCGTGGTTATTGTCGATGTCGTTAAGGTTGTAATCTGTTGCACGGTTACTGTTGACTTGGTTACGGATAGGATTAGCACCGTTGTATGAGTTAGCAGTACTAGATATACCCCCGCTAGAATAACCTACTGGTTGTGGTACTACCTTAGTGTTACCCTGAGCGTCCCGTGTAAACCGTCGTCCGTTAGGGCCAAGGAATGAACCTGCAGGATTAACGTTGTTGAACGTCATAGAAGGTGGAATAGGCTTACGTTGCTTCTGTTGACCAGAGTCGTATATGTTATTGTCGAGTACAAGTTTAGTCGCTTTGTTGTTGGATGCTTGCTTAATGAAATCCTTAAACGATTTAGCGTCCGGGATAACCATCGAGCCGTATGCACTGTCAATCGACAACCCACCGTTAATGTTACCAGGGCCAAACACACCTTGTACTTCTGGATTACCTGCAAGAGTTACGTATTGACCTGCAACCTTACCCTCGCTAGTGTATACCCTCGCTACGAATTGTTCGTTACCTTGCTTGTTCTTGATACCAGTACGCATAACGTGTACCTGTCCAAACTTCGACGGGTCTACAGTGTACGGTATCTTGTCACCATTAGCCGCGACCAATACATCAGTGGATATCTCCGATGTACCGTAGCTTATCTTAGTTGCGCCTCCCTTACCGTCAGGAGTAAGGACACCACCACGTACGGGTACACCAGGGACGTTCATGTTAGGCGCTGTGATGCTGCTACCAGGTCCACCACCACGAGGTTGCTTAGGCTGGTTAGCTTGCCCCTTACTGTAGTGCTGTGACCATTCCTGTGGACTGCTGAGTGAACCGTTACTACGTCGAACTTCCCAGTGAAGGTGAGAGTTGTCAGCGTTACCGTTACCCCCCGCTAAACCAGTGTTACCTACTAGCCCTACCTGTTGGCCCGCCTTGACTGACTGACCTACTGCAAGGTTAGGACGTTCGTATAAGTGCATGAAGGTATGTTCACTTCCATCCGCATACTTGATACGTACGTAGTTTCCTCCACCCACTTCTTGGTTCTCTATCTCTGTCACCTTACCGTCCATCTGTGCAACGATAGGAGTACGTAAGTCAACCCCTACATCCTGTCCGTTGTGTTGACGTCCCCGTGAAGGTATGAATCCTACGCCGTCGTTAATGTTAGCGCTACCTCCTTGCTTCTTGAGAGATGCTTTGGTGATAGGCATAACTAGACCCGCCTGATTATGGAAGACTTCTAGCCCGTTAAAATACCCACCACCACTCCTAAAAGGTGCGGGGTTTCCGTCAGGTGCGTTACCTGTTCCACTTAGCCCTTGCTGTTGTGCAGTGTATGCTGCGTTAATCTTGGCCTCTCGTTCGGTACGTTGACGCTCGACCATCTTTGCTGTGTCAGGGTTGTACGTCCCATCACTACGGTACCCGTATCGTCCTAGCTCAGTGATAGCAAGTCCACGTTCTGCACGTATCGCTTGTTCCTGTGCATCGTAAGCTGCTGCCAGGTCACGAGTCACGTCGAACCCTTGAGCTACCGCGTTGCTGTACGCTTGGTCCCACGCTGCTCGTTTAGCTGCATCCTGTGCGTCATACTGTCCGATTAGCGGGAGGAATTGTGCCATCGCTGGGTTGTTACCCGTGGCTATCTGTAGTCGCTTGATTAGGTCAGGCGTCTGGTCGGTAGGCTTGATGCCTTTAAGGTATGCAAGGTTAGATGCTTGGTCTTGACTTCCTAACTTAGTCTTGGCAATGGTAATCTCAGCAATGCCCTTGTTGTAGTTGACGGTAGCCTTCTGGAAGTCCTTCTTAGCCTTCTTAGCGGACATGTACTTGATGAATGCAGGTGTCTCCTTACCTAACTTCACGTTACCGTTCGCTAGACTTGCCGCGTAGTCTACTTCGTTACCCTCGCTAGGGAACATCTCAGCGTCGTATCCCGCATCGTTGTCGGTACCGCCTACTCCTAACTGTCCCGCTACTTCCTTGTCGCGTAAGTCACGTACTTTGTTGTTGAGTTCCTGTTGATGTACCGTGCGTTCTTGTGCTTTAGTGGGACTGTACCTGTCTGCTAGATTACCAGGGATGTTATACCTGTGCATACTGAAGGCAATCATCGTCTCCTGTTGCTCAACGTCATCCGGATACTTAGCGCGAGCATCTTGTACGTCCTGCTGGAACCCGTTGAAGTTAGCTAACACCTGTAATGACTTAGCGCGGTTCTCCTCTGACGAGAATACCGCCTTGTTCATCTGTTGTGTGAGGCCAAGTACAATCTCAGCCTTACGCATAGGCTTAAGTTCGTTGTTAAGTGCAATCTCTCCAACGAATGCAGACAGTTTCTCGGTCGCTACGGCTTGTTGTTCCTGCGTAGACGAGTTAGTGAGGGAGCTAAGTAACGATGCAGACTCGAAGATAGCGCGTTGAGTGGCTACGTTGTCGTTAACCTGTTGTACTTTCTGCTGCTGACTCATCAAATCTTCTACGTTCTTACTGGCAAGTCCTGCGATGACTCCCCCGTATGCGTGTTTCATGATGGCTTGACGGTCTTCTGCGGAGATGTCGGCACCTTCTGTAGTGCTGAGGATACCTTCGACCTGACTGTGTAGCTTAACAGTACCAGCAGGGTCTAGTCGTGCAATCTCCGGGGCTGTTACCTCCCACTTGCTGATGCGTTCCCACGTTGTAGCTGCGTTATTGTCGCGTACTGCCTTAGCGGAGGCTTGTTCTCGTTTAGCGCGGGTATCTAATGTCTGTAGGATGGCCTGTCCGACGTTAGATAGGTTGCCTAGTGCCTGTTTGAACCCGTCACCACTACGAGCCTGAGACTCCATGGTACTAATCGCTGTCTTAGCTGCGGTTTGGTTAGTGTTACTGAAGTCCTCGCTCATCCGTTGTGCGATGCCAGACTGGAATTGTAGCGAACTCTTGAGTTGTTCACCTGTCTTGTTGTACTGGTCCTGTGCGAATTGAAATGACTTGTCACTTCCTGATAGTACTTGAGCTTGGAACTCCGGTGACTTGAACTGTGAGCCTGTGTTGCCAGACTTGTCCTGACCTACGAACTTAACCATGATGTGTTGTTACCGTGTATGTTAGAATGCTGGACCGAACTTAGCGCGTGGAGTTGTAGCGTTCCTTACTGGGCTGCTGTACTGTTTACCGGGAGCTATCTGTTGGTACCCGTTATACAGGGAACCAGCGAGCGATGCCGTATTAGCGAGGGTAGTGAACAGTGACCCACTACTTGCGGCTTGTTGTGCTTGTAATGACGACATGATACCCGCGTTACGGATACCTGCGTTGTCACCCTGTGCGTTGAACCCCATGTCACCAAACTGCTTGTCGATGTTACGTTGAGAATCACGCATAGCGATACCCCCGCGTAATGTAGCACCCGCTAAGTCTTCACCTAGTTTGTTCTTCTTCTTACCTGAGGCTAGTAGGTCACGTTGCGCTCCTCCTGCGATGGTGTTCATGTCGTTCTGTGACTGTGCCCCTACACGTTCCATGAGGATGTCGTACATACCCGCTTCCTTGAGGGTAGCGGCTACGTCCTTCTCGTACAGCGCTTGGCGTACAGCTTCGTCCGTTAGACTACCCTGTTGCATTAACGTGCGTAACGTTGCTGACACTTCCTCTCGTCGGTCTGTCTGTAGGTCGCTACTCTTACTGTCTTGCTGTCCCATAGAGGAGTTCATTAGAGCCGCTGCTGCTGCCTGTTGATTACCCTCGCTAAGATACTTGGCTACCTGTGCGCTTGTCTGGTCTACCTGACCTATCTGTTCACCTTGCCGTCCGTCTGCCTGAGCGTTACGTCCTCGTTGTTGCTCACCTAGTTGATACTGTGCGTTGTCGAGTTGACTGTTAGCAGCTTGTAACTGTTGGGCGTCACTGATGGACTTCATTTCTATCTGATTGCTGAGCTGGTTCTCCTCTGCTCGTGCTTGTAGTATCTGGTCTTGTAATGCGCTTTGCATCTGCATGTCTTGCGCTTGTAGTTGACTGTCTTCGATGAGTCGTGTCTGACGTGCGTACTCCTTCTGCTGCTTGATTGCCATCAGCTCTTGGGTGTACTGTACCTCTTGGGTGTACTGCTGTACCTGTGCTGTCTTCTTACTAATGGACCTCTGACGACTAGCCTCTCCCATCCCTGCAACGGTAGAGACTACCCCTACCGCTGCGCCTACTGCTCCTGCCATATGCCCTCTTACCTTTGGTTAATGTAACGTAATCCCTTAGACCCTGTAGCTGCAATCTGATAGCCCACCATGTTCCATCGTGCATCATCGTAACTGAATACGTTGAGGCGGTAACTGTAGCCTATGCCGATGAGTGGCTCCTTGAACAGTGAGTATTCTTCCTGACGCAACGAACTCTCCACTTGGTCGAAGTAGGCGTTATCCCACATGATGTCCTGGTAGCCGTACAAGTCAATCGAAGTGTTGGCACTGTTGTCGTCACTGTCGTACAGCATGGCGATGTTAACGTTCACCCTCGTGTTGTACTCCTCGACGATACCGTTAGCGGCGACCGTGTAGTTACTTGACTCACCGTTACGGAAGTACAGGTAAGCATGTTTGGTCCGTTTGAGTGTGCCTAGCGCTTGCTGAGTAAACATACTGCTTGTGTAGTTAGCGAGGTAGTGTACACCCAACGTGAACAGGTCAGTGGTTAGCCCGCCGAACGTAACAGCAACGGACATGACGAGTGTCGTTGTGTTGACGGATAGCACGGTTGACGCAGGCAGTACCACGGTTGCACCCTTCCACAAAGTGAACGGGTATAACGGTAACGTACCGTAACGCTCGCGTCCAGCAGGTGACATGTTGACGATGCTACGACTAGCGAACCACACTACTTCCCCCGCTACTGACGGAATGTTAAGGTAGACGTAATTGTTGTACTTCGTGAATGCCACTGGTACGGGTACCCCCGCTAGTGTGGGTGACACGTAGACCTGCACGTCTGGTACGTCTGACAGGAACGTAGTCGTCACACTGTTAGGGATGTCGTACCGTTGCGTACCCTCGATGCCAAGTACACCGTTGCCTACCGCAATGTTACGAGTGTATGTTGTGCTACCTGTGTGAGTTGTCGTAAAGTCAGTGTACCGTCCGTTGTAGTCGATGAGTAACGTACCAAGTACCGAGCTTACCACGGTGTTATACTGTCCCGTCGTGTTGTCGATGCTCTCGTACATAGACTGTACTTGATAGTTACCAGGTGCCTTGTAGGAAGTCCATGAGTCACGGATAGTGTCGAGGATAAGTAGGTCGCTTGCACTCGTGCCAGTGTCGGTATTGTTGGGTAGGGATACGTACAGCCTACGTTGACGACTGTCGAAGGACATATTAGCCGAGGTAACTAATCGTGTAGTGTTACGACTCAGTACGATGTCGCGTATCTTAAGTGACTTCTCTAGCGCGTTGAACTCACTGTCCTCTACTCGTGGTGTCAAGTTGAACACTCCACCATCGCTCATGTAGTAGACCGCTGTGTCAGTACGCACAAGGCATCGTGTGTTAACGAGTCCAATGTTACTGATGTACGTAACAAGTCGCCTGTTAGCAGTGAGAGGAGCATTACCCCCGCTAATCCGGTACACACTTCGTCGAGTTAACGTGAACAGTGAGTTGTTCCACTCCACCATACCTACAATGAAGTCAGCACTGTCACCCCCACTTACCACGATGTCGAACGGGTCAGTCTCCAGTCCTTCGAGGTCATCCGTAATCTGATAGAACGTGTAACGGTCCTCTTCGATAGCCGCGCTACTCAAGGTGATACGACTCTTGTCGGTACTAACTCCGCTAAGTGCCAAACGTCCTTGATACACACATCCCACTGACGGTAACGTGTTGCGACCTTCATATGTGCATAGCCCGCTGATGCCGTAGATGCGACGGTATGACCCTGAGATGAACAGCCCTTCTGCTACTTCACGTTGAACGGTTCCGTTGAATCGAGTGGATACCGTGTTAGTTACAGTCACTACGTCCGACGGACCAATACCGATGGGAGTACCACCGGAGAAGCCAAGCACTGAAGCAACGTCGTTAGCGTTAGGACTAAGTGCGCCTAGTTTGTTGAACGTCTGGTATGCATATGAGCTTGCTGTCGGTACGCTACTAAAGTTCTGTGGGATAACTATCTCGTTGAGTGTAACCCGCAAGTCACCGCAACGTATGGCGTTAGTACCCTTGAATCGTAACGCACGAAACCGTAACATCTTGACCGTCTCCGCAGGTTGTGGGAACGGAGTACGAGCTAGGCCAAACGTGATGAAGGCAGTACTACTGTTGAGGAAGCTGTTAGTACCCGGTACGTATACACTACCCTCGCTAAGTCCGTACTGGTCTACCGTTAACGGTTGTGCCACCGATGCGTACGTATCCACAATAGAGAACGTCTTACATAAGATGGCGAAGAAGGATTCCTCTCCAAGTAAGTAGTCGCTACGTAACGCAGATGGTACCACTACGTTGTTGTCGTTAGCTGTGACGTTGAATCTGTTGAGTGTGTCGAAGTACCTGTCGCCTAACCACTTCGTTGACTCTGCCCACCAACACCAACGAAACCCTATCACGTCCACGCTCACAGTCGAACCATTAGCGGGGGTAACGGGTAGTGTAATCGTTACTAACTTAGTGACTGCATCCGTTGTGTACGTTGTGGTGTCGCTCTTGTATTCTGTCTTGACTCCGTTGATAGTGACATACAGTGTATCCTTGAACAACCCTGACGTGGGATGCTCACCGCTAAACTTAGTGGGAAGTACAATCGTTCCACCTGCACTGACGTACGGACCAGTCGTGTGTTCTACGATGTACACTTCCGTTGGTGGAGAGTCGGCTGATAGTCCGAGTACTCTACTGTACGTGTCAGGTAACTGCACCCACTGTGTTGGGAGTTTAGCGGCTCCAAGCACTGCGGTGAATACGTTAGTGAATGTACGTAACTCCTTGAACTCATCGTTGTCTCTGCTGTACATTGACAATGTGTTACCGCGTACCTGCACCGTGTAGTTGTACCCAAGCACACTACGGAAGGCGACACCGTATACACTACCGCCTGTCACTGCGACTGACTCAAGTAGTTTACTTCCGTTACGCTTGGCAAGTGAACCGTCGATACCAACGTTAACGTTAAGTAGTTCTGTTGCGTCGTTGTACGGTACGTTAAGTCTACTTGCTGTGGTGTTTAGCCCACCGAAGTTATAGCTCTGGATGCTGTTGTCGTCAGTCTGCATCTCTCGTTGGAATGAACTAGGCATATTATCGTCTTCCTTTCCTGTGCATGTTAAGGTGGCCTACGGGTGCTTTACGCTCAAAGTTACGGAACTGCTGTACGAGTTGCTCTAACTCTTGTTGGAAGTAACTAGCAGCTTGTGCGTCATCAAGGTAACGTACGTTCATTAGGTGACACGCCTTCTTGTGGATGAGTGGCATGTACCGTTCGGGAATGTTAGGGAACACATCGGTGTCAAGTACTGGCAGAATGATAGGCTCCTGCAAGTAGAACAAGATGCGACCTTGCGAAGCGATGTCATTCGGGTACCTAGCGAAGAGTACTTTACCCGCGCTAAGACTGTACACTGTTGGCCCCGTAGAGGTGCCTGTGTAGGCTACCCTAGGGATTGTATCGAGCTGTACCTCTGGGACGTACTGTAGGGTCTTGTAGCCCTTAGCAGACGAACCATACGACACGTCGAACAACCGTTGGTAGGTGCCAATGTCCGCTACGTTGATTACCCATGAGTTAGCTACTCGTTTAGTACATAGCCAGTCCCATGTGTGTAGTGTCTCGACGTCAAGGCAAGCGTGATTAATGCAGTCACGTACTCTGTCTCCTTGCGTAGTTGATAGTGTAAGTACAGGACGTTCACCGATAGCACGGAAGATAACGTTAGCTGTGTCGAGTAGAGTGGATGTAGACATAAGTGTTATGCGCTCAGATAAAAGAAAACCCCCGTTACATCGGGTAAGCGATATAGCGAGGGTATGTGTTCCATTCATATCATCAATGCTATTATAGCACAGATGGTACGAATTAGATACCGGAAGTGTGGATGACAACCGCGTTGTCAGGACGCCACACCTTAGCACCGTACAAGTTAGAGGTAACGAATGCGTCTGCTAAGTAGAGAACTTCACGGCTACTTTCCGACTTAACGGACTGTTGGATACCTGCACAAATCCACTCAGGATTACATGCGATAGCAGTAGACCATTGGTTAGCTCCACCGAACAAACCAAGCGTTTGACCTGCATCAGCAGCAGTAGCACCAGTCCCACTAAACACAGGCAGACCCAAGAAGCTAGCAACGCCTTGTGCATCAAGGTCATTAGCGAGGGTAAGTGTGCGAGTGTTGAGTATACCGTGTTGGTCAGGCATGTACGGAGAGTTCAGTACACCAGGAGTAGGAAGCAAGATGCCGTCTCGTCCGTTACGGTAGCCTAAGTTACTGTTGATAGTGAACTGACTGGACATTGCAACTTGGAAGTCAAGGATAGAACCAATGACACCCGTAGCGACTGGAGTAGCGCGACTAGCCGTAAAGTCAGTGCTGATGAACACCGTGATACTGAGCAAATCGATGTACTGTGCAGGAGAGATGTACAGCATACGACCCTGGGTAGGAACGTCAGCTTCATCGAGCTTCTGCTTAGCTACCAAGATGGAAGCGTAGGTCAACGGTGCAGGAGTACCCGTCCAGTGAGCGTTCAACGAACCATCACCGATAAGGTCAACGGTACCGTTGTTGTACGACACGATACGCTGAGAGTCATACGAGTTGATGACTGCACGGTGAGCCAACATGAAGTTGTCCATGTCACGCGCTAACGCATAACCTGCTTCACGGGTGTACTCTTGACGCAGTGGGTACTGAGATTGAATGTTAACGATGTCCTCAATCATGAACGAGGATTCACGGTGACGGGTGATGTTGAAGATGAACTCACCGTCGTTACGTGCTTGTAGGGTGACAGGAGTCTGAGCTACCTTGTCATACACCGATGCACGCGAGATGTTGGGTACGTGCAGGGTGTCTCCCTTCTTCCCCTCAAATGGGAGCTTCTTAACTCCGTCAGTCATCATGAACCGTTGGTCACGATAACGTTTGATTTCTCCACCCCAAATTTCAGGGATGAATGATTGCACAGATGATAAATCTAGTGCGATACCGCTGGTGCCTTGTAATGCCATTAGCTGTTGTCAATCCTATACGTGTGTGTGTTACTTCTTAACCTTGTTCTGTGCGTAGGCGACCATGATACGGTCTGCGTTAGCGCTGTATTCCTCCGGTGCCATGCGTTCAATCTGAGCCTGAGTGAACCAGTATTTCGACGAAGCAGTGCCAGTAGCCTTAGTAGAGGTCCGTTGTGAACCCTTAGCCGTAGCGCTCTTGCTCTGTTGTGCCTCGTGTCGTGCATACAGCACCTGTGCGCCCTTGGTAGAGTCGTACGCTTGCTGTTTATCTGCGGGTAACTTAGCCCACACCTTAGCTACCACCGCTAATCGACGGTCCACCTCGGTGACGGGTACGTTCCACGCTGCACTTAACTCGTACTTCTGCTCATTGATAGCCCGCTTACCGGACTCCTCGCGTAACCCTAGGACCAGCTCTTTAGCTTCTTCCATGGGCAACCCGAACGCCTTAACGAAGTCATCCTTGAACTGCTCAAATCGTTTACTACCTTCGACAAACTCCTCTTCCTCCTCGTCTTCCTCAGGGTCTTCGGGGAGGTCATCAAGTTCAGGTAGCTCAGTGTCGTCACCTTCGACTTCTTCCGTCACCGTGCCTTCGTCACCTTCTAGCGCGGGTAACTCATCGCTTCCGTCAAGTAACACTTCGTCATCTTCTTCCTGTTTGGGGTAGATGATTTGTGCTCGTCCGGTCTTATACAGTTGTTCCGCTTGTTGGTCCGCTTGTTGGTCCAGTGAGTTGTCCGTCAATGGCGAGTTGCTGAGCATTATCTATAACTTCCTGTTGTTGTTGAGTGTCCGTGTTGGGTGCAAGTGTGGTACCACTTGCGAGTTGATTCATCATGTCAGCTCCACCGTCAGCACTTAACTGTTGCTGTAGTGCGTTAGCCATCCCCACGTTAGGTAGTTCTCCGCTAGACACAGCATCCTGTAGCGGATTACCCGTTGTAGGAGTTGGTAGTACCTGCTGCTGTTGTTGAGGTTCATCTTTCTTGAGGTAGCGTTCAGGTTCATCGAATCCCCAGTGATTGAGGATGTCAGTCAAGAACATGTCCATGTTGAGCTTGGCCGCTACGTCTGGTAGCCCGCTGATAGCCTGCACGAATTCAAGTCTTGCCTGTACGTATGCCTTACGCTCGATAACGTTGTCACTTCCGATAGGTCGTAGTTGACATGGCATGTTGAAGTCGGTAGGTTCTAGCTCCCAGTAGTTGTACTCGTCTGCGCCGTCACCTGCTACACGTACGGTCACTGGTTCTGTGGTGTATTGATGCACCATAGAGAACAACTTAGAGAGGAACGGGATTAACGCTGTCTCTTCGATGTGTTTGTGTACCGTACTGAGTCTGTTACCACCCGCATCCCTTACCGCCGCTACTTCTGTCGCTGTTACACGCTCACCGCTACGTTGTTGGTTGCTACTGATGTAGTTACCCGTACCAAATGACTTGTCTACCGTCTGTTCTAGGAGTCCTGCTTCTTGATAGGTCACTGCCCACGATTGAGACTGTGACGCTAGGGGTTGTAGGTCGTTGTGGTCGCCTACCATGAACACTCGTCCAGGTTCTGTGTACACCTCGTCAGGCTGAAGTACACCGTCACTCTTGAGAGTCCACATGTTGTTGATAGCTAGCTCTAGATTGTCTAGCCGTTGGTTCGTAATGATGTCTAACTGATGGAGCAGACCTAGAACGGGTTGAATCCCACCGAATCCATACGGTGAGTGACCTGTCATAGAGTACGTACCGATGATGAATGGCTTACCACACCAGAACGGTGAAGGTTCGTACCCGATTACCTCGCTACCCATGAGCGTGACCACCATGTCACAGTCACAGTCTCCAGTCTCTTCGTTGTACACGTCACCCCAGTACTCGATTAGCTCCACCATTTCAGTAGGAGACCACGAATTGACACTAATGCCCTCGAATGAAGTGACTTGATTGACTCTGCTACCGGATGAGTCGAACCCGATGTTAGAGTTTACGCTGAGATTCACAATGTCGAGTGGTTCCACGTCATACGTCCCGTTCTTAGCGAGGGTAATCAGTTCGTCCTTACTCTTAGTTAACTTCCGAATGAATGCGCCCTTGTTAGGGTCGTGACATGACGGGTCAACGTAACAGTCGAATACATCCAGCACCTCTACACCAGGCGCATCGTACGTGTTGTACGTGTATTTAGCGGGGGTATATAATGTTTCATCCCCATCTTGTAGGGCTTCTTGCTTGTATCCCGTAGCTGTGTCTGTACGCCACGGTAGTGCAATGACGCTGGTACCCGTAATGACTAGTTGACGGATGAAGACCGCGTAGTTAGACTTGAACCCTGACTCATCGAGCTTGTTAGTGATGTGTCGTTTGATTAGCCGCGCTAACTTTAGGTTGTCGTCGTCGTGTGGGGCTGTGGGTTCTACACCAAACCAATCTCTGTTGGGGAATGTAGCTGCCATTAGGTATCCTACGATGGTTTCTACCGCTTCGTAAGCCTTAGCTCCAGTCAGATGATGCCGCCATTGAGTCTCGACATCTCCCACGCGCTTGATGATACTACTTTGAATGTTGCCTTCTGCGTTAGGAGTATTAAGGTACTTGGCCCAACACTCTAACCATGACTCCTCGACTTCTTCACGGGCTGAACGGAACAGCTCTAGCTTGTTCAGAACGTATCCAGCGATGTCTTCCTTATGCACGTACTCCACCCCATTTGTTATTTATACTTCTACGTGGTGTTGAGGCACCAACTGCACCCGCTTTACGGGTAGGAGCCGCTACTTCTGCTATGGACGCCAAAGCATCCAAGATGTCGTCGTGTCTACACTTCGGGAATGTGGTTAATTCGTTCCGAAATTCCATGTTATGCGACAACAATGCAGAAGCGTACAGCATCCCGTTATCCATTAGCGGTTGCAGCCATGCTTCGATACGTGCTTTCTTGTGTAACTTGGCAGACGGGCGGTAGTCACGGATACCGATGAGTTTACCGTTGCGTTTCATGTATTCTCTGATGACATGCTCGTACAACTTGAACCCACTGACCATTTCTACCGTCACATGATTGAGTTGCCACTTCTCTACTAACGCGAACAACCTGTCACAGACTTCCGTAGGGCTGTATCGACCGTTGTCTATGTCTAGCACGACTAGTTCCTTGTTCTCGCTGTACCCTGCCACTGCTAACACCGTGAAGTCGCTTGTGCTTGATGTAGTAGATGCGGGGTCAATGAATAACATAGGTTTAATTCGTCGAGTAGGCTCACCACTGCGTACAACTTCCCAGTCACCATGTATTGAGTGATGAATGTTACCCGCGCTAATCCATTTCACATTGTCTACACTGAACGTAGCGTCAGCAGAGGCGATGATGGCGTTGAGGTACTGTGATGCGAATCGTTGAGCGCTGTTAATGCGTCGTTGTATCTGCTCGATGGTGGACTTGTTGAACTTCTGAGGCCACAAATAGCCCTCTTCTTCGTCCACACCGTTAGTGTAGATGTTCCGAATGAATGTGTTGATGCCTAGTACAATTTGCTCTTCCATGAGGTAGTGATAGTAGTCCCACTCGTAATAGCGGGTGCCGAGTATCACAGCTTCATCTCCTACGTAATCAGTTACCGACAGTGTAGGGGTGATGTCAAACGTCACACATTGACGAGGGTCAAGTACCGATTCAAGGTCGCGTGTCCAATCAATGATGTCATCGCTTTTAGCCTCGGAGGAACTGTTGTCAAAGTCAACGATGTCGTCGAGGATGAGTAGGTCGTAGTGGTCTCCTGTCACGGTTGTACCAACGGATGCAATCATCACGGTGGGTTCCTTCAGGATGTCCGAGCGTAGGACTTGTAGAGCCTCCATAGACCATATAAGCTTACTGTCATCGGCGTAGTTCTCGTTACCATCCTCGAATTCACCGTTGTTACGTAGGCTATTACGTTTCCGACGGTCTGATGCACTTAGCGCAGGTACCAATGGTCCTTCAACGTGTGGTCGTACGTTCCACACACGCTTCTGTAGCTGGCCGTTCTCAAAGTATTGACGTAGTTCACGGATGAATGCCCGCCCTAATCGTTTGATGTTGGTTCCAACGAGTATACGGATATTAGGGTTCCGATATATTCGCCACAATGTATAAAGCACACTTGATACAGTGGACTTTAAATGGCCTCGTGGCATAAGGACCAACCGTCGTCTATTGGAGTCGTGTTCTACCCGTTGTGGAGCAGTCAAGAACTCCGCTAACTCGTGATGTACCTTACCGAACTTGTGTCGTCCACCCTTGAAGTTAATAATGTCCGCGAAGGCCCAGATGTCGTTGTAAGCTGCGATGAGTTGTTTCGTTGTTAGCGGGGTTGATGCTTGCATTACAGTTATCCGCGAGGTCCAGCTTCTAACATCTCCATCTTGAACTCCCAATCGATAGTCACGGCAGCAAGGCCAGTAACCGAGAGTGCAATGTACGCATTACTCGTAGGAGTAGCAGCGACGATAGAGAAGGTGTAACCGTTAGCGCCACCAAGCGTAAGTACTTGTACCTTAGCAGCAGCGATACCGCTTGGAGCCGCTACAGCACCCGCTAATTCGACACCAGGGGCACCGATGAACGTGATGACACCAAGTGCAGACGTACGGAACAAGTGTTGGCTCATGGTAGCGAGCGTAGTACCGTTAGAGTAGTGAGCTAGGCCCATTACTTCCATTAGAATCGAGCTGTCAGAGGATGGAGCGATACGCTTAGAGGGCTGTCCGTCGATGAACAGTTCCGTAAGGGTAGCGTTGGTGGTACGTCCACGGTAGAAGGCGGTGCGCTCTTCTTGACGGTGGGTTAAAGGCTCACGAATGGACGTGATAATAGATGACTGTCTCATGTGAAATTTACATTCCTGTAGGTGGTGTGTATGCGCTCATTAATCCACGTCGTTTACGTCGGGATGATGTAGCGGTGGTAACTTGGTCTGTCTTACGCTTGTTGAGGTTCATACCTTCACGAGCCATGACAGTTTCCTTGTCAGTCTGGGCGGTCTGTAGCTTACCCGCTTGCTCTTGTTTGTCGGCAGCATCCTTCATCAAGATACTCTGTGCGTCAAACGCTTCCTTCTGTTTGAGGGCGGCGTCTCGTGCTACACTGAGGGTTTCCTCGTGTGCTTGTTTCTGCCGTGCAATCTCTCCCGTCATCAAGGTGTTGCGTTCACCAAGTGCGCGTTCACTGTCGGCTCGGTCTTGGTCGTAGCGTGCCTGTACTGCTGCGTTACTCTTCTGTAGTTCTGCTACCTGAAGGTCTGCCGCTAGTTGCTTGGCTGCTAGTTCTTCCTTAGTCGGACCCACATATGTAGGACCACTGTCTCGTCCTCCTCCTCCGCCCATGTTACTTACCCTTCTTTCCTAACTTCTTGACTCCGATCTTTCCCTTGAGGCTTGACTGTCCTACCAACTTGGGGATTCGCCCGTTTGTTAGCTTTGATGCTGTCTTGATGCGGTTCGTCGGCTTTGGCATGTACTCGTTCCTCCGTCTGAGGCTGGCTGTTGTAGTTGTCGATAGCGATGCGAGCGTTACGTACTTGCTCCTCTGTAACTTGTTGAGGTGTAGGACCGTTTAGCTGTCCGTTGAGTCGGGATGACTTAGCATCCATTGCTTGTGCTGCGGAAGTACTCATGGATATGCGCCCCGTAGAGGCGTGTTGAGTGTGTGTAGGTCAGAAGATACCCGTGTCTGGGCAGGATAGCCTTCAGGAGGCGCTGAGTGGCCTCAGAGAAGACGTTAGAACTTTAGCGGGGGTACTCTTGGTTGGTCGTTCATGTTACGGTCCAGTAAGCGTCGTACTAGGACGTTCGTTTCCTTGATGTCGTCACGGATGTCGGCAAGTGCTTCCTTGGATGTAGTCGCGCTTGCTTCATACCGGGCACGTAGCTCGATGACTTGACCCTGCAAGTTGAAGAAGGCACCACAGGATAGGACGATGAAGGACAAGAAAGGGATAACCTTGATGAATTCGTTAACGATGCCGTTGTCTCCCAGTGTTTCCTTCTCGATGACGGTATGTTCTCTGATGTCAGACATGGATATGATGTGCTCGCTAATTGTATGAACGTTGAGGTGCTGTTTCTTCTCTCACACTCTCATCTTCTATAGACGTCACTATCTACGAAGTAAAGATAGTGTAAGTCTATTCTTACTCTTACTCTAAGTTAGAATGATTCTTTCTAACGCGCTATGCGTGTACGTACGCGTAAGAGAGGTGTACTGTTCTTTAGCGGGGGTATGTTATGGTAATCGTAACGTCACACATTACGCTTGACTTTGGTACCTTACACATGCTATGATAAGGGTCGAAGCGGCACAAACGAAGTGCGTGAGTTCTACTCCACACAACGAACCGTAGCTACCTAGCCTTCAGGCGACGGGAGTTATCATCCTCCAAGTGAACAAGAGAGCGACCGACAGGGAAGAGCGAACGTAGTGAACTCTATAACTCCTATCTCTACCGTTACGTAACGAGCCTCTAGGGAGTCTCGCCACTAAGTACACACAACGCACCGTATAACATACCCCCGCTAAATCATAGTCACTCGTAGAGTTACACGGAATGCGTTGACTCCGGAGGAGTTGACCATTTCGTTACGTACACCCAACGTACACTGTAACTCTTATAGGCTGAGGGATACACTGCCCTTAACTACGTGCATATAGGGTAACAAGCGTACACTATCGTCCCCCCCTAACGTTACGCCATGTCCTCACATTACGCCATCATGGTACGTTGTAGCGTCACAGTAGGGTCAGTCGTTGTGTGTAGTTGTACGCGGGAGTTACATGTGTTCGTAGTAGAGCGCATTCATCGCTAGTCAGTTATGGAAGGGTCCATTTGACGTCGGGCACTAAGGCAGGACATACTAATTACATCGAAAGACGACCACCACACCAACGGATACACCGACATGCTCACGATAATCCTCACTATCGCCTTATACCTTATCACCTCGTACATCGTTCGCTCATCACCCGTTACCAATTGCCACACATATACAGGCAAGACACGCACACATCGCATTCACTTATCTAAGGCGTTACTTCCCGCTAAGGTTGCACACATAGCCGCTATGTTAGATAGCCTACCTACTCTCAACTAGTTGCCA
>ENA-OBIT01000046-OBIT01000046.1-metagenomes-genome-assembly--contig:-NODE-46-length-42762-cov-11.9011_pt1 | contig 42762 bp, 29 predicted proteins | sample MGYA00153386_OBIT01 | MGnify analysis MGYA00153386
TCAAGGATTTGATATTATCGCTGATTTTACCGTGGGTCAAGATTTCATTGGATTAAGTGGTGGTTTGAGTTTTAGCCAATTGGCAATCAGTCAAAATACTCAGGGAACTCTGATAAAAAACCTGTTGACAGGGGAGCAGTTAGCTATGATGATTGGTGTGAATGCTAATGCGATAACAGCCGTGAATTTTCGGTTGATTTAAGCCAGAAAGAAAAGGCGGTGCGAGTTTACGAGAGTGGCGAGTTTCACCAACAATAATTGTTGGTGAAACTCGCCACTACGATCGCACAAATTATACGATCGCGAATCAAGGATATCTGAGATTAGCGAATAAGGACTAAAGTCCTTACTACAAACGATATTCTTGCTTAACCTAAAAAGAAATGATTAAGTAACCGTTCTGGAATTTAGCACCTGTAACTGATTTGCCAGTTAGCGCCGGAGGTAACAAAATATTGCGCCGCTGATCGCCGGCTTCGATCGTCACTTCCGGCCCGGATTGAATCAATTTAATTTCTTTCTTGTCAAACGAGGGCAAGAATAAACTAACTTGACGCTGTGCAATATTGATGTCGATCGGCTTTGGAGCTTTTGCCGCCTCACCAAAGTCTGGTAAAGCATCGATTAGCGGCTGCCAATTATTGTCGCTGTGCGCCGGCACCGAAACTGGCGTCAAAGGCTCAAAATCCGCCGCCATCGCTTCTGTAAGCGGTGCTTGATTGACAATTACACCCCCAACAGTCAAACCAACTTGTTGAGAACTTCCCCAAAGATAGCGCGCCGTGGCGATCGCACTTGCGTCCGCAGTCGTCACCAAATAAGCAGCTGTGCGGTTCGGATTTGCCAGCGCTTCCCTACCCTTATCCAAAAAATTATCGACTTGCTTAGTAGATTGAACAGCATTATCTCCCGACAAATCCACAGTCAACACTGTACTGACAACCGGTTGAATAAAAGGCGACAGCGCTTTGCCCAAATCCGAATCTACCAAAGCTTGGCGGAAGCGCCGGATATACCAACTCAGAATTTCCGGCATTCCCAGCATCCGCAGCGTATCCATCCCCCCGCTGCCATCATAAACAATTACATCGTATTGTTTGCTGTCGTCGTATTCCCGAAGTTCGTTCAACGCCAGCGCGCTGTCCATTCCCGGTAACACTCCCAATTCTTGACCGTAAATCTGTTTGAAAAAAGGAGTGCGGACATATTGAGCTTCTAGTTGTTTAACTTCGTCCCACCTGCGTTCTAGCAGCGGCGCGCTTTGCACCTGTACTGCTTTGAGGTTGGGGGCGATTTCCTGTGGGGTGGGAGTCAGGGGAGTTCCCAGCAGGATGCCTAATGCAGGGCCCGGATCTTGCCCTAGCAGCAAAACTCGCTTGCCGGCGGCCGCATATTTTTTAGCTGTTGCGATCGCGATCGTGCTGCGGCCAGTGCCGCCTTTACCCAAAAATGTCAAAATCAAAGCCATTTTCTGTTCTCACTGCCAAAGCTTACTATTTAACATTTAAGCGCAACCGTCAGCCAGAGTGGGGGCAGTTGTCAGTAGGCAGTTGTCAGTTGTCAGTTGACGGTTGTCAGTTGACGGTTGTCATTAGTAATTGGTGGCAACTAATAAATAACCAATAACCAATAACCACTGCCCACTGCCCACTGACAACTGCCTTCTGTTAAACGGGTTCTAGCTCATCTTCAAAGAACCAAGTCGCAAAACTGTCAAACTTGACAACCACACCTACTCCACTGCCGTCAACCATTCTGAATCCGTCAACAGTGCCTATTGGATTCTCCTTTATCTTGCCCACCATATTTGCAGGTATCCGATCTCTAATACGGCGCACCTTAACTCTCTGACCTACTTCTATTGCCACTGAAATTGTTCTCCTGCTCTAGATAACCTATATACAACCGTCCATTTTACAGTTTGGCGTCTACTTCCGAACAGCAAGGCCAGTTGGCGATCGCTCCCGATGATTTTTAGCAGAATTTTTGATCGACTTTCCCTAAAAGACGGTATTATAGTCGGAGTTGCTCTGCGGTTTGCTTTGATTGGCTCCTATTTTGCCCGATCGGGTTCCGCAGGCGCAGATCCAGTCGTCAGAGCTGGCCTCCGCCGTTAGATAATTATTTTTTATCGCTTCGCAAAGGGAATTTTTTTATTTATTACCACAACTACAGGATTTCTCCCCAATTAGTCATCCTTCCGGCAGAAGGCAAAAGGCCTTCAAAAGCAGTAATTAATTTTATGTTTGCTATGTATAAATCTTCGCTCTCTAACCTTGACATCTGCTAAAATTCATGCTGCGAAACACTTTGAGTCAAGTAGGCAAAAAATCCCGAACGTCGGATTTTAGTCAAATGCCATGTTGTAAAAATTTCCTAAAAAATGATAAAAAAAAGAAGATTTAATGCTAAGATTTCAGGCTGAGAAAGTTTATTTCTGCTGCTGTTTTACGGTCGAAAAAGTGGAACGATTGCCGGATTTAGGGAGTCTAATAAAGGAAATGAAGTCTAGGAACTTCAACGTGACAAAATTGAAATTATGAATAAAATTTTTACGTGCTGGCGATCGACCAAAATTCCGCTCATCAGTTTGTCCTTGGCTGTGCTGGCCTGTCTGCCGCTCGGCCGTTCGACGATCGCTAGTCCGCTCTCTCCATCCCCCAAACAACCGTCAAACGTTACTAAAATTGTCTCAGTCGATCGACCGCCAGCATTACCAACAGGCTCAAAGTCTCCCAAAAATTTGGCCTCCTTGGCGGCGAATCCATCCCCAGCAGAGACGATAAAGGCTCAGGGAACAGCCAGCGGGCGATCGCTCGAAATCCGAGAAATTCGCGGTACTGTAACGTTTAAAGGGCGACAGGCTGTCGTGGGCGATCGGCTTCTCGTCCCCGGAGACGAAATCATCACAGGCCCCAATTCCACAGCCCGTTTAGCGATCGACAACAACACCGGCATCGTCGAAGTTGCCGAAAAAACCGCAGTCAAAATATCCAGTCTCTCAGGCGAAAAAGACACAGCCATTTTTGTCAGCCTTGGGCGAGTCAGATTGTCGATCGGCAAAACTGCTGCGACAACTCCCGCAGCCAACACCTCAACAATTATCCCGCCCAACCAAATCGCCTCCCTCAATACCTTCAGCGGACTCGGCAAATTGAATCAAATTGCCCAACAAAAAAGTTCTGCCAGAACCGCCCCAGTCAGGGTTGAAACCCCAGAAGGCGTCGCCGGAGTCCGTGGCACCTCATTTGGTGTCAGCGTCAGCGAGGGCAAAACCGCAGTCGAAACCATTGAGGGTGCTGTCGGAGTCTCGGGGCGCACAGATTCCGAAGTAGTTGTCAACGCCGGCAGCGCGACCACAATTTTCTCTCAAACCCCCCCTGTGGCGCCCTCAGCAAGCCGTCGCCTAGCTCAACTCAAAGTCCGCAGTTTGTTCAGACTCAGCGGCGATATCTATCGTCTCAGCGGTCAAATTAACCCGATCGACTTAATTTATGTCAACGACGAAGCAATTAAGATCGATCGACAGGGTAAATTCAGCATCCAAGGGATTTTACCTCCAAGCCGCCGCCTCAAGATTGTAGTCCGAGGCCCGTCAGTCAGAGAACGGCATTACAACCTAGCAGTTCCCTAAACAACTCATTGTCCCGAGTTAGTTACGCACGCAGAACTCTGAGTGCGATCGTAAGTATTATTTCGGCTGATTATTTTGTGTAGGGGCGAAGTATTTCGCAGTGAATCTCCGCAGTCAAAATCAAGAAACTTTGCGGCAACACTTCGCTCTTGCGGTATTCTTAAAATTCTACACTATGACTCAAAAGAGAAGGTCGGACTCGAATGTCAATTATTGCGTCAAATTAATTGCATGAAGCTCAAAGAATGGATTGAGTATCTCAAACAACATCAACTAATCGGTCTCCGTCAATATATAATCACAAATCCTCCTTGGATGACAGGCGCCTTCGCAGGAATAATGTCTGTAGCCATGCTGCAATTTGGAATGTGGCAACCCCTTGAATATTTGGGATACAAAACGCTATTTCAAATTCGAGAATCGGGAATATTACCAAATCCAGGATGGGATTCGAGAATTGCCGTAATTGCGATCGAGCCGCAAAGCTTGCAGAAATATGGTAAATTTCCTTGGCCCCGCAACCGCTATGCCGAACTACTGTCAGCACTAAAAAAATCTCCCCCCACAGCAGTTGGTTTCGACATTCTTTTCCTCGATCCAAGTCCGAAAGATGATATTCTAGCCGCTGCGATCGCCGCCAACGGCAAAGTTGTACTCCCCAGAACCACCAAAGAAGAACCCGTAGCATCTTTTAAAGCAGCCGCCGCAGGAGTCGGACACATCATCCACGAACCCGACAGCGACGGCGTTAGTCGCGAGTCAAAAATCTTTCGGGCCGGAATTCCTAACTTCGGTTTAGTAATGACTCACAGATACAATGCTACTAACCCGCAAAATCCTGTATTGTTGCCACAGCCAAACAGTATGCAGGAACAAAAAGTCTGGATTAACTGGCCAGGGAAAACCGAAAATGTACCTACCTATGCTTTTGTGGATGTTGTAGAAGGTAGAATTCCTGAAAATGCTTTAGCGAATAAATTAGTCTTAGTCGGCCTAGTTGCTACTGGTTTTGACCAGATATCATCACCTCTCAACAAGACTACGGCTGGGGTTTATTTATATGCAGCGTTGGTTGACAATTTGCTCAATCAACGCTTGCTGCGGCGGCTGCCGATACTGCTAGAAATTTTGTTATTATTGGGGATTGGCCCGCTTACTTCTTGGATTTTGTCCAAGGGAGGTGTGAAAGAAAGAATTGCGATCGCTCTCGGTTTACCGGTTGTTTGGATTCTGACTGCTGCTTTGTTATTTGGCTTCTATTTTTGGTGGATTCCGATTGCTGCACCCATCGGCACTCTCATTTTATCTGGCACTGCTTTGCAACTGCGGGAACAATACGAAAAGCAGCAGTTGATGAGGTTATTTGAACAGCACGTTGCTCCCGAGACTGCTCAGCTTATTTGGGCACGCAAAGCTGAGATATTTGAACAGGGAGAACTAGAACCTCAAGAACTTACAGCAACTGTGCTGTTTATGGATATTCGCAGTTTTACTTCGATTTCGGAAAAAATGCCGCCGCGAGATTTACTCAACTGGCTGAACAATTATTTGGAAGCAATGACCGACTGTATTATGGATCACGGCGGCGTTGTAGATAAATACATTGGTGATGCAATTATGGCAGTTTTTGGAGTGCCTTTTTGCCATAGCGAATATGCAGAAATTCAACAAGATGCTTTGAATGCAGTTGCGGCTTGCATTGCTATGCACGAAAAGCTGCACGAAATTAATCAGCAGCTTAGAATTGAACGCAAACCTTTAATTAAGTTTGGCATTGGTTTGCATACCGGACAGTTAGTTGCTGGGACTGTCGGCGGTTCCCGGCGTTTGAATTATTCTGTAATCGGCGATGCTGTCAATGTTGCTGCTAGATTGGAGGCGATGAATAAGGAAATTGTTTCGGATAGTCCTTTTAATTTGTTGGTGACGGGGAGGACTTTTGCTTATGTGCGCGATCGCTACGAAGGCCAGAAAGTAGGAGCGATTCAATTGCGTGGGAAAAAAGAAGAGACTGTGGTTTATGCTATTTTGGGCGCAAAGTAATAGTTATTGGTCAGTAGTCAGTAGTCAGTTGGCAGTTGGCAGTTGTCAGTAGGGAAAATTACCTTTTTCCCAATTCCCAATTCCCAATTCCCAATTCCCAATTCCCAATTCCCAATTCCCTATTCCTTATCTAATCAAATACACTCAATCTCAAACTTTTAGCTATTTGTTCCAATAGAAATAAGCCCCCGACTGAATTCCCCTCTTTATTCAAAGGCGGACTGTAACAGCCGATCGCACCTTGACCCGGAATTACCGAGAGCATTGCCCCGCTAACTCCCGACTTCGTAGGCAATCCCACCCGCACCGCAAACCGTCCCGATGCCTGATACAAACCGCAAGTAGCCATTAGTGCTTTAACAGTACGGCAATTTTCCCAGATTGCTTCGCTACCCCCAACCAAAACCATTCCCAGCTTAGCTAAATCCTCCACAGTTCCCGACAAACAGCAGATACGATTGTAGGTTTCCAAAGCAATTTCGGAGTTTTGAAGATAACCGGATTGTACCATTTCTAAGGCGAGATTCCAATTATTTTGATTCGGCATTGCATTCACTGAATCGAGCATTAACTCATCTACAAATAACTGACTGTTTGCTTGTTGATTCAGCCAAGTTTGCAAATTTTGACAGCGCGCCACAGCATTTTGACCGGGAATCAAGGACGCTAGGGCGATCGCCCCGCTATTAATCATCGGATTTCTCGGCTTCCCTCGATCTATTTCGAGTTGAGTTAAGGAATTGAAAGGCAGTTCCGAAGGCTCGCAGCCAACGCAGTCAAATACTGCTTTTTCGCCCAATGTGCACAGCAGATAAAGTAGCACGAACGGCTTGACTACGCTCATCAGCGGGAATGTTTGAGGAGTGCTGCCCCAGCTCAAAATTTGACCGTCAATTGCCCGAATTTGCACTGCAAACCCTTGTCTGTCTGCTTGGGCAAGGAGAGGTATGTAAGCGGGGATTTGACCGGATTTACTGCGATTAATTGCCTCTGTTGCCCAAGCAGCTAGTTGTTCAGCTTGCAGGGAAGATAGTTGGCTGGTGGATGTTTTCAAATTTGATCACTTATTTTAGTCTAATCTCAAGTGCGTTAGCGAAGCCCGCCCCTACGGGGGCTGCGCCAACGAAGAGGATCGCCCGATCGAGATCACAAACTTTTCCATGCCCGATTTTAGAATAAATCTAAGAAAAAAAATTACTTTGCATAAAAACCTGCTGTTTGCCCCGATAAATAAGTAGCAGCTAAAGAGGCAAAGTTGTTACCCCGCAACCAGCACTAGCTGGAAATGCCGACCGATCGTGATTTTAAATCCCCAGCAATGGGTCAGGGTGCTTCTGTAACTTAATTCTCAAGGGAGAAATTCGCAATCCTTTCCGGATACCCCCCGAACCTCTGAGAATTTACTATCCAACCAAATCTACCAAAATCAGGATAAAAAAATGCCAGACGAAGCGAAAGCAGAAGCAGCGAAACCAGATCCGCTAGCTTTTAAGGGTGTGTGCAGCGAAGGAATTCTCAAAGGCAAAGAAATTGAAGGCAAACTAGACCTCAAAGTCGTCGTCCTCTCCGCCAAAGCTAAAGAGACGCCGCAGAAAAAATCCGAGTGGGAGCCAGTGATCTTTTGGGTATTGTTTGCATTCATGGCAAACTTGATTGTCGGCGACCCCGCCGGAATGAGAAAATACAACTCCCCACAAAGGTCTCCTTCATCTAGTGAGATGTTAAACCAATCTGGGGAGCAGTCGTTGTTGCCTAAGAACACTTTGACTTCGCTCAGTGACCGTTAGACGCCGCTTTAGGCTCTGGGAGCCTGCCAGCCGCGCAAATAGTAATAAAAAGACCCGAAATATTCATCGAATACTTTCGTCGTAGTTACCAAGGCATCTGCACTAGGCAAAAACTTTCCTGCGTCAAAGCGGAGTCTAGATTTCCCTCCTGAGGTGGGTTGGTAAGTGTAGAAATCGGTAGCTCTGGGAATCACCTGAATTCCCATATTCGCAAATGCTAGGCTGGCACGGCGCATCTGAATCGCAGATGTTACCAGGATTACTTTACGCCCGACGCCGCGGCTGTCGAGTATCTTTCTCACTTCTTGGGCGCTGGTGCGGATGTTCCGGCCGTTATCGTCCAGAACGATACTGCTGCGGGGCACGCCCATGTTGTTCGCCAGCAAAGTCTCGATATCCTTAGCTTCGCCAACAGAGCCTTCAAACTCTGGTCTCGGGCCAGCGGTAACGATGACTAAAGGTGCTAGTTGCTTTTTGTAAAGCACAGCAGCATAGGGCAGGCGATTGCCTGCATCTGTGAGTTGAATCGCCCCTCGGTTGGGGATGTGAGGCCCAGTGGTTCCCTTGCCCAGCAGGACGATCGCCGCGGCAGTTTCGTCGCAGCAAGCTGTGCGGACAGCCGCAGCAGCGTCTCGTTCTGCTTGGTCAGCGAACCAGTAGGCGACAACTGGCAAACTCGAAAGGATCAAAACTAGCAGTGCTGCCAAGATCATTCTCGGCGCTGGGTTGCGGATGCCCCCATTCGTAATCAGCGCCGATGCAATTACCAGCAGCGTGATCGAAAAACCTAACGGCGTAAAGAAGAAGGCTATTAGGCCAAAAATCGCTGCTCCCACTTCTGTATCTGGCGCAAAAAATGCCAGAAACAGAAGGCTGATCAGCAACAAAACGCGCAGTCGGTCTAATAACGGATTGTCTTTGCCTCCTGATTGATCCCACCACGATTTGATCAGTGAAAACAGGAGGAATAGAAATAGAATGCGAGCTAATAGTTCTGGCATCTGGCAATATTCTGTGTGTTCATAAATTAGTACAGAAGTTTGGAAACGAGCGCGAATTTAGCGGGGGAGGAGATACGGGCATCGGTGGGTTCTTAACTTTCGCCAATAACGCAGTCCGATCGCACTTATCCTGATACTCGATTCCGGTCAGCTATCAACTATTGGTTACTAGCAATCGAGCCCGCTACTTCCAATCACAGATTGCTGACAGTTAATTGGTAATTGATAACTGGTAATAGTTGATTGGTAATTGGTAATGGATCGAGTACAGGCAGGTGGAATTGGCAATTCAAGCCTGCTTTCTGCTGTCTGCTATTTTTCCCCATTACCTGTTACCCATTCACCAATCCCCATTTATCGGCGTTTCAGTTGATTCCGAATTGCCTGCGTTACCGTTTGAATTACTTTAACACGAGCATAATACTTGTTATCGGCCGCAATTGGCGTCCAGGGAGCAGCCGGCGTGCTGGTGCGCTGAATCATTTGATTCACCGCGACTTCATAAAAATTCCACTTTTGGCGATTCCGCCAATCTTCCTCAGTGAGTTTGTATTGTTTAAATGAATTGTTTTGCCGCTCTGTAAACCGCTTTAGTTGCTCGTCAGGACTGATGTGCAGCCAGAATTTAACTATGACACAACCGAAACTGGTGAGTTGCTCCTCAAATTCGTTGATTTCCTGGTAAGCGCGGCGCCATTCGGGCTCGGCGGCAAATCCTTCTACTCGCTCGACGAGCACTCTACCATACCAACTCCGATCGCAAATGCTAATTTTCCCCGCCGTGGGTAACTTCCGCCAGAATCGCCACAGGTATTGGTGGGCTTTTTCTTCATCTGTCGGAGCCGCAAAGGGATTGACTGTGTAACTGCGGGGGTCTAATACGTCCGTCAACCGTTTGATCGCTCCTCCTTTACCGGCAGCATCCCAGCCTTCAAACAACACTAGCACTGGTATTTGATGTTGGTCGATGCTTTGTTGCAATTTGCCAAAATGGGTTTGTTCTTTGCGAAGTTGCTGTTTGTATTCGTCTGGCGACAGCGATTGAGTTAAATCTACTTGGGCGAGCAAGTCTGGTTCGGTAGGTTGTAAGTGTTCTTGATGCGGCAATTGTATCGGTGCTGATTGCATCGTTAGTCTGTCTAAGGCTTCTGTAATTGTGGCTGCCATTTGTGTTAAAACTTTGACTCTCGCCCACCGTTCGCAATCACCTTCTACTAATGTCCAGGGTGCTGGCCCAGTGCCGGTTTGGGTAACCATTTCTTCGGCAAAAGTGGTGTATTCTTCGTATTTTTTGGCTTGTTTCCAGTCTTCGGGCCGCACTCGCCAAGCTTGTAAGCTGTCATCTTCTAGTTTTTTGAGCCGATGTTTGAGTTCTTTTTTGCTGAGGTGAATCCAAAATTTGGCAATTGCTGCGCCGTCATCTACCATCTGGCGCTCGAATGAGTTGATTTGTCTGATGGCTGTGGGTACTTCGGCGTCGGAGAGTCGATCGAACAATCGGTCTTCTAACACATGAGTGTACCAACTGTGGTAGAAAAAACCAATCCGACCGCGGGCTGGGAGTTTTTGCCAAAACCGCCACAGAAAAGGATAGCCCATTTCTTCGGCTGACGGCGGCCAAATCGGGTGTACCGCAAACCCGCGCGGGTCCATGTACCCCACCATTTTTTTGACCAGCGCGCCTTTACCCGCGGCGGCCCAACCTTCAAGTACGATGATTGTGGGCAGTTTTTTTTCCCAGCAAGCTTGTTGGAGCGATCGCAACTGTTGCATTAAAGGTTCGATCTTGGCATCGTAGGTTTCTTTATCCAAGGAAATGTCTAAATCCAGGTTGTCGAGCATATTCACCTTCTACCAATCAAAAAAATTAGTTTAACGTTCGTTTAACGTTTGGATAAATTTTACCCTCAATTGTCGCTTGTACAGCGAAATAAACTATAGTGTTCGCTGAGAATAAGTGCGATCGCTCTTGCATTCAAATACCAGACTCGCTAATACTAGCAAGATTTTATTCACCTCAAACTTGTCAAAAAGAACCACAGCAGCTATAGTTGAGATAGAGAGCAAAAGTAAAAATTAACTACCCACTGGGGGTGACAACTTTTTTACTTAGCTGTAAAAATTTTATTCAAACAATAGTTACTCAAGTACCAAGCTTGGTAACGAAAGAGAGCGCGGCTCATCGACATCCAGCCATAAACTCACATACAAAACTAGCCCAAAAGGGCAAACCAATTTTTATGATTGCGCTATGAGATAAAACCTGAAAACCTGGGTGATACAAACCGGTTTCTGAGTTTTATCGACACCATTATCAAAATTACAGTAATTTCTTGTGGAACAGGCATCTTGCCTGTTACTGACATTTGTGCAAAATGTCCGAATTACTGTCATTTCTTGTGTAACAGCCCGGAAAGCTTGTTATTGACATTTGTGCAAAATGTCCAAATTACTGTACTTGTTTGTCAATATCCACTAATAGGAACAATCCGAATTTACGGATTGTAAGTTTTTTATGACTACCTTGAAAATGCGCTCCTACGGGGGCGAAACTGACTGGTGCGCGATCGCAAATTTGATCGACACCTGCGAAGCAATCGATAAACTCGGCGAAGAAGTCTCAGCAACTGAACTGAAGCTAATCCTAGATGCACCCAAACTCGACAAAGCCCGCGACGTGCAGTTGTGGGAAGATGGCAACTACAAACTCATCGGTTTGGCACTCCTAGATATGCCTGATTCCCCAGAGGAAATAGACGCTTGTCTCTGGTTTTATGTGCATCCAAATGTGCGTAGTCAAGGTTTAGAAAAAGAGATTATTAAATGGGGAGAAATACGGCTGAGTGAAGTAGGAAAAGCACGGAATTCACCCGCGAAATTGCGTACCTACAGCCGTGAGGATAAAGCCGATGAAATCATGCTATTTGAAAAACAGGGCTTTGGAGTCGATCGCTATTTTTGGACAATGGCTCGATCGCTCTGTGAGCCCATTCCCACACCCGAATTCCCCGCAGACTTTGCACTGACTCACGTATCGGGAGAAAAAGACATCCAACCGTGGGTAGAGATGTTCAACCAGTCATTCATCGATCACTGGAATCACCACGATTTAACGGCTGAAACCGTGCGTTACTGGATGCAAGACCCGAATTATCAGCCAGAATTGGACTTGATTGCTGTTTCGGGCGATCGCGAATTTGCAGCTTTCTGCGATTGTCAAATCAAACCCCAAAAAAACACCAATAGCAGTACAAAAGACGGCTGGATTGAATTATTGGGTACGCGGCGCGACTATCGGAAAATGGGTTTAGGAAAAGCGATGTTACTGGCTGGTTTGCATAGGTTAAAAGCCGCCGGTGCAAATACTGCTAAACTCAGCGTCGATGCTGATAGTTTGACAGGTGCGACAAAGCTTTATCAATCAGTCGGTTTCCGTCCGATGGAAACTTGGATTGAGTGGGCTAAGGCTGTGTAATATCAATTCCGGTTGCACTCTTGGACATGATAGAGGAGACTGCACGTGCCGTGTCCCTACAATGTTATTTTGCGTAGGGACACGGCACTGCCGTCTCCTCTATATCATTCCGGTGTAACCGCAATATACATTCACCCCCAAAATCTGCTACAATCTCCAACAACACATCACCCACCCAGCCAATGTTCCGACAAATTTGGCAACGCATCCTCAACCTGTGGCGGCAAATTCAGCAACGTTTCCGCAAACCAGTACCGCCACCGCCAAAGCCAACTCCCATTCGCTCTTTTGGGGAATACGAACAGAAATTCATGGCACTGTTAGAGGGTGTTGAAGAAGGCTGGAGTCGGGGCGAAATTAAAGGCTTTTTAATCGGTAGCAAAATCAATGATGCTGAGTGGGTAAACTGGCTGCAAGAATTTGGAGAAAGGTTGCTGGTATCGCCGGAAACTCATTTAGAGTTGGGTGGGCGGATGGTGAGGCTGGGTGAGATGAATTGCGGGAGAATTAGTGAGGTTGCTGGGAAGATTGGTAGGCAATTGTTGGCTGGAGTGAGTTTGAATCGGACTCCTGCGGAGGAGAGTTCGCAGATAAGGGAAGATATTCAGGAGTTACCAGAAAAAACTGAAGAAACTGGGTTGTTTTCTGTTTCTGGGGGTGTTGCAGAATCTAGAGAAAGAGAAATCAGTCAAGAAGTAGAAGAGTTATTTAAACAAGGAGTAGATAATTATGAATTTGGATATTTAGAAAGCGCTCTTGCTTGCTATGACAAAGTTATAGAAATGCAGCCAGACTTCTACGAAGCTTGGATTAATCGCAGCAAGGTGTTAGATCGATTAGGTCGTTATCAAGAAGCAACAACTAATTATTACACAGGAATAGCACTTCAATCTAGTAGTAATAAGGTTTTCACTCAAAAGGTTTTCACTCAAGAGGCTATAGAATTATTTAATCAAGGACAAGAACGCCGTAATTTAGGAGATTTAGGAGGGGCAAAAGCAGCCTACGAGAAAGCCTTAAAAATTGACCCCAAATACCACAATGCCTGGAACGGGCTGGGCATTGCCCTAGGAGATTTGGGCCGCTACAGTGAGGCGATCGCAGCCTACAAGACAGCCTTAAAAATTGACCTCGAATACCACTATGCCTGGAACGGGCTGGGCAGTGCCCTAAGAGATTTGGGCCGCTACAGTGAGGCGATCGCAGCCTACGAGAAAGCCTTAGAATTTACAGGCGATCAACACTGGAGGGCTTGGTACAATCGAGGTGGGGCATTTTTCGACTCCGGGCGCTACATTGAAGCTATTCAAAACTGCGATGAAGGCTTGCAGAAATATCTCCCCAGCAACCGCGACTATCGCCTCGCTTGCGGCCAATTGCACCATCAAAAAGGCAAGGCACACTACGAACACGGCAAACAAACAGCCACTTATTTAGACTCTTTCCACAAAGCCAAAGCCAGCTACGAACAAGCCCGCGAATTCTTGAAATCTCCCCTCATCCCAGAAACTTATTTAGAAGTAATGCAAGGCTTAATTACCGTCTGCCGCAGCTTGGGAGATGCCAAAACCAGCGAGTACCTTGCCGAAGCTACCACCGTCTTAGAAAATCTAATTTTAGACAATGAAACTCATCCCGAAATCAAACAGCGACTCCAGCGCAAGTTTGCCGGACTTTACCAATTAGAAGTCGATATCCTTGTCGAGGCAGGCGACAAAGTAAATGCCCTGGAAAAAGCCGAATCCCGGAAAAACTTTTGCCTGCAATGGATGCGCGCCGCTTCGCCAAACCGCACCGACAGCCCGACTTATCCCGAAATCCGAGACTTACTGGCAAACAACACCGAAACGGCGATTATTTACTGGCATCTCAGCCCAGTTTCCCTGACTGCTTTTATCATTACCCCAGACAAGTTTCAAGTTATCGCCACACCAGTCACCGATATATTCGCAAAGCGCGACAGTCAGAGTTTAGAAAAATGGCTAGAAAACTGGAAAACCAACTATCAAAACTACTGCCAAACTACCAACAAACAGCAAAGCAAAGAATCCCATCCCTGGCGCGAGTCAATGACAGGGCAATTGCAAGAACTCGCTGACATCCTGAAAATTCCCGAAATTTGTACGCACCTCACCAATATCCAACACTTAATTTTAATTCCCCACCGCGACTTGCACCTGCTGCCACTGCACATCTTATTCTCCGATAATCTTTTCACTATCACTTATCTACCCAGTATCCAAGTAGGGATAGACAGACTAGACAGAAAACCCTCAGATTCAATGTCTCTGCTGTTGGTAGAAAGCCCCGATCCATTACTTTTTGCTGAAATAGAAGCGCCCGCGATCGCGAATTTTTACCTCAACTGCTGCAATACCATTCCCAGTTCAAAAGCTACCACCGATAATCTTAAAGAAGCTCTGCAACAACCTGCTGATATATTCCATTTTACAGGTCATGCCTACCACAACACCAAACAGCCTTCCCAGTCAGCGCTCATCCTGAAAAACAAACAGCCTCTAACTTCAGAAGAAATCGCTAAATTCGATTTTAAAAGCTATTATTTAGTCTGCCTTTCTGCTTGCGAAACTGGCATAACAGGAAAAGAAGAACTGATAGATGAATTTGTCGGTTTAGCCAGCAGTTTTTTAGCTGCGGGTGCTGTTTACGCCCTCAGCACTCTCTGGATAGTTGATGAGATATCTACCGCTTTAATGATGATTCGATTCTATCAAATTCTCAACGAACAGCGTTGCCAAAATAAGTTACATCCGGCACTAGCCCTCAAAGAAGCGCAAAAATGGCTCCGAACTATTACTTACAGCCAACTATCCGAGTGGTATCTCGAATTGGCAAAAGTAACGTACAATTCCGGTTGCAGTGAAAATTTGACAGATCAAGCTAAGTTAATCCGCAGAACTGATGCTATAATGGAGTCTGATGAACCGCCTTATGCCGATCTCTATTACTGGGCCGGTTTCACGATTACTGGTAAAGTTAATCCCTAACTTCCCAACCATCGACTATTATGAAAGCAACAGATATTATTCGGCTGAAAGCGATAGGGGCTACTTTAGCTCAACTAGATTCATCTATTGAACTTGGCGAGTTGGAAGATAGTATCATAAGTTCTGCGATATTAGCTTTTAAAAAATTAGCCGGACAAAACACTACTATCAACGAAATTTACGAAAGAGAACGCCTCGACTTAAAAGAGCAGTATCAAGCAAAATCAAAAGACAAACGCTACCAGCCGACAAGTGACAGCATTTACAGCACTGACGCTGGAAACTTAAGCCCTTCTTTTCCTCAGTCACAAGGAGAATTGGAGAATCTCTCTGAAATAGCTAAAGATTTTGACAATTTAATTGCATCTTTTAATCAAATCAAAAGCCTGTATGCGGTTGAAAACCCCGTAGAAAGTTTTAAAATCATCATCGAACAAGAAGCGATCGCACTTTTGATTTTAGCAGCTCATTCTAAGATTAGAGAACTATTTCCTACGGAAAGATTAGGGTTAGAAGTGAAAACCGATCCAGAAATTGCCAATTGGCGATCGCTCTGGATAACTATCTATACTAAACTCGAAGTCGAGGAAGCTTTTGAAAAGTTAAAAACTCTCGATGATAGTTGGTGGCTAGATGCTAAGATAGCAGCCCCTAAAAATGATTTACATATTAGCCTTGAATGGGAGTCCAATGAGATTTGATTGGTCTGAATATTTGAACTTAGCCCAAGAGTTGGCTGCTACAAATAGTGACAGTTCAGCTAACAGCGAAGCCAAGTTGCGATCGGCGATAAGTAGAGCATACTATGCGACATTTTGCCTAGCCCGAAATTACTTGCGCGACATTGAAAAAGACCCAAGACTGTCTCGTAAGAATCGCGATATCAACGAACATCAATATGTAGCAGAGGAATTTATATACCACCCAACGAAAATGAAAAATATGGTCAGAATAGGTGAAAACTTAAGCAGATTGAGAGAACTTAGAAATAAGGCTGATTATGAAGATACTTTTTATAACTTACAAAGAGAAGCCAGAACTGCGTTAATGCTAGCTCAGAATATTATATCAGCTTTAAATGAGTTGACTCAATAAGCTGAATCATAATTAAAATTGGTAGGGGCGGGTTAACCAACCATAATTGCCCCAAACAAACAATCTCAAAAACCCGCCCAAACCCAACAAACAATCGAAATGTACATTCAGATTTACCGTGGGGTGGGGGCGGGTTTATTGATTTTTTTAATTATTGCCGAGATGGTTGGTGAACCCGCCCCTACGGCTTAATTTTTACCGTTTCCGTTGCCATTTCCGGTAGTTAGCACCACCCGTTTAGCTAAAGGTTCTGGTACTTCTTGCAAATGGTCGAACTCCCAATTGAAAAAGCCGACTCCCATTGTTTGCGATCGCAATTCGACGATCGCATCCTGCATTTCTGCTAGCGGCAAATAAGCGGAAACTGTATCCCATCCTTTCCAGTCGGATTTACCTTCGTAGCCGAGAATTTGACCGCGCCGACCGCTCACCAATTGCAGCACCTTTGAGGTAAACTCGATCGGAGCGTAAATTTCCACTTTGGCGATCGGCTCTAGCAACACCGATTCGCATTTTGCCATCCCTTCGTGCATCGCCAAACGCGCCGCCTGCTTGAAAGCTTGTTCGGAACTGTCAACGGAATGATAGGAACCGTTTGTCAGCGTTACCGCTACGTCTACCACCGGGAAACCGAGGGGGCCGCGATCGAGATATTCCCGCACTCCGACTTCCACGCCGGGAATGTACTGTTTGGGCACGACTCCGCCGACTATTTTGTCGGTGAAATTGAAGCCTTCTCCCCGCGGCTGCGGTTGAATGTCGAGGTACACGTCGCCGAATTGTCCGTGCCCGCCGCTTTGGTGTTTGTAGCGCCCGTGGATGGAAGATGCGGGTTTGCGGATGGTTTCTTTGTACGGCACTTGTGGTAAGTGAGTTGTCATCGGCAAGTTATACTTGCGGCGCAATCTCTCTAAAGATACTTTCAGGTGGATTTCGCCTTGACCCCAAAGTATAACTTCGTGAGTGTCGCCGTGCTGTTCCCAGACTAAAGATGGGTCTTCTTCGAGGAGTTTGGCTAAGGCGCTACTGAGTTTTACTTCGTCGTTGCGCTTTTCTGGGACGATCGCCAATGCGTACACAGGTGACAGTATTTCGGCTTTTGGTAGCTCAATTGTGCGATCGACTGTCAATGTATCGCCGGTTTTCACGCCTTCTAGCCGTCCCAAAGCGACAATTTCCCCCGCACTTGCCGAAGTCAAACTCTGGGTTTGGTGGCCGATTAAACGGTACAAACCGTTAACTCGAACGCCGTTCAAAGTTACTCCGTCTGCTAGCGTACCGCCCCAAATTCTCACTAACGATAGTTTGCCGCCCTGGGGTGTATAATAGGTTTTGAGGACTTGAGCTGCGACTTTCTCATCACTTTGTATAGCACCGCGTTTTTGGGCAGTCGTTTCCGGGGCGGGCGCTTCCCGCAGCAAAGCTTCTAGCAGCGGGCGCACGCCGAAATCTTGTTCGGCGATACCGATGAATACGGGTACGATTAAATCTGCACCCAATTCCATCTTTAAATCGCGGGTGATTTCTTCAACATCCGGGTTGATTTCTTCGAGTAATTCTTCGAGTAAATGGTCGTCAAAATTGGCCAATTCTTCCAGCATTTGTTGCCGCGCTTGGCTTTCTTGGGCTTTCAGGTTTTCCGGTAGCGGTACGGGATCTGCGGGGGCTCCCGGATGGTAGTGGTAAGCTTGTTCGGTTACTAAGTCGATAAAACCGATGATTTGTTGGTTTTTGCCGATCGGATATTGGTGAGGTACGATCGGTCTGCTGGAAATTGATTTGAGTGCGTTGAGGATGTCGGTGTAGTTGCTACCGCAAGTCGTTTCGTCTGTGCACGCGCGATCGATCTTGTTGATAAAAACTAGGTGCGGAATTTCCCAGTCGTCGAGGAATTTGAACAGCGGCGCGAGGGTTAAAGTGCGATCGGCAACTGGTTCGCAAACAATGACTGCCGCATCGACACCGATGAGTGCATTGTAAGTTTCTTGCGCAAATTCGATCGAGCCGGGACAGTCAAGAAATGTGAAGCGGACATTTTCGTATTCTGTGCTCGCGGCGTTCACTTCTGTGCTCATTTGGCGATCGCGCGATTCCGGCGAACTATCACCTATTGTATTGCTATCCTTGGCATTACCTTTGCGAGTAATTGCCCCTGTCACTGATAGCAAACTTTCCAGCAGTGCGGTTTTACCGCTTAAATAAGGGCCAACAATTGCAACGTTTCGCGTGGCCCCAATGACTTTGTGGTTCATATTGCCTCCATCGAAAACTTGTTTTCAATTGCTCCTGGTGCAATGAATTTAGTATCATCTTCTAGACTGTTTCCAGGTAAATTTTTATTGCAGTCTAGACTTTAGATTTTGGTGTGATTGAATACTTTTGACCGTAGCGTGTTTTGAGTAACGCGAACACAAATTGTAGCTTTTCTTAATATTTGGCTGGCTAGTAAAAGTCTTGATTTCTCGTTTCCAAGCTCTGCCGATTGGTGATAACTTAAGACTGAAAGCCATAATAAATGTCGCTTGTAGTTAAGTCTAGATCCCCCTAAATCCCCCTTAAGAAGGGGGACTTTGATGACCCTCTTGTCCCCGCTTATTAAGGGTGACTTTGACGATACTCTTGTCCCCCCCTTCTTAAGGGGGGTTAGGGGGGATCGAAATTTCGACATCAACAAGAGAGACTAAATATTTAAGCTTAATTTATCGCAAATAGGCTGTGTCTGGGAACGCATTTCACTCTTCCTCTGTCTCGATTTGTCTAATTTCTCAGCAGTCGCAAACCGCTCAGAGTTACGATTACTGTAGAGCCTTCGTGGCCGATTACGCCTAACGGCATGGTGATATTTCCGAGGAAATTGGCTGCCAGTAACAGTATAATGCAACTGAGTGCAAAGACAATGTTTTGTTTGACGACATTTTGAGCGCGGCGGCCTAAACTAATTGCTTGAGCTAGCTTTTCTAGATTGTCTGCCATTAATACTATATCAGCAGTTTCTAAGGCGACATCGCTACCGGAAATTCCCATTGCAATTCCTACGGAAGCTTGGGCGAGGGCGGGTGCATCGTTGATGCCGTCTCCTACCATTGCGACGGTTTGATATTGTTTTTGCAAGCGTTTAATTACGTCTACTTTGTCTTCTGGCAAAAGTTCGGCATATATTTCATCAATGCCTAATTCGCGGGCGATATATTCAGCGGTTTGCTGATTGTCGCCCGTCAGCATAATGATATGTTCTACGCCTAATCTCTTCAAACGTTTTATCGTGTTTTTGGCTTCGGGGCGGAGTGTATCGGCGACTGCGATAACTCCTAAAAGATTATTGTCCTTTGCCACCCAAACAACGGTTTTTCCGGCTGCTTGTAACTGTTGACTGACTTGAGTTAATTCCGCAGTTGCTTCCACAAATTCAGCTTTACCAATGGCGATGATTTGGTTGTTGATTTTGCCGATGATTCCTTGTCCGACTTTTGCTTGGACGACCGTTGCGGTTGGGAGTGCTAATTGTTGTTGTTGGGCGGCTTGGACAATGGCAAGTGCGATCGCGTGTTCGGAATAAACTTCCAAAGCAGCAGCTAATTGCAACACTTCTGTTTCAGTATATCCGGCGGCGGGGACAATTTGGACAACTTGCGGTTTTCCTGTGGTGAGAGTTCCGGTTTTATCAAAGGCGATCGCCCTAACTTTACCAATTATCTCTAACTGCGCGCCACTTTTAAACAAAATCCCTTGTTTCGCGCCGTTAGCAATTCCCGAAAGCAGCGCCGGCATAATCGAAGCCATCAGCGCGCAGGGAGAAGCAACGACTAAGAAAATCAGCGCCCGATAAATCGTATCTTCCCAATTCCAGCCTAAAACAAACGGTGGCAAAATTGCCAGCAGCAAGCCTAAAACCACAATTAACCGCGCATAACCGCGCTCAAATTTTTCGACAAACATTTGAGAAGGCGGCGCTTCAGTTTGGGCTTGTTGCACCAGACGAATCACGCGCTGAATCAAACTGCTTTCTGGAGTTTTGTGAACTTCCAATTGCAACGCCCCAAAACCGTTAATTGTCCCGGCATAAACTTCATCGCCGCTGGTTTTTTCGACTGGCATAGATTCGCCAGTAATCGAGGCTTGATTCAGGGTGCTAAAACCTTCGACAATTATCGCATCAGTGGGAATGATTTCTCCGGGCTTGACTAAAATACGATCGCCAATTGCCAATTTGTCGATCGCAACTTCCCGTTCATCACCATATAATACAACTCTAGCAGTATCCGCAGTCAAACTCATCAAACTCCGAATACTGCGTTCAGTCCGCTGCATCGCATAACCTTCTAGCGCGCCGCTAATCGCAAAGATTAAAATCAACACAGCGCCATCAACAATTAAATGATATTCGCGGCGCCACAACCCCAAACCCGCAGCGCCCAAAGCAGCCACAATCATCAGCAAATCAACGTCTAATTCTCGTTCTTGAACCAGCGTAGTTAAGCCTTCGCGGGCGCTAGAATAACCGCCGATAACATAAGCCGCCGGTAAGATAAATACGGCTAAACCTAGCCAGCCGAGTTGCAGCGCTAGGGAACCAAAAATTACCAGAATTCCGCACAGGGCGGCAGTTACAGCATCGGGATGTTCTTCTGCTAACTGAGAGAATCGAGAAAATGACAGAGAATTGGAAGTCATTGGGAAAATTTGATTTGGTAGAATCACTCCTGTAGCCTAAACATTGACATTAATGTCAATGTCAAGAGTAAAACCAAAATAAATTACAAAACTCATCAATAATCATCCGTACCCATCTGCGTTTATCCGCGTTTATCCGCCTACATCTGCGGTTGAAAAATCAAATGCCAAAATACCTAACAATCAAACAACTTACAGAAGCAGTTCAAGGTGCTGTCACCCCTCGGATGGTGCGACACTATCACACATTGGGGCTGCTTTCGACCGCCGTGCGATCGACCTCTAACTACAGACTCTACACCCGCAGCGACGTTCAGAAACTGCAAAAAATTGTCGCACTCAAACAGCAAGGCTTTCAGCTTTCTCACATCCGCAAACTGTTAGAAACTGACCCGGATGCTTCCCCTGACGCGCTGATGACTACTTTGCAACAACAATATTTGTCTGTCACGCAACAGATTGTTCGCCTCCGACAAACGGCGTTAGCGCTAGAAGGATTGCTGGGGCGGGATATTTCGTGTCAAGCGGTGCAAGGGGAAGCATTGGCGCAAATGAGGCTGTTACAGGTGGAAACTGAGGGGGGATTGGATCAGTTGGAACAAGTCTGGGATAGTTGGGATGCGGTGGCGCACTCTCACCCGGAGGATTTTGGGGAGTCTTTGCAGCATTTGTTGCCGGATTTGTCCGATCGCTCGGAAATTGAGGTAGACTTGCTGTCAAAACTGGTTTTAGCCTGCGGTGATTGTTCGCTATTGCCATTTGTGAAGTTGAGCAAAACGGCAATTAAATCGGCGCGGGAAGCTTTGAAAAATCGTTGTCAAATTGTGGCTGATGTCTCGCCTGTTTTTGCTGCTTTGGATCGCACTAGATTAGCACATTTGGGGACAAGTATTCAAACTTTAATTGATGACCCTCACATCAATGCTGCTGCGGAAGCGGAACAGGAATTCTGGCAGGAAAGGGCATGGTTTGAACGGTTGTTAAAACTCGAACCAGGATGTATATTAGTCATCGGATATGCGCCGTCTGTGTTGATGGCTGTCTGTGAGGCGATCGAGAGTGGACACTTGCAACCGGCTTTGGTGATTGGAATGCCGATCGGTTTTAGTCATTCTCCGATCGCAAAACGGCGTTTAGTGCGATCGGGCGTTCCTTATATTACGACTGTGGGAACTTTTGGCGGTGGATTGTTGGCGGCGGTTGCTTTGAATGCTTTGGTTGAATCTTTGATTGAAAAGCCGAATTGTCACTGTCATCTCAATTAAAAATAGGATTTAGGTTGATTGTGGCTTAATTTTAGATTTTGGTTATTCATATCAAATCCGGTAGCATCGGAATTATTATTACCGAAATCAGGAGACGGCAGTAGCCGTTTCCCTACCCAAAATAACATTGTAGGGAAACGGCACGTGCAGTCTCCTCTATCATGTCTGAGTTTAAGATTTGACAAGAAGTTGATTAATTTTAGTTTGTTTGCCACTGACACTATTTGCAGTCAATTCATCCGCATAGGGTGACTGATGCAAATAAGCTTTACCCGCAGAACCAAAAAGTTGTAGTTTGCCAGAAATGACCGATCGCATAGCATCGATCGCCTTTTCCATAACTTCCAACAAATCCGGATCTGACAAAGAACTGCTGGTTTTTAACACATCCATATAAGCATCGCGAACTTCCGTATTTACATTAAATTTAGATACACCTAATTTAATAGATTGATTAATCATTGATTCCGGCAAACCGCTAGCACCGTGCAACACTAACGGCACCGAAACTGAAGCCCGGATTTTTGCCAAACGCGGGAAATCGAGTTTTGGTTCGCTGAAATATTTGCCGTGCACATTGCCGATTGTTACTGCCAAAAAATCAACCTTAGTTTCTTTGATAAACTCTACTGCTTCGACTGGATCGGTCATTTTTGCAGCTTTTTCTTCGATTGTCAAACCGTCTTCCGTACCGCTAATTCTGCCGATTTCTGCCTCAACTACCGCACCGTTAGCGTGCGATAATTCAGTCATTTGCCGCGTAAATATTAAATTTTCTTCGTAGGACAAAGGAGAACCGTCTGCCATAATTGATTTGATGCCGGCGGCTAGGGCGAGGTGAATGTCTTTTTCGGAGGTGCTGTGATCTAAGTGTACTGCGATCGGCACTAAAGATTTGCGAGCGGCTTCCATGCACAGCGCGACTAAAGGCGATTTTCCGTATTTGAGGGCGCTGGGGTGAAGTTGCAGCATAGCAGGACTTTGTAGCGCTTCGGCGGCATCAATCACGGCTTTTACTCCTTCGAGGTTGTACACGTTAAAAGCGCCGATCGCATAAGCATTTCTCCGGGCCGTGTTCAGCAATTCGCTAGTTGAGGCGAGCATAAGTACCTGGCTTAAAAACTTTTCTGAATGTTTATCATCCTATCAAAGTTTGGTGGCAAGAGCATCTTAATTTTCATTTTTGGCGATCGCGAATTCTTAGACACGATTTATGTGATGCGCACTTATTCTTGGGTAAGGTGCGCAATGCGCACCCTACGATTTGTGTGATGCCCATTTATTCTGGCGCATCCTAGGACTAATTGATTTACGGTTTTTGTGCGTTACCCGCGTGCAAACCGCACTCTTTTAATGTCGATTCTTCCCACCACCAACGACCTTCGCGTTCGTGTTGGTTAGGTAATACTGGTCGCGTACAAGGTTCGCAACCAATGCTGACAAAACCGCGTTCGTGTAACTTGTTGTAAGGCACATCTAAACCGCGAATATATTCCCAAACCTCTGCCGAAGACAAGTTGGCTAAGGGGTTGAATTTAATTAATTCATGGTCAGGAGTTGAGAATCCACTATCAACTTCAATCACCGGAATATGGTTGCGGGTACTGGGACTTTGGTCTTTGCGCTGACCGGTAATCCAAGCATCAAGAGTATTTAATTTGCGGCGCAATGGCTTGACTTTTCGCACGCCGCAGCATTCTTTATGACCGTCTTGATAAAAACTAAACAATCCCTTTTCATCTACTAGGGCTTGTACTTCTGCTGCATCGGGAAACATTACTTCTAATTTAATGCCGTAATGTTCTCTGACTCGATCCAAAAACTGATAGGTTTCTGAATGCAATCGCCCCGTATCTAGGGTAAACACGCGGAAGTCTTTGGTAATTTTTGAGGCCATATCGATCAGAATTACATCTTCAGCACCGCTAAAAGAAATTGAGATATTGTCAAAATTGTCTAGGGCAAATTTGATAATTTCTCGCGGTGTTTTTTGACTGTATTCTGCTTCTAGGGCGGCAATGTTGAAATTGGTCTGGATGGCAACCATATTTTCGTGTTCTCGGTGTTTTTTTTCTAATTTTTGATTATAGCCGATCGCACTATCTCTCTCACCGCTGAATTTGACTGCATCTTGCGACAGACTTGGAGGCTGGGCCCACGAGTGCGATCGCATAATGCCGATCGCACTCGTGGGCCCAAATTGGGTCAACCCAACACTCCTCTACCGGGAAAATTGGACTGCGGCGTGGTCAATTGAATTTGCCCTAAATTATAAATCAAATAGCATAAAAATCTTTAAATGGCATTCTTAAAATCCCTAAAATTTGACTCACCTCATTAATAAAATAATCTCGCTTATCGATCGATATCGTGCTGTCTATCAACTGGAGAAATTTCCAATCAGTACCAGTAGTAACAGCACCATAGATACTTTTAATTTGTTCTCCGTTGCGCTGATTAAATAATTGAGTCGGCACCATACGAGCCTTTTCGGTATTAATTGCAGTGGCTAAAGAAACATTTTCATTTAAGGTTGTTTGCAAATAGGAACTTGGCAGTACCTCTGGAATATCTGCAAACAAGTTCAAGGCTTCTTCTACGGTTAAATTAAAGGATTCTCTAACTTTAGCTATGGTTGTGAAGTCACTGTATGCCATAGGTTAATTTACTCTATTAGTCTTGAACGCACGAACTTGGTTGTGTTTACAAAAATCTGACGCGCGACGCGATCGATCTGAATTGAAAAACCGGGTTTTTGCGATCGTCCGCGCGTAAGTCCTGTTACTGTAGCATTTTACACAATTTTTGATATTAAGGGAAAAAAGTGCGATCAATCTGGAAAAATCCCTCAGTGGCGTATGATTCTCTCTTGCGACAGCAGTCAATTCAGCTTGTCCGTGCAAAAAAGTGCGTGCGAAGCTATCTCCTAGGAAATCGCCCTAAATGAAAATCTCCCCCTCAAGGAGCATAGACTAAATTTATAAAATGTTATTAAATTTGATTGTGCGAGACAAATACTCGATAAGTTAAAAAAGTTGCAAACATTACCTACTGCAACAACTCTGTCTCGCGAGTAAATTTTACAGATAAAACTAGAAGGTTTGTGATGAAAATTGCCCAAATTGCACCCCTAGCCGAGCGAGTTCCACCCCCAGCTTATGGAGGAATTGAACTGGTTGTTAGCCTCTTGACTGAGGAATTAGTGAGAAGGGGACATGAAGTCACCTTATTTGCCTCCGGCGATTCAATTACTTCTGCTGCTTTAGAATCAGTTCATCCCCGAGCTTTGCGTCTCGATTCCACCGTTAAAGAATATGGAATTTACGAGATGCTGCAACTGAGCAAGCTCTATGAAAAATCTGGAGAATTTGACATCATTCACTCTCATGTAGGCTGCGCTGCTTTGTCTTATTCACGCTTAGTAAAAACGCCCACAGTTCACACCCTCCACGGCATTTTTACGCCCGACAACGAGAAGATGTTTGGCTTCGCCCGCACTCAGCCTTATGTGAGTATTTCCAACTCTCAGCAGGAAGATAGACTAAATCTCAACTGCGTAGCCACAGTTTACAATGGCATCGATCCGGCAACTTACGAATTTCATCCGCACCCGGACAATCCTCCTTATTTAGCTTTTCTAGGTAGAATCTCACCCGAAAAAGGGGCGCATTTAGCCATAGAAATTGCCAAGGGTTCTGGCTGGCATTTAAAAATAGCAGGCAAAGTAGATATTGTCGATCGCGAATATTACGAGCAAGAAATCAAGCCGCACATCGACGGTGTACAAATAGAATACTTAGGCGAAGCTAACCACGCTCAAAAAAGCGTGTTGATGGGCGGTGCGGTAGCGACATTATTTCCGATTACTTGGCGCGAACCTTTTGGGTTGGTGATGATTGAGTCAATGGTAACGGGAACGCCTGTAATTGCCATGAAATTAGGCTCGACTTCCGAAGTAATTGTTCACGGCAAAACGGGTTTTCTGTGCGAAAGTGTGGCAGAGTGTATCGCCGCCATTGAGCCGGCCCGAAAGCTCGATCGCATGGATTGTCGGCAACACGCAGTCGATCGCTTCAGTGTTAAAACAATGGTTGATGGATATGAAGCAGTTTACCAACAGATTTTAAAAGAGCGCTTTTCTCAGAATGGTCACGCGCATCATTTGACAGAATTAGAACTCCACAGTAGATAGCTGCGCGATGACAAATTAAACGCACGGTTTTTTTGCTTATCCAAAATTTACGCACAATACTCAATTAACGGGTCTTTATTACGGAAGCACCCGGTTTTTATGTGACGGATATTATCATTTTAGCTATGGGATGGCAGAAGGAAGAATATCAATCCCGCGCGATCTATTGTAGGGACACGGCACTGCCGTCTCCGAATTTGCTATAATTTCGATGCAGACAAAATTGATATCACTTGTGTTTCCTATTTTAAGAAAAGTTAACTTTTTTTTATCGACCTAACTATTAGTTGGTAGTAGGCTAAAAAAATGGTACTATAAGAATAGTGAAGCATTACATCAGAGCGCTTCTCATAAAAATTCAAGGCTAAAAAGTCAAGACTCAAAAAATCAAGAAAATTAAACTTTTGAAAGATGGGAAACCACTTTTATTAACACAATGCCCGATACAAATGAACTCGAAGGAAAAACATTTGTAGCTGCTGCGGAATATCCTGTAACCGAGTGGCCTTGCGCGATCGCCGATCGACCTCAACCAACACTCACCCTCAAAGACGACGATTTATTCCTGATTACCGACACCCTCGGCAATATCTCAGGCTGCTTAGAAGACGACAGCGTGTCCAGCCTCGGATTGTTTTGCCACGACACGCGCTTTCTCAGCCGCCTAGAACTGCAAATTGAAGGTCGATCGCCAATTCTGCTCAGCAGTAACACCGAAAAAGGCTACCTGCAAACAGTTTTGTGCTCCAACCCCCGCATTGACGATCGCATCCAGGCAGAAACCATAGGCATCAGGCGAGAAATGGTGCTCAACGGCGGTTTGTTTGAAGAAATAGAAATCACCAACTTCACCACAAAACCAGTCTGCTTTGAAATAAGTCTCAGCTTCAACTCAGATTTCTTAGACTTATTTGAAGTCCGGGGTTACGGCCGCTCCAAGCGCGGGAAACTCTTGCGCCTGATGCCCCAAAAAACCGACGAATTATCCCCCAGCCAAGTTGTAGAAAAAGAAGCCCTTCCTGCCCCTGCTAACGGCAATAGCGACGGTGAAAATCTGCCAGTAGGAAACCCAAATGTGGCAATTCAAGAATCAGCAAAAAACCCGATCGACGATCGAGCGATCGCCCCATATCCTGCCTGCCAGCTTCAAGAAGATTTAACCCTTGCCTACCAAGGTTTAGACGGCTTAGTAATGGAATCTCGGATCGAGTTTTACCACCAGCCACCATCAGTGTTTCAGGGGAATACAGCAGTCTGGCGCATCTCCCTAGAATCCCACGAAGCAATCAAATTAGGATATCGGCTCAAAATGCTGATCGACGGTAAATCGATCTCCCAAGTTACCACTCCCGTAAATCTAGTTCAAGCCAAAGCAGCAGAACTTTTAGAAGAGCGAGAATGGCTGAGCGAAATTACCAGAATCAAGTCGGATAAAAATACCTTTAACCGACTCCTCAAACGCGCCGAACAAGATATTTATTCCTTGCGGCAAACCTTTGGTAAAGGCAAAGCAATTTCAGCCGGAGTTCCCTGGTTTTCAACATTATTTGGTCGCGACTCCATCATCGCCGCTGCTCAAATCTTAATTCTCGATCCAACTTTAGCCCGAGAAACTCTGACAACTTTAGCTCACTATCAAGGCAAAACCAACGACGACTGGCGCGACGAAGAACCGGGTAAAATACTGCACGAAATTCGCATGGGAGAAATGGCTCGCTGTAACGAAATCCCCCACACTCCCTATTACGGAACAGTCGATGCCACGCCACTGTGGTTGATGCTTTATGCTGAATATTACGCCTGGACTTACGACAGCCAAACTCTAGATCGTTTGTGGCCAAATGCCTTAGCAGCGATGGAATGGATCGATCGCAAATGTGCCGAAACAGGCTACCTCAGCTATTACCAAAAATCCAAGCGCGGCTTAGCAAATCAAGGCTGGAAAGACTCAGGAGATTGCATCGTCAACCGCGAGGGGGTAATGGCAGAAGGAGCGATCGCCCTTTGCGAAGTCCAAGCCTATGTTTACGCGGCCAAAGTCCGGCTGGCAGAGATTGCCCGCATCAAGAAACGTATCGATTTAGTCGAACGCTGGGAAGAAGAAGCAAAAGACCTAAAAATCCGATTCAACCGCGATTTTTGGATCGAAGATCTAGGTTATTGCGCCCTAGCATTAGACGGCGAAGGTAAACCCTCAGACAGCATTTCATCAAATCCCGGACACTGTTTGCACCTCGGTATTTTGTCGCGAGAAAAAGCTCGAAGTGTAGCAGAAAGATTGCAAGCCCCAGATATGTTTAGCGGTTGGGGAATTCGCACTCTATCGTCAAAATCTCCCGCCTACAATCCCATAGGTTACCACACAGGCTCAGTCTGGCCGCACGACAACGCTTTGACAGCTATGGGATTGCGATCGATCGGCCGAGTCGAACAAGCCTTAGAAGTAGCTCAAGGCTTATTTGACATGACATTGCTGCAACCCTACGAGCGTCCCCCCGAACTTTTTTGTGGCTACGAGCGCAACAGCGACAGCGATCGCCCCGTGCAGTATCCTGTAGCTTGCTCGCCCCAAGCTTGGGCAACCGGCAGTATTTTTCAACTCTTGCAAATGATGTTAAATTTAGTTCCCAACGCCCCCGGCAACCAATTGCGAATTATCGATCCGGCCTTGCCAGAATCGATTAACAAACTGTCGCTAAACAACTTAAAAATAGGATCAACTTTGCTCGACTTGGAATTCGAGCGTTCGGGTTCATCAACCGCTTGTCGGGTTACTAAAAAGCGCGGTAATCTGCGAGTAATTATTGAAGCTTGAATTTGGCTAATTCGGAATTGGGAATCTGGAATTCCCAATTCCTATTACTGACGATACGAAAGTCACGAATATATAGATACCTGTTTTTTCTATTCCTTCTTTTCTCTTCCTTTCACAATTCCATAACTCCGATAAATTCGTGAAAGGCAATTCGTCTGACAGCGGTAAATGAACCGTATTGCTCTATATTTAGGTGGACAAGGTGCACGGATTCCCATTATGCACCCTAGTTCCCTCTTCCCTTGAGCCGTGCGATCGGCTATATTGTATTTGATAGTAGATAAATTTGTACGCTGGCACAGTGCACTTAAATAGCAGATCGCCCCAGCTTCTAAATCAAGATTGTCCGCCGTTAATAATAGCAAGGAAATGTGGAATTATGCCAAAAGTTTTAGTAGTGGACGATGTTCCCAGCGAACTAGAAATCATCTGCCGCATTCTTCAAGATGCCGGAATTGATGTCATCCGGGCTAGCGACGGTGAAGAAGCGATCGCCCTGATCCGAAAAGTGCCCCCGGATCTCGTTGTTTTAGACGTGGTGATGCCGCGAATGAACGGATTTGAAGTAATCAGAGAATTGCGGGGCGATCGCGCAACTGCACATTTGCCCGTAGTATTTTGTACTCATAAAAACACTGATATCGATAAAGCTTGGGGAACAGATTTAGGCGCAGATGCTTACGTCAGCAAACCCTTTGAACCTCAGCAACTTGTCAACATTGTACAGCGTTTGTTACCCTGATAAATTCAATATCGAAGGGAGATATTTTTTTATAGTTGTTATAGGTAGGGATGGTGACATTTTGTTAATGGCGATCTTCTCGCCCGGGCTGCGCTAACGGCAAACACCAAACTCATCAAACAAAGTTCTGTTTTGTAAGTTACACTAAAAATCAAACATAAGTCATGAGAACAAGGGCTTTCTCGCTGTGAGGAATCAGACAAGTGGAACAAAGCAATTTCTAGTCTTCGGTCAAGGAGACAGTCTGTTTGGCATAGAATTAGACGCCGTGCGGGAAGTGCTTTCCCTCAGCGAACAACCGATTTCCCCGGTTCCGAACACCCTGCCATTTTTGTTGGGATTAACTAACTTGCGGGGCGAAATCTTGGCCGCCGCAGACTTCGGAAGGTTTACAGGCATTGAGTCGGTTGATACGCACCACCCAAGCAGCCGTATCTTAGTGGTGGAAGCCCCCGATCCGCGAGACGTAAGACTGTCCAGAATGCGGATGGGATTGGCTGTATCGCGCGTCGAAGGAGTTTTATCGCTAAATCCCGATCGCACTGTCTCGGCGGTAGATGTCAGTCCCGACTTAGCTCCCTTTTTAAAAGGTTTGTACAATTCCGAAGGACGCTTGCTAATGATTGTCGATGTAGAAGCGATCGCCCATTCGGAACGCTGGTAATTAAACAGTTGATTGTTGACTGTTGACTGTTGACTGTTAACCACTAACAAATAACAACTAACGAATAACAAATAACAAATAACTACTAACTTATGCAACTTCTCTATTACTTTTTCGCAACGACTTTCACCCTGACATTACCTGATATCTCCCAACCGCTGCTGTCTGGGGTAGCGAATGGTATGGTTTCTTTGTGTTACTTTGCGATCGCCTTACTGATTACTTTAGGCTTATGGCGCAGTCGCCAATTCGGGTTCGACACCTTCGCCACAGTCACAGCATTTATATTTTGGAGTTGTGCCTTCGGACACAGCGGTCACGCAGCGGAACACTTAGGATTGCCACACTCTCCAGTTTTGCAAACTCTGTCCGATTGGCTGACTGTAATTCCGGCGATCGCATTTCTGAGTCTTTCCAACCGCTACAGCTTCTTAGTAGGTTCCACCCAAATCCTGCAATCTAAAAAAGACACAGAACAAGCACTCAGCGAAACTACCCAGCGATTTCAAGCAATCTTCGATCGAGCTTTTCAATTAATAACGCTATTGGAACCAGACGGAACTCTGATCGAAGCCAATCAAACAGCGCTGGAGTTGGGCGATTTGGAAGCATCAGAAGTGCTGGGGCTAAAATTTTGGCTGACACCTTGGTGGGCATCATCCCCAACTAACCAGCAGCGCCTAAAAACGAACATTAAACAAGTCTCCGCAGGCAAATTTGTCCGAGAAGAATACGAAATCACCGGATTTAATAACCAGGTGACAGTAATTGACGTGTCCTTTAAACCTTTATTAAATGAAGCAGGGGAAGTATTTCAAATACTCGTCGAAGGCCACGACATTACCCAGCGCAAACAGACAGAAGCTCAATTGCAGCAGCTAACCGCAGAACTCGAACAGCGAGTGAATGAAAGAACAGAGCAAATCCTGGAAACTAACGCGCAATTGCAACACGAAATTGGCGATCGCACCGCAGTCGAACAGCAGCTATTACGGCTCAAATCAATTTTAGAAGCAACAACAGACTGGGTAGCTATGGCAGATGCCAAAGGGCGCAGTCTTTATATGAACCGCGCCACCAGAGAAATATTGAATGTTGGAGACAGTACAGATTTAGCAGGAGTCAGCATTTCTGATGTGATATCTCCCAAGAGTAAGGACACTATTGTGAAAGTTGGCATCCCAGCAGCTTGCAGAGATGGGGTGTGGAGTGGCGAGATAATTTGGCAGACTTTAGACGGTCAAGAAATACCAGTTTCTCAAGTAATCATTGCTCACAAATCCGAGGGTGGAGAAGTAGAATTTTTGTCAACTATCGCCCGAAACATTACTAATCGCAAGCGCACGGAACAAGCCTTGCGACAAAACTTGCAAATGCTCGACCTCGCCAGCGATGCTTTGATTATCCGAGAACTAGACGGGACGATTAATTACTGGAATCAGGGAGCAGAGCGAATGTACGGCTTTTCCAAGCAAGAAGCTTTGGGGAAAGCTACTCAGAACCTATTTCACACCATTTCTCCCCAACCTTTAGCAGCAATCTCGGCGCAGCTAGAACAGCAAGATTATTGGGAAGGAGAACTGATTCACACCACTAATCACAACACCAAAATTACCGTATTCAGCCGCTGGACTTTGCAGCGAGACGAACAGGGAAATCCCAAAGCAATTTTAGAAACCAACAACGACATTACAGATCGCAAACAAGCTGAAATCGAAAATCAAAGATTGACATCGATCGTAGAAAGCAGCTCGGATTTTATTGGCTTAGGAACAATGGAGGGACTGTTAACATACCTGAATCCTGCTGGAATGAAGCTAGTCGGACTTCAAAATATTGAAGAACTCAAAACCAAAAATATATTGGAATCCTTCTCGCAGGAAGACGCCAAAATACTCAGAGAAGAAATTATGCCTGCTACCATGCGAGATGGCTTGTGGCAGGGCGAATTCCGGTTGAAAAACTTTCAAACCGACGAAAACATTCCCGTGGACTTTACCCTGTTTACCCTCAAAGACCCAGAAACAGGGGAGCCTATTGGTTTAGCAACTGTGACGCGCGACATTAGCGATCGCAAACGAGCAGAAGAAATGGTGCGCGATCGCGAAAGACTGTTCCGAGCCATTTTCGACCAATCGTTCCAATTCATGGGGCTGCTCAAGCCAGACGGTACTATTTTGGAAATCAACCAAACAGCCCTCGCCGCAGCCGGGGCGGGAATAGAAGAGCTCACAGGTATCCCGTTTTGGGAAACCCAGTGGTGGCAGATTTCCCCAGAAACCAAACAACGGGTGCGGGAGGCGATCGCCAGAGCTGCCGCCGGTGAGGTAGTCCGCTACGAAGCAGACGTGCTAGTTGCCGGCGGTACAGTCGTAACCGTTGATTTCTCAATCAAGCCGATCGTAGACGATGACGGCAAAGTCGTGCTGCTGATTCCCGAAGGCCGTGATATCAGCGATCGCAAAAACCTAGAACGAGAGCTCACTTTACGTCAAGCCCGTTTTGACGCATTTTTCGCCGCAGCACCAGCGGGAATGTTTATCACAGACGACAAACTTCGGTTCTTGCAGTTCAACGACAAACTTTCCGAACTCGGCGGGCAACCGGTTTCAGCATACATCGGCAAGACAGTATGGGAAGCTGAACCGGAAATGGCAGCCGCGATCGGCCCTCTCTACGAACAGGTTTTAACTTCAAACATACCGATTTTAAACCTCGAAATCTCCTATCCCACCGCACAGCCAGATGTGTATCGGGATTGGCTGGCATCTTACTTTCCTTTGCCGGGAGAAGATGGAAAGCCGATCGGTATTGGGGCTTTCATCTTGGAAGTTACCGATCGCAAAAACCTAGAACGAGAGCTGGCCTTGCGTCAAACCCGTTTTGACGCTTTTTTTGCAGCCGCCCCAGCCTCCATGTTTATCTTTGACGACCATTTGCGGTTCGTGCAAGTCAATGAAAAATTGGCCGAAACCACTGGGCCATCAGTTGCCGAACACCTCGGCAAAACGGTGAAGGAAGTTGTACCCGAAATGGTTCATACCCTACAGCCGATGTTGCAGCAGATTCTGGACACCAACCAACCGTTTTTAAACATTGAGGTGTCGGGGACAACTATCAATCAACCGGGTGCGATTCGAGATTGGCTGGCGTCTTACTTTCCTTTGCCCGGAGAAGATGGTAAGCCGATCGGTGTTGGCGGAGTAGCGATCGAAATTACCGATCGCAAACAAGCAATTACCAAATTAGAAGAAACAACAGCCCAATTAGCCCGTTCCGAAGACGAATTTAGGCAACAAAGCAATCTATTACAACTGGTAATTAACAGCATTCGCGAGGGCGTAGTTGCGGCCGACACACAAGGCAATTTTGTTTTGTTCAACCCCGCCGCTAAAAATATCTTTGGCTTGGGTTCCACAGACACTCTTCCCGACGAGTGGTCAGAAAAATACGGTTTCTTTTTGCCCGATGCAGTCACTCCCTATCCTGCTGCCGAGATCCCTTTAACGCGCACAATTCGAGGAGAAGCATTTGACGACGTAGAGGTTTTCACCCGCCACACAGCCAAGCCGGAAGGTCTGTGGATCAAAGTTAACGGCAGACCGCTCAAAGACGAAACCGGCGCCCTCAAAGGCGGCGTAATAGTGTGCCGCAACATCACCGAAGAAAGAGCATCTACCAAGCGGATGCAGCAGTTGGCCGAGGAACAGGAACGCTTGTTGCAAGAACTAAAAACGCGGCAAAATGCCCTCGACGAAGCTGCTATCGTCAGCGAAACAGACCTCAAAGGCATGATTACCTACGTTAATGAAAGGTTCAGTCAAGTATCTGGTTACAGTCTCGGAGAATTGCTGCACCGCGACCACCGTATCGTCAATTCCGGCTATCACCCGAAATCATTTTTTGAGGAAATGTGGCTGACAATTACTCGCGGGTTGGTGTGGAAAAACGAAATAAAAAATCGGCGCAAAGACGGGTCTTTTTACTGGGTAGATTCGACGATCGCCCCGATCTTTGACACCAACGGTCAAATCGTTAAATATATCGCTATTCGCTTTGACATCACTGAGCGCAAAGAGGCAGAAGAAGGACTGGAAAATTTGGCAGCAGAACGCAAAGCAGAAGCCGATTCGATGACGCAGCAAGTCCTCAAATTGTTGGGAGAAATTAAAGGCGCGGCTCAAGGCGATTTGACAGTTCGGGCGGAAGTTACTAACGATGTTTTAGGTGCTGTCGCTGACTCTTTTAACTTTTTGATCGGTTCTTTGCGGAAGGTGGTAACGGGAATTCAAACATTAGCGGAACAGGTAACATCTGCTACGGGCGAGTCTATTACTAATACCAGCCAACTCACCCAACAGGCGGAAGTTCAAGCAACCAAAATATCTGCGATCATGCGAGAAATCGAGCGGATTGTGAATTCGATCCGCGACGTGCGAGATGTTTCGGTGCGCGCCGAAACAGTCGCCCAGGAGTCTTCTCACACTGCTGAAGCCGGTGGCTTGGCGGTCGATCGAGCTGTCGAAGGTATTAACGAGCTCCGATTGACGATCGCCTCTACCTCAAAAATGATGAAACGTTTGGGCGAATCTTCCCAACAAATCGGCAAAATCGTCACTTCAATCTCGCAACTTGCTTCCCAAACCAATTTGTTAGCCCTCAATGCTACGATTGAAGCCGCCCGCGCCGGCGAACAAGGTTTAGGCTTTGCAGTTGTCGCCGAAGAAGTGCGGAAGTTGGCAGAACGATCGGCCGGCGCTACTGAGGAAATATCCGAAATTGTCGGTACAATTCAAGAAGAAATTAGCCGTGTAATGAAGGCGATGGAATCGGGGACGCTGGAAGTAGTGGAAGGTACTAAACTCGCCAGCGAAGCCAAAACTCACCTCAATGCCATCATCGAAGTTAGCCGAGAAATGAATGCTTTGGTGCAGAATATTACTCGCGCCTCGGCGAAGCAAACTGTTTCCGCTGAGGAAATTTCTAACAGTATGCAGCAAGTCAATGAGATTGCGAATACAACTGCTCAAAAAGGTTCGGATGTCAAAGCATCGCTAGACGATTTGTCTGGTTCTGTTAGCAAATTGCAAAAGTCTGTCGCGAATTTTAGGAGTTAGTTATTAGTCATGAGTCATTGGTCATCTCAAATTTCATTAAATAACACAATTGCTGTAGGGGCGGGTTCACCAACAATCTATAATTCCCACTGACAATCTGCATAAACCCGCCCCCACCAAACGCAAAAAGTGCGATCGCATTTCTGTCGTTGGAGCAAGAAACCGGGTTTCTCCGAAAAATTTGGGTTGAGTACGATAAATTTAGGAAGAAACCCGGTTTCGGGCAAGAAACCGGGTTTCTCCGAAAAATTTGGGTTGAGTACGATAAATTTAGGAAGAAACCCGGTTTCTGAGTTTCTGAGTTGGGGGCGGGGCGGGTTTATGTAGATTGTTGGTGAGTTATAAATCAGGGTGAACCCGCCCCTACAGCAATTACGGTCAATTCACCGAACATCATTTAAGAAGTGACTAATGACTAATGACTAATAACTAATAACTAATTTAATATGAATGACGACGATTTAAACGAATTAATAGATGCTTTCACCGCAGAAACTCAAGAGTTTCTCCAATCAATGGAGACGAACTTGTTGGCGATGGAAACTGTCGGGTTGAAAGAGCGACAAGCGGCAGTTAAAGAAATGTTTCGGGCGGCTCACTCGATTAAAGGTGCCGGCTCGATGTTGGGCTTTCAAAACGTGTCGGCGGCGGCTCATACGCTGGAGGACTGTTTTGTCATTTTGCGCGATCGCACGGACTTGTCGGCCCTGGAACCGACCACTGTAAGTGTTTTGCTGCAAGGGGTAGACGTTCTCAAAAAGATTGCGACCGAAGCAATTCAACACTCGGATGTTAGCACTCCCGATCAAACAGAAAACTTAGAGGCGATCGCCCAAATTCACGCCCAGTTCGAGCTCAAGTTCCGCAAGCTAGAACCGCCGCCAGTCCCCACAGTCAGCCGATCGGCAGCCCCGGAAACCCTGAAACTGATTTTTGAACACGAATTGCCGCTAATCTTCAATCGCCTAGAAACCGAGCTTTCCCAAGCTGACGAGGCAGATTTGCCCAAAACCGTCACCGCCCTGAATCAGGTTTATTATCAACTCTCCGGCTTGGCTGGAATGCTGCAATTACCAGATTTTGGGAAAGTCGCCGAACCCCTCAGAGATTTGATCGACTCTCCAGACTTGACTTTAGAAAAGTTGCAATTCGAGGGTTGGTCGATCGCCCAAAACTTACAAACCGCACGCCAACAACTACTCGCAGGAAGGGCGATCGAACTCCCCCAAATCTCCCCCACTCCCCCACTCGAACCCGCTCCCACTCCCCCACTCGAACCCGCTCCCACTCCCCCCCACTCCCCCACTCCCCCAATCTCCCCCGCTCCCACTCCCGGGCTCCCTAACCCCCAAAGACCAACCATCCGCGTAGACTTAGAACGCTTGACCGAATTAGTGAATCTCGTCGGAGAATTAGTCATCAACCGGACAAATTTGGAACTTCAAGAATCCGAACTGCGGGGCGAAGTCAAGCGCATCCGCCGCAGCATCGTAGATTTGAACCAATTCGGCGGCCAGTTGCGAGAAGAATACGACAGACTGAGTTTTGCAGACTTCAGAGGCCCAAACGGCAATTCTGGATTGGGAAAACTTGCAGCAACAGAAACAGAATTCCCAATTATTTCTCACACAAAATCGTCGATCGCCCATGCTCACTTTGATATTTTAGAGATGGATCGTTATACAGAGTTCCACTCGACCGCCGCAGAAGTTATCGAAACAGCAGAAACAATTTCTCAATCCGCCACCAAATTAGACATTTTAGCGATGAAATTCGAGCGCAGTACCGACCAACTGCGCCGCATTACCGAACAACTCCGCAGCCGCGTCATGCAGTTGCGAGTCGTCAGTTTCAGCCGCGCCGTCGATCACTTGCCCAGGGCACTGCGGGATATGTGCCTCACTTACGATAAAGATGTCAACTTGCTGTTAGTGGGACGCGATACCAAAATTGACGAAAGTTTGCTCGACGCCTTGCGCGACCCGTTAGTACACTTAGTGAGAAACGCTTTCGACCACGGCATCGAAATGCCCGAAGTTCGGCAAGCAAATGGCAAGCCCGCCAGCGGTCAAATTGAAATAGAAGCCCGCCACCAAGGCGGCCAAACTATTATTACTGTCGCCGATGATGGCAAAGGAATTGACCCGGAAATCATTCGTCGCAAGGTTGTCAAAAAAGGTTTAGCTACCGAGGAACAAGCCCAAGAATTTTCCATTTCTGAACTCTACGATTTTCTGTTTTGGCCCAGTTTCAGCACTGTCGAAGAAGTGAACGACCTCTCGGGGCGGGGAGTCGGGCTCGACGTGGTGCGAACAAATTTGCGGACTGTGCGGGGAACTGTGAAGGTGGACTCTCGCCTGGGAAAAGGTACGAGTTTTATCATCAAACTGCCACTGTTGCTGTCGATTACTGAGGCTTTGATGGTGAAGACCGATCGTAATAAAATAGCAGTCCCACTGGATGCAGTGGAGGAAATTCTCCACATTAAAGCTTCGGAAGTGCACACCGCCGGCAATCAGCCGATGCTGTGGTGGCGCGACGAATTTATTCGGTTGGTGCGGCTGCAAGATTTGCTCGAATACAGCGTTTTGGGGCCGGACGCGCCATCTCCCGATCCTTTGACCCAAGACCACATTCCTGTCTTAGTTTTAGCTTCTAGCGAAGGAATGCTGGCGGTGGCTGTGGAACGCTTGATCGGTCAGCAGGAAATTGTGGTAAAACCCTTGCCACCGCCTCTATCCAAGCCTCGCGGGGTTTTGGGGAGTACGATTTTGGGGGACGGCAAAGTTGTGACTATTTTGGATGTGGATGATTTGGTGGGTCAACCTTTGACAAATAGTTCGATCGCCCCTGTATCCGGTAAAGTGTCGCATTTAGCACCAACTTCGACTGAGGCGCCGCAGATTTTGGTAGTAGACGATTCCTATACAATTCGGCAGTTGCTATCTCTGATGCTGACTCGGGCTCGCTACCGCGTGGTGCAGGCAAAAGACGGCGTGGATGCCCTAGAAAAGCTACAAAACGGTCTCGATTGCAGTTTGGCGATTGTGGATATTGAAATGCCACGGATGGACGGATTTGAGTTATTGCGATCGATGCGATCGACCCAGCGGTTTGCTAATATTCCCGTAGCCATGCTGACATCCCGCAGCGGCGAAAAACACCGCCAAATGGCAATGGAATTAGGCGCAAATCAATATTTCACCAAACCTTACAGCGAAGCCCAACTTTTAGAAGCTATCCCCAAACTACTCAAACAATAAACAATCTAAAATAGTCGTAAGTCGTAATATCAATTCCGGTTGCATCAGAATTAATATTACCCGAAATCAGGACACGGCAGTGCCGTTTCCCTACGATTAATCACGGTAGGGACACGGCACTGCCGTGTCCTCTATATCATTCCGGCGCAGCCAGAATTGATCTAAAATCCCAAATCTTCAATCTAAAATCCCAAATCCCAAATCTCAAATCCGATGACTCACACGAATTACAATCGGCGCTTTCGCAGCAAGAAACAAGGCACTATCAGAACGCCTCCTCGAAAACTTGTTTCCTTTGAACTAGGGAACGTTAACTATGCAGTTCCTATTGAAAGAGTACAGCGCGTTGTCAAAGACTTTAATCCCTACGGATTTTTAGACAGCGGTCAAAGTTTAGTGAGGCATCAAGAAGAACTAATTACCCTGATTAATTTATCCAAAATATTTCCCAGCAGTCGGAGTATTGCTGACTGCAACTACCTAATTGTTTGCACCTTCAATGAGGGCGATCGGTTGGGAATTCCCATTCCTGATATGCCGAAAATCTTAGAAATTCCAGAAGAAAGCTTCTGCGAAATTCCCGAATTATATCGTCAACAGCAACTGCCTCCGGTAATAGAAAAATTAATTCGCGCGCCTGACGGTTCAGAAGTTTTTTATCTAAATTTGGATTTATTTAGCTTATCCTAATATCTAGTAATTTTCAGTCATCATCCAAACCAGAAAGCCCAAGATTTGCTCAACCGGAGGGAGCGGATAATCTGTCAAGTCAATCGACACACATTGCTTTTCTAGTTTAAGAAACCGCCAAACTGTACCGCTAGTTACGGTTCCGTAAATCGTCGATATCGGCTGTTGCTTTTGTTGATTAAAACGTTGAGCAGCCACCATTTCTGCAAGGCATTGCCCTAAAGCTGGTTTAAGGTCTTCTTTCTTCGCTTCCACCAATACAACCGCAGGAGCTTTAATAAATAGTTGTTCCGGGGAACGACTTAGGAGAAAGTCCACATAGCCTGTGAGTTCAGCCTCCGGTTCTACATTGAATTCTTCGCCGGAAAAAACACTAATCTGCCCTTTAAGCTGCCGTTTTACTTCCAGCAACACAGGATTGATAATACCCTCAGAACGAGCTTTTTCGCTACTTACCGCGATCGCCCAGGGAATCGTTTCTTTCAGAGTATCCTGAAGTAGAAGACTAGGAGTGACTGGCCCAATTTCTGGTAAAAAACGCGCGCCTTCAACGATCGTCAGATTGAAATCTTCTACAGCTTTGCTGAGAGTGAATTTACTGTAAGGCATAGGTTAATTATTTTTAATCGCATACCGTAACACTTTTGGCTTAAATCAAGAATGTTTAATTTTTGGCTTAATATACTCGATTGAGTGTACCATCTTTACATAGAATTTGCTGTAAATGGTATTCTTGGAAGCCAAAAGTTATTTATCTATGAAAAAAATCACAATATTATCGATCGCCCTATTGATTTTTGCCGCCACTGTCGAATTGCCAAAGGTGGGACTACAACTAAGTGCGATCGGGCAAACACCAACACCCCAACCACCAACACCCGAACCCCAAACACCTCAACCAACAACACCCCAACGCCAAATTCAAACACCGCCAATCCAAACACCCCAACCAAAAGCAGACGATCCCAAAAAACTCGGCTACGTCTCCCCCGAATTCGCCGAAAAAGTCTCCCAGCAAGAAATTGACCTAATCAACGCCAACGTCGAAACCCTGCTGCTAACCCAAACCTGCGCCCGCTGCGACCTCCGAGGCGTAAAATTAGTTAACATCCGCTTAAAAAATGCGATCGTCACAGGAGCAGATTTCTCAGATGCCAACCTCAGTGGTAGTAGGTTCGAGATATCAGATTTTGTCAACACCAATCTCGCTCGCACAGACTTAAGCGGAGTCGAACTAATCGGAGCCAGAATCAGCAACAGCAACCTCCGAAAAGCCAACCTAACCGGGACAAATCTAGACGGTGCAGACTTGCGATTTTCCGACCTCCGAGATGCCAATCTTTCAGGCGCAAACCTCCGCAATGCCAATATCGATGGCGCAAGTATCGATCGAGCCAGCATGGCCGGTACCACAATGCCCGACGGCCGAAAAAATCAATAATATAGCCAAAGGAAGAAGGAAGAAAGTGGTTTGTAGTAAGGACTTACTCGTTACTAGGCAGAGCCTAGTAACGAATATCTGGAGGCTCTGCCTCCTCTTTTCCAGCCGAACCCAACCTCAAAAAAATCTTCTTTCTTTCTTTCTTTCTTTCTTTCTTTCTTTCTTTCTTTCTTCTATCTTTTACATCCGTGTATCCGTGTCAAAATCCGTGTCGTGCCTGACTTCAATATCAAACAGCCAAAAATCTCTGAATCACCTCATCACTCAACTCGCTAGTGCTTCCAGAAGCCACAATCCCGCCCTTTTGCATAGCATAGTACCAGTCAGCTTGCCGCACAAAATGCAAATGTTGCTCCACCAACAACACCGAAATTCCCCGAGTCGCAACCACCCGGCGCACAGCAGCCTCAATATCCAAAATAATCGACGGTTGAATCCCCTCCGTCGGTTCATCCAAAATCAGCAACTTCGGATCGCCCATCAAAGCCCTAGCAATCGCTAACTGCTGCTGCTGTCCGCCGCTCAAATCACCCCCCAGGCGATCGAGCATAGTCTTCAAAACCGGAAATAACTCAAAAATTTCACCAGAAACTTTAGGATTTTTCGTCTTAATTGATTTCGCCTCCAAACCTAACAATAGATTTTCTTTTACCGTCAATTGCGGAATAATTTCGCGACCTTGAGGAACATAACCAATTCCCATTTTCGCCCGCTGGTGAGTTAACTTAGAAACAATAGACTCTCCCTCAAAACTAATAGTACCGCTGCGGGGTTGCAGCAACCCCATCAAAGTTTTTAGCATAGTAGTTTTGCCCACACCGTTCCGGCCAATCAAACAAACCATTTGCCCTGCATTTACGCTTAAATCGACATCGCGCAGAATGTGACTTTCGCCGTAGTAAACATTCAGATTAGAGACTTGTAACATATGGTTATTAGTGGTAATTGGTAATTGGTAATTGCTTACATCCGCTACAGAATCCGTTGCCAAACCTTCTTATATCCGTTAAATCCGCTACAGAATCCGTTGCCAAACTTCTTACTCTTCCGGTTTTCCCAAATATACCTCAATTACCCGATCGTCATTTTGCACCTCATCCATCGTTCCCTCACACAAAACCGCACCCTGATGCAGCACAGTCACCTTTTGAGCAATTTGCCGCACAAACTCCATATCATGTTCAATCACCAACACCGAATGACTCTCGGCCAGCGAAACCAGCAAATCTCCAGTTAGAGCCGTTTCCTCATCAGTCAAACCCGCCACAGGTTCATCCACCAACAACAAATCAGGAGATTGCGCCACCAACATCCCAATCTCCAACCATTGCTTCTCCCCGTGAGAAAGCAAACCAGCCGAAACATCAGCTTTATGCACCAAACCAATTGTTTCTAACAAACCTGCAACCGTGCGTTTTTCAGCTACAGGAACAGGCTTAAACAAAGTTGGAAATACATTTTTATCACGATTGCAAGATAAATCTAAATTTTCGCGCGGCGTTAAATTCAAGTAAACTCGCGGCGTTTGAAACTTGCGGCCAATACCCAGACGGGCTATCTGATATTCCGACAATTTCCGCAAATTACGGCCTTTAAATATTACCCGCCCTTCCGTCGGCTGCACCTTCCCGGTAATCGAATCGAGAAAAGTTGTTTTCCCCGCACCGTTGGGGCCAATAATCACCCGCAATTCGCCCGCATCCATACTAAAATTCAAACCATTGATGGCTTTAAAACCGTCAAAGCTAACAGTCAAATTTTCTATTTCTAATACTTTTTCCTTCATAGCTGATTTCCTCCTAGTTGTAGTTGTAGGGTGCGTCAGTCAACCGTCTCTGAGAAAGCCGAAAAATCTGCTG